>WNGH01009569.1_pt1 | contig 19407 bp, 18 predicted proteins | sample 5400631 | NCBI WGS metagenome assembly WNGH01 (sample SAMN13153373, study PRJNA577476) | soil metagenome | isolation source: 115 cm soil or saprolite under Garry oak tree replicate 1 | place: USA:California | collected 2016-06-15
AGGACCTCTGTGTCGAACCTTCAGCCCAAAAATGAAAGGGTGAAGGTTCGACCTCATTTCGGCTTTGGCTCCTGTGGTTCCTCTGGAGGTTCCTGTTTCCTGTCTTTAAGTTCCTCCGAGGCCTGCTTCTCTCTTACTCTGCCTGGAGTATCCATTGTAACAGGTGCAGCTGTTGAACGATAATTAAAATTGCCGGTGACGATCACCAAAGTTGCCGGTCATCAAGCTGGACGTCTGTCCAGTTGATGACCTACCATGACACTCATCAATGTCAAGAAGGAGTGTCATGTGAAAAAGGATACCGAGGTGAAACGATTTATGCAAGCGAGACACAAAGGAGCGACACAACAAGTCGCCGCCGCTCGAGCAGGGATGAGTGAACGCACGGCACGCACCTACGAGCGAGCCAGGAAACTGCCCAGCCAGTTGAAGCGCCCGCACACATGGCGCACACGCCCCAACCCCTTTGAGGAAGACTGGCCGTGGGTGGTGGAGCAACTGGAACGGGATGAGGCGCTGCAAGCCACGACGCTGTTTGCCCTGCTGTGTGAACGACATCCAGGGCGCTACCAGCTGGTGCAGGTGCGCACCTTGCAGCGGCATATCGCGCAGTGGAAAGCGTTGCATGGCAAGGCCCACGAAGTCATCTTTGAACAGCAGCATCGGCCAGGGGAGCGTGGCCAATCGGACTTCACGCATATGGCTGACCTGGGCATTACCCTGGGCGGCGTTCCCTTTGCGCATCTGCTGTTCCATTTTGTGCTGACGTACTCGAACGCGGAAGCCGTGACGATTTGCTTCAGTGAAAGCTTCGAGGCGCTGGCCGAAGGCCTGGAGCGTTGTCTGTGGCAGGTGGGAGGCGTGCCCGAGCAGCATCGCACCGACCATTTGAGCGCGGCGGTGCGCCAGTTGAAGAAGGGCGAGCAGGAAGACTGGACCGAGCGCTACCAGGCGCTCATGACGCACTACGGCATGCAGCCGACCTGGAACAATACGGGGGTGGCGCATGAGAACGGCGACGTGGAGCAGTCGCATTTTCGCTTCAAAGAGGCGGTCGATCAGGCCTTGCGCGTGCGAAGCAGCCGGGACTTTGCCGACCGGCGAGCCTACGAAGCGTTCCTGCAGAACCTGGTGGCCAAACGCAACCAGGGTCGGGTGACGCGCCTGGCCCAGGAACGGACCGCACTGCGACCTTTACCGGCGGCGATGCTGGCTCCCTGCAAAGAACTGCGGGTGAGAGTGAGCCGCTTCAGCACGATTGCTGTGCTGGGCAACACGTATTCCGTGCCTTCGCGGCTGATCGGCACGACGCTGCTGGTGCGGGTGCGCGCCGAAACGCTGGAGGGCTATGTCGGCTCGTCGCACGCCCTCACTCTGCCGCGTCTGGTGGGCAAGCAGCAGCATCGCATCGACTATCATCACCTCATCTGGTCGTTGGTGCGCAAGCCGGGCGCCTTTGCGGCCTACCGCTACCGCGATGATCTCTTCCCCACGACCACGTTCCGGCTGGCCTACGATCGCTTGGTGAGCGAGAGGGTCAGGCGAGCTGACCAGGAGTATGTGCGGATCCTGTACCTGGCGGCCTCAACCTGTGAGTCGGAGGTCGAGACCGCGCTCAGCTTACTGCTCGAAGCCGGCAAGCTCCCCACCAGCGCCGCGGTGCGCGACCTGGTCAGCGTTCCCTCGCCTGCGACGGTGCCGCAACTCGCATCACCGACGCTCGATTTGTCGCCCTACGATCAGCTCTTGCCTTCCAGGAGGACCCATGCCTAACCTGTCTCCTAATCGTCAGCAGGAACTGCGCGCCCTCTTAGGCCGTCTCAATCTGGGCGGCATGGCGGCGCAGTTTGCCGAGCTGGCACTCAAAGCCGCCAAAGAAGGACTGTCTCACGAAGCCTATCTCTACGAGCTGGCGCGGCACGAGGAGGAACTGCGCACGCAGCGCCGCACCGAGCGCTTGCTGCGGCAGTCCGGCTTACCTGCTGACAAAACCTTTCGCACCTTCGAGCTGGCCCGACTCTCCCCGGCGCTGCAACTCCAGCTCGAACGGCTCAAGAGTGGCGCCTTCCTGACCGAGGCCACGAACGTGATCGCGGTCGGGACCCCAGGCGTCGGGAAAAGTCATGCTCTGGCAGCAGTCGGCCATGAGCTTATCGGGCGCGGCCAGCCAGTCTACTGGACCAGTACCGCTGCCCTGGTGCAGCGCTTGCTGGCAGCCAAGCGCGATCTGCGCTTGCCACAGGAACTGACCAAGCTCGACAAGTTCACCTGTGTCATCCTCGACGATATCGGCTACGTCCAGCATGATCGCGACGAGATGGAGGTGCTCTTTACCTTCCTGGCCGAGCGCTATGAACACAAGTCGGTGATGATTACCACCCACCTGGTGTTCTCCGCCTGGAATCGCATCTTCAAAGACCCGATGACCACCCTGGCCGCGATTGATCGCGTCGTGCATCATTCCGTCATCCTGGACATGATGAGCGTTCAGAGCTATCGCGCCAAAGAAGCCAGTCAGCAGCACTCCCTTGTGGATCCGAGTGCTGCTGGCCCTCACAAAGCGGAAGAAATGGTAATCGCCACCGGCAATTCTAATTGACTTTTAACACATCCCCGTGAGCAGAGATGGAATCGCCATTTTCGCCTCAACGGTGCTCTGATTGAAGGCATCACCTCAAGTGGGCGCGCAACTGTCGCTCTTCTTCACCTCAATGATGCCGAACGGGTGGCCTACCGGCTTGGGCTGATTGATATTGGCTACTATCCCGCCCGATAGGAACCAGCACAACCGGGGGCAGGTTCGATCGCCAAGCGTACTATGAACTCATACCAACGTTTGTAACAAGCCGATTGATAATGCTTTAATAGTAGACTTCCTGCCTCTCTTGTGTTTACACAAAAGTTCTGGTAAAGTTGTTCTAGAGCGCTCTGAGGTCGTGAAATCCTGCCTTCGATTGCTCCACCAGATAGCACCTCAGTACCGCGAGGCATCTCCATTACAGAAAAGGACGCTGCTTGAGTTATTTATAGCAGCCACCGGATATGTTCGCAAATACGCATAAGCGGGATAGCGATTCCCCCGAGTTCCGCGAGTAGAGAGATCAACAGTCATATTTTTTCTCTTGAGAGAACTTTTCCAGAAAGCTTCCTGCTTTCACAATTAACTCTACAATAATAGTCACAAATGCAAAAGCTCTACTTGGTACGTATTTGTGCTTCGTACAACTTTTGAGAGAAAACGCTTGCGTCTTCCAGGCTGTGAAGCGCACCAGCAACCGGCGAGTACCTTGCCCTGCGTAATTTCCTCCTGAGCGCCGCCCGTGTTAAAGGGAACGGTGATGCTAAAAAGTGCGTCCACGTCCGCTTAACGCTCGCTGACAGATGCTCCCCTAGATGCCGATTGGCTTGCGGACCAGGATCACGGTCATCCGACCGTTTATCCACTCCCGCTCGATGAGCAGGATCTTGCCCACAAACGATCCGATGTTCATGACCTTGCGGACCTGGCTATCCTCCCACGGCAGGACGTAGTCGCGGATGCGCCTGAGCGCCGTCTCCAGGTCGGGCACGATCTCCGTGCTAGCGTAGGGGCCGAGCTGACTCGACGAGGCGGACGCTACCACCAGAACGCCATCCTCCGTGATCGCGTTGACGCTCCCCAGCATGAAGTCGGGGCCGGAGATGAGCTTGCGGATCTCGCGCGCCTGGGTCTGGCGATCCATCTTGAAGATGCGAGGCCGCAGGGCGTCATAGCGGCTCGTATCATGAATGGCGTCGAAGATCCCGGCGTCCTGGAGGGTCTTCGACTTGCCGGAGTGGACCTCCGCTCCCTCCGGCAGTCGCTCCAGCACTACCTTGCGTGCCTGGTCCATCCTCTCGGCGACTCGCTGGATGGTCTCTTCGGACGCGAGGCCCGCGAAGTCTTCTCGCAACTTGGTCATATCTGGGTCTCCTCTTTCTTTACTCAAGAACAACTTTTTTTCGGAAGGACTCTCTACTCCATCGTTTGTCAAGGTCCTTCAAAACGCTCGACGATCCTAAAATGGATCAGCGCTATGCCCCGTGGCACATTGCGCAAATCGTCCCGCGTCGGCTCGCGATCGCGTGGGAGACCGATGGGCAGCCTGCGGGTTGCACGCGGACCCAGGCGCTTGATGAACTCTTCGAGTGTGTCGATTACCGCTTCGTGTTCCTCGATGACGGTAGGAACCGCATGCACGCGGCGGCCCTTCAGCAACAGCGTCAACGGCGCGCTACCGCGCAGGTTAGTCCACCAGCGAGCGGAACTGAAGAACAGCAGCTCACCTTCCCCCCAGACGAAGTAGCCAATCGGAATGGTGTACTGCCTGCCTGTCTTGCGTCCCGTGTACGTCAGCAGTACGAGCGTGCCGTCGAGCAGGCGGTGCAGCGGCGAACGCAGCAGCCCTTTCATGACCGGGTTCATTATTTTGAACATCCACAGGGGTGCAAGCGGCTTGCCCGGTTCTTTCCAGGTCTGCGGACGATCAGTCGTGTTCGGTGTCAAAGAAGCATTTTGACTGATCTTCTGGTGCGTGTGTGGGTCAGGAACAAGTTCGCCAAAGGTATGAATGCCGATTTCCACGATGGGGGTCCTCCTCTTCTCATCTTGTACTTTCCTTATGGAAGTAAGAGTATCATAGAAAGTTAAAGTTGTCAAGAAAGTTGTTTTTCACAAAACAATATGCTATACTTGCCCTATGAAGACACCCGATCAGGAACAACCAACTGAAATGCCCGAGGCTTGTGCAACCACTCCTATGGGACGTGCCATTCGTTTGATTGGAGACGCGTGGATTCTGCTGATCATCATTAACCTGTTGCGTGGTCCAAAACGCTTTAACGAACTGCAAGCGTTCATGGGACATATCAGTTCGAAGACGCTCACACAACGGCTCAGGGTCCTGGAAGAGATGGGGTTTGTGCAGCGGCGAGCTTTCCTGGAGATACCGCCGCGCGTCGAGTATCATCTCACCGAAAAAGGGCAGGAATTTGGGGAGGTGATTGCAGCCATTGAGCAGTTTGCCCAAAAGAATCTCTCTGGTCTCGTTGAAGCTGTGACGGCTGGCGAGCCGCTATGATCAATGCATCCAGAAGTAGATGGGTTTCTTCTTCGCACATAGAGATCTTCAAGCGCGGGTATCATTCGGTCTCTCCTCTCAAGAGCCAGCGGCGAGCGCTTCGCTGACCCTGTCTTCCGTAGACTACACTCATACAATACGAGAGCATATCCATCCTTGACAAAAAGCTTGTGACTGCGTAATCCGCATCGACCTGGACGCCTGGTTTCAGCCCAGCACCAATCACGTCACCTTGCGCATGAATATTCACCCAGTTGAGGTATTGCTATCCAGGCAGGCCTCTTAAGGATGTACTGTGATCGTTTTGTAGCTGCGGCACTCAAGATTGAGATAGACTTGTGAAACCAATGTGGTAGACTATGATTGAGAGAGTTGGTGATCTTCGGTCTCTTTTCCGCTTGAGTTCATAGAAAGCCTCAAAGAGAAACGGTTGTAGCATGCCAGTTTTGGAACAGCTTGTGCATCTGTTCCTTTGCTTATGAGAAGTGAGAAGGAGCAGGGTTATGAAAACACGTTTTACCGTTGGGATTGAAGAGGAGTTTCAGATGGTGGATCGCCGCACTGGCCAGTTGTGTCCACGCATTCAGACCATTATGGAAAAGGGGTATCCCATCTTCGGTGAGCAGATCAAACCAGAACAGCATCAATCGATGGTAGAACTGATCTCGGATATCTTGCCAGATATCGCGACGGCCCGTAAAGAGATGGGCGTTTTGCGGGCCAAACTGGCGCGGCTTGTGGGAGAGGAGGGACTAGCGCTGGTTAGTGCGGGTACTCATCCCGCTGCATTGTGGCAGGAGGAGCCCATATCGCCTTATGAACGGTATGCCCGATTGGAGGAGGAATTTCAGGACGCCACACGTTCCAACCTGGTCTTTGGATTGCATATCCACGTCGGTATTGATAGCCATGAGCGAGCCGTTGCGCTGATAAATCAACTTCGTACCTGGCTGCCCCATTTGCTCGCCCTTTCGACCAATTCACCCTTATGGGCTGGTCGGTTCACTGGACTCAAATCGTATCGCTCTGTAATTTGGAGGACTTCCATTCGCAGTGGGATACCAGAGATATTCCTCTCCTATGGAGAACTGGACGCCTATATCCAGACCCTGATCCAGATGGGATGTATTGAAGATGGTAAAAAGATCTGGTGGGACATTCGCCCCCATCCATTTTTCCCTACGATCGAGTTTCGCGTCTGCGATATGCCCGCCACTTTTGACGATACAATAGCCCTTGCCGCCCTCTGCCAGGCGCTCGTCGCGAAGTTGAGCTGGCTCTACGAACGGGGACTGACGACCCCTGTGTTACCGGCCCACTTCATTGAGGAGAACAAGTGGCGTGCGATACGCTGGGGCCTGGATGCTGAAGCGCTCGATTTTGTGCGGGGTCGACACCTCAGTATGCGGCAGTCTATAAACGAACTGCTTGATTTTGTAGACGAGGTGCTTGAAGATCTGGGCAGTCGTCGCGAGATCGACTACCTGCGCACGTTACTCTCTGATCCATGGGGGACTGGAGCTGACCGTCAAATAGCTCTCTATCAACGAACTCACAGCATCGAGGCGGTGCTCCGATTGCTCATGCAGCAGACGATGCAGGGTATTCCAGAGGAAAGCTCAGTGCTTGTCGTGTGATCCTCTCATGAAGAGCCTAACTGCCTATAGATGAAGCTTTGCAGCACACCCAGAAAGAGCGCAATGTCCACTTTCGCCTTTGCAGGGATGGAGGTCAAAAAGAATGTAAAATGGTGTCGCCCGAAATCGGCGATAGCACCTCGATTCACCTCTCCGCAATCTGGTGTCGCTCGATCATAGAGGGTAGTCTTGACGCCACTGATCGTGATACCGCCCGCCTCTGGACTCCAATTCGGGTCATTTGCATATGTACTCGTCGGGCCAGCGAGCGTGACCGAAACGGAAAAATGCTCCTGGTCGGCCAGTCCCGCTTGACCTACAGGAGTGGTACTCCCAGGTGGGAACACCTGCACGATATAATCGTTTCCGCTGTCATCCACAAACGAGCCAGCTCGCCAGCCCGGTGGGATGGCAAATCTGAAGGGAAAACGGCTATCCTTGTACACACTCCAACCGCTGGTCGACGCTGGAGCTTCGCTCTTGAAGGAGCAGTTGCCCGGACCCACTGTGGCAGTGAGCCCACCTGGACCTTTGGGCGAACTATCCAGTCTTGGAGACGTCGCTGTGGATACCGGGGTAGGAGAAGTACCTCCCACTCCGGCATTACACGCTGAGAGCAGCGAGATGCTCACCAGGAAGAAGAGCGCAGCCAGATAAGAATGGTAGGTGTATTGCTGTAGAGACGTCATCGTATCTTTTTCCTTCAGCATCAAGAGAGAATGTTGCTCCACGACCTTTCGCACAAATTGCTCCCTTACATTATAGAACGATGCTCTTAGCTACGCTCGCGTTTTCCAGGCTGTGCTGATTCTAAAACACACCAGGTGATCCGCACTCCTCCTAGGGTAGCCCTTTGGCAATCGGCAGGTCCGACTGCCCGTAGATGTTCAGGTTCGCTCCCAGGAAGTAATCGTGCCGGTCAGACCCAACCATAAGCCATATTGGGTTCATCGCCGAGTTGCCACCACCGGCCCACTTGTGTACCGATGAAGTCAAGTATGGGAAACTGGGGTCGATCGGGAAGAAGATCAATTCTGGGCGTGTGCCTGCCAACACGTCGAGCCTGCCCTGGCTCTGCAAATGCGACAGCGCGACTGAGGATGACACGTAGGGAAAGGACTGGCGGGCATGGGGGTCCAGAGCGGTAAGCACCCCATACGAGGAGAAGCGCATGCGTGAGTGCACACGATCATAGACGAAGTCGAAGAGGCCGCATCGCATTCCCATGCTATTGCGCGCGGAGACGACCCAGTGGTCGTCATCGTAGTAGTCTATGCCCGTATACGCTCCGTAGGCATGCACCAGCGCCGGCATATCAAGGGATGTAACCCCGTACTGACTGGCGAGAGCAATAAACTCTCGGCTGCTGGTGATCGCCGATGCAACGGCAGTTGGCGACTCGGCTCCGACGGAGAACCACCCTGGGTCGACAGCTGGACAGGGGGCCTGATCGGCATTGCCACATGTCCCCTTTGGATGGTTGAGCGATCCATATCCTGGAGCTATGCCTGATGTTGTCCCTTTTCCTGAAGCGTCAGCAGTACTACTTCCGTGTCCGATTATGATCATGAGCGAGATGAGCAAGAGGCCGAGCACGAACATACCTGCCAGTCCAATCCCGAGCAACCTCGAGAAACCGTTTCCTCTTGAGCGCTTGCGATCCCTCATCACAGGATGTTTTCGAAGGTGCAATCTCGTGCGATTGTATTTGCCAGAACTTCTTCCCCCGGTTCGTCTCCTGGAGTATGACATCGCTCGCTGTTTCCTTTCTTTGTTCTGCGTATTTTACAGAATGTATGGCTATTGCCTTCATTGTGAATCTGCGTACTACCTCAGTTATGCGGCGCCAAATGCCCATTCTGATCGATGGCGTAGTCATGCGAGGTGGAGGCGTCGTTGATGCGGTCTTGCTCAATGGTGACGAAGTACGTGTTCCAGTGGTAGGGGACCCCGTAACTGTTGAACGGCGGCACGTAGTAGTGTTTGGACGTATCCGGTTCGGGATCGGACCCGTTGTTGGAATTGTAGCCCTGCCCCCACATCAGGCGATTGGTTGTCCAATCGGTGAGCGACCAGACCTGGTTCTGGGTCTGGTTGTAGGGGTGGGTGCCATCCACTGAGTGGTTAGCGTGATTGAGCCAGGGATCCCAGGTATCGATCGCGCTTAAGGTCGCCCCAGGATAAGAGGGGTCGCTGGAGGCCCACACGCCATCGACGACGAACGAGTGGTAGGCTCCATCGATAGTGATGCTGATGGGATCGTTGTGGGAGACGGTGTTCCTGCCGAAATCAGTGCTGAAGTCGTACGTGGCGGTCGTGCTGCTAGTGCGGTAGATCCAGTTGTGGAACCAGTACGGCTGAGAGCTGGTGCTCACGGGCGTATCGTACCACGCCCCATAGGCAATCGAGTGGGGATCAGTACCAAAATCGCGACTAATATCCGACTGGACATATCCTCCACCGGACCCCCAGGGGCTCGAATACGCATTGAGCCGGCTGTGAATGGCCTCCTGGGAGTTATCCCACCCAGGTGCCTTACCATTGTAATAGAGCCAGTCGTACACCTGTATGGCACGGATGTTGGCAATTCCACACCAATTCCCCTGGTGCTGGTACCAATCGTTGGTCGCGGTGTACATCCAGCTGTGTTTGGAGCCGTAAAATGAATAGTTTATGGACAGTTGCATCAGTGGTTGACTTGCTTGCGCTTGAACTGATAATCCTCCACTCTGAGGAAACAGCTGGCTCAATGCGAGCACAAGAGCAATGCTGACAACTGCGGTAACGAGACGACGCGGTAAGTAGGTCATGATCTCTCTTTCTCCCCTCGGAAAGGTGGTAGTACGACATACAAAGGAGGATGACACAAGACAGTCACAGACTGTGCTTGAGAAATGTATGCCGATCTTTTAGCATGATAGACACGAAGATTTATCTTGTCAAGTTGATAGACCAATACAACTACTGTTGTTGTGGGACAATCTGCTGCTGCACCTGGTCTCGTTCGTCCATTTCATTAGCTGAAGGCATCAAGGTGGGTGGCTCCAGTGGTAATTCATCGGTGAGCGATATCTGTGAGGGGGCTATGCGTACTGTGACGGCCAGCTCGCTCTCGGCTTTTCCCCGAAAAACGCCGCGCGTGGGGGGTACGTCGGCGTAGTCTCGGCCAATTGCAACACGCACGTGTCGCTCATCGGTTACGGTATTGTTGGTGGGGTCAAAGCCAACCCAGCCCAGATCGGGTAAATATGCCTCAACCCAGGCGTGAGTGGCTTCACCGGTGGAACGTCCCTCGCCGCGATACAGGTAGCCGCTGACGTAGCGGCATGGAATTTGCAGGTGACGGGCCAACGTAATCATAATATGCGCTAAGTCCTGGCACACTCCCTTGCGCAGGCTCAAAGCCTCATCAATTGGTGAATCGACGCGAGTCGTTTTAGGTGAGTATTCGAAGGTTCGGTAAATGGCGCTGTTCAAATCACGCAATACCGTCAGTGGATCATCTCGCCGCCGCACATCCAGTTCATGTGCCAGCTCATAGAGAAGCTCGCTCGGATTGGCAAAGCGGCTCGGCATCAAGGTATCCCAATAGTCGTCACTCCCGGTAAGTGCGTCCAGTTCATCCCAGGCCTGCGGGGTCAGCGCCTCAGGTAGCGGCGAAGGTGCGGTTACATCGACCAGCGCCTGGGCAGTGATGGTGAGTTGATTATGGGAATTGGGGATGTCGAGATTGCCCTCACTGCGTGGCTGGATGCGCACTTCCATGATACTTTCGTTGATTGGTGCGCTATAGCGAAAGCGTGTCGTGTGGCGAATGGTGTAATACATTTGTTTGTCTCCTGTCCCTACGCTTGAGCCGCGCCGCGAGATGTGAGGGCGACCTCAATTGGATAGGCAATATAGGCCTGGTAGATGCCAGTATGAATAAGCGTACACTGGCGCTGGATGCTCTCCAGGTATTCGTGTATATCGCCGCTGAGAATCTCCTCGATCTGGTCGTAGTCGAGCGTTGCGCGCAGGCGACCGGCGAGACGCTCGGCGCGTCCTGGGTTGCGCGCGGCGGTTGTTTTTGCGATTGCTTGAAGCGCCCCCTGCATCATCGCGCAAGCAAAACGAATCGAACGCGGAGCTTCGGCATTTAACAGCAGGAACTCGGCGATCTGGGCGGGACGAATCGTTGCCGTATAGACTTTGCAATATGCTTCAAACGAGGCGCACGAACGCAGCAATTCCACCCAACTCAGGTAGTCGAGAGGCTCACCCTCATATTCGGTTTGTTCAGTCAGGAATACAGAGAAGTGCGTATCCAGCAAGGCGGCGGTAGCTGTAGTGCGTTCGAGAAAGCGCCCGACGCGAATAAAGTGCCAGCCTTCGCTGTGGCTCATAGTCGCATCGGTAATGCCCTGGAAGAGATAAATGTTCTCTTTCACGCTGTTCAGGAATCTGTGTGGCTCCGCGTGCCAGATCTGTTCCATACTGGTCTGTTTCACCCGCAAGAAGAGACGGTTGAGCTGCTCCCACATCTCAGAGCTGATCTGCTCACGCACCTGCCGTGCATTTTCGCGTGCGGATTCGATGCAGGACTCAATGGACGAGGTGTTGGCCTCATCAAAGGTCAGTGCGTGCGTAATGCTATAGGCATCGATTTCCCCTGCGGGCTGTGGTGTGCGCAGGCTACGTAGGAGTCGCTGCCAGCGCAGGCTAGCATCTCCGCCTGCATGGTCGAGCATCTGGGTCAGATGTACATCGATGAGGCGCGCTGTGTGTTCCGCTCGTTCCAGGTAGCGGCTCATCCAGTAGAGACTTTCGGCGACTCTTGAAAGCATGATCTCACCTCACTGATTGACTTCTGTTACAGGTCCTACCAGCACCCATGTATCTTTGCTCCCTCCACCTTGGGAGGAATTCACCACCAAAGAGCCTCGCTTGAGGGCGACACGGGTCAGGCCTCCGGCGACAATGGTGACTTGCTCGCCAAAGAGTACAAAGGGGCGGAGATCGACATGGCGCGGCTCAATTTGATTATCAATAATACAGGGCGCGCGCGAAAGAGCCAGCGTTGGCTGCGCGATGTAGTTGCGTGGGTTGGCGATTACCTGCTGGCGGAAGGCTGCGCGCTGAGCAGCTGTACTGTATGGACCGATCAACATGCCATAGCCGCCGGATTCTCCAACCGCTTTGATAACGAGTTCCTCAAAGTGTTCAAGGACATATTTTTGCTGCTTTTCGTCGCTCAGCAGATAGGTCTCGACGTTTGGAAGAATGGGTTCTTCGCCGAGGTAGTAGCGAATGATGGCGGGGACATAGGCGTAGATGGCCTTATCGTCGGCGACTCCTGTGCCGATGGCATTAGCCAGCGCGACGTTCCCCGCGCGATAGGCATTCAACAGGCCTGGTACCCCCAATGTAGAGTCAGGTTGAAAGGCAAGCGGGTCAAGGTAGTCGTCATCAATGCGCCTGTAGATCACGTCAATGCGCCTCAGACCAGCGGTTGTGCGCATATAAACAATGTTATCATGTACGAGCAGATCGCGTCCCTCGACCAGTTCGATGCCCATCTGGCGCGCGAGAAAGGCATGTTCAAAATACGCGGAATTATAGACGCCCGGAGTGAGCAACACGATCACTGGATCAGGCCGCCCAGTCGGGGCCAGTGACAGCAGCGTGCTGAGCAACGCCTGTCCATAGTGGTCGATGGGAAGGACGTCGTAACTGCCAAATAGTGAGGGGAAGGTGCGTTTCATAACCTGCCGATTGGCAAGCATGTAAGAGACGCCGCTCGGTACGCGCAGATTATCCTCTAAGACGGTGAAACGCCCATCGGGCAAACGTACAAGGTCTGTCCCATCAACTGCAACGTAGATGTCGTGTGGAACGTGTATGCCGCGCATTTCACGCCGGAAGTGTTTGCAGCTATAGATAAGCCAGCGCGGTACAACTTCGTCAGACAGTATGCGCCCATCAAAGTAAATATCTTTAAGAAACAGGTTGAGGGCGGTGATACGCTGCGTTAAGCCCCGCTCGATGGTTTGCCACTCTTCGCTGGTGATGATGCGAGGCAACAGATCATAGGGCCAGATACGTTCCGTTCCCTCGTCATTTCCATAAACGGTAAAGGTGATACCCTGATTCATGAACGCAGTATTCGCTGCTTGCTGCCTCTGGTAGAGCGTCTCGGCAGGCATCTCCAGCAGACGATGAAACAACTCCTGGTAATGAGGTCGCGGCCTGCCATCAGAGCCTAGCATCTCGTCGTAGGCAGCATCCAGTGTATAATTCGAGAAAGGAGGCGGCAACATGGGCTGTCCTGTAGTATCAGGTGTATCAGGCACTATCATGAGCGAGGTTCCTATGCTTTCTGACCGACGAAATAAATGCTTGCTATCACGGGTTCAGGGGCACCAGCGCCGGAGAGTCTCCATCGGACAGGATATCAGTATAGTGTCAATAGTACCTTGCAACTGATGAGGGTGTCAAGCTTGAGGCAAGCTAGCTTTGCTGTCCGCCAATAGCGTATAATCGAGAAAGTATGAACTATTATCGAGGTAAGAGAAGGGATCGGAAAAATGATGCAAATCAGAGTTGGGTGCGAATTTCGTTACGAGGCTACCTGGCCCACGCCAGCTACCATGCAGGTGCAGCCGCATCAAGATGCGGAGCAGCGTATCCTGCATGAGGCATGGCAGCTCACGCCGCCGCTCGCTCTCCATGCCTTTACTGATCTGTATGGCAATAGCTGCCAGCGCATGGTGATACCTTCAGGCAGCCAGGTACTTCACTACGATGCTACGATTGAGGTATCAGGGCTTGTGGACGAGGTCGCGCCTGACGCTGTGGTGCTTCCCGTGGAAGCGCTGCCCGATGAGGTACTTCACTACACGTTACCAAGCCGCTTCTGCCTTTCGGATGTACTCTCGGATATGGCCTGGCAACTTTTCGGCGCTATTGAACCCGGTTGGGCGCGCGTGCAGGCTGTCTGCGACTGGGTACACGGCAATATACGCTTCCAGTATGGCACCAGTAACTCACTCACAACTGCCGCAGATGTGTGCGCGGCAGGGGTTGGCGTATGCCGCGATTTCGCGCACCTGGCAGTGACATTTTGCCGGGCGCTCAACATTCCTGCTCGTTATGTGTTCGGCTACCTGCCAGATATAGGAGTTCCACCGCCGGATGCTCCTATGGATTTCTGTGCCTGGATGGAGGTATACCTTTCGGGGCGCTGGTGGACCTTCGATCCGCGCAACAATGAACCCCGCATTGGACGCGTGCTGGTTGGTCGAGGGCGTGACGCCCTGGATGTGGCAATGGTGACGACCTACGGGTCGCCGCGTCTCGCGCAAATGACGGTATGGGCCGATGAGGCACTTCCCGATCACGATGGTGCGGTAGGGGATGAGGGGGCTAGGATGACCGCAAGGGTCATCCCTACTATACACGAGGACGAACGATGATAAAATTGATCCGTGGTTTGTAATAGAAGCATGAATCAAGAACCAGTGGACATTGAAACGCAGATTGCTGCCCTTGATCTCCTGGACATCCAGGGGATCGAGTGGGAGCGCGTACAACGCACAGCGTACCTCATTCACCAGCACTTTCGCTATGATTACCCTGGTCCTGTCCGCGACCTGAAGCAGCATTTATTGATTGTTCCACCAGAGATTTACGGTGATCAGAGGTGTATCGTGCATCGCCTGGATGTTTCTGCCGATGTTACCGAGACGTTCAGCGAGGTTGATGAGTATGCAAATCGGGTGATTAACCTGTACATTCCCTCCATTGAACGTTCCATTGACTTTGAAGCGTGGATCGTCGTCGAACGATTTGCAGATCATGGGCCGCACTTTCTTCCTGGCGCTGCGCTTTCGGATCCACGTTACCTTGAGCCTTCGGCGCTTACGCAGCCCGATGATGCCCTCCGAAAGGTCGGTGCTGCACTTGGCGAGGGGGATTATGCGCGACAGCAGCCAGCGGCCCTGGCCAGGCGCATCAACGACTGGGTCCACAACGCACTCAGCTATGAGCAGAGTGTGACAGATATCCATACGACGGCTGCGCAGACACTCTCGCTGGGGCGCGGAGTCTGCCAGGACTCCGCCCATGTCATGCTGACGCTCTGTCGCCTCTGCGGACTGCCGGCGCGCTATGTCTCCGGCCACCTGTTGGGCGAAGGGGGTACACATGCCTGGGTCGAGGCGCTGCTACCCGCGCCCGATCGTCCGGGAGAAGCCATTGCGCTGGCATTGGACCCGACGCATAGCTGCGAGACTGATCTGCACTATATTACTGTCGCCGTTGGGCGAGATTACTATGATGTTGCCCCTACATCGGGGACATATCGAGCGCCTTATCGTGGCCAGCTTACAGCGAGCAAGCGGGTTGGGCCGATTTCGTTGGAGTATACCGAAGTGGACTCCGGCTCTGACGTAAAATGAGGAATGTGAGTCCAACTATCCACCGCACTTGTTCTGAGGAGAGGAAAGAACCCCCCAAGAACTACCCAAAAGCGGCTTGAGCCAGGCGCACTCAAGCCGCTTTTTGGGTAGAAAGGAAGGTCCTCAACTCATTATTTTGTCATGTGACTAGACAGTCGTATCAAGTTGTGTGCCGCACTCAGGGCACCACCTGGCATCTGGTAGAGTCCTGGCATAACATACTGGACAGATGCGAGGCTGTTCCACCACTCTTTCCCTGCAATAGACACAAAACTCTGCGCCCAATTGCAGTGGCTGATGACATTTGTGACAGTTACCATCGGTTTGCGGAATCATCCCAAGTGCGGCTTCTTGCTTGGCTATCCTGAGTTTCTGTCTTAACGGCTCTAACTGCCAGTAGTAACGGTACTTTTGGTACGCTTGCAGTAAGTAGAGACCGAGAAAGAATACATTCAACACTACAAAAAGGCATCCGACAAAAAGCCTTTGCCGACCTGTCAGAGACTTCCATTTCAGAAATCCATTCATAGTTAGAAAACCACGCCAGTCAACTACCGTGACGGCAGCAATTACCAGCAGGTAGATCGTGAAGCCCATGATGGCTAACGGACCGCTTGCCCAGCCGAGGCTACTCTGAAAGAAAAAATCACCAGAGATCAGAAGCATCGAGACTACAGAAGCAATAGCAAGTGTTGCAAGCAGTTTCACGGGGTAAAGGTGACGCTGAGACATTGTTTGTGACTGCTGCTGCGATTGTAATGTGTTCATTTTTTTACACCCCCTTTCGCCAACTATCGGGAAGTGTTACAGGCTTTACTATAATGTTTACTGAAATGTTACACCAATAACAGTTAGATCCTTACCACCCTCTATTATTATTGACGTAATTCAAGCCTCCTTCTAAATTTTTCTAGCTGCAGCGTCCCGACGGCACACAGACAACACTTTTCCTGGTCGAAGGGGAGTCAGGTGTTTTCCAGGCCAGCACGGTTGCGCCTTTTCAGGGCGTGTATCGCTTCCATGTGGTTGCCTCAGGCGTAACGATGCGTGGACTGCCATTCACGCGCGAGCAGTTGCTGTCAGGGGCAGTTGTGACGGGTGGTGACAATCCATTCCCAAAGAGTGGTCCTTCCACACGAGGCCAGGACGAGGCGTTGTGCCGACTCCTGCAATGTCTCCTGAGGCCAGAAGCGTTGGGACGTTTGCTTGCCGAACAGCACGTTGATCCCAACTCACTGCTGAAGTGCGTTGAGAGCTGGTGCGAAATACGTCTGGCACCGCCTTCGGAGGAGGAGCTTCGCCAAAGGGAAGGCGTGTAGATGGTCGAAGAGCAGATCCTTGCCCTGGCGGTCGAGCGAGATCTTCATAGAAGTCAAGGATCTGCTTTAAACACTTCAGCACCGGTTGGCTCTATCCTTGCTTCTTTATTCATAGATTGCCGGAGTCCTGACAATTCGTAATAAATAGATTTCCTGGCTCTGCTCTGGTTTCCTAATGGACGGTGCTCCGCTATGCAATGCCATGGGTTGTATGATAAGTTCTCGGCGAAAGTAAGTTGATCTCTCGAATCAAATCGCTGCTCTGGTAGGCGCAACCTTGCAACTGGTATAAAAGGCGACAGCTTTTCCGGCCACTCCACGGATGCATTTTCAATTGGCATCCTGTAGGCATCGGTCTGGAATTGAATCATGAAATCGAAGTATACTTCTTTTGTGCTAAGAGTGTTAACCATTGCTTCTCTTAGATAATTGGCTGACGGTTTCCCGGGTATCTTACTTTTCTCATCGGAACAAGGTTTGATCGAGTAGTGAATGGCCTGTCCATCGCCAAACAGGTAGGCCACACAACTAAAATATGGCACTTCTAAGGGGCTGGTTTGGGTCTTGGAATACAGACCTTGCATGATTGCATCTAAAAAGTGGGAATCAAAGGGATTGATAAAGTAGAAAAGAGGCGTTCCTTCGTATACATGCCTCTGCAATTTGAGATTCTCTACGATGTTTGGCGTCGTAAAGGTTGGCGCGCTGATACCGGTGAAATCCTGCGTCCATTTTTCGTCGTCGAGGAGTTTATCGCCCTCTACACCCATGAGTTTTATTCCTATACTCAGTACTCCGTTATCCTTCATATCGGGAGGCGCTAAAGGTCCTGGTCCAGCGAATCTTACCCAGGCAGGATATGTTTTGGGGTATCTAAAAACACCTTGTCGCAAGTTGTCGGCGAGGTCAGGCAGAACCTCGAACTCTCCCTTTACAACACCATACGTTTTCGTATTCCCGGCACGCAGGGCAAAGCTATTTTTATAATGTTCGTACGTGAACAAAGCCATCTGTTTGATGATCAAGTCAGTAATTTCTTTTTCATTGGGCAAGAGCTTTTCTTCGCTTATGTGCAAATGGTCGTCTTTTCTCTTAGAATTGATAAGGGCCTGCGCCAGTGCAGAGATCGGTTTCCTGAAAATTTTATCAAAGGTATCCCGGTAATAGGGATCGATCCGGCGCTCAAAATAGAAGAGCGCGAGGAACAAATCGTTGATGCGTTTTTTAATTCTCATAGCCGCTGCTCCATATGATCGAATGCTGCCCTGCAGCTAGTCAGGCGCAATTTGAAATCCATCGCTGCAACGATGCTAGCGTATCTACCTACAGTCAGCAGCGATGCAAGGAAGTACCGGACCCGCACAATCGACGACTTACTCATGAAGGAAACTCTAGCCTTCAATGGCTTTCACTCGATGCGCCAATGCCTTCCTGGACAGTGGTCCCTTGCCGAGGGAAGCCGCGCCCAGCGATGCCCCGACCAGGCTTGCACCACAGCAAAGAATGGCAGCTCGTTTCGATATGTGACCTGTGAAACCAGCGGTCCCCGAGGCGACAACATCGATAAGGTCGATGGCGACGCTAATGTATAGTTGCTGGTCGAGAGCGTCACCTTGGGGAGCCTGTATCAACACGCCCATCAGCACGTCGCGGACGCCGAAGAGTCGTAGGGCGTATGCCAGTGCTGGATTGGCCCCGGCGTCAATCAACATCATCCTGGCCATCACTGAAGGAAGGAACCAGCTGATCGCGCCTATGATGAAGCGAACCCAGATAAGTGATGTGAGAGCCTGGCTCCTGGTGAGAGTTACCATATTTATCCTCCTCGCCTTTTGGCTTAGGAATCTTAGTCAGACATTTGTCCCGGGCCATGGCGTGAAGGCATTATCGACGCCGTGCAGGGCTGAACGCAGGTGCGGGTAGTGACGCAACAGGACCGTTGACATCGTATTGTCGCTGATCCAATCCATGCCGACCTGGGTGTAGACCCCTGGCGTGAAGTCCTCGGCCAAGAAGCGGTCGCTGTTCAGTCGACGCGATGCCATCACGATGAAGATGCGGAAGGCGGTCTCACTGAAGGCAAAGCCTTGCGGTCGTTTCTCCGCGAACATGCCGACGATCAGGTCGACGCGGTCAATCTCGTTGTTGTATACGCGTCGTATCTTCTCTGCCAGGGCCGCGTCACCAGCCAGTTCCTCGAAGCTGCTGGCCGGGGGAAGATGCAGCAGTGTGCGGAACTGGTTGTAGCGCGGCACACCCAATTCCCGCGTCCGCAAGATATCCGTCGCCGCCAGGTCCATGAAGTACCCATCGGGCCGCTCGAAGTGTTGCAGGAAGCGCGGGTAGTTATTCAGGATGATGGCCCCGGGATAGGCGGTGCCGAACGAGTAGAAGGCATCAGTCAGCGAGAGGTGCTGCAAGACCTCCTCCGCATGGGGTCCGGCTATTTCGCGGAAGGTGCAATCGAGCAGCGACCGGCCATCCTCTGCTGCGCGGAAGCTGTAGGCGTCTGGAATCAGCGGGTGCATCCGATAGACGATGCTGAACTCTTCGGTCAAGCAGTAGGGCACACCAAAGTGATCGACCTGCGAACCCGGAATGCCACTGAGGGCCTCGCTGGCACTCAGGCGACCGAACAGCCGTTGGAGGCGCTCCATTTCGATGCCCCACCAATTGGCTTTCAGTGCAACCTGTGAGGTGGGATGGCTGATCATGGCGGGCGTCCATTCGACCGTGTGAATCTTGGCCGTCAGGGCTGCATTAATGAGCCGCGCACGCTCAAAGAGGTCGTCGTCAGCCCAGTGGGGGTACGCGGCGCACAGGCGGTCGCAGATGGCATTGTGTTCCCGGGTGAACACGGTCACCAGCATCTCCAAACCCAGCCACCAGCCGGGCAGCAGGGCCGGGTTGAGAG
>WNGH01003054.1_pt1 | contig 19406 bp, 16 predicted proteins | sample 5400631 | NCBI WGS metagenome assembly WNGH01 (sample SAMN13153373, study PRJNA577476) | soil metagenome | isolation source: 115 cm soil or saprolite under Garry oak tree replicate 1 | place: USA:California | collected 2016-06-15
TGCCGCACAGGAAGTAATATTTCACGAACTCGCGCGTCCCCCAGACGCGCTCGACCTCCGTCCCGAACATCCAGAGCATGAGCATGTTCAGGAGCAGGTGGCTGAGCCAGCTCGTGGAGTGCAGGAACATGTAGGTGACCAGGCGCCAGAGCTGCAAATTGTGCAGAACCATGTTCGGCAGCAGACCGAAGATCTGTTCGACGTCGTCCGTCCGGGCAATCTGCTGCGCCAGCACCTGGAGCGCGAACACGCTGACGTTCGCGATCAGGAGCGCCTTCACACCCGGGGTGATGCGACCACCGAGACCGATCTGAGGGCTGTATTGCGGGCGGTAGGAGGACATGTCCGGACGTTAACACACGATCCAGGGCATTGCAAGGAAACGGCCGTGGATGCAGCGGGGCGCTAGGAGTGTGTCCTAGGTCTCGCGCAGGTCGGTGTTCCAGTAGGCGATGTCGAGGAAGTTCTTCCAGACCTCGTACTGCCCGGTGGTGAACGAGATCTTGACGAGCGGGTGCCAGCGCGGCTTCACCGGCGGGCGGATGATGTGCATGCGGGCCTCCTCCGGGAGGAGGCCCCCCTTCCTGGAATTGCAGGCGATGCAGCAGCACACGACGTTCTCCCAGGTCGACTTCCCCCCGCGCGACAGAGGCACGACGTGGTCGAGGTTGAGATCGCGCGTCTGGAACTTCTCGCCGCAGTACTGGCAACGGTTGCGGTCGCGATAGAAGATGTTCTTCCGGGTGAAGCGGACCTCGTGCCGGGGCAGCCGATCGAAATCCACCAGCAGGACGACGCGCGGAATGCGGATGCGCAGCGTCGGCGTAATGATGGAATCCTCGTGGGGCTGGGGCGGGACGTCCACCCAGTCCTCCCAGTCGTATGTCGTGTAATCGGAGGCCACGGCGCGCACATGCCCCTTGTAGAGGAGACAGAACGCCTTGCGGACCGTGGTGACCTGGATGGCCTGAAACAGTCGGTTGAGAACGAGAACGTTGGTGTCCAGCATCGTTGGCGACGGCGCCCCGCGGCCGGCAGTCTCCCCGGGGTACCCTGGAAAAAATAGAACGGCGTCAGCCTTTTGTCAAGGAGCGGCGACCGTTCCGCGCGGGCCGGTAGGAGGTGATCAGGCTCTTTTTCTCCTTGTGCCGCTCGACGGCCAGACGGATCAGCCGATCGACCAGGGCCGGGAACGGCACGCCGCTCGCCTCCCACAGCTTCGGGTACATGCTGATCGGCGTGAACCCGGGGATCGTGTTCACCTCGTTGATGAAGAGGGCATCGCTCGTCCGGTCGAGGAAAAAATCGGCGCGGGCCATGCCGCAGAGGTCCAGGGCCCGGAACGCGCGCAGCGCCAGGTCGCGGACGCGGCGTGTCTGCTCCGGGCTCAAGGGGGCCGGAATCAGCAGGCGCGAATTCTCGTCGATGTACTTGGCCCGGTAATCGTAGAACTCGTTCGCCGGCACGATCTCCCCCGGCACCGAGGCCTCCGGCTCGTCGTTCCCGAGGACGCTGCACTCGATCTCGCGCGCGTCGACGCCGCGCTCCACGATGATCTTGCGGTCGTAGCGCGCCGCCAGGTCGATGGCCTCGAGGAGATCGGCGCGCCGCTTCGCCTTGCTGACCCCGACGCTCGAGCCGCCGTTCGCGGGCTTCACGAAGCAGGGATAGCCGAAGGCCTCCTCGACCGCCTGGACAAAGCGGTCGCGCCCGGCTTCGAGGTCGCTGCGCCGCAGGACACGGTGATCGACGATCGGGAGACCGGCCTCGCGGAACACGACCTTCATCATCGCCTTGTCCATCCCCAGCGCCGAGCCCAGGACACCCGCGCCGACGTAGGGGATGTCCGCCAGCTCGAGGAGCCCCTGCAGCGTGCCCTCCTCTCCGCCCATGCCATGAACGACCGGGAAGATGACATCGAGCCGCCCCAGCGGCCCCGGGTCGCGGCCCGGCCCGGCGGCGGACTTGAGGGCCGCCCTGGGCAGGGAGGCGAGCGCCGTCCCCGCCCGCCCGCCGTTCTTCAGACGCACGAGCCCCCGCACCGAGGGATCGGGGGGCAGGGCGCAATGCGCTCCAGCCAGCACCCAGCGTCCCTGCGGCGTGATGCCGATCGGGACGACCTCGTACCGGCGCGGGTCGAGCGCCTGCATGATGGCCCGCGCCGAGACCAGAGAGACCTCGTGCTCGACCGACCTGCCGCCGTAGATCACGCCGACGCGCAGGCGGGCGTGACCGTGGCCGGCGCGTCCGCGGGTCCCCTTCTTCGGTGTCTTCACGAGTCGCCCCCCCGGCCGAGGGCCCAGACCGGCGCGAGCGACCTCGCGACGGGGGCCGGCGGCCCGGCGGCCCTGGAGGCGCGCAGGGCCGCCCGGACGCGCGTTTCGATCCGATCCGCCTGCGAGGGGTCCAGGGCCGACAGGAACACCGCCTCGGGATACTCGCGCCTGAGCCTGTCGAGCGCGTCCGCGGGGGCCAGATCCATCTTGTTGAACACCACCAGACGCGGGTCGTCGGCGAGTCCCAGGCCCTCCAGGGTGTCGCGCGTGCTCCTCATCTGGTCCTGCAGCGAAGAGGAGGAGGAGTCGACGACGTGCACGAGGAGGTCTGCGCCGGCCGCCTCTTCGAGCGTGCTGCGGAACGAGGCGACGAGGTGGTGCGGCAGCTTGCGGATGAAACCGACCGTGTCGACGACCAGGAACGACGGACGCCCGCCGCGCTCGCAGCGCCGCACCAGCGGATCGAGCGTGGAGAAGAGGCGGTTCTCGACCCGCGCCCGGGCACCCGTCAGCAGGTTCATGAGGGTCGATTTGCCGGCGTTCGTGTAGCCGACGAGAGCCACGCGCGGCACGGCCGAGCGCTTCTTGCGCCGTTCATCGCGCTCGGTCTCGATGCTGCTCAGGTCCGACGCCAGGCGCGCGATCCGCCTGCGGATCAGGCGGCGGTCGATTTCGAGCTGCGTCTCGCCCACGCCCCTCTGCCCGATGCCGCCGTCCTGTCGTGACAGGTGGGTCCACTGACGCGTCAGGCGCGGCAGGAGATAGCGCAGCTGCGCCAGCTCGACCTGGGTGCGCGCCTCGCGCGTGCGGGCGCGGCGCGCGAAGATGTCGAGGATGAGACCGGAGCGGTCCAGGATCTTCACGCCGGCCTCCTTCTCGAGGTTCTTGACCTGGGCCGGTGACAGGTCCTCGTCGAAGATCGCCAGATCGGCCCGGCGCGCGCGGGCCATCAGCGCCAGCTCCTCCACCTTGCCGCGTCTCACCAGCGTCGCCGCGTGCAGGGGGCCTCGATCCTGCACCACCGTGCCGACGACCAGGGCTCCCGCCGTCTCCGCGAGGAGCCCCAGCTCCAGAATGTGCTCGTCGACCTCGGCGCGGTCACAGCGATTGCGGCAGAGCCCTACGAGAATGGCCTGTTCCGGACGGTTCACCCCGCGATCTTAATCTCCGGCGGGGGCAGCGTCAATGCGGCGGCGGGATCAGGTGCCTGGGACCCGGTCTACCGGTGGGCGGTCCGGGCGGCGCCATCGTCCTTCAACAACGCCTCGAGGAGCGCCTCGTAATTGGAGGGCAGCAAGGTGCCGGCGTAGCGAATCACGCCGTCTTTTCCGATGAGAAAATTCTGCGGAATGTATTCGACCTTGTAACGATCCTGGACTTCGCCGCCGTCGTCCCAAAGGATGGGGTAGTTGATCTTCATGTCGCGGGCCGCGGCCCGCACGCCGTCCTTCGTCTGATCCCTCTCGATGACGATCCCGAGAATCTGCACGCCTCGATCGCGGTACTTCTCCTGGATCGTGCGCAGCGCCGGGATCTCCTCGAGGCACGGGACGCACCAGGTCGCCCAGAAGACGACGTGGACCACCTGCTTCCCCCGCAGCTCTTTCAGCGTGTGCTTCTGGTTGTTCAGATCCTTGAGCGTGAAATCGTGCGCGAGGTCGCCGACACGATTTCCGGCGAGCGGCCCGAGGGTCGGCATCTTCTGCGCCCGCAGAGGTGCCGCGGGCAGAAGGAGGCTCGCCAGAGCACCTCCCGCCAGGAGACTCAGGAGCCGGGGCCGACGCAGGATGGCGCTCAGAGGGAATCTCTCACAGGATCGGATTGATCTTCTCGATCAGCTTGTCTTTCGGCACGTACCCCAGCAATTGGTCCTGAACCTTCCCTCCCTTGAAGAGCAGGACGGTCGGGACCGACATGATGCCGTACCGGACGGCGGTGGACTGCGCCTTGTCGATGTCGAGGTGCGCCACCTTCAGGCGGCCGTCGTACTCCTGCGCGATCGCCTCGACGATCGGCTGCAGCCTCTTGCAGGGCGCGCACCACTCCGCGGAAAAATCCAGGAGAACCGGGACGGTCGAGCGCAGGACCTCGTTCTCGAAATTGCCGTCGTCCACCTCGACCACGCCCCGCAAGGTGCTTCTCCTCAGCTTGTCACGCGAACGTTGATTATACCATCCCTCAGGCCAGACGAAAGGTGGTGCGGATGCTGCCGACAACCAGGTCGCGATGGTTGCGGACCTCGTCCACGAACCGCGCGCGCAGGCTCGAGGCCTCCTCCGCCGGGAGGACCTCGAGCTGACGCAGCGCCTCGAGAGCCACGCTGTGCCTCGATCGCTGCCCTTCCCCGTCCGAGATCTTGAGAGCCAGGCCGTACCCCGTCCCGCCCCGTTCCCAGGCGAGGGCATACATCCCCTCGGCGCCGATCTTGGCGATGAGACCGGAGCGGCCGGTCCGCATGAGCGCGGTGCACAACCGGTCGGTGCCGGCGATCATCTCGGGGTGGCCGCGCATGGCCGCGACCGCACGCCGCACGGAGGGGTCCGCGTCCGCCGCGCCCGCAGGCGCCGCGAGCCGCGCGTACAGCAGCGCCAGACCGGCCAGCGGCATGGCGAAGGTGGGCGCCGAGCAGCCGTCGATCAGGCTGGGCGCGGGGCCAGGCGCGAGACCGGCGAGGGACTCGAGGCGCGCGCGGATGCGCTCCTGCACCGGGTGTCCCGGCTCCAGATAACGATCGATCGGGGCCCCCAGGTGGACCGCCAGCGCCAGCATGCCGGCGTGCTTCCCGGAGCAGTTGTTGTGCAGGGGCGTGGGCTCCTGGCCGCTCTGCCGGAGGGCACGGGCGGAGGGCCGGTGGTAGGGATCGTGCGCTCCGCACTGCAGCGCCCTCTCGTCGAGACCGATCGTCTCGAGAATCGAGCGGACGGCGCCGACGTGGAACGGCTCGCCGCCGTGCGATCCGATCATCACGGCGATCTGCTCGTCGCTGAAGCGGAAGCGCTCCGCGCCCCCCGAGTCGATCAGCGGCAGAACCTGCGCCGGCTTCGCGGTGGAGCGCAGCACGACCGGTTGCGTCGGTTCGCCGGCGGCCGCGACGCGTCTGCCCAGCGCGTCGACCACCGCGATCGCCCCGAAGTGGACGGACTCGACGATCTCGCCGCGGCGGACCTCGACCAATGGGACATAACCCCAGCTTGCGGACACGCGATCCACCTCCCGATTCTCCGTCATTCTAATCCGAACCCGCGAACTCCCCGGTTGCCGCGCGCTGTCGGCGTGTATTACCATGCGCGGGCCCCGCGCGACTCGGGCCAGGTGTCCCGGCCCGCCGTACCGAGGAGCCCCTTGAGAGAGACTTCTGAGGTCGAGCCCAGCGGAGCCCGGAGCCTGCTCTCGCGCGAGCGACGGGCATGACCGCAACGGCCCGCGGCGGCGGAGTGCGCGCGGTCCGTCTTCCGAACGGGCTCGTCGTCCTGCTGCGCGAGATGCGCCAGGCCCCGGTCGTCTCCGTCTGGTGCTGGTACCGCGTCGGTTCGCGCGACGAGCGCCCCGGCATCACCGGTCTGTCGCACTGGGTGGAGCACATGAACTTCAAGGGGACGCGCCGCATCCCCAAGGACGACGTGATCCGCCGGGTCGAGCTGGCGGGCGGCACGTGGAACGGCTACACCTGGCTCGACGTCACCACCTATTACGAGACGGTGCAGAGCGACGCGTTCGAGGAGATGCTCCGCCTCGAGTCGTCCCGGATGACGGAGTGCCTCTACTCGACAACCGAGGTCGAGCACGAGCGGAACGTCGTGATCTCGGAGCTGCAGGGGGGCGAGAACGACCCGCGCTCCTTCCTCGAGAAGGAGGTCACCGGCACGGCGCTCCAGGCCCATCCCTATCGCTGGCCGACCATCGGTTACCTGTCGGATCTGAAGGCGATCACGCGCGATGATCTCTACGGGCATTACCGCCGCTATTACGTGCCGAACAACGCGATCCTGGTCGCCGCCGGAGACTTCGAAGCGGCCGCGGCGCTCCGTCTGGTGCGCCGCCACTTCGGAGGGATCCGCCGCGGGCAGGAACCTCCGCCCGTGCGGACGGTCGAGCCGCCGCAATCGGGCGAGCGGCGCCTCCTGGTGCGGCGCCCTTCCGGGGCGGTCTACATCGATGTCGCCTTTCACGCCCCCGCGGCGGCGGAGCCCGACTTCGCCACGCTCCTCGTCACCGACGGGATCCTTGCCGGCGGCCCGACGGTCAACGTCTGGTCCGGCCCCGACGGGCGCGGCCCGAGCAAGTCGTCGCGCCTGTACCGGACCCTGATCGAAGGGAACCTTGCCGGCCAGGTCTCGACCCTCGTCCTGCCGTCCCGTCACCCCTACCTGTACCGCATCGCCATGACGGCGAACGAGGGGGTCGACCCGGCACGCCTCGAGGAGGTCCTGACCACCGAGATCGATCGCCTGGCGCGCGGCGACATCGAGGCGCGGGACCTGGAGCGGGCCAAGAACCAGTTCCTGGCGCGGCACGCTCTCGAGTCGGAGAGCACGACCGACGCCGGCCACCAGCTCGGATTCTTCGAGACGATCGCCAGCCACCGTCTGTTCTTCGACCTGCCGCGACGCGTGCTGGCCGTCAAGGCCGCCGACGTGACGTCCTTCGCGCGCGCCCGGCTCGGCCGCGATCGCAGGACCGTGGGCGTCCTCCTGCCGTCGGCGCCGCCCCCCGCGCCGGCCGCGGCCGCCCTCCCGGGCGCCGCCGTTCCATGAGCTCGGCGCGCCAGATCCGCCTGGACAACGACCTCGTGGTGATCGCGCGGCCGAACCGCGCGGCGCGCTCGGTGGCCGTGCGACTGGTCCTCGAGGCGGGGGCGGCCTTCGATCCTCCCGGAAGGGAAGGGACCGCGGCGCTGGTCGCGGACCTGCTGGACCGCGGAGCCGGCTCCCTGCCGGGCGAGGCGATCGCGTCGTTCTTCGACGACCTCGGCGTGGCGTACGCCGCCTCGGCGCGTCGCGACACGACCGAGATCGAGCTGCGACTCCTGTCGCGGCACCTGAGCGGTGTTCTCGAGCGGGTGCGCCTCATCGCGGCTGAGCCGACGTTTCCGGAGACCGAGATCCGCCGCGAGAAGGACCAGGCCCTGACCGCCATCGCCGAGCGCGATCAGGATACCGCCGCAGTGGCCGAGATGGAGCTGCACGCGGCCCTCTTCCCTCCCGGCCACCCCTACCACCACCCGCGACTGGGAACACGCGACAGCGTGACCCGCATCGATCGCCCGGATCTCGCCGCCTTCCACCGCGCGCGGTACCGCCCCGGCGGGACGATCCTGTCGCTGGCCGGAGATTTCGATCCGGCGCGCGTCTTCGACCTCGCGGCGAGGGTCTTCGGGTCCTGGGCCGCGCCCGCTGCCCGCGGCGGAAGGACCGAGCCGCCGGCGCGCCTCTCGATCCCCGATCCTCCCGAGCCCGAGAAGGCCGTCGTCGTGAGCCGGTCGATCGCGGGGAAGACCCAGGCCGATATCGCGCTCGGCTTCAGAGGGCTCAGGCGCCTGGCCCCCGATCTCCCCTCGGTCCTGGTCCTCAACAGCATCCTGGGGGAGTTCGGTCTGGGGGGGCGTCTCGGGAAGGCGATCCGCGATCGGGCCGGCCTGGCCTATTACGCCTACTCCCATTTCACCGCGGGTCTTGGGGCGGGGCCGTTCGCGGTCCGGGCCGGTGTCGCGCCGGACGGCGTGCGGCGTGCCATCGATCTGATGCGGCGGACGATCACGCAGATCGTGCGGCGCGGCGTCACCCCTTCCGAGCTGCGCGATTCCAGGCAGGCGCTCGCCTCCTCCATTCCCCGGCGGATGGAGACCAATCCGGAAGCGGCGGCCGTCCTCGCGGACGCCGAGTTCCACGGCCTGGGGATCGACTACCCTGAGAGACTGCCCGGTCTGATCGGGAAGGTCACGCGGAACGACGTCGAGGATTCGGCCCGGACGTACCTGACTCCGGGTCGCTCGGTGCTGGTCGTGGCCGGCCCCGCGATGGAGAAGGAGGCCCTTTCATGACAGGTCGGAATGTCCCGCGCGCGCTCGCCCCTTGGGCCGTCCTTTTCACAGCACTCGCCGCCGCGGGCGCCGCCCCGGCTCCCGCGCCGGTCACGAAGCCGGGCGCGCCGTCTGTCGCTGCAAAGGAAACCTACGATGTCCTGCTGCGCGGAGGGCGGATCGTGGACGGCAGCGGCAATCCGTGGTTCGCCGGAGATGTCGCGATCCGCGGCGACCGCATCGCCGCCATCGGCAATCTGAAGGACGCCGGCGCCCGCCGGACGATCGACGCCCGCGGCCTGGTGATCGCCCCGGGGTTCATCGACATGCTCGGGCAGTCGGAGCTGACGGTGCTCGTCGACTCCCGGGTGCAGAGCAAGATCACGCAGGGGATCACGACCGAGCTGACCGGCGAGGGGGGTTCGGTCGCGCCGCAGACGTCCTTCACGATCGAGGACCTCCTGCCGGGCATCGCCGAGTACAAGCTCACCGTCGACTGGCGGGACTACGAGGGCTACTTCCGGCGAATCAAGGCGAAGGGATCGGCGATCAACTTCGCCCACCTCGTCGGGGCGACCCAGGTGCGCCAGGCCGTCCTGAAGAGCGACAACCGGCTGCCGGAACCGGCCGAGCTCGAGGCGATGAAGCGCCACGTGGCGCGCGCCATGGAGGCCGGGGCGTTCGGCCTGTCCTCGTCCCTCATCTATCCGCCGGCGAGCTTCTCGGACACGCACGAGCTCGTCGAGCTGGCGAAGGTCGCGTCCCTCTACGGCGGCATCTACGCCTCGCACATCCGCAACGAGGCGGACGACATCATCACGGCCCTGAAGGAGGCGGAGACCATCGGCGAGCAGGCGAAGATCCCGGTCGAAGTCTGGCACCTCAAGTGCGCGGGGCGGAAGAACTGGGGGCGCATGAAGGAGGTGGTGGCGGAGATCGACGCCGCCCGCGGACGCGGGATCGACATCACCGCCGACATCTATCCCTACCCCGCGTCGTCGACCGGTCTGGCGGCGAGTCTGCCGCCGACGGCTTCGGAAGGGGGCGTGGCCCGGCTCGTGGCCCGCCTGAAGGACCCCGCCCAGCGCGCCCGCATCCGCGCCGAGGTCGAGCACCCTTCGGGAGGGTGGGAGAGCCTGTTCCACAACGTCGGGGGGCCGGACGGGGTGCTCGTCGTCGGCGTCCGGACGCAGGCGAACAAGCAGTACCAGGGGAAGAGACTGTCGGATATAGCGGCCCTGCGCGGCAAGGACCCGATCGAGACGATGTTCGATCTGCTCGTGGAGGAGAGCGGATCGGTCGACTGCGTCTACTTCGCCATGTCGGAGGACGACGTCCGCACCGCGATGACGACCCCCTGGGTGGCGTTCAACTGCGACAACGCGGGTGTGTCCCCCGAGGGGGTGCTCGGGGCGAGCAACTGCCACCCGCGCGCCTACGGCACGTTCCCGCGCGTCCTCGGGCGCTACGTCCGCGAGGAGAAGCTCCTGCGTCTCGAGGACGCGGTGCGCAAGATGACGTCCCTTCCCGCCCAGAAGCTGGGGCTCAGGGACCGAGGTCTGCTGCGTCCGGGGTCGTTCGCCGACATCACCGTGTTCGACCCCGGGAAGGTGATCGATCGGGCCACGTTCGACGCGCCGCACCAGTTCTCGGAAGGGATCGTCGAGGTCTTCGTCAACGGGACCCTGGTCGTGGACCGGGGGAAGATCACCGGCCGCCTGCCCGGTCGAATCCTGCGCGGCCCGGCGTACAAGAACCCGCACTGATGGGCCCCTTCCTCGTCCTGGGGACGATCGAACCCCCGATCGGGGGCGTGAGCCGCTACTGCCGCGGTCTGTGCGCACTCCTCCGGGAGGCCGGCCTATCGACGGTCCAGATCGACCTCCTGGGCAGGTCGGGCGCAGGAGACGACGGCGCGTTCATCCACCGGGTCCTGCGACGAATCGTGGGCGAGCAAGCGCTCACCTTGTGCCGCGCCCTCAGGCAGAGCCGCCCGGAGGTCATCATTGACAATCATCAGCTCCTGTGGAGGAGCGCGGTGTACGCGGCAAAGGCGCGGCGCGTCACCCGGGTGCCCTACGTGCTCGTCATCCACGACGGCGCCTTCCCGGACTTCGTGCGGGGCCTGGACCCCCGCCGCAGAAACCAAATGGCGGTGACTTTTGCGCACCTGGCCGGAGTCGCGTGCATGAGCGATCCGATCAAAGAGGCGGTCGATGGGTTGGCGCCTGCTGTCCCGCTGGCGCGCCTCAGTCCCCTTCTGTCGGAGTCCCTCAGCAACGAGATCGCAGCCGACGATCCGGTCGCCGCCCTGTTCAGAAACCGCCGGGCAGTGATCGTGACGAGCGGTGGGGTCGACCGGCTGTACGGCCTCGAGGAGGTCCTATCCGCCTTTGCGGCGCTGCGCGCCCGCGAGATGGATGTCGGGCTGGCGCTCCTCCTCGGCTCCTTCACGCACGACGACGCCACGGCTTCGGCGATCCGGCGGGCCGAAGAGCGCTTCGGATCAGAATGGTTCGTGGTGCTCACGGACCACCCGCGGGGATCGGCTGTCATCGCGCGCTCCAGCTGCTACGTCCGTTCCTCGCGGGTGGACAGCTTCGGACTGGGCCTGCACGAGGCGATGCTCGCCGGCGTGCCGGTCGTTGCCTCGGAGCACCCGACGCGACCACCGGGCGTTCGCTTGTACCCGCCCGGTGACGCGCAGGGGCTGGCGGCCGCCCTCGAGGAGGCGCTGCGCCCCGAGGCCCGGACCGCGGCGCGCGCGCTCATCCCGCGGGTGCGCTGCGTCCTGGAGCAGAACCGGCGCGCCACGCTCGAGTTTCTCCGCAGGGCGGCCTCGCCCGCTCCCCCCGAGCACGTCCAGGCGGCCCGGTGAGCCTCGCACGCAGATCGGCGCTGACTTTCACGGCGCAGATCGTATCGCTCGGCCTGGCATTTGCCGGCTCGGTCATCGTCTCGCGCGTTCTCGGTCCGGAGGGGCGCGGCGTGTTGTCGCTCCTGAGCGTCGTGGTGGAGATGGCGACCGGCATCGCCACGCTCGGGATCGGCTCCGCCTACGCCTATCTCGCCGGAAAGGGCACTCACAGGATGGACATGCTCATCGGCAGCAGCCTGGTCCTCGCAGGAGGACTGGGACTCTTGTCCGCTCTCGCCACGCTACTGGCCCGGAGATTCCTTCTGCGCAGCCTCCTCCAGGGACTTCTCCCCTGGCATTTGGCGCTCGCGGCGGCCGCGATGCCGTTCGCGTTCCTGGGGTTTTTCCTCTTCAACATCCTGCTGGGATCGGGGCGCGTTCGCGAGAGCGCGCTGATGCAGATGTTCACAACCGGTCTTGCGGTTGGCGCGGGCGCGGTCGCCCTTCTGGTGCTCCGGTTGGGCCTGGACGCGATGGTCGTGCTCTTCTGCGCGACAACGGCCGTCTCGGCCGTCTCATACCTTGCCCTGCTCGTTCCCCGTGTCGGCCTGTCGTTCGTGGGGGTGCGCGCGGTCGCGCGCGACGCGCTGTCCTACGGGCTGCGGGCATACCTCGGAAGCGTGACCAGCTACTTCTGGCTGCGGGCCGACGTCCTGATCCTCAATGCTTGGGCAGGGCCGGGCGCCGTGGGCCAGTACACCCTGGCGACCAGTCTGGGCGAGAAGATCTGGCTGCTGGACTCTTCAGTCGGCAGGGCGGTCCTGCCGGAAGTCATCGCCAGCGACGAAAGGAGCGCCGCCCGTCTGGTGGCCCGCACGTCCCGCAACCTTCTCTTGGTCACGGGGATCCCGGCGCTGCTCCTCGCTGCGGCCGCCCCCTGGCTCGTTCCGTTCGTCTATGGCGAAGCGTTCAGCACGGCCGTCCTGCCACTCGTCCTCCTGCTGCCGGGGATCGTGGCGATCGCGATGATGCGCGTGATCAGCAGCTATTTCTCCGGACAGCTCGGGCGCCCGAGCATTACGTCGTTCGTGTCCTTGGCGACCATGACCGTGGGTCTCGCGTCGTACCTGGCACTGATCCCGCCGTTCGGTGCTGCCGGCGCAGCGGCCGGCTCGACCCTCGCTTACCTCGTGCCGTTCGGGATCTATGTCTTCCTGTTTCCCCGCACCACCGGACTGCGCGTAAGCGACATGCTCCTCCTCAACCGCGACGACCGCGCCCTCTATCCGCGCCTGCTCCGCAGGCTGCTGGACAGTCTGGCGTTCCGGCGCGACCGGACGGTCACGAGGTAGGGCCTCGGGCGCGCCCGGACGCCGTGATTTGCTCCGCCAGCGTACAGGGAGGGGCGCGCGCCCTCACCTCCGCAGAAGCTGGGGAATCCGTCCGCATCGAGCTGGTGGTAGAATTCTCGAATCCAGTGGAGTCGATCGACCACGATCGGTCAATCACACAAACCCATGAGGAAGATTGATCGCGCCCTGACGCCAAAAATGAAGATACAGGAATGCGACACGTACTGGCGGAGGGTGCATTCCACCAGCTTCGACGATCTGGCCGCGGTCTGTTTTCCCGACAAGCCGCGTTACTTCAACCTCTTTTTTGACCGCGTGCAGAAGTTCGCCATTGACAGGTTCCTCAAGCACGAAAATATCCAAGTCGTTGGCCGGAAATGGCTGGACTTGGGCTGCGGTCGAGGACGTTGGCTGCGGCATCTTTCAACGCTTGGTGCGCGGGTTCAGGGCATCGACTTGTCGCAGGACGCCGTGCACCACTGCAGGCGGCTCGGTTTCGAGGTTGCGCAGGGCACCATCGATCGTTTGCCGTTCGATTCCGCCTCGTTCGATTTCGTCTCCTCAGTCACGGTTCTCATGCATCTCCCTCCCCCGGCACGTGAAAGCGCGATTGCAGAACTTTCGCGAGTCCTCGCGCCGCGCGGGCTGGCCGTCGTTCTGGAGGCAACGCGCGACACCAACTCGCCTCATGTCTATGACATGAGCCTCAGCGAGTGGCACAACGCCTTTTCGGCCCGCGGTCTGAATCTGATCCATGTCTCCGGCCACTGCCTTGGCCTGTTGCGGAATTCGCTTCCCCGGTGGCTGCCGTTCCGTGACTGCTTGAGCACTTACCTGGACTACCCGACCGAATACGCCTTCATGAAAGCCTGCTACGGGAAACAGTCGGAACGAGGCTGGCAACATTTGATGATCTTCCGAAAGGGAAACATCGTGTGAGATGAGAGCCATCGCATTTTTCAAGACCAAGCCCCCGCAGTGCTACAAGGGCATTCGTGTGATGGCCGATACCGACCTTCACGACCAGTTGGCGGCTGTTGTTACCTCCATCTTGCCGAAAGGCGCGCGCATCCTGGATTATGGGGCGGGTGAGGGTGCGCTGTCGGGCCGCCTGCACGACCTCGGCTACCAGGTGTATTCAGTCGATAGGAGCCGCTCGGACTTCAAGGCAGAGACGGAATTTGAGCAAGTTGACTTTAATAAAGCCGAGGAAATCACCGCTTTCCAAAAGAAGCACGCGGATTGGTTTGACCTCGTGCTTGGCATCGAGGTCATTGAACACGTTGAGAACCCATGGCAGTATCTTCGAGATCTGAAGCGCCTGGTTCGCCCGGGTGGTTATGTTCTTTTGTCGACGCCGAATGTCACATCGTGGTACTCGCGCGTGACATTCTTTTTCACGGGACGGCTGCACCAATTCGGCGACGGTGACCGTCACTACGGCCACATAAACCCTCTTTTCGAAGACGAACTGCGGCTGATCGCGCAGCAGATCGGACTGACGATCGAATCCGTCCGCCCTGGCGGCTGGCTGCCGCGGTTGTGGCTGAGCTGGAGCCCGCGTATCATGCTGCGCCATTTCTTTGGTTTTTGTGGGAGTTTCCTCATGAAGGGAACCTTTCAGGGTTGGTGTCTGATCGTGCTAATGAAACGGCCGCAATAGGCTGATCAGACGAAAGGAGCCGTTCTACCGGACCCCGAACGGAACGGGACGGCCTTGGGGCCTACAGACCCCCTCTCCCGCCTGCATACACCTGCCCGCCCTTCATGACGAATCGCACCCGACGCACGGCGCCGATGTCTTCGAGCGGGTTTCCCTCGACGCCGATGAGATCGGCCAGCCTCCCCGCCTCGACCGCGCCGATGCGGTCCTGCCAGCCGAGGAGCTCGGCGTCGACGAGGGTCGCCGCCTGGATCGCCTTCAGCGGGGACATCCCGTACCGGACCATCAATTCGAGCTCGCGCCCCGCCTGGGCCGGGGGGAAGTCCCCCGCGTCGCTCCCCGAAGCGATCTTCACCTTCATCCTGAGGGCGCGCTGGAACGAGTCGCGGTGGCCGTCGACGACCTTCTTCCAGGCCGGTGTCGGCGTCGTCTCGTAGGACGTCATGTAGGCGGTCAGGGTCGGGCAGTAGTACACCCCCTTGTCCAGCATCATCTTGAAGGTCGCCTCGTCGAGGAACAATCCGTGCTCGACGGAGCGGACCCCGGCGCGCACGGCCGCCCGGGCCGCGTCGTCGCTGTAGCAGTGCGCCGACACCGGGCGGTGCCTGCGCCCCGCCTCGTCGACCAGCGCGTCCATCTCCTCCTGGGTCATGGTGACGCGCAGGTCGAGGATCTCGCCGGTCGGCGTGAACGTGCGGTAGTCGCCGTAGAACTTCAGCCAGTCGGCGCCGTTCTGGATCTGCTCGCGCACCGCCTTGCGGATCTCCCACGGGCCGTCGGCGATCTGCACCCCCTTCGGCACCGTCACCTCGTGGGCGTAGCCGAGGAGGGCGTAGTTGCCGGTCGTCGAGATCGCCCGCGTCGCGACCTGCATCCTGGGTCCCGGCACGATACCGTCGGCGATGGCGTCGCGCAGATCGGCGTCGCCGTACATCGCCCCTTCGGTCTCCAGGTCGCGGATCGTCGTGAACCCGGCCAGGAGAAGGGCGCGCGCCTGCGCCGCCGCCTGCAGAGTGCGCCGCGGCAGGGACTGTTTCAGGAGCTGCACGTCGTAGTCGCCGGGCTGCAGGAACGTGTGCGTGTGGGCGTCGACGAGACCGGGGAGCACCGTGTAGGCCGAGAGGTCGATGATCGCGGCCCCTTCGGGAATCATCGCGCCCCGATCGAGGACGCTTTCGATCCGATCGCCGCGGACCACGACGAGGGCACCTTCCTTCTGGCTCCCGGTTCGCACGTCGAGGAGACGGCCGCACCGGAGGACGGAGAGCTTCGGCGGAGCGTCCTGTTTCGGCGCCGGCTGGTTCTCGACGGACAGAGCGGGAGCGACCGCCAGGCACAGGACGGCAATCCCGACGGCCGCGCCCGGGGCAGCTCGACGCCATCGCGGGACGCGCGGTCCGGTCATCGGGTCACACGGTTCGACGCTGCGTGACGTGCAATGCATAGAACGACAGCCCGAGCAGGATGACGATCGGCAGAACGAGGCTCCAGGGATGCGGGGCAAGCCACCAGGCGACCCCCGCCATGACGACGGCGCCAGGGGTCACGGCGTTGAGATGGGGCGGCATCGGGACCAGGCGCTCGGCCATGCGGCTGTGGCGATAGCCGTACAGCGCGTAGATCGCCAGGCCGATCGCCAGCCAGCCCGCGAACCGCCACCAGGTGAGGGCCGGCAGACCGGCCATCAGCCAGACGCACGACGCGATCCCGGCGAGCGCGAACTCGGTCTTGACGATCTCGGGGACCTTGCGTTTCGTGATCAAGGCATACAACCCGACGACCGAGAACAGCGTCCCGATCACGGCCACCCCAGTCGTCGTGCAGCAGCTCCGACGGCAGCGCATAGATGATGACGAGCCAGACCGGGAGAAGCGGGATCCACGGCGTCTTGAAGGGGCGCGGACGGTGCGGGTCGCTGTGCCGCAGGATCATGACGCCGGCGCAGACCAGGACGAAGGCGAACAGCGTCCCGATGTTCGTCAGCTCGACGATCTTGTCGAGCGGCGAGAACAGGGCGAAGAAGGCGACGAAGATCCCCGTCCAGATCGTCGTCACGTGCGGCGTGCGGTACTTCGGATGGACGCGGGCGAAGATCTTGGGAAGGAGCCCGTCACGCGACATGGAGAAGAAGATGCGCGGCTGGCCGAGCTGGAACACCAGGAGGACCGCGGTGAACGCCACGACCGCGCCGAACGACACCACACCCGCCGCACGATCGAGATGGATGTAGGCCAGCGCCTTCGGCAGAGGATCGGCCACCCCGAGCTCGGTCCACGGCATGATGCCGATCAGCACCGCCGCGACCGCCACATAAATAAACGTGCAGATGACGAGCGACCCGATGATGCCGATCGGGATGTCGCGCTTCGGGTTGCGCGTCTCCTCTGCCGCCGTCGAGACGGCATCGAACCCGATGTACGCGAAAAAGATCAGCGCCGCCCCGGCCTGCACGCCCGCCCAGCCGTTCGGAATGAACGGGGTGAAGCCTGCAGGATTGACGTACTTGAACCCGACCCAGACGAACAGGACGAGGATCAGGATCTTGATCCCCACCATGACGTTGTTGAAGACGGCGCTCTCCTTGACACCGACCACCAGCACCCACGTCACGAGGGCCACGATGGCGACCGCGGCCACGTTCATCACGATCGGAAATCCAAACAGGTGCGGCGCCGATTCGAGGACCCCCGGCGTTTTGGCCGCCGACTCGTAGTCCATCACGAGCCAGTCGGGAAGGCGATAGCCGAACGCGTGCTTCAGCACATCGTTGAAGTGCGCCGCCCATGAGATGGCGACCGCGATGTTGCCGACGGCGTACTCGATGATCAGGTCCCAGCCGATGATCCAGGCGATCATCTCGCCGAGCGTGGCGTACGCGTAGGTGTAGGCACTGCCGGAGATTGGGATCATGGTCGCGAACTCGGCGTAGCACAGGGCCGAGAAGATGCAGGCGACGGCCGTGAGAGCGAACGACAGGATGATCGCCGGTCCGGCGCCGGGCCTGTCGGCGTTCCCGGCGGTCGCGGTCCCGATCGCCGCGAAGATGCCGGTGCCGATGACGGCGCCGATTCCGAGCATCGTCAGGTCGAACGCCGTCAGGGTGCGCTTGAGGGTGTGCTCGCCGACCGTCTCGGATTCACGCGTGATCCGATCGACGCTCTTCGTCCGGAACAAGGCCTGGAGCTTCATTCCCGGCGCACTCCGCGTGTCTTTTTTCCTGGGACCGTGGAAGCGGCCGCACTATACGCAACGCCCCGGGGGGTGTCAACCGCACTCCTGATACAATGCTTGCCCCTGCGCAGGAGGGACCGATGGCGTCGTTCACCCTCACCGTCAACGGCAGGAAGATCACCGCGGAGGCGGACCCGGCGACGCCTCTCCTCTGGGTCCTGCGGGACACGCTCGGGCTCACCGGCACCAAGTTCGGCTGCGGCGCCTCGCTCTGCGGCGCCTGCACGGTCCACCTGGACGGCCGGGCGATCCGCTCGTGCATGACACCGATCTCCGAAGCCGCGGACAAGAGCATCACGACGATCGAGGGATTGTCCTCGAACCGCAGTCATCCGCTGCAGAAGGCCTGGATCGCCGAGGACGTGCCGCAGTGCGGCTACTGCCAGTCGGGAATGATCATGACGGCCGCGGCGCTCCTGAAGGAGAAGCCGAAGCCGACCGACCAGGAGATCGACGCGGCGCTGGGCGGGCACATCTGCCGCTGCGGCACCTACCAGCGCATCCGCAAGGCGGTCCACCGTGCCGCGAAGGGAGGCGCCCGGTGAGCGCCATTCTGAACGTCAGCCGGCGAGGGTTCCTCCGAATCGTCCCCGCGGCGGGCGCCGGCCTTGTCCTCGGTCTTCGGTGGTCGGGCCTGGTCGAAGCGTCCGGACCGCAGAGATCCCGGGGATCGAGGCTCGCTCCGAACGCCTTCCTGCAGATCGACCCGCGGGGCGACGTGACCATCTGGGCCAGCAAGTCGGAGATGGGCCAGGGCGTGCGCACCTCGCTGGCGATGATCGTCGCGGACGAGCTCGACGCCGACTGGTCGCGCGTGCGCGTCGAGCAGGCCTGGGCCGATCCGAAGTTCGGCGACCAGGACACCGGCGGAAGCTCGAGCGTGCGCACCAAGTATGAACCGATGCGGCGGGCCGGGGCGGCGGCGCGCGCCATGCTGATCGCCGCGGCGGCCCAGACCTGGAGCGTCGACCGCTCGACCTGCCGGACGCAAAAAGGGGCGGTCCTGCATCCTCCGACCCGCCGGCGCCTCGCCTACGGAGACCTGGTCGATAAGGCGGCGTCCCAGCCTGTGCCCCAGGACGCGCCGCTGAAGGATCCGAAGGACTTCAGCCTCATCGGCAGGAGCCTGCCGCGCACCGATACGCCCCTGAAGGTGGACGGAAGCGCGGTCTACGGCATCGACGTCCGTATGCCCGGGCTGCTCCACGCCGCGGTCTCGCGCTGCCCGGTCTTCGGCGGCAAGGTCGCCCGCTTCGACGCGGAGGCCGCGAAGGCGTCGCCCGGGGTGCGCGCCGTCGTGCCGATCTCGACCGGTGTCGCCGTCGTGGCCGACTCGACCTGGAACGCGCTCAAGGGACGCGACCTCCTCAAAGTCGAGTGGGACGAAGGACCGGGCGCCGCCGAGAGCACGGAGACGCTCCGGGCGGAGTGCGACGATCTGTCGCAGAAGCCAGGAAAAACTCTGCGCAACGACGGCGACGCCTCCACAGCACTCGAAAAAGCGGCGAAGAAATTCGAGGCGGTCTACGAGCTGCCGTTCCAGGCGCACGCCACGATGGAGCCGCAGAACGCCACCGCCCACTGGCAGAAAGACCGCGTCGAAGTCTGGGCGCCGGTCCAGACCCCGAGCATGGCTCTGCCCGACATCGCGAAAGCCGCGGGGCTTCCCCAGGAGGCGATCACGCTGCACATCACGTTCCTCGGCGGCGGCTTCGGGAGGCGCATCAACGCCGACTACGCCGCCGAGGCCGTCGAGATCTCGAAGGCCGTCTCGGCCCCGGTGAAGACGGTCTGGACGCGCGCCGACGACCTGCAGCACGACTTCTACCGGCCCGCCTCGTTCCACAGGATCAAGGGGGGCCTGGACGAAAGGGGTCGCATCGTCGCCTGGCACCACCGGTTCGTGTCGACGTCGATCCAGGCGTTCTACGATCCCGCCACCGCCCATCCCGAATCGGATGAGCTCGGCGGCGCCAGTGACCTGCCGTACTCCATCCCGAACGTGCGC
>WNGH01001956.1_pt1 | contig 19401 bp, 19 predicted proteins | sample 5400631 | NCBI WGS metagenome assembly WNGH01 (sample SAMN13153373, study PRJNA577476) | soil metagenome | isolation source: 115 cm soil or saprolite under Garry oak tree replicate 1 | place: USA:California | collected 2016-06-15
CCTCGGGGTCGGGGGCGCGGCCTTGTCGTCGGAGCAAATGAGCAGCATGTAACGCATGGGTCCTCCTCTTGGGGTGCACCCCTAAAGTGAGACACGGAAACTAAGGAAAGTCCTCTTTTAAGCACCCGTTCACCGCATGCTCTTTCCGGCGTCAAACCAACATCGGCGCCACCGTGGCTTCAAAGTCGGCAGGTGCCAGGTAGTTCAGAGCCGAGTGCAGCCGCTGCCGGTTGTAGATCTCCTCGATGAAGCTTCCGATCGAGCGGCGCGCCTCGTGCGCGGTCCGGTAGGCGCGCCCATCGACCTCTTCGCGCTTCAGCGTGCTCATGAAGCTCTCCGCTTTGGCGTTGTCGTACGGCGAGGCGACCCGGCTCATGCTCGGCTGGATGCCGTGGGCCCCCAGCAGCGCGCTGTATTCGGCACAGGCGTATTGCACCCCGCGGTCCGAGTGATGAATCAGCTGGCCCGGTTGCGGGCGACGCGCAGCCAGTGCCATCTGCAGGGCTGCCACCGCCAGGGCGGCTCGCAGGTGGACCTCCACCGCCCAGCCGACGACGCGGCGGCTGAAGGCGTCGATGACTACGGCGAGGAAGGCAAACTCCTCAGGAGCCGCAGATAGGTGATGTCGGCCCCCCACAGCTGATCGAGGCCGGTGAGCTGCATGCCCCGCGCGAGGTTCGGGACCACTCGCCAGTCATGGCGGGAGTCCGTCGTCGCCGGCACGAACGCGCGCCGGCGCAGACACAGCAGATTATCCGTCCGCATCAGCCGCAGGATGCGCTTATGGTTCACCGCCCAGCCTTCCCGCCGCAGCAGCGCGGTGAGGCGCCGGTAGCCGTAGTGACGGTGACCGACAGCCAGGCGCTGGAGCACATCCCGCAGCTCTATCTGTTCCCGTTCGGGAGCGACGCGCCGCCAGTGCCGGTAGTAACTCGCGCGGCTGACGCCCGCCAGCGCGCACATCCGCTCGATGGACAAGCCGCCTTGCGGGGGCGTCATCGCGTGGATGAGCGCGAAGACGCTGTGGCGCCACGCCCGCCGCTCGGCCGGGGTGGCTCCTTGACGTGCCGCAAGGCCTTCTCGAAAAAATCGAGCTCCACCGCCTGCTGGCCGACCTTGCGCTCGAGTTCGACCAGTCGCGAATCGCGGGCCGGCTCCGTGTCGGCGTGGCCATAGGCGCGCGCTTGACGACTCGGCTGCTGCACCAGGGCCCGCCGCCGCGCCCACGCGACCGCCTTCGGCGGCCGCCCCCGCGGCACGAGCGCGTCGGCACCGCCCTGTTCGTAACAGTCGCGCCACGTGTACAGCAACTGCGGCCGCAGCCGCAGTTCGTCGGCTACCGCGCGAATCTTCTCGCCCGCCAGGATCCGGCGAACGGCAGCCTCCTTGAACGCTCGGCTGAAGATCCGGAATCGTCGTCCGGGCATCGGCCCTCCCCCGGAGGACTTTCACTTATTTCTCTGTCTCACTCCAGGGGCGCACCGCAGGCGTGCGACGCGAGCCGCGTGGTGATGCGGCACGGTCTCGATGGTCGTGTCGTCGAGGTCGCGGCTCGAACGCGCACGATCCCGCCGGCCCTCCGGCGGGCGCTCCATCACCGCGACCGCGGCTGCCGGTTCCCGGGCTGCGGGGTCCGGTTCGGGCAGGGCCATCACATCCGTCACTGGGCCCAAGGGGGCCCCACCACGCTCTCGAATCTCGCCGTGCTCTGTCGCCGCCACCACCGCGCCGTTCACGAGGAGGGCTACCAGCTCGATCGACAGCCCAACGGCGAGCTTCGGTTCCGCCGCCCGGACGGGCGGCCTCTGCCCGAGGTGCCGCCTCCTCGGGAGGTGCGCGGCGATCCCGTCAAGATCCTACGAGCACAGCACGATGCCGAGGGGCTTGTCCTGAACGCGCGGACCACCACCCCGGGGTGGCTGGGGGAGCGCCTGAACGTGGGCTGGGCCATCGACGTCTTGCACCCCTTGGCCCGCTAGATGCGGGCTATCTCATGGCTGCGCTACCCTGAGGTCGAACTTTTGGGACACGGCACTAGAAGCAGTCCATGAGATTTAGCACATTACTTCCGTAGTTATTGCCAGCGGTTCCTACGTCTATTGTGCTCGGGTTACCGCTTATATTGCCTGTGCCGAAATTATAGGATGCAGCTGTTGCTTGCAACAGCTGCGCTGGGCGCAGATTCGGGTACTTCGCCGCCAATGTGGCCATATTCGTGGCCAACATGTTCGCCGTAAAATTCGCTGCATATGCAATGTTATAAGCTTGAGCTGCTGTGACTGATGGATTCTGCGCCAGATCGATTTGGAATACCCCTGCACCTTGGCCACCACCACAACGTTGTGGAATACTACGGAAGCCCGTCTCACGGACGCCTATCGCTGCAACCAAGGCCGGACTTACGCCATTGGCCGCTGCCGCAGCCTGAATCGCGTTCCAATTAGCGATGGCGTTCGCAGGTGCACTAATTTCGTGTTCGCGCCAGCAATTGCCAATGCATTGAGGCAATTTTGTGAAGGATGAGATGTATCAGGGCAAAGCCCGGACGGATCCCTCAGTGCGATCGGGTTGTTACCTCAGGCCGGTCCTTCCATATTGTCTAGGGCGCCCGGCACGAACGGCGGGGCGCCAGAGCGACGCTCAGTACGAGCCGCCGAGCTTCCGGTGATCCCAGGAGACGATGCGGGTCGGCGTGAAGCGCAGCGCGACGCGCTTCTGGGCCTGCTTGAGCACGCCCTCGCGCGCCTCGGGCGACGGCGCCGCGCCCGCGTAGCGCGCCGTCAGCCGGAGCCCCACGTCGGCGACGCGCCCGGGGTCGCGCTCGATCGTCACGTCGCACTCGAGCATCACGCCGCGGAGCTCGCCGTACCGGTCGCGTCCGGCCTCGATCTGGACGGTGGCGCGCGGGTCGCGCTCGAGGTTCCGCGCCTTCTGCGACTTCCCGTAGGTCCAGGCGTAGAGCGTGCGGCTGTCGCGCACGTACCAGAGCGGCATGAGGTGCGGGCGCCCGTTGGGCCCGATCGTCGCGCAGGTGAGCACACGCTCCTCGTCGAGGAAGCGCTCGAGCTCCTTCTCGGACATCGCGATCTCGTCGCGCCGCGAGGGCACGGCTCAGTAGCCTCGCGCTCTGTCCACGACGTGGCGGAGGGGGCTGCCCGCGAGATAGCGCGCGAGGTTGTCGTTGAAGACAGGCGCGATCTCCTCGGGCGTGCTCGGCCCCGAGACGTGCGGGGTGATCACGACGTTGTCCATGCGCCAGAGCGGGTGGTGCGGGGGCAGAGGCTCGGCGGAGAAGACGTCGAGGATCGCCCCGGCGAGCCGCCGCTGCTCGAGCGCCTCGAAGAGGGCCGCCTCGTTGACGACAGCGCCGCGGGCGATGTTGACGAGCCAGGCCGTGGGCTTCATCGCCGCGAGGGCGTCGGCGCCGATGAGGCCGCGCGTTTCGGGCGTCAAAGGGACTAGGACGACGACGAAGTCGGCATCGGCGAGTGCCTGCGCCAGCTGGCCGACCTTGAAGACGCGCTCGGCCTCCCGGACGCGGCGGCCCGAGCGGTTCACGCCGACGACGCGCATGCCGAAGGTCCGCGCCGCCCGGGCGATCGCCCGGCCGATGTCGCCGAGGCCGACGATCGTGAGCGTCTTGCCGTGGAGCCGGTCGGGCAGGACGTGGTCGAGCCAGCGCCGCTGCCGCTGGGCCTCGCGGTACGTCTCGATGCGCTGCGTGACCCACGAGCACCAGCCGATGACGTACTCGGCCATCCACGGCCCGAAGATGCCGGGGGCGCGCGTGACGACCACGCGGGGCGAGAGCTCGCGTGTGATCGCCCAGTCCACGCCCGCCCCCATCGCCTGGAGCCACTTGAGTCGGGCCGCCTTCGCGAAGAGGTGGGGCGGGAACTTCCACGCGTAGAGGATCTCCGTGTCCGCGATCAGCTCGGCGGCCTCGCTCGGCGTGGCAGCCGCGCGGACGACCGCCCGGTTTCGCGGCACCCGGACGAGCTCGGCGTACTTCGGGTCGCCGTGGTAGACGAGGACGGTCGGCCGGGTCACTTGAGGAGCATGTCCTCTGCGGAGAAGTCGAGCTCCCGCCGGTCGAGCCCGAGGTACAGATACCACTCGAAGGTCTGCGCGAGCCCCGCCGCGAGCGTGTAGCGGGGACGGATGCCGAGCTGGGATCGGACCTTCGTGGTCGTGTAGACGGCGTGGCAGTCGTAAACGAGATTCTGGCCGAGCGGCACAGGCGTTGCCCCAGGGCGCGTTTCGATGTGGACGACCGTCAGCGGGCGCTTGATGACGTCCGCGATCAGCTCGACGAGCCCCACCTGGGTGACGGCCTCCTCTCCGGTGACGTTGTAGGCCTGGCCGAACGCGGTGGGCGCGCCGAGCATCGTCGCGATCGCGTCGGCGAGGTCCTCGACGTGGCCGAGCTGGCGGAGCCAGCCGCCCGCGCCGGGGACGAGGATCGGCCGGCCCCGCACGAGGCGGTCGAAGACGAAGGTCTCGTTGTTCCGCGTGTTCAGGGGGCCGTACACGTGCGTCGGCCGCAGGATCGTGACGGGCAACCCCCGCGCGCGGTGCCAGCGCATCAGCACGTCCTCGCCGTCGATCTTGTTCTTCGCGTACTCGCCCCAGTAGAGGCCGCGCGGCGTGTCCTCGCTGTAGGGGATGGGGAGCGAGTGGTCGTAGACGCGCCCCGTCGAGACGAGCAGCGCGTGACCGAGACGGCCCGCGAGCGCCTCCAGCGCCGCCTCGACGTCGGCGCCCGTCGTCGGTGCGTAGGTGACGTCCACGAGCGCGTCCACGCGCTCCCCCGCGAGCGTCGCGCGTAGGGCGGCGTGGTCCGTCCGGTCGCAGACGATCGTCCGGACCCCGGCCGGCAGCCGCTCGCGCCGGCGGCCGCGGTTGAGGACCACGACCTCGTGGCCGTCGCGGATCAGCGCCCGGACCAGGTGCAAGCTGACGAACTCCGTGCCTCCGATCACGAGCACACGCATCTTCGTCAGGCCACCACGTCTCGCTCCGTCCTCTCGGACGTCACGACAATGCCACGGCGAGGCAGGTCGTCGTGCGCGTCACGCCGTCGATCGAGCCGATCTCGTCGGTCACGAGGTGCCCGATGGCGTCGAGCGTCGGGCCCTCGACGACGGCGATGAAGTCGAACGGGCCCGTGACCGCGTCGAGGTTGACGACGGTGGACGGGCCCCCCTTGATCTGGGTGAGCTCCTTTTTCACGGACTTGGTCTTGCCGGCCGCCGTTTCGATGAGCACGTACGCCCGCATGCGCTTCCCCGTCTTTGTCATGCACGCCTCCCTCAGCGCGTGGGCGGGCCGAGCGCCGCCGCCAGCGTGGACGCGAACGACGCGCGGCGCTCCACGAACCTCGCCCCCTCGACGTCCACTCGCGTGCCCCGTTCGTCGGCGTGGTTGGACGGATCGAAGCGCGCGATGAGCGGCGCGCTCGCCAACTCGATCCTGAGCGACAGGGGCTCGCCCACGCTCTCGTCGCCGAGGCGCGCGATGATCAGGTAGAACCCCTCCGCGTCCGTCTCGCCCACGTATGAGAAGCCCGTCTTCTCGCGGACCAGCTCGAGCTGCGTGCCGGCGAGTGGCCGGCCGTGTGCGTCCTTCACGAAGCCGAGGACGGTGTACCGGTAGTACACCTCGTGCTCGGCGTCCACCCGGGCACCGATCGCGATCCACGCGAGCGCCAGGACGAGGGCTGTGGTCCGCGCCACGCGGCTCAGTCTAGCAGATACGCGCGCCGCCGCGAGCACGGGTCGACGTCGTCGACCCGGGGCGTGAACCAGACGTAGTCGAAGGGGAGCGCGCCCTCGAATCGGGCGGCGTACGCCGCCGGCGCGTCGGCGGTCGCCTCGACCTCGAGGAACGCGAGGCTGACCACCGGGACGCTCGGCGCCCGGCGCTGAAGGTGGAGGGGGACGCCGCGGTCGGTGCGGACGTGGCCGGCGCCAGCGATGAGGAGCGCGCCGTCCCGCTGGCCCCCGCGCACGAGCGCCTCCGCCATCCGCGCGTCGCGCGCCCACTGAATGTCCACCATCCGCTCGAGCGCAACACCGTCCATGGTGCCGCAGTGCGACTCGTCGAGCTCGCGCCGCATCGCCTCCCGCATCTCGGGCGACAGGGGCAGCTCGAGCCCGAGCTGACGCGCGAGCTGGCCCGAGAGGCCGGCGAGCCCGTTCCGTCGAATCGCCTCGATGGCGACCCGTGAGAGGTTCGTCGCGACGATCGGGAGGCCGGCGTCGAGCGCGGCCTGAGCGATCGGCTCGTAAAGGCGCCAGTCCGGCCATCCGGAACGCTTCCAGTCCACGGCCTCGCCGAGCCCGGACGCCTCCTTGGGCGAGCTGGCCAGGTAGCGGGCGATCGCGGAGGCATCGTCGGTCGAGAGCATCTCGAAGCCCACGGCGGGCCGACGGCCGGCCGCGATCATCCCGCGCAGGAGGCGCGCCTGGAGGGCGTGGTGAGCAGGATTGTCGTGACGCTCGCCCAGCAGGACGAAACGCGCGGCGGCGAGCCGGTCGACGAGCTCGGGCGGCGCGACGAAGCTGCCTGCCTGGACGCCCCAGATCCGGTCCGCCAGAGGATGGTTGCGCCCGGTCGGACTGAGCCACGACGTCAATGGCGTGCCACACGATGCCACGAGCAGTGTCAGCGCGACGACGGCGACCGGCGCGCGCCGAGGCGCGGACGTGACGGACGTCGCCGTGCCCCCACGTTGTCGCCGGGAGATCCCCCTCCGATTCACTACGTCGGTCCTCTTCTCACCTGAGAATGAACGAAAGATACTCCGGAACCGATCGGACTGTCCGTCTGAGAACACTGGACTGTCAACACGGTTACAGCGCGGCCCTCGGCACGGCGCTTGCTCCACGTCGGCAAAACTGAACTCCCAGGAGGATCTTGATTGCGCCTCTCGAATCGGCATGGGGTTTGCTCGAGGCGCCACGCAAACGAGATTTGACGAAACACACACGCATACTAAAATCTCCGGGTGAGCATGAACAAGACCAGACTGATTACCGCGCTGACGATCCCATTGATCGCGATGCTCGTCGTCGTCCCCGGATGGAATCAAATAGCTGCGGCCCCTCGGCCTGGCCCGCGCCCGCCGCGCCTCACGCAGGACGGGGCGCCTGGTCGTCAAATGTATATCGAGAAGATCCTCGGGGTCCTCGAGCACAAGGTCACGGACCCGGCGGCCAGGACGAAGGCGGCAGACAAGCTCGCCACGCTGAGTGACCGCCAGCTCAAGCTGATGGCGGCCCTGTCGGAGCGCGTCGCCGTCGTCGGTGACGGGCCGGCTGACAGCATCGCGCTTTTCTTGCTCACGGCCCTGCTCATCCTGTCGTGAACCCCGGCTGGTTGTCCCCGGGCACCCGGCGGAGGCCGGCCGTGCGAACGTGGGTCCGGGAGGCGGCGTGGCTCGTCGTCGGCGCGGCCGAGCGCGCCGTTCGAGTCGTGACGGACCGCCTCTCGCTTTTCTACCACGTCGGCGTCGTCATCTTGAGCGCGGCGATCGCGGCGACCCTTCCGTTCACGTTCGCCTTCCTGGCCCAGCGTCTGCTCGCCTCGTGGTCCGCGATCGAAGACGAGAAGGTCTTCCTGGTCTTGACCGAGATCGCCGTGGCGCTGGTGCTCGTGCTCGTCCTCAGCCACGCGCGGACGAACTGGACGAATCGGCGCCTCTCCAAGATGGCGCGGGCGGCCGGGATGGTTCATCTGAGTTTGGGGAACGGCGTCTTGTCCCAACTGTCCGCCCGCCGGCTGAAGCAGCGACACGCCTCCATGCGGGACATCATGATCATGGGATCCACAGGGTTTCGCACGCTCGTCGACCCGCAGGGCGACCTGCACACGGTGATCGAGAACTGTCGGACCGCGAAAATCATGCTCCTGGATCCGGAGAGCCAAGGGGCGATCGAGCGCGTACGGACGATTGGCGAGCACGAGATCACCCGTGACGATCTGCGGACGCAGGTGGAGCAGACCATCACGTTCCTCCGCGCGCTCCCAGCCGCCCACCAGCGCATCCGGCTGAAGTTGTATCCCGAGCCGCCTCTGTGGAAGCTGGCCATTCTCGGCGACCATGCTTGGGTGCGGCACTACCACCCGACGCTCGATGTCCGCGTCTTGCCCGAGTACGTGTTTGTGCACGACCAGGATCCCGCGGGCCTCTTCACGGCCTTCTACCAGTACTTCGTCATGCGATGGAACGATCCCGCGATCCCCGAATACGACTTGCTGACCGGCGACCTGATGTCCCGGGAGGGTGCGCGGAAGGCGGTCTGAAGGGCCTCAGGCTGGAATGGCGACCTTCTTCAAGAGCTTCAGGTCGTCGAGCGCCTTCCCGACCCCGCGCGCCGCGCAGCTGAGCGGATCCTCGGCCACTCTCACGGGAAGGTGCGTCGCCTGCTGCAGCAGCCGATCCAGCCCCCGCAAGAGAGCGCCTCCGCCCGTGAGCACGATCCCTGTCTCGACGATGTCGGCCGCGAGCTCCGGCGGAGTCTGCTCGAGGCATGTACGGACCGCCTCCACGATGGTCATCACGGGCTCGCGAAGCGCCTCCCGAATTTCCTCGGCGGTGATGATGATCGTCTTGGGCATCCCGTCGACGAGGTCGCGGCCCTTGACCTCCATCGTGCGCGGCTCGCCGGCCAGCGGATGCGCCGAGCCGAGGGCGATCTTGATCTCCTCGGCGCGGCGCTCGCCGACGAGCAGCCGGTAATGCTTTCTGATGTGCTGAATGATCGCCTCGTCCATCTCGTCGCCGGCGATCCGGACGGAGTTGCAGTAGACGGTGCCCGACAGGGAGATGACGGCCACTTCGGTCGTGCCGCCGCCGATGTCGACGACCAGGTGGCCGCCCGGCTCGTGGATCGGCAGGCCCGCGCCGATTGCGGCGGCCGTGGGCTCCTCGATCAAATACACCTCATGTGCCCTGGCCTGGAGCGCCGCGTCGCGCACCGCTCGCTTCTCGACCTGGGTGATCCCCGACGGGACCCCGATCACGACGCGCGGCCGCTCCACGCCCCAGCCCCGCCGGCGTCCCGTCGAGATCCGCCGCGCGGCCAGGATGAAGTACCTCAGCATCTTTTGCGTGGTGTCGAAGTCGGCGATCACGCCGTCCTTCAAAGGACGAATGACCCGGATGTTCTCCGGCGCGCGGCCGAGCATCGCCTTGGCTTCGCGCCCTACCCCGATCACGGCGCCGTCCGTCCGGCGCACGGCGATGATCGAGGGCTCGTTGAGGACGATGCCTCTGTTCCGCACAAAGACGAGCGTATTGGCGGTCCCCAAGTCGATCCCGAGGTCCGTCGAGAAGAGTTCGAGCAGATGGTCGGCCAACATCCGCGTGCGCTCCTAGCAAGACCCCTGCCAGGCACGGGGCCCCGGGTGGCCGTCCCAGCTGAGGCGCCCGCCGTCCACCGTGAAGCCCGCCCGGGCCAGCGCGGGGAACGCCTCGGTCTCGCGCACGGGACGGCCGTCCCACGTGCTGACCTCGAGCCTCCGGATGGGGCGGAGCGCGAGCGGCCGCTCCATGAGCGCCCGCAGCGCGCCGATAGCACCGGGGAAGTCCACGTCCTCCCAGCCGGCGAGCGGCGTGAGCTCGCGCCCCTGGCCCTCCGCCAAGACGATTGGCCGCCCCTGGCGGAAGACGAGCCAGTTCTGCGACAGGCGCGGCGCCGTGGCCCGCGAGCCGTCGCGCCGAACCAGGGCGAAGACGCGTCCCCAGAGGTTCGCCGGGTCCACCATGTTGACGAGCGCGTGCGGCTCGGCGCGACGCGCGGGCGCGTCGAGCTCGCCGAGCGCGTCGGCGAGGGCGTACTGCTCGCCCGAGAGGCCTTCCACGAAGTAGCCGCGCACGATCTCGCCGCCGTATTCCATGCGGAGCAGCGTATGGCGGAGCGTGGACCAGTCGCCCTGGGCGAGCTCTCGCGCGACGACGCCGTAGCGCGAGAGCAGCAGCCGAGCGCGCGCCTCCTGGTCGTCCTCGGGCGAGAGACGATCCTCCTCGCTCAACACGCTCCAGCGCCCGATCACCGGGAGCTGGCGGAGGACGCCGCGCGCCAGCCCGCGGCGGCGCAACCGCGCGGCCGGCGCGGCGGCGGGCCGCGTCGTCGTCGCGGTCCCGGCGACGATCGCGCTGAAGGTGTCCGGCGTCACGAGCCCGGCCCAGAAGAGCCGCCAGAGCGCCGCGAGGACCTCGGGAGCCGTCAGGCCTGTGGAGCGCGTGAGGTCCTGGGCGAAGGACGCGCCGCGGAGCTGAAGATGCAGGAACACGTTCTTCGTGCGCGCTTCGATCTCCGCCGGCGCCGGCGCGCCCTCGCGCAGCCAGCCGACGTTCTCGCGGAGCGCCATGCCGACGCGTCCCTCACGGCGCTCGAACGGCGTCCAGACGATCTCGCCCGAGAGCCCCAGCCTGTCCAGCCATTCCCGCTCGTAATCGTCGACGCGCGCGGCGAGCAGCTCCTGCTCCCACACGCGCACCGGGAAGTCCTCGCCCTGCAGGAGCTCGAGCGCGGCCAGCACGCCGGGCGAACCCACGAGCCGGTGGTCGGGATGGAGATGATGCCGCCGGAGGAGGAAGGCGGAGAAGCGCTCGGGAGTGGCCACGGGACGCGGGACTCGACGCGCATGCACCTGGCGGCGCTGGATCTCCTCGAGCACCGCGATGTGGACATATTGCGGCCCGGGACGGTCGGCGAGGAACTCGCCGCGACGGACGAGCCCCTGGGCGGCGAGACGATCGAGCGCCTGCGCTGCCGCGTCCTCCGCCACGCCGTAACGCCCGGCGAGCCACGCCGCAGTGACGGGGCCGCGCGTCCGGACGAGTCGTAGCGTTACGCGCTCGAGCCCCTCGGGCGTGCCGAGCGCGTCGTAGAGATGCCCGTCGGGCGCGGCGATCCACGCCTGCCGGCCGCTCGTGAATTTCACCTGGACGACCCGGCGCTCGCCGTGGAGGGAGGCGATCAGGGCTGCCGCGTCGCCTTGTGATCGCTCCGCGACCTCTTCTCCCGTGAGATCGCCGAGGTCGTCGAGGATGCCGGCCAGCTCGTTGGCGTCGCGCGCCCGCCGCTCGGGCATGGTCTTCTGAAGCTCGGCCTCCACCGTCGCGACGATCTCCGCCCGCAGCGGGCCTGCCGTCACGCTCCAGGCTTTCCGCATGACGACGGCGTCGCTGCGGCGTTCCTCGGCGTGGCCGGCGCCCAGGTACGCCCAGTCCCACGCGAGGAGGAGCGGATACACGAAGGGCGAGGGGAGCGGTGTGTCCACGTGGCGCGTCCAGAGCTCTCCGTCGTGGATCCTCTCGAGGAGACGCCGGAGCCGCGGGACGTCGAACGCGTCGGTGAAGCACTCGCGGAGGGTCTCCGCCACGACCGGGAACTCGGCTCGACCCCCGACCGCTTCGAGGAGCGCGTCGGCCTTGAGGCGCTGCAGGTACGCGGGCGTGCGCGCGCCCCGGTACATTCTTGGGATATAGAGGGCGCGCACCGCCGCGTGGCGGAAGCGCGTCGCGAAGAGCGGCGAGCCGATGAGCGCCTGGCCCAGGAGCGCGTCTACCTCCTCCGGCGCCACGAGCCTGACGAGCCGCTCGGGCCCGGGCGGGACCTGGCCCGGGGCGAACGAAAGGAGGATGCCGTCGTCGACGTGGCTCGCCTCCGCGACGAGGCCGAAGGCTCGCCGGAGCTTCTCGCGGAGCGCCATGCCCCAGGCGCCGTTGATCCGCATGCCGAAGACGGAATGGATCATCGCGTGGCGTCCGCCCAGCTCGTCGGGGAACGACTCGACGACCACGCCCTGATCGTCGGGGACACCGTCGAGGACCTCGCCCGCCTTTACCAGCCACTGCCGCATCGCCGAGGCCGCGTGCGGGTCCAGGCCACACTCCGAGCTCGCCCATTCCGCGAAGTCCGCAGCGTCGAGACGGTCGGCGGCGTCGCGGCGGAGGCGGCCGACGGCGAGGCCGAGCTCCCAGGAACGGGACGGATGCTCCCCCTTCCAGAACGGGATCGTCGGCGACATGCCCTGCGCGTCCTCGACGAGCACACGGTCGGCGCGGACCTTGACGATCCTCCACGCGTGCGAGCCGAGGAGGAAGACGTCGCCCGGGAGGCTCTCGGTGACGAACTCCTCGTCGAGCGTGCCGACCTTGAGATCGGTCTCGGCGACGAAGACGTCGAAGAGCCCCGCGTCGGGGATCGTCCCGCCCGAGGTGAGGGCGAGGAAGCGGCTGCCGCGCCGCGGGTGGAGGCGGTCGTTCACGCGGTCCCAGAGGATGCGTGGCGCGGCGCCCTTGACCTCCGCCGGGAGCGGCTCGGCGAGCGAGCGCACGACGGCGACGAAATCCTCCCGCGACAGAGTGCGGTACGGCGAGGCGTTCCTGAAGCGCTGCCAGAGCGTGTCGACGCCCACCGACTCGGCGGCGACCGCGGCGACGATCTGCTGCGCCAGGACGTCCAGCGGGGCCTCGGGCATCGCGATCCGGTCGAGCTGCTGATTGCGGATCGAGCGCGCCACCGCCGCCGCCTCGCAGAGCTCCTCGCCCCGGGTGACGACGATCCGCCCCTTCGACACGCGGGAGAGGAGATGGCCCGCGCGGCCCACGCGCTGAAGGGCCGCGGCGATGTTGCGGGACGACTGGAGCTGCACGACCAGGTCGATCGCGCCGACGTCGATCCCGAGCTCGAGGGACGACGTGGCGACGAGCGCCTTGAGCTCGCCCTGCTTGAGCCGGTTCTCGGCCTCGAGCCGGGCGCGGCGGGAGAGGGAGCCGTGGTGGGCGGCGACGCGGCCGTCCGCGATACGGTCGTTCAGATCGCGCGCGATCCGCTCCGCCGATCTCCGGCTCTGGCAGAAGACGAGGGTCGTCCGGTGGGCCTGGACGAGCTCGGCGACGAGCTGAAGCGTCGCGTCCCAGATCGTGTCGCTCGTCGCGGTGAGGAAGTCGTCCACCGGCGCTACCACCTGGAGGTCCAGCGCGCGCGTGAAGCCCGCGTCCACCACGACCGGGTCGCGCGCCGTGGCGCCGGTGAGGAAGTCGAGCGTCGCGTCGAGCGGGCTCACGGTGGCCGAGCAGCCGATGCGCTGGGGCCGCGCCCCAGGCTCAGGCGCCTCGATCAGGGCCTGGAGCCGCTCGAGCGAGAGGGCGAGGTGGGCGCCGCGCTTGTTGCCCATGAGGGCGTGGACCTCGTCGACGATCACCGTGCGTACGTGCGCGAGGGCCGGCCTGAACCGCTCGCTCGTGAGCAGGATGTAGAGCGACTCGGGCGTGGTGATCAGGATGTGCGGTGGCCGGCGCGTCATGGCTTGACGCGCGGCGGCGAGCGTGTCGCCGGTGCGGACCGCCACGCGCACCTCGGGGAGCCTCACCCCCTCAGCCGCCGCCGCGGCCCGGATGCCCGCGAGCGGCGCCCGGAGGTTCTTCTCGATGTCGTTGTTCAGGGCGCGGAGCGGCGAGACGTAGACGACGTAGACGCGGTCCTCCAGCCTCTTCTCGAGCCCGAGACGGTGCAGGTGATCCAGCGCCCAGAGAAAGGCGGCGAGGGTCTTGCCCGAGCCCGTCGGGGCAACGATCAGCGTGTCGCGCCCCGAGGCAATCGCCTCCCAGCCTTCACGCTGGGGGCGCGTCGCCTCGCTGAAGGTCTCGGCGAACCACCGGCGAACGAACGGGAGGAACTCGGGCATCGAGCGCATTGTACCCGTCTGGGCCCTAGAATGGTTCCCGTGCAGGGGGGCACCAGGCGCATGGCGAAGCGCGCGGCGACGATCGGCATCTCCCTCGCCGGCCTACCGTTCATCGTGCCGCACGTCGTCGAGGACTTCGCCGAGGGCATCGCCGAGCGCGTGGGGCTCTCGACCAGCGCCGGCGCGTTCCTGCTCGGCGGCTACCTCGCGCTTCAGGTGTGGGGTCTGGTGCTCGTTGGTCAGGGCCGGCGGGCGGGGTGGATCATCACGTTCTGCGTCAGTCTCGTCTGGACGCTGGGCGCGGTCGCCGACCACGGCGCGGCGATCTGGGCGGGCGGCTTCCGGAGCGGCGCCGTCTCGGTCCTCTGGGTCGCCGGGCTCGTGCTGACCCAGTCAACGGCGGCGGCGCTCGCGTGGCGCGGATGGCTCGCGGAGACCACGCGGTGAGGCAGGCCGACGTCATCGTCGTCGGCGGCGGCCCCGCGGGCGCGATGGCCGCGATGACGCTCGCCACACGTGGCGTGTCCACGCTGCTCCTGGACAAGAAGCGGTTCCCCCGCGATAAGCCGTGCGGCGGCGGCATCCGCTACGGCGTCTACCGGCGCTTCCCCGAGCTCGCGGACTATCTCCGGACCACCGTCGCGATCCACGAGATCCGCAAGGTGCGGATGGAGGGGCCGTCGGGAGCGTCGGTGCTCGCCGAGTCGGACGAGCCCTTCTACCTCACGCTCCGCCGCACGGAGTTCGATGCGGCGCTGCTCGCCCGGGCGCGCGACGTGGGCGCCGAGGTCCTCGAGGCCGTGCGCGTAAGCGATCTCGCGTTCTCGAGCGACGGTGTCACCGTGCGCTCCGTGGACGGGCGCGCGTTTACGGCCAGCATTGCGATCGCAGCCGACGGCGTCAACAGCGTCGTGGCGCGCCAGGCGGGACTCGGCGACGGGTTCCCGGAGGGCGCCCTCGCGATCGACACCATGGAGGAGACCGATCTCGCGGAGCTGGCCCCCGCGGACCCCGAGACGATGTACGTCGCCTACGGGTACAGGGGTTACCCGGGCTACGGCTACGTCTTCCCGAAGCGCCATCACGTGGACGCGGGCGTCGGCTTCCTCCTCTCCTTCTTCAAGGCGAAGCTCGGCGGTGCGCCGTACGAGCACCACGCGCGCTTCGTGGAGGACGCGCGCCGCCGAGGCGTCGTCCACGGCCGCTCGAATCCAAAGAACTTCAAGGCGTACCGGCTCCCACTCGGCGGTCCTCTCGCGCGGACGTACGCCGACCGCGTGCTCGTCTGCGGCGACGCCGCGGGGTTCGTCAACGGCTACACGGGTGAGGGGATCTACCACGCGATGGTGACCGGCCAGCTCGCGGGCCAGACCGCCGCCGACGCGCTCGCCAGGGGACAGTGTGGGGCGGCGGGGCTCGCCTCCTACGAGGCGCGGTGGCGGCGGGAGATCGGCCGCGAGCTCGCGGACTCGCTCCGGATCCAGCGCCGGCTCTTCGCACGGCCCGCGCTCGTCGACACGGTCATCCGGGCCGCGGCCGCCGACCGGCGCCTCTGCCGCCTCCTCGCTCGCGTCGCCCTGGGCGAGGAGGATCTGAGGACGCGGAAGCTTGAGCTCGCGCTTCGGTTCCTGCTCGCCCGCTTCAGGCGAGCCCCATCTGCCGTACGAGCCGCCGGCTGAGGTCGCTCGCCGGCTCCTCGAGCTCGGCGATGATGGAGAAGTGATGGTGGCCCGCCATCTCCACCGCCTCGCAGCGGAGGCCGCGGCTCGACCAGACCCGGGCGAGCGCGTGGCTCTGCCGGAGGTACTCGGGCCCCTCGAGCGCGCCGACCGGGAGCAGCAGCGGCCCCGCGTGCGATGGAGGGTGATGAATGGGGCTGTGGAGGCGCGCCGTCTCGGGTGTGAGGGAGAGAACGTCGTTCAGGTAGCAGAGCCGGATCGGCTCGAGGTCGTAGAGCCCACTGATCCCGCACCCGGCCTTGATCACGTCGGCGGGTAGGCCCTCGGACCCCCAGTCAGTGGACATCAGCATCGCGACCAGGTGGCCGCCCGCCGAGTGGCCGGAGACGAAGATCCGGCGCGGGTCGCCGCCGAACGAGGCGGCGTGGCGGTGCACCCACGCGATCGAGGCGCGGCACTGGCTCACCAGCTCAGCCATCTGTACCGTCGGAATGAGCGCGTAGTTGATCACGACCACGGTCGCGCCGGCGGGCAGGAGGCCGCGCGCGACGTAGCTGAAGTCGGCCTTGTCGAGCCGGTGCCAGTAGCCGCCGTGGATGAACACGTGGACCGGCGCCGGCGCCGAGCCCGGGGCGGGGAAGACGTCGAGAGTCTCGCCCGGGCTCGGGCCGTACGCCACGTCGAGGCGGCCGGAGATCTCGGCCCGCGCCTTCGCGCTCTCGCGCGCGTAGCGCTCGAGCCACTCGGGCGCGTCCTTGACCTTCGCGCGGTTGTCGTACTCCCGGTCCAGCGCCGCGCGGTCGTAATCGCGGAAGACGACCTGCGCCATCGCGCGAGCGGACGGTTACTTGTCTTTGATCGCCGCCTGCACCTTCTTCGCGACGTCGGGCGGGATCTGCGACATCCCGTGCGCCTTCTTGGCGTGCTCCGCGCCCTTCGCCATCACTTCTGCGACGTCCTTGCCTTCCATAACGAAGCTGCAGCCCGGCACCACATCTCCACACCGAAGCACCTTGGCCATCACCGGCCTCCTTGGGTTGGGGGTACCTCCCGAGAAACGCCTTCGCCCACGGCAGCTCGGGTCACTGCCTCAGGCGCCGAAGATCACGCGTGTGCCGGTGGACGGCATCACAAGCTTCTTCGGCATCGCGTTGTGCACGGCCATGATCGTGTTGAGCCCCGTGCAGTGCATCGGGATGATGTAGTCGGGATCGATTCCCTTGAAGGCCTCGACGGTCTTCGCGACGATCTCGTCGGGCGCGGGCGCCAAGTGGAAGCCGCCCACGATCGCGTGGACCTTGTCGACGCCGCTTGCCTTCTGGGCCTGGCGGACGGAGTTGATCACGCCGGCGTGGCCGCACGACGTGATTACCACGAGCCCGCGGTCCTTGACGTGATACGCGGTGGCGTGCTCGCCCTGGAAGTTGTCCGCGACCAGCTCGCCCGGCTTGGTCTCGACCTGCGTGACGCCGAAGTGCGTGACCGAGCACGCGGAGCCCATCGGCCCCACCTCGAGGCGCGCGGCTGCCGGCGGGCGCTCGAAGTCCGTGAGCCGCGGAATCTGGCCCGACGTGAACGCGTGACCGGCGACGACAGTCGGCTGCTTGGCCAGAGTCACCTTGAGCCCTGTTGCTTCGAGGCCCGGGCGATCGAGCTGACCTTGGTCTATAGTGCCGGCCGGGGTGGCGGCCACCCGGTGGCAGAAGGTGTCCTCGCCTCCCGCGTAGAGGGTGAGCCCAGGCTTGGCCCGTCCTTGTACGAGCCGTGCGTAATCCGGGAGCGCGCCGTAGTGGTCGGCGTGGCCGTGACTGATGATGAGCGCATCGGCGCCCGCGGGGTCGAGCTTCAAGACCTTGTAGTTGTTGAACAGATTTCGCTCGGTGAGGCTGAAGTCGAGGAGAACCTGCCGCTGCTCCGCGCCGCGGACTGATTCGAGGTGGTAGGCGAGGCCGTGCTCGGCCAGCAGCGCGTCGGCGCCGAACCTGAGCGCGGCGCGCTGGACGGTGATGGTGTCGAGCTTGCCGCCCTTGGCAAAGATGTCGTAGATGTTGTCTACAACGTTCGTCATCACTAACCGATCGACCGTCGGGACGGACCCGCTCTGCGCGGAAGCGACCGGGGTGAGTGTCCGCAGCGTCCCTGCCACGGCCAACGTCCCGGTGGCGATGGCACCGAGCTTCAGGAACTCGCGCCGCTTCATGGCTCTCTCCTGGATGACGGCTACTTCCCGAGAAACGCCTTCGCCTGCCGCAGCTCGGGACGCTCGGTGTCGCCCTTCTCGCCGAGCGACAGGAGCGTGGAGTAGTACGTCCGTGCCTTGGTCCGATCGCCCGAGAGGTCCGCCGCTCGCGCGGCGCCGTAGAGCCCCCTGAAGCGGTTCGGCTCGACGCGCATGGACGCCTCGAACTCCCGCAACGCCTGGGCGGGCTCGTTCGCCTCGAGGAGCATCTCGGCCAGGAGCTCGCGCGCCGGCGCGATCGGACCCGGGGTCACGGGGTGCTTCTCGGTCGCGTCCTCGCGGTCGGCGGCGGCGCGGAGCAGTGCCAGGGCCTCTTCCGTCCTGCCCTCAGCGCGCGCCACCCACGCGGATGCGACCTGGCGCTGGATGTCGACCTGCTCGGCCCAATAGCCGACCTTCGCCGCCGCGAGCGTGTCGCGGAGCGCGCCGAGCCGCTCGACGTCGCGCCGGGCGCTCGTGACGTCGCCGCCGCGCGCCGCGCCCAGGCCGCGCGCAAAGACGAGCTGCGCTTCCGACTGCGGGAAGCGGCCCCACGGGAACTCCTTCCCGAAGAGCTCGAGCTTGGCCGCGTCCGCCCAGCGCCCCCGCTCGAGCGCGTAGCGCGACGGAATCGTCGCGAGCGCGAACGCCGTCACGAAGTGCTCGACGGCGACCTTGGGGATCTCGCTCATCTGGTCGACGACGCCCTTGGCCGCCCCGTCCTGCGCCATCTGGAGGTACGCGTACGTCAGGTAGTCGAGCGCGTGGAGCCGGTCGAAGTGATTACCCACCGAGCTGGCGGAGGCCCGGTTGGCCTCGATCGACTCCTGCCAGTAGCCCCGCCGGGTGAAGATGTGGGACGGCATATGCAGTGCGTGAGGCGCGGCGGGCGCGATCGAGGCGTAGCGCCGGGCGGCGTTCAACCCCTTCTCGGCGATCGGCGGATAGTCGTAGCTGTGAATCAGGTAGTGCGCGACGCCCGGGTGCTGTGGCTCGACGGCGAAGACCGTCTCGAGGATCGCCGCGGCCTTCAGCTGGTCGGCGTACGTCTTGTCGGTCGGGAGCGCCGTCGCGTTGAGGGCGAGGGCGTAGAACACCGCCGCCTCCCGGTCCTCCGGGTAGCGCGCGGCGAGCTGCTCCATCGCCTGGCGGTAGGCGAGCGCGCGCGTCCGGTGGTCGATCTTGTCGGCGTCCTTGTAGAACGTCTCGATCGCCCCGATGTAGTCGCGCTCGCGCTGCGTCTTTGCGCCCGCCGCCTTGGCCCGCTCGACGGCCGCCCACCCGTCGGCAAGCGCTTTGGGCGACGGCGGCCAGCCGAACGGATTGCCGAGCAGGTTCATCGCGACGCCCCAGTGCGCGATGCCGCAGGCGGGATCGCTCTGCGCGACGGCCGTGAACGCGCTCATGGACGCCGAGAACCAGAACGAGTGGAGCATGGCGACCGCGCGCTCGAAATCCTGCTGCACCGCGGCGCTGCACGACGTCGCGAAATGGACCGTGCCGACCTTGTCTTGGGCCGTGATGCCGCCGGTGCCGAGCGCCAGCAGCAGGGTGAGGGTCAGGGCGACCGTGCGGAGCGTCATGGCTCATCCTCCAGATGGAAGTGGCGACTGCGTTCGGTAGGGAGCCTGGGGAAGATTCTAGCCTAAAATAGCCACGTGAAGATCGTCAGTATCGGCGGCGGATCGGCGGGGCTCTACTTTGCCCTGCTCATGAAGAAGGCCGATCCGACCCACGAGATCCTCGTGGTCGAGCGCAACCGGCCCGATGACACCTTCGGGTTCGGCGTGGTCTTCTCCG
>WNGH01002051.1_pt1 | contig 19399 bp, 16 predicted proteins | sample 5400631 | NCBI WGS metagenome assembly WNGH01 (sample SAMN13153373, study PRJNA577476) | soil metagenome | isolation source: 115 cm soil or saprolite under Garry oak tree replicate 1 | place: USA:California | collected 2016-06-15
GAGGAGATCGGCAAGGAGGAGCTGATCACCGCGGGTTTCGTCGTCGCCGACGGGCACATCGATCACGTGCGCGTGCTCGTCTATCGCGAAAGCCGCGGGCAGGAAGTCCGCTATCCCTCGTTCTTGAAGCAGTTCAAGGAGGCGAAGCTCGCGCAGGGCGATCGCCTGGACCGCGAAATCGACGGCATTACCGGCGCCACGCTCTCTGTCGGGGCGATGGAGCGCATGGCCCGGCTCGCCCTCTACTTCGATAAGAAAAGCCGCGAGTAAAATGTCGCCGAGACTCCTCCTGCTGCGGATGCTGCGACGCTGGCACGCGCGCATCGGTTTCGCCGCCATGCTCTTCTTCCTGATTCTCGCGGTGACTGGTCTGGTGCTGAACCACGGTCACGGGCTGGGGCTCGACGGCCGGTTCGTCCACGTCGAGTGGCTCGCGCGCTGGTACGGCATCAAGTCCGAGCCGCCGAACCAAGTGTTCCGCTCCCGGCACCACGTCCTGACTGCGGCGAACGGATACTGGCTCCTCGACGGAAAAACCTCCGGCCAGACCCTGCCTGTGCCTCTCGGTCTGGTCGAGCTCGCCGATATCTTTGTGGTCGCGAGCGAGGCCGCGTTGTACGTATTTCGTGAAGATGGCGAGCTGATCGAGAAAGTGGGGGTGGGGGCGCTGCCCGGTGTCCCCGTGCGGGCGATCGGCTTGAGCGCGCGCAGCATCGTGCTTCGTACCGAATCGGGAATTTTCGCGAGCGCCGACGCCTTGTCCTGGCGTCCCGCGTCGCAGCGGAGCGCGCTTTGGTCGGTGCCCGCCGATCTCTCCATCTCCGAACGGCGAGCCTACGAGGAGGCGCTGGCGCCGGGGATTTCAGTCCAGCAACTGCTGCTCGATCTGCACAGCGGCAGATTCGCGGGGCGCTACGGGCCGCTGGTCGTCGATTTGCTGGCGTTGCTGCTCGCGATCCTGTCTCTCACCGGCGCATGGCTCCTTCTCGTGCCTCGAATGCACCGGGGAAGGCATTGAGGGCTCGGCTCCGACATCGCTTCGCGCTGCTGTTCGCGACGCTTGCGGTGCTTTCGTGCGCGCGGGCGGCCGAGTACCGCGCGAGCTCTTACGTGTTCGGCACAGTGGTCGAGGTAACCGTCGCCGATGGCGATCCCGCGTTCGCGCGGGAAGCAGTCGGGCAGGTCTTTCACGAATTCGATCGTATGCACCGTGAGCTGCATGCGTGGAAACCCAGTGAATTGGTCGCACTCAACCGGGCGATCGCCAGGGGCGAGGAAAATATTCGGACGACGAAGGAGATCGCGGCGCTGATTCGCGAGACGCAGCGTCTTGCCGCGCAGTCAGAGGGCCTGTTCAACCCCGCAATCGGCAGATTGGTCGGATTGTGGAGTTTTCACCGGGACAACCCCGGGGGCCCTCTGCCGGACCCTAAAGAAATCGCCCGAATCATTCGCGCCGACCCGCGCATGAGCGATCTGAGCGCGCAGGGCGATGCAGTGACGAGTAGAAACCCCGCCGTGCAGCTCGACTTCGGCGGCTACGCCAAAGGTTACGCGCTCGATCGCGCGGCGGACTTGCTCCGCGAAAACGGCATCAAGAATGCGCTCGTCAACGCCGGCGGCAACATCATAGCGTTGGGACGCCATGCAGACCACCCCTGGCGCGTCGGTCTGCAGTCCCCGCGTGGCAAGGGCCTCTTGGCCGCGGTCGAGCTGAGCGACGGCGAAGCGATCGGCACGTCGGGCGATTACCGCCGCTACTACGAGATCGACGGCAAGCGCTACTCGCACATCATTGATCCGCGAACGGGCTATCCGGTTCCGGGGGTCCGCTCGGTGACCGTTCTCGTTCCGCCTCAAAGAGGGGCGGGCGCCTTGTCGGACGCGGCGTCCAAACCGATCTTCATCGAAGGTCTCGGGGGTTGGAGGAACGCAGCGTTGCGGATTGGGATTTCGCAGGCAATGCTCGTCGATTCCGAGGGTGTCGTCCACGTCACCCCCGAACTGAAAGAGCGGCTGCTCTTCAGCGGTCCCGAGCTCGCAGGCGTTGCGGCTGAAAAATAGTCAGTTCAGCCGAACGTATGCGTATTCCACCGGCAGGTTGTTGATACCCCGATCGGGAGGGGCGATCCACGCGGCCATTTTCCCGGGTTCGACCACACGCTGCATCAGGCTCTTTACGTAGTCTTTATCGGATGCGCTCGGCAGCCAGCCGGGCATGAGGCTGTCGTACTCTTCGCGGCTGATCGGCCGGCCCTCGAGGTCTGTGGGAATGCTCGCCCATGCACCGATCGCGCGGCGGAAGCGGTTACTCGGCAGCTTGAGCTCGAAGTTGTAACCGGCGCGCTTGATCTGCATGTTCCAACGCTTCAGCCCGATCTCACAGTCTTTGACGTAGGACAGGCGCAGGACCTCATTCATGGCGTTGCGCATCGGGGATGTGTCCTTCACGACTCCGCCCTTGCCGTCCGGCACTTCGATCTCGAAGGTCGAATCGGCGCAGACGTGGTCCTGGTATTGCGTGGTTTCGTCCGGCCGTCCCTTGATTCCGTTCGCAAACGTGCTCGCCGCGTTCGACGACACCTCGGATCCGAAGAGATCCAGGGAGGAGCTGAACCAGAAATTGAGATAACGCTGCAACAGCGGCAGATCCACCGCGCCCTGGCGGCGGATCGCTTCTGGGTCGTCGCTTCCGATCTCCTTCATCACTTCGAGCGTGCGCCGCACGATCCGGCCGAGGCCGGTCTCGCCGACGAACATGTGGTGAGCTTCCTCCGTCAGCATGAAGCGGCAGGTGCGCGCGAGCGGGTCGAACGAGGACTCGGCGAGGCTCTTCAGCTGGAACTTGCCGTCGCGGTCGGTGAAATAGCAGAAGCAGAAGAACGAGAGCCAGTCGACGATCGGCTCGTTGAAAGTGCCGAGAATGCGCGGCTTGTCCACGTCGCCGGAGTGGCGCGCGAGGAGCTCCTCGGCTTCCTCGCGGCCGTCGCGGCCGAAGTGGGCGTGCAATATGTACACCATCGCCCAAAGATGCCGTCCTTCCTCGACGTTGATCTGGAAGAGATTGCGCATGTCGTAGAGGGAAGGGCAGGTGTGGCCGAGCCGGTGCTGCTGCTCGACCGAAGCGGGCTCGGTATCGCCCTGGGTGACGATGAGGCGGCGGAACTGCGAGCGGAATTCGCCGGGCACCTGCTGCCACACCGGCTGGCCGAAGGAGTCCCCGAATCCGATGGTGCGGTCCGCGATGGGATCGGCCAGAAAAATGCCCCATCGATAGTCGGGCATCTTCACCGTGCCGTAATGTGCCCAGCCTTGCGCGTCCACGCCGACCGCGGTGCGAAGATACACGTCGACCGCGGCGAAGTCGTTCGGCCCCATCTCGCGCCACCAGTGGAGAAAGCGCGGCTGCCAGTGTTCGAGCGCGCGCTGCAGCGTGCGATCGTTGGCGAGGTCGACATTGTTGGGGATTTTCTCGGAATAGTCGATGCTGCTCATACGCGCTCCCGCTTCACGGTCCGGCTTCTAGACCCGTTCCCAGTCGAATTTGGCTTTCGCGCCGCTGCCGTACACCTTTAGCGCACCCTGCTCGCCCGCCGCGTTGGGGCGGACGAAGATCCAGTTCTGCCAGGCGCTGAGCCTGCCGAAGATGCGCGTCTCCATGCTTTCCTTGCCTGAGAAGCGGAGATTCGCTTCCATGCCGGTGAGCGCGTCGGGGGAGAGGCTCGCACGCTCCTCGATCGCGATGCGCACCTCATCGTCCCAGTCGAGATCGTCGGGTGTGAAGGTCACGAGGCCCAATTCGGCGGCGCGCTTGGCGTCGAGCTTCTCGCCGATGCGCGCGCGCGCCGTCTCGACGGGTCCCGCCACGCCGCAGTAGTGCGCGGTGATGCGCGCTTCCTGGCTCACCATCGGGTAGGGGCCGAAGTTCATCTGCGAGAGCGCGATGGCCGGTGCGCCCGCTTCTTCATCTGGCAGCTGGAGCATGTAGCTGCGGTCGGCGGCGAGCGCGAACTCGAACAGCGTCCCAGCGAAGCAGGAACCCTTGTCGATGATCGCGAATAGGGTGCGCGAGGAGACGTCCAGCCTCGCGAGGGTCCGGCGCAGGAAACCGATCACCTGGCGCACGAACCAATCGCTCTCGTTCGCCTTCAGCGCAGCGTCGGCCGCGAGGGCCTTGTCCATGTCCCCGCGGGTGTTGAATATCCAGGTACCGATCTCGAGATCGTTGGTACGCAGCATCAGGATGGCGTCGTCCAGCTCGCGCGCCATCGCGAGCGGCCACCACTTGTCGCCCGCAGCGTGTATCGCCTCGACGCCGGACGGAACGTCGTGGCGGGGCGCGAACACCGTGATCGTCGCGGTGCGCTGTTTGCGGTCGATCACCGCGTCGACGTTGTCATAGTGGTAGCCGTTCGCGTCGATCGCGCGCTTGAGCGCGTTGAGGGTCACGCCTTTGCCGCTCCCGCGCGAGCTTTGCGCGCTGAGCGCCGCAACGCGCTCCTTAACGGCATCCTTGAAGCCCTGAGGCTTCGCGATGTGGTCGACCAGCTTCCATTGCTTGGCGCGGTCGGCGCGCACGCCCTCGCTCGTCGTGCAGAACACGTCGGCGAGGTCGCGCCGGACTTTCCGCTTGTCGGTGACGCGGGTGAGGCCGCCCGTTCCGGGGAGGACGCCCAGAAGCGGTAACTCGGGCAAGCTCACCGTCGAGGAGCGGTCGTCGATCATCAGGATCTCGTCGCAGGCGAGCGCGAGTTCGTAGCCGCCGCCGGCGACCGTCCCGTTCACCGCGGCAAGGGACTTCAAGCCCTCACGGCGGCTCGAGTCCTCGATTCCGTTGCGCGTTTCGTTGGTGAACTTGCAGAAGTTCACTTTCCACGCGTGCGTCGACTGGCCGAGCATGTAGATGTTGGCGCCAGAGCAGAACATGCGCTCGCGCGCGCTGGTGATCACCACGCACCTCACCTCGGGATGCTCGAAGCGGATGCGGTTAAGCGCATCCGCAAGCTCGATGTCCACGCCGAGGTCGTAGGAGTTGAGCTTGAGCTTGTATCCGGGTTTGAGAGCCTTGTCCTCGTTCACGTCCATCGCAAGCGTCGCCACGGGCCCGTCGAAGGAGAGCCGCCAGTGGAAATAGCGGTCCGGGTGCGTGTCGTAAGTGACGAGGGGAGGGTTGGGTTGGGTTTCAAGAACAGCACTCATGGGCACTCCTGATACTAGGCGGCGACCGCCTTGCGCAGCGCCGAGAAACTCTGCTCCGGCGTCTTGCCGGCCGTGTCCACCGTGACGTCGGCTTGTCCGTACAGCACGGCTCGCCCGTCGAGTATACGCCGCAGATCCTCCATCGCCTGGTCGTTCCCGGCCATGGGACGGGTGTCGCCCTGCGCGACCACGCGCGCCATATGCTCCTCAGGCTCGGCCCTGAGCCACACCGTGAAGCAGGCCGAGAGGAGGAGTTCATAGGTTCCAGGCTCCGAGACGACGCTGCCGCCCGTGGCGATCACGGCGCGCTCGTTTTTTTCGAGCACCCTCTCGAGGCAGCGCCGCTCGTAGCGCCGGTAGCCCGCCTGCCCGTAAAGAAGAAAGATCTCCGAGAGACTGGTGCCCGCCTCCCGCTCGATCTCGCGGTCGAGCTCGATGAAGGGCGCGCCCAGTGCCTTGGCGAGCTTCCCGCCGAGCGTGGATTTTCCCGCACCGCGCAGTCCGATGAGCGCGATCCGCTTCATGCGCTCGTCGCGCGCGCTGCCGTAGTCGCGTACCAGCTGCGATCGCACGGCGGCGAGCTTCTGCTTCGGGAGCCGCTTCAGGAATTGCGTCGTGAGAGTCAGCTCCACGGCGTCGCCCGCGTCCTCTGCAAGCAGCTCGGTGGGCGGTGAATCGAGGGCCGATGCAATTTGACGCAGCAGCAGGATGGAGATGTTTCCTAGGCCTGCTTCGAGCTGAGCCAGGTAGCGCTCCGACACCCCTGAATCGCGGGCGAGAAGCTTGCGTGATATTCCCCGCCGTGCCCGGGCTTCGCGCACGCGTTCGCCCAAGGTGATGAGGTAATCACGCTCGCTATTTCCTTCACTGTTCTTTGTGTAAACAGTCTTTTGCGACGATTTCTTGATGTTAGTAGTGAGCATACTCAGCAATGCAATATAATGCTTGCCATACGCAAGGCATGCAGTATGATGCACCTCATAAGGAAACGCAAGCGGGAACGCAAAGACCCTCGATGGCGCTCGAACTGACCATCCTCGTCGGCACAATGACCGGCACCGCGCAGCTCGTCGCTCAGGAGCTCGAGCTCACGCTAGAGGATGGCGAAACTCGCGTGCAAACCAAAATGATGGACGGCCTCGATGCGGGCGTGTTCTCGGGCGGCGGCCTGTTTCTGATCTGCTCATCCACCTACGGGCAGGGCGACGTGCCGGACAACGCGAAGGATCTGTACGAGTCGCTTCAGAGCGCGCGTCCCGACCTCTCCAAGGTGCAATACGGGGTGATCGCCCTCGGCGACCGGACCTACGCCGAAACCTTCTGCAACGGCGGCAAGCGTTTCGACGCGATCCTCTCGGAGCTGGGAGCGAGACGCATAGGGGAGATCATGTTGCATGACGCGAGCGCGGGCACGATGCCGGAGGAAATCGCGGTCGCGTGGGTCGCCGGCTGGATTTCGCAATGTCGTGGCCCGGCCTACAGCCTGAGTTGATCGAAGAAGGGGCAGACAATCGTGCCGTCGCTCAGCGCCGCTGACCACTCGGTCAGCCCGCCGAAAATCAATATTCCCCGCGACTACAACGCCGCGTACGATCTGATCGAGCGCAACTTCTCTGCCGGCCGCGCGGGCAAGGTCGCGTTCGTGGACGACACCGGTCAATACACCTTCGGCGAGCTCGCCGAGCGCGTGAACCGCTTCGGATCAGGGCTTCGGGCAATCGGCCTCGAGATGGAGCACCGGGTGCTGCTCGCGCTCACCGACACGATCGATTTCCCGACTGCGTTCTTCGGCGCGATCAAGGCCGGGATCATCCCGGTTGCGGTGAACACGCTGCTCACATCGAAAGACTACGAATACATGCTCTCCGACAGCCGTGCCAGGGCGCTCGTCGTCTCGGAGCAGTTGCTGCCGCAGTTCGCGCCGCTCTTGCCCAATCTCCCGTTCCTGAAACACGTCATCGTTTCGGGTCGCGCCGCATCCGGCCACGCAGCGTTGGAGGAAGTCCTCGCGAAAGGTTCACCCGAGCTCTCGCCGGCGCCGACGACCTCCGACGATCCCTGCTTCTGGCTGTATTCCTCGGGCTCGACCGGCACGCCGAAAGGGGCTGTGCACGTGCATTCGAGCATGGCTGTCACCGCGGAGCTCTACAGGAAAGGCGTCCTCGGGATCACCGAGAAGGACGTGCTTTTTTCCGCGGCGAAACTTGCCTTTGCGTACGGCCTCGGCAACGCGCAGACTTTCAGTCTCGCCCTCGGAGCCACAGCCGTGCTGATGGCCGAGCGTGCGACGCCGGCGTCGGTATTCAAGCGCCTCGCCCAAACAAGGCCCACGGTCTTCTATGCGGTCCCGACGCTCTACGGAGCGATGCTCGCCAGCCCCGAGTTTCCCAAGGAGTCCCTGGCGCTGCGCCTTTGCGTCTCGGCCGGCGAGGCCTTGCCGGCCGACATGGGCAGGCGCTGGAAGGAAAAAACTGGCGTCGACATCCTAGAAGGCATCGGTTCGACCGAGATGCTGCACATGTTCATCAGCGCCCGGCCGGGAGATGTGCGCTACGGCGCGACCGGGAAGCCCGTGCCCGGCTACGGGCTGCGCTTGGTGGACGAGCAGGGGGCTCCGGTAGAGCGAGGGGAGATCGGCGAGCTCCAGGTGAGCGGACCGACCAGTGCGGCGTACTACTGGAACAACCGCGAGAAAAGCCGCTCGACCTTTATCGGCTCCTGGTTCAGGAGCGGCGACAAATTCAGGCAGGACGAGGACGGTTACTTTGTATACGCCGGGCGCTCCGACGACATGCTGAGAGTCTCCGGCTTCTACGTCTCGCCCGCAGAGGTCGAGGCCGCGCTCGTCAGCCATGAGGCGGTGCTCGAGGCGGCGGTGGTCGGCCACGAGGACGACAACCGCTTGATCAAGCCGAAGGCGTTCGTCGTGCTCAAAGGGGGCCAGTCGCCGAGCGAAACCCTCAAAGCGACCATGCAGCAGCACATCAAAGACAGGCTCGCGCCTTATAAATACCCTCGCTGGATCGAGTTCGTGAGCGAGTTACCCAAGACGGCAACCGGTAAGATCCAACGCTTCAAGCTGCGCGGATAGTTGCTTTCGGCTCCCCTGCGGCCTAGAATTCGAACAATGGTTCTAGTTTTGAATCGGAGTTCGAACGAAGCCCCGTTGTCGCAGCGCGTCCAGCGCAAGAACGAGGCGCGGCGCCTGGAGATCCTGCGCGCCGCCGCGCGAGTATTCCGCCGTCTGGGCCTCTCGGCGACCGGCATGCGCGAGATCGCCGAGGAAGCCGATCTCTCGCCCGGCAACCTGTATTACTACTTCAGCGGCAAGGACGAGATCCTGCTCTTCTGCCAGGAGCGCACGCTCGCGCGCCTTCTTGCCGCTGTAAAGGACGCGCGCGCCGCGTCCGGCGCCTGCGCCGGGCAGCTGCGTGCGGTGATGCGCGCGCACGTTCATTGCATGCTCGACGAGCTCGAAGGCGCGACCGCCCATCTCGAGGTGGAAGTTCTGCCCGAGGCGATGCGCGCCGGGGTCATCGAGAAGCGCGATGCCTACGAGCGCGCGGTGCGCGGTGTCGTCGCCGAAGGGGTGAAGCGCGGTGAATTCGCGCAAACCGATCCAGCGCTCGTCACGCGCGCGATGCTCGGAGCGGTCAACTGGACCGCGCGCTGGTATCGCCCCGAAGGGCCGCAGTCGGTGGGCGAAATCGCCGATTCGCTCTCCGAGTACCTCGTCCGCGGCCTCGCGCCCCGCGCAAGAGTCGCGAAATGAAAACTCCGGCACCGAACAACGTTCACCTGTCGCTCCGCGTCAACGGCGAGGAGCAGCAGGTTTCCTTCGCCCCCTACAAGACGCTGCTCGAAGTGCTGCGCGAGGACATGAACCTCACCGGGACCAAGCACGGCTGCGAGCTCGGCGAATGCGGTGCCTGCGCGGTGCTGGTGGAGGGCGTGCCCGTGCTCTCCTGCCTCGCGCTCGCCCTCGATTGCGAAGGGCGGGCCATCGAGACCGTCGAGGGGCTGGCGAGCGGCGGAAAACTGCATCCGCTGCAGGCGGCCTTTGCGGATCTCGGCGGTGCGCAGTGCGGCTATTGCACCCCCGGGATCCTGATGACGGCGAAGGCGCTGCTCGAGCGCGAGCCGAACCCGAGCCGCGAGCGCATCAGGGAAGCAATTTCGGGGAACCTGTGCCGCTGCACCGGTTACCAGCAGATCTACGAATCGATCGAGGAAGCGGCAAAAACAATGCGGGAGTCCAGGCGATGAAAGCCAAGACCCGTTTCGACGTCATCGGCAAGCCGCGCCGGCGGGTGGACGGCCGCGCCAAGGTCACGGGCCTCACGCGCTTCGCGGACGACGTGGTCCTGCCGCGGATGGTCCATTGCAAGCTGCTGCGCTCGCCGCATCCGCACGCGGCGATCGAGTCAATCGACGTGTCGCGCGCCGAGCGGCATCCGGGCGTGCACCTCGTTCTCACCGGCAAGAATTTCCCGGTCACCTTCGGCATCCTGCCTGTGACTCAAGACGAATATCCCCTTGCGCCGGAGCGCGTGCGCTACGTCGGCGACCCGGTCGCCGCAGTCATCGCCCGCGACGAGCAGACCGCGTTCGAGGCGCTCGATCTCATCGACGTCAGGTACCAAGCGCTCAAGACCATCTCCGATCCCGAGGAGGCGCTCGCGACGCCAGAGCCGCGCATCCACGAATACGGTGAGCAGGGCAACATCCATCGCCTTCAGGCCTTCGAATTCGGCGACGTGAACGAGGCATTCGCCCGCGCCGACCACGTGTTCGAGGACGTATTTTTCTACCAGGGCAACACGCATCTGCCGATTGAGCAGCACGCCTCGGTCGCCGCGGTGGACGGCGAAGGCAAGCTCACGCTGTGGTCGTCCACGCAGGTGCCGCACTACATCCACCGGGCTCTTGCCAATGCGCTGCAGATTCCGCCCGCGCACGTGCGCGTGATCGCCTGCCCGAACGGCGGCGGCTTCGGGGGAAAATGCGACCTGCACAACCACGAGATCGTGGTTTCCAAGGCGGCGATCCTGCTCGGCCGGCCGGTGAAGATCTGCCTCACGCGCGAGGAGGTCTTCTACATGCACCGCGGCCGGCACCCGGTGTTGATGAAGATGCGCACCGGAGTGACGAAGGACGGAAAGATCACGGGCATGCACACCCAGACCCTGCTCGACGGCGGCGCCTACGGCGGCTACGGCGCGGCAAGCACTTTTTACACGGGTGTGCTGCAGACGACCACCTACGAGATCCCGCGCTACAAGTTCGACGCCTGTCGCACGTTTACCAACAAGCCGCCCTGCGGCCCCAAGCGCGGGCACGGCACCCCGCAGCCGCGCTTCGGCCAGGAGATTCAGCTCGACAAGATCGCGGAGAAACTCAAGCTCGATCCCGCCGAACTGCGCCTTTCCATCGTCGCCAAGCCCGATACGCTCACCGCGAACTGGCTGAAGATAGGCACGATCGGCCTCGCCGAATGCATCCGCAAGGTGGCGGCGAGCTCGGACTGGAAAAACAGATTCAGGAAACTCCCCGAAGGCCGCGGCGTCGGTCTTGCCTGCGGCGCGTACCTGTGCGGCGCGGGGTTGCCGATCTACTGGAACAAGATGCCGCAATCGGGCGTTCAGCTCCTCATCGACAGGAGCGGGCAGGTCACGGTGTTCTGCGGCGCGACCGAGATCGGGCAGGGGTCGGACGACGTGCTCGCGGCGATCGTCGCCGAAGTGCTCGGCATCGACGCCTACGACGTGCGTTGCGTCACCGGCGACACGGGCTTGACCCCCGTGGACCTCGGCTCGTATTCCAGCCGCGTCACCGTGATGATGGGCAACGCCGCGATCCAGGCAGCCGAGCGCCTGCGCGATCTCATCGCGCGAGCGGCTGCCGAGCACATGGAGACTTTGCCCGACAACGTCGCCTTCGCGCGCGGCCGCGTCTTCTGCGCCGACGATCCCGGCAAGCTGATGAGCTTTCGCGAGGCGATCGTGCTGGCCGAGGAAAAATTCGGCACGCTCGGCTCGGTGGGCTCCTATTCGCCGCCGCGCTCACCCGGCCGCTACAAAGGGGCGGGGGTGGGGCCCTCGCCCGCGTATTCGTATACAGCGTGCGTGGTCGAAGCCGAAGTAGACCGCAACACGGGCTGGATCACCGTCCCGAAGGTGTGGATCGCGCACGACATCGGCCGTGCCATCAACCCGGTGAGCGCGCGCGGGCAGGTGGAAGGCAGCGTCTACATGGGCCTGGGCGAAGCCCTAATGGAAGAGCAGGTGTTCCGGCGCCTGCCGCCCAAGCTCTCCAACGCCCTGGTGCACAAGATTCCCTCGCTCCTCGAATACAAGAGCCTGACGTCCCTGGACATGCCCGAAGTGTTTACCGAACTCGTCGAGGATCCGGACCCCAATTGTCCGTTCGGCGCAAAAGAGGTGGGGCAGGGGCCTCTGCTGCCCGTGATGCCGGCGGTCGCGAACGCCGTCTACGATGCGATCGGAGTGCGCATCGACGAGCTGCCGATCACCCCCGACAAGGTGCTCGCGGCGCTTGAGAAAAAAGCCAGGGGCGAAACGCCCCGCGTCGGGCCGGAGAGCTTTCCCGACGTTCCGTACCCTGAGCCGATGCTCGTGCCGCCGCCCTGGGAAGGCGGCGACGGCAATTCCCTCAACACGCCGCGGCGCACGCCTGGAAAGAAGGAAGCCGTCGCATGATGCGCCTGCCCTGGTTTGGATTTCATTCTCCGAAAACCATCAGCGAAGCGGCGAAGATACTCGCCGCCGAGGGTCCGCAGGCGATGCTGATCGCGGGCGGGACCGATCTCCTGCCCAACATGAAGCGCCGCCACCAGACTCCGGCGACGCTGGTATCGCTGCGCCGGATCGAAGCGCTGAAGAACATATCCAACGGCTCGCACACCACGCTCGGCGCGGGCCTGACGCTGAACGAAATCGTCGCGAACCCGAAGGTGCGCGAGCAGTACGCCGTGCTATGGCAGGCGGCGGCGCAAGTCGCAACCGTGCATCTGCGCAACATGGGCACGCTCGGCGGAAATCTGTGCCTGGACACGCGCTGCAACTACTACAACCAGAACTACGAGTGGCGCAAGGCGATCGACTTCTGCATGAAGAAAGACGGCGAGATCTGCTGGGTCGCCACCGCGAGCAAGCGCTGCGTCGCGACTTCGTCGACCGACACCGCCCCCGCCTTGATATCCCTGGGCGCGACCGTGCGCCTGATCTCCGCGCAAGGTGAGCGCGACGTTGCCCTTGCCGATCTCTACAGGAACGACGGCATCGACTATCTCACGCGCCGGCCCGACGAGATCCTCACCGAGGTGAAGTTGCCCGCGGCCGAGGGCTGGAAGAGCAGTTACTGGAAATTGCGCCGCCGCGGCTCGTTCGATTTCCCGGTGCTCGGGGTAGCGGCCGCGGTGAAGACGGCGCGCGACGGCACCGTGGTTGAGGCGCGCATCGCGCTCGGCGCGGTCTCGTCGCGGCCGCTCCTCACCAAGGCGGGCGAGCTGCTCGTCGGCCGGAAGCTGACCGACGAGGCGATCGCCGAAGTCGGCCGCAAGGTCGCCTCGGTCGCCAAGCCCATGGATAACGCCGACCTCGACCTCTACTGGCGCAAGGACGTGGTGTCCGAGTTCGTCGGTTACGCGTTGCGCGAAATCCGCGGCGACGACATGCGCGCGACGCGGGTGAAGATCGCGCGGCACGACCTGAAGGGAATCCACTGACTCCGGAGCAGTTTCAGACCGTGATCGCGCCCCTTGAGGTCTGCGCGTGCGGCCCATACAATAAGGTCTTCCCCATGGCTGTTGTCCCCATTCGATTCGATCCTGAACGCGCGCTCGAACTGGTTTTGTATGTCGCCAACCAGCTGCGCTATCCGACGCTGCATTCGGTGTCCAAGTTGGTGTATTTCGCGGACCGCGAGCACCTGTCGCGCTACGGCAGCCTGCTGTCCGGCGACAACTATGTGGCTATGCGGCACGGCCCCGTGCCGAGTGCGATCTACAATCTCTTGAAGGCTGCCGCAGGACGTCAGGAACCGTTGATTCCCGCCGAATTCTACAAGCTGGTCAGCGAGTCACTGAAGGTCGAGGGCCGCAGCCGCGTTCAACCGTTGCGGCAAGCCAATCCTGAGCTCCTCAGCGCCTCGCAGCGCGAGTGTCTCGACGCATCCATAAAGACCAATGGCCGGCTCAGCTTCGCGCGACTGACCGCAAAAAGCCACGACGCAGCGTGGAAGTCCGTTGATGAAAACGACCTTATCGAGGTCAGGGCCATCGCCAAGACGCTGCCGAACGCCAAGCAGGTCCTCGCCTACCTGGAAGAGTAAAGGCTCGCGGAGATGGCGAAGCTCGGCGACGCCTTCTCCGACGATCAGCGCCGCGAATCTGTAAGGCGCCGGCTCCAGCCCGGCGCTGTCATCTACATTGACGTCGTGTTCCCGGAAGGCCGGAAGCCAAAGTATCTCGTCATCGCTTATGTAGACCACGAATGCCGCACCTTCGTCGTTAATTCACGGGTACACCCTTTCGTCGAGGCAAATCCTTCCCTTGCGGTTTGCCAGGTCCGTATCGACGCCGCCAGACATGCATTTCTCAGGCGAGACTCGTATATCGCCTGCCACCAGGTTCTGCGGCTGCCGACAGCGAATGTCATCGCAGAGCTGGCCGCCGACATAAGCCGAATCAAAGGCCGGCTGCATGCGGAGGTGTCGGCGGAGGTCATCGCAGCCGTCAAGCGGGCACCGACATTGTCGCTGGCGGAACAAACGCAGATTGCCAATGCGCTGAGCACCTTTCACGATAACGAGGACTAAGGTTGCAGAGAGAGTTACCTCGACACGCCCGCATTATTAATGGGTGAATGACGCCTGCCCGATCAAGGAGGATTCCATTAATGAAGTCCGAAAATTTCGCAACAGCGCTAAACGCTATATGCCCGTACTACACAATGTTTCCAATAGAGTTCCCGCTTGGGGTCCTCAGAGGCAGAGCAAAGCGTGGACATTGGGTGGCAGATCCGTTTTGCGGTCGAGGGACCACGAATTTCGCTGCAAGGTTGCTTGGCCTACCGTCCGTAGGAATTGATAGCAGTCCGGTAGCGGTTGCTCTTACTAGGGCAAAAATGGGGCGGGCTCGAATTGGCGATGTCGTGCGAGTTGCGAAGGTGATCCTCGACGAGACTCCCAACCATTTATCCGTCCCGGAGGGGGACTTCTGGGAACTCGCGTATGAGCGCACTGTGCTGCGCCAGCTCTGTTGGCTGCGCCGCGAGTTAATGCGCGATTGCACGTCGGACGCGAGAGTCATCTTGCGCGCGATTGTCCTTGGCGCATTGCATGGGCCGAGAACTAAGGTAGTGCTCTCGCACTTGTCCAATCAATGCCCTCGAACCTACGCACCCAAGCCGGACTACGCCGTCAGGTTTTGGCGCAAGTGCCGGATGACACCTCCGGCGGTGGAGATTCTTGAATTGATACGCACAAGGGCCCGGCGTTATCTGGAGGAGCAGCCGGATCGAATCGCCTCCCAGGTCGAACTCGGTGACAGTCGCAGCACCCAGGCGTGGAATGGAAAAGCGATTCGTTGGATTGTTACGTCACCACCGTACTACGGAATGCGAACTTATGTTGCGGACCAGTGGCTCCGTAGCTGGTTCGTGGGCGGACCGTCAGAGGTCGAGTATGCGCGGCCGGCAGATGAATTGAGCCACGCGTCGTCTGAGAAATTCTCGGGAGAACTGAGAAAGGTCTGGCGACGCCTCGTGCCTCATTGTCATGAGTCAGCAAAACTGGTGATTCGTTTTGGTGGAATTCGGGATCGCGATGTTGATACTGTGGAGCTATTGAAGAATTCTATTCGGGACTCGGGCTGGCGATTGACAACCGTGATATCCGCGGGAAGCGCGGATTCGGGAAGAAGGCAATCAAAACAATTCCTAAAAGAGGACACGAAACCTAAAGCCGAGCACGACTACTACGCTGTGCTCGCCTAGCCCTTTGGCCCCTTCTTAATGAAGGGCTTTTGCTCGCCCTTCCTGGTCAAGCGCTTCTCCGTGTGCCATTTGCCCTTGCCGAATACGCCGTCGAGAAATTCTGGAACAAGTTGGTTCGCCAGTTCCTCTCGTTCCTGAAGCGTTTCGGGCAAGGCGTCGCGTAGCTTGAACCAAACCACTCCCCATGTGGCATGCTCGGTGTCCAGCGAACGCTTTAGATCGGCGTCTGCGCTGACCGTTTTAAGCGCCCCTTCACGGGCAAGAGACAGGAAATCCGCCGGTTGTGCCGGTTGGTCTTTCGCTCCGTCCGCCGCTTCGGTTTCGACGAGAGTCTGACCGGCGGAAGCGACGGCCTTCTGGACTTCGCCTTGCAGGCGCGCTCGCAGGCGGCCAGCGTAGGTGTCGAGTCCTTCGCGACGATACTGCGGGTCTGCCGTCTTATAGAGGCCCTCGAAGAGCGTCGCTCTGAAGGAAATCGGGAAAGGTCGGCCTGAAACACTGCTCCAAAAGACCCCGTGGCCCGGTATCGGCTCGTTCAGCAGGGAACTGAGCAAGTCATCGCTGTAATGGGCATTGGCTGCCTTCACGCAGCGGAGATCAGCGGCCGACAGTAAGTGAAAAATGAACCAGTTATCGCCTTGACTCAGTATCTCACCCGGAATGCTTCCTGGCTGCTGTGTGATCAGCATCGCTCCCAAGTCGTACTTCCGCCCCTCCTTGACCCATTCTATGTACGGCTGCGCAGCGGACGATTTCTCGTTTAGAACGCTTTGCGCTTCCTCTACGACGGCGATCGTTGGAATGCTTTGCGGTGCTTCCTTTGTAAATTCGTCTTGGTTGCGGTCGAAGATTCTTCTCAGAATCAGTCCACTAAGGACCAGAGAAGGGCCTCCACGAAGTTGGGATACGTCCACGACGCAGAGCTTTCCTTCCCGCAACGCAGCCAGAAGCGCGTCCATCAGCCGGCTAGCGGGATCGTGAAGCATATTCACGATTCGCGTCAGGTTTGACCTGGCTGCAAAAACCTCTACGTCGCTCATGTCCTTGGCATTGAGAAGACGCTTAACATCGTCAACATCGGCCGAGTTTCCTTCCTGATGGATAAGATCAACGAGGTCAGACCAGTTCTGTCCGCGCACTGATCGCAGCTTCGCGACATTTTGCTGATCCTGCTTCTCCGGAGATAGGGCCAGGGATATCACGTCGCTCGCGCTGAGTGTTCGTATGTCGAGCTTCACCCCCGCAGCTACAAATGACCCGTAGTAAGGGCTCGGGGGCTTTCGCGACGTGAAAACGACGAGCCTGTCCTTCAGATGGGGCACATCGGCAAAGCCAGGCCTATCCTTGTCGTCCGGCCAAAAGTACTCTCCGTCCGGATCGAAAATAATCGTACCGACCGGCACCTGACGACCGCCTCGCTTGGTAATCGTCGGATCAGCGCGGTAGAGCTCCGAAAAGAGGAGTTTGTTCAGGTTCGACTTGCCGAAGCCAGCGCGCGCAAAGACGAACGTCCTGCGGGACACGAGGCTGCTCGCCAGAAAACGAACCGTTAATTCCGGATTTCTGTGTTGCACCCATTCCTCGGGGGCAATTTCCTTTTTTCCCCCGGTGAACACGTACTCGCCGAGAGCATAGTGTCCAACTACGCCGCCTTCGCTGTTGTGACCGATCAGTTCCTTAAGGACCGCGTCGTCTACGAACGCGACCGGGCTACCAACATGAGGCAATCGGCGATGTGAAGCAACAAACGTAATACGCGGATCTTGATTGAGCCTTACGACACCGAGGACGCGAATATCGACGCGGTACTTTAGGTAGTCCTCACGTAACTGCTCCGGAATGATACGAGCTTCCCGCATGGCGCGGATATTGAAGTCTTCGCCAGATGATGCGGTAAGGCGACCCTCGGAAGAGAGTGAGGTGATCCGCCCCAGTACGGCTTCGTTAGGACTCTCCAGCTGCACGACAACCAATTGCCCGTGCATCGGAATATTCTGAAAGTCGCTCTGATATGGAAGGGCGAGATCGGCATGAAACTCGAGCCCGCCTTCCCGAAAGCCCCGGAAGATTCCGATCGTCTTATCACGCGGGAAAAGTTGCACGGTCGCCTCGTGGATCAGCCATAGCGAGCGGCCGATGGGTCGCTTGTCTGCAAGGTCATTTCGTCAAGTCGTCCCGAGTGTTCTCCAAGCAAGGACCGGACAGATTTGACCACCTGATCCTGCAGGATAGTCATGTCGAAATCGACGAGCGCAGCGTTTTCATGCGCTTTCTGCAGACAGCGTGGATAGAACGGAACAGGAAATCCGTCGATGGCGTCCGCAAGCATGTAGCCCAATATGGTCGAGGCCTCGCGTGCTTGCGGAATAAAAATGTCGATGGGCCAGACTGGGTCATGCGGTCGCGCCCCGAACTTCACAAAGAACATTTTTCCGCCGACGAATTTGTTAGCTTCTCCGCCCAGCTGGCCAGCCTCCTCGTCTCCGCGTGCGTATTCGCTCCAAACATACGCTTTCATCTCCAGTTCTCGCGGAACTTCGATGTACGCAGGGAAATTGGTGCGGAGTATTCCTTCGATAGCCATGGCCAGGCGATAACGCTGAAGGACTTTGCTGTGCTTCATCACTCCGGCGATGTAGATTTTGCGGCGGCGCTTCCGCTCGTGCTCCGCAATGGCTTCGGCGAGAAGCTCCCGATACTTCACGAAAAGCTCGCCTTTGAAGACTTTGCTGCGCAAATTGCCATCTGCGACGATAACGGTGTCAGTGCCATATTGAAGTTCGGTCACCAGCTTGAGTAATACCGCCCACTCAGTCAGTTCTCGATAGACTTGCACCCAGCTTGGCGACACTGGATCAACCGGGCCGTCGCGCTCGGGTGGGCGCGGGATCATGGGACTCAGTTCCCACAACGCCTTTACTCCGAGTTTCGTCATCATCTGCCCGAGAGGAGTAGGTGGTCCCCCGTCCTCAGCGAAGTGGCGTTTGCTGACTAGCCTCCGGTCAGATGTTGGTGTTACGACCTCCAGGCAGTATTGGTTATTGCTTGAATCGACGACGCGGACGAGTTGAACCAGGAATGGATCGAACTCGATTCGGTTGTTTCCGCCGTCGGTTCCAACTAGGGATATAGCGGTGGTAGACCTCGGGTGAATTGGTTTCGTCGCGTCCTTCAGAGGACGAACGTCCGCTCGAAGCTCGTCAAGGACTCGACGGTCGCCCGAAATCGCGCTCTTTAGTTCTGACTGGAGTGCTTCAATACTCTCAGGGTCGATCAAGGCGTCTCCCCTATACGGCTTTGCTATTGCGAACCATTGTACTGCCGTCCGGACCCTATCAGATTTGTGAACGGGCTGATGTGGGTGGTGATCGAGCTAACGATCTTCGTCATCCTCACGCGACCCGGGCCGAACCTGACTTCCGAGGAGCACGACCGGGTCAAGAAGGTTGCGCGGCAGTTATTCGAACAGTTGAATGCGCTGCTGGTATCAGCATGCTGCCTGAGCGATCCAGGCACTCCTAGCCAGGCTGTACTCCGATCAGCTTCTGAATCACAGGCCGCGATCCTTCCAGGGCCACGCGCTGCATATAGAACGCGAGCCCCCGAGCGCCGCCCAGTTCCTCGCCGCCGCCCGCGCGCCCCGGACCGCCGTGCACGAGCTGCGGCAGCACGGTTCCCGGCCCCGGCGACATCTCGATCTTCGGATGGCCGAGGAAGATCCGGCCATGGTGGGGCGCGATGCCGGCGACGATCTCCTCCAGAAACGCCGGCAGAAGCGAGGCCACCGGACCGAACACTTCGCGCGCGTGCACGGACCCGGCGAGTCCGTCCCTGGCGAACACCATGAGCACGGGCGAGATGAAGAATCCCTTGCCGGGCAAGGGCGCAGCGCTGCCGAATGCCAACTTTCCTTCCGCGCCGAGCTTGGCGACGCCCTCGCGCACGTCGGCGAGCTGGCTGCCCGACGCGAGCGGCCCCATGCGCACCTCCTCCAGCGCGGGGTTGCCGACGCGCACTGCTTTCAAGCCTTCAGTGAGGTCCTCGCGCATCGTGGCTGCGTGCGCCTCTGGAACGAGCACGCGTCGGATCGCCGTGCATTTCTGTCCCGCCTTCTGCGTCATGTCGCGCAGCACGTCCTTCAGGAAGGTTTCGTACATGTCGCCGCCCGGCTCGGCGTCGGGCCC
>WNGH01005373.1_pt1 | contig 19369 bp, 16 predicted proteins | sample 5400631 | NCBI WGS metagenome assembly WNGH01 (sample SAMN13153373, study PRJNA577476) | soil metagenome | isolation source: 115 cm soil or saprolite under Garry oak tree replicate 1 | place: USA:California | collected 2016-06-15
CTCGGCAGCAAGGTCAGCAAGATCGCCATGTACGAGCCCCCCTACAACAACGACCCTGGCGCGCAGGAGTCCTGGAGCCAGTACCTCAGGCAGCTGAGAGAGGCCCTGGCCGAAGGCCGCCGGGGCGACGCGGTGGCCCTGTTCATGCGGTTTGTCGGCACGCCCGCCGAGCAGATCGACGGCATGCGCCGCGCGCCGTTCTGGCCGGGCATGGAAGCCGTCGCGCCGACGCTGGCCTACGACCACGCCGCCGTCCTGGGCGAGCCCTGGTCGGTGCCGACCGAGCTGGCCGCGCGTGTCTCGGTGCCCGCCCTCGTGCTGGCGGGCGACGCGAGCCTTCCGTTCATGCCCGACGCGGCGCGGGTGCTGAGCCAGGCGATCCCGCAGGGCCAGCTGCGGATGCTGGAGGATCAGACGCATGAGGTGAACCCGGGCGTGCTCACCCCCGTCCTGGTGGATTTCTTCACCTCATCAGGAAGAGCGGCGAGTCCCTGACCGCCGTGCGGCGACCTGCTCACCATCCAGCATGCGATGCCTCCGATCGTTCGATCGCCTCGGCGACGGCCGTCTTGTTGCCGTATTCCCAGCTGCGGTGCTGGATGATCCGCTCGATCCTCCAGCCGCCGGGCGTGCGGAGCATGTGGTTGGTGTAGGAGCCGCGCAGGAGGTAGTACTCGCCGTGGCCGGAGCCGCGGAGCAGGTGCTGGGCGAACATGTACGAGTAGCACACCGCGCGGTCGGGGTCGCCCGGGTCGAGCTCGATGACGTGGTTCGGGCTTATGTGCTGGGTGGCGGTGAAGCCGTTGAGCGCGGTGGAGATCCGCCCGACCAGATCGTCGCGCGAGACCGTGGCCGCGGGCATGCCTCCTGCGGAGAAGTCGGCGTAGACCGGGTCGGTGAAGCAGTCGCCGAACATCGTCCAATCCCGCCGGTCGACGCCCATGGCGTACTTGATCACCTGCTCGCTGATCTGGGCGCGGTCTTCGAGTCGGCGGATGCGGGCTTCGAGGTCGTCGGTCACGGCGTGCCTTTCGATCGTCAGCGGGCCTGTCGGTGGCTGCGAATAATCGTACTGGATCAAATCATCTTGAACAAGATGATCTAACCTTGGATCGTCTTGTCAGGCCGCTATCATGGGAGCGTGCCTGAACGCGATAACCGTGCGCCCAGCAGGCCCGGCGTGGATGACCTGACCTGGCTGGCCTACCGCGCGGCCCACGCGCTGGGCGAGGCGTTCAAAGGTCGCCCGTGAGGCAGGACTGGCCGACCTGCGTGACTGGCTCGTCCTCGCCCTCGTCAGCGGCGACGGCACCCAGCGCACCCAGCTGGAGATCGCCACCCAGCTCGGCATCGACAAGTCCACGCTGGTCCCGCTGCTTGACCGGCTAGAGCGAGACGGCCTGATCGTGCGTGCCGTCTCCGAACGCGACCGGCGCGTCCGGATCCCCCAGGCCACGCCGGCCGGCGTCAAGGTCGTCGAGAAGGTCGCCATCGCCCGCGACGCCGCGATCAGCGACCGGCTCTCGGCGATACCACCGGACCAGCGGGCCACCTTCCACGCCATGCTCTGGAGTATCGTCGGCGCAGCCGATCATCCTCAGTAGTGCTGGCGACCTCCCGCATGCGCGGGTACCGGGCCCAGCGGGGCGGTGGCCGCTGGTCACCAGCCGTCCCGCGCGCCGGGCAGGTCCAGGACCCCGGCGTGCCGCATTCCTTCGATCATCGGCACCCGGCGGGGATGCGCGGCGGCGCCGCCGAGCCAGTCCCGCCACACCGGGTAGCGGTCGCGGTCGAAGCCGCGGAAGCCCTGCTCGAAGCTGTCATGAACCGACCGCAGCGTCCGGTCCCGTTCGGCGGCGGTTTCCGGGCACCGCTGGTAGACCGCGGTCCAGGCCAGCCGGTCCTGGCCGCCGAAGCTCGCGTGCCAGGTATGCAGATCGAAGGCGATCACGTCACCCGGTGAGGTGGCGGCCACGTACCCGGGGATGCTCGCCTGGTAGGCGGCGGGGTCGGCGTCGATGCGGACGGGCCGCTGGCGGCGTTCGTAGGCGGCCAGCCGCGCGTGCTGTTCCGGGTGGTGGGAGCCGGGGACCAGCCGCAGCGCCCCGTTCGCGGCGGTGAGCTCGTCGAAGTAGGCGGCGAACTTGACGCCGTGCACGCCGGTGCCGTCGTCGGTATGCCAGCCGGCCTCGGCAAAGTACAGGACGCCTTCGGGGCACTCGGGGATGACCGGGCCGCCGAGCAGTTGCTCCGCGGCGTCGATGAAGCGCGACATAGGCGACCGCGGCCGCCGGGCAGGCCAGCTGCGCTGTTACGTGCGTGTTCGGGGCAGTTGGCAGCCCGGCGCCGAGGTTGATGAACTGGGTGATGCCCTGACCCGCCACCCAGGTGACCGCACGCTCCGCGAACCGCCTGCTCTCCGGTACGGTCTCGATGATCGGCGGGTAGACCGCCACCAGTTTCCGTGCGACCGCCCGGTCCGCGGCGAAATTGCCCTTGCCGCCGAGAAGATAATCGTAAACCCGCGCGATCGAAGGAACACGCGGGTCGAAGGCGGTCACACGCGTCATCATAGACTCCGCCGCCACGGATCAGACAGAAGCGACGCGACGCCCTCCCCGCAGGCCGCGCGTCCCGCCGGCCGCGCCGTCGCGCCGCAGGGTTTCCGCACGCCCGCACGACCAGCAGATCAGTGGTCACAGGCATCGTGGCAAGCGCAGGGGCATCCGATCGTAGGGCACCTAACGCACCGTGGAGAACCACAGCAGTTCCTACGGTAATTAAAACCCGTATGACGCCCACCCGAGCGGCTGCGACGTCGGGCCGACAGTGCGGGGACTGTCGGCCCGCGCCAGCCGTACTGCCTCCCGGTCAGGTCGACCCGACACCCCCGCCCCGCGCTGCCTCGTCAACCACGTCCTCTTTCCGCGCCTAAACACCGGCTGAAATCGAAAATAGCTAGCGTCAGTGCACCCACCATCTTCCCCGGCGCGCGCTGCGAGCAACCGGACGGCATGAGTGCTGATAAACTGCCGGTGACACTCGCATAGTGACCCATTTCGGGTGAACCAGGTCCGTGGGTGCTTTACCGGGAGGCTCAGGCTGTGACGGGCAACTGGTGCAGCGGCGCGGGACGCATGTCGCCTGCGCTTAACGCCAGCGTCGCGCATTGTTCCCATGTGAGGTGGCTGCGCGCTGTCAGTGCCGTTAGCTGGTAAATGCTCAGCCTAGATGGCTCGCCCGCTGAGCCGGATGCAGGTTTATGTTGGAGCTGTTCGTGAACGTATATAGCAGGAGGGTTTCCATGTCCGATGATTCTCCGCAGCCGGATCTTCAGCCCCCGCCGGTGATCGACAAGACTGTGTCCCACTCGGCGCGAATCTGGGATTACTGGCTGAAGGGTAAGGACAATTACCAGGTTGATCGCGAGGTGGGTGATCGCATCGAGGAGATGCTGCCCGACATCGTGACACAGGCACGCGAGGACCGCTTGTTCCTCGGGCGGGTGGTGCGGTATCTGGCCGGCGAGGCCGGGGTCCGCCAGTTCCTGGATATCGGGACCGGCCTGCCGACCGCGGACAATACTCATCAGGTCGCGCAGCGCGTGGCCCCCGAGTGCAAGATCGTCTATGTTGACAACGATCCCCTGGTACTGGCGCATGCACGGGCGCTGCTGACCAGTACGCCCGGGGGGGGCCACCGATTACATCCACGCCGACATGCATGATCCCGGAAACGTCATCGCTGGCGCCGCCCGGACGCTGGACTTCGACCGGCCCATCGCCATCATGATGCTCGGCGTGCTGTGGCACGTGATGGACAACGACGAAGCGTACGGGATCATAAACCACCTAGTGCAGGCCGTGCCCTCCGGCAGCTACCTGGCGATTAACCACCCCACCCTCGAAGTCACCGGCGAGAAGATGGCGACGGCCATCCGGTACTGGAACGAGTTCGGTAAACCGCCCGGCACCCATCGCACGCCTGATGAGATCGCCCGGTTCTTCAACGCGATGGACCTGCTAGAGCCCGGTGTGGTCTCGATAACCCGCTGGCGGCCCGAGGCGACGTCTTCCGGCGAGCCCGGAGAGATCGACCAATTCGGCGCCGTTGGCCGGAAGCCATAAGGGTAAGGCGATCCGGTTTACCGGCCGCCTTTAGGTCAAGTCGCGTATGGATGTAATTCCGCAGGCCGGGAGCGCAGGTGAGTCGCGAGGTTCGACCGTGGTGCGGATAATGCTCGGAAATCACCTGCGGCGGTTCAGGGAAGCGGCCGGGGTGACGGCTGAGCAGGCGGGGTATGAGATCCGGGCGTCGCGTTCGAAGATCAGCCGGCTGGAGCACGGCCGGATAGGTTTCAAGGCCCGGGACGTGGCTGACCTGCTGACCTTGTACGGGGTCACCGACGAGCAGGACCGTGCCAGGATGCTGGCCTTCGCCCGGCAGGCCAATACCCCGGACTGGTGGTCCAGGTACGGCGACATCGTGCCGGACTGGGTCGAGGAGTACCTGAGCCTGGAGCGGGCCGCGTCGGTGATCCGCACCTTCGAGCTGCAGTTCGTGCATGGCCTGTTCCAGACCGGGAACTACGCGCGGGCGGTGACCATGCTGGCTCACCAGGCGGCGGAGGAGGCGGAGATCGAGCGGCGGGTCAGCATGCGCCTCAAGCGGCAGGACGTGCTGGCCGGGCCGGATCCGCCGCGGGTGTGGGCAGTGATGGATGAGGCGGTGCTGCGCCGCCCGGTAGGTGGGGCCGCGGTGATGCGGGCGCAGCTAGAGCACCTAGCCGAGGTCGCGGCCCTGCCGCAGGTCACCGTGCAGGCAGTGCCGTTCGCCCGCGGCGGGCATGCCGCTGCGGGCGGCTCATTCACCGTCTTGCGCTTCGCCGAGGAAGAAGTGCCGGACGTCGTGTACATCGAACAGCTCACCAGCGCGCTGTACCTGGAGCGCGGCGCGGATGTCGAGCACTACCTGCAGGTAATGAACGACCTGAGCGTCCAGGCTCTGACGCCAGCCCGTACCGCCGACTTTATTACTGAGATCATCCACGAGACCTAACGATCTTTCCCCACAGCCCTAACGGCCTGAGCTGCATGGCCATGGCGTGTTCGACCAGCGTCGTCAGCGCGTCCCTGGTGGACGGACGCTGCCGGGCGTCGCATTGGATCACCGGCACGTGCGGGCTGACCGACAGCGCCTCCTGAACGTCGGCGATCTCGTACGGGAAGTCGCCGTGGAACCCGTTGACCGCCACGATGAACGGCAGCCCCGCGGACTCGAAATAGTCCACCGCCGCGAACGAGTCGGCCAGTCGGCGGGTGTCTACCAGCACCACCGCCCCGATCGCCCCGTGGATCAGGTCGCCCCACATGAACCAGAACCGGTGCTGCCCCGGCGTGCCGAACAGGTACAGGATCAGCTCAGCCTCGAGCGTTACCCGGCCGAAGTCCATCGCCACGGTCGTCGTGGTCTTGTCCGGTGTGTGCGACAGGTCATCGAGACCGTTCGATGCCGAGGTCATCACGGCCTCGGTGGTCAGCGGCGTGATCTCGGACACTGACCCGACGAACGTGGTCTTGCCGACGCCGAAACCGCCCGCCACAACGATCTTCACAGAGGTCATGCCAGAGTCGGCCGCCACACCCGAGGAAGTCTTAGAGCTTGCGAAGTCCACTGAGCACCCTTTCCAGCAGCTTGACGTCCGGGCCGCCCTGAGCGTGGTTGAGCTGATGGATCCGCACCAGGCCTTCCACCGCCATGTCAGCGATCAAGATCCGCGCCACCCCTAGCGGCATCTGCAGCACCGCGGAGACCTCGGCCACCGACCGCCAATCCCGGCAGAACTCCAGAATCGCTTGGCACTCGGGGCTGAGCAGCGACAGATCGCGCACATCGTAGGGCGCGGCCACGACCATCGCCTCGATCTCCAGCTGATACCGCGGCTCTGTCCGCCCCCCCGTCACCGCATACGGCCGAACCAGAAAATCCTCGTCGTCCTCCGGTGAGTCATCATCATCCAGCGGCGGATGACGGCCATCGCCAGCGGGCACTCGGTCATCATGGCCCGGGATCGACACAGGCGTCTCCCGTCACAGTCGATCAACCTCCGGGAATCACCCGGGTGACTGAGCGCCGCGCACCTGCGGTGTCAGCGCGCTGCCTACCCGCTCGACCAGCAGCGCCATCTCGTACGCCACCAGCCCCATATCACAGTCCGCCGCTGCCAGCACCGCAAGACTCGAGCCGTCGCTGATCGCCATCACGATCAGCAGCCCCCGCTGCATGTCCACCACCGTCTGGGTGACCGCGCCACCCTCGAACACCCGCGATCCCCCCTGTGTCAGGCTGGTCAGCCCCGACGTCACCGCCGCGAGCTGGTCCGCCCGGTCCGGCGGAAACCCCTGCGAGTAGGCCATCGGCAGCCCGTCCGACGACACCACGATCGCGTGCGCGACCTTCGGCACTCGCTCCACGAAGTTCGTAATCAGCCAGTTCAGATCCTGCGCCGGACGCGCGAGTGAAGTCACCACCGCTCCTTGTGGCTCCGAGTGTGGCCAAGGTTATGACGCCTCATGAGGTCGTGCCCTCTCCGCTGCCGGGTGTCCCGTCGGCCGCCGCGGCACGGCCCCGCCGGATACCGCGCTGGAAGCTGGCGAAACGATCCCGGGTATCCGCTGCTGACCTGCCTGACGCGGAACGAGGCGACGTCCCGCTCGCCGGCCCGCTGGCCGCTGGAGCGGCAGCGGTCCCGGGAACGAGGTTTGCCTGCGGTAGCCGCTTCGGCAGCCCGGACAGCGTGGTGCCGTCCGAAGTCGGTGCGTGAACCACCTCGGCGGCGCGCCAGCCCTCGTCCGCCGGCGAAGACCAGCCCCCGCTGCTTTGGTCGATCCTGGCAATGGCCTGCCGTCCGCGACGGAACCAGTCCGACTCCACCGCCTCGAAGATGGGCAGCCGCTGGTGATCTGCGAGGCTGTGCGCGGGAGGCACGACTACTTCGCCGGCCGGCGTGCTTTCCCCCGGGTCGGCTGAGCCAGCGTACGCGCGGAGATGCTGGCCGGTCTCAGTGCCGGAAAGGGCGCTGGCCTTGGCTGCGGAGGGTGCCTCGTCGCGCTGATCGGCACCGCCTTGGCCGGGCGCTGCCTCCCGCAGCCCGGAGCCCGCGCCTAGCCCGGAGCCCGCGCCTAGCCCGGAGCCCGCGCCTAGCCCGGAGCCCGCGCCTAGCCCGCAGGCGGTCTCCGATCCCGGACAGCGGCCCGGTCGCGGCCCGGGGTTCCGCATTCCGGGCGGGGCCGTCCGCGAGCGGGTGCTGGCCCGAGTCGGCCATGTCCAGGTCCTCGCGTAGTGGTGCGGGTCTGGGTGCCGGCGCGATGGTGTCCCGCCTGATGCCTGCGCCCCGGCCGGGCTCCCGCATCGGCATGGCGTGGCCGGTCTCCTCGCTGCCTGCCGTGAGCTTGCCAGCGGTGGTGGCGACAGCCCGGTTCCCCGGAGCTGTCGAGACGGAACGCAGTGGACCAGGACTGCTCTTCTCCCGCGTGATCGCCTCGTCGGGCAGCCAGACCTGCGCGATCAGGCCGCCGGATGGCACGGGGCACAGCCGGACGCGGATCCCGTGCCGCGCCGCTAGCCGGGCCACCACGAACAGGCCCATCCGGCGGGAGACCGCCACATCGACCACCGGCGGGTTGGCCAGCCGCCAGTTCGCGTGCGCCATCTCTTCGGCGCCCATGCCCACGCCCTGGTCGGTGATCTCGATCAGCGCCCAGCCACCGCGGTGCAGGTAGCCCGCGATCGTCACCGGGGTATCGACGGCCGAGAACGACGTCGCGTTCTCCACCAGCTCCGCAGTCAGGTGCACAACGTCGCTCACCGCCTCCGTGCGGAGCGAGACCCCAGGCTGCACGTTCAGCGTGACCCGCTCGTACTTCTCGATCTCCGACGCTGCCGCGCGCAGGACGTCCACCAGGGCCACCGGCCGGCTCCACCGCCTGGAGAGTTCATGCCCGGCCAGGACCAAGAGGTTCTCGGAGTTGCGGCGCATCCGGGTGGCCAGGTGGTCCATCTGGAACAGGCTCGCCAGGCGCTTGGAGTCCTGCTCGCCCTGCTCCAGACGGGTGATCACGCGAATCTGCCGTTCCACCAGAGACTGGCTGCGGCGGGACAGGTTGACGAACATCGCGTTGACGTTGTCGCGCAGCGCCGCCTCGTTGGCCGCCAGCCGCACCGCCTCCTTGTGCACCTGGTCGAAGGCCCGGGCGACCTCGCCGATCTCGTCGGAGGAATCCACGTCGATGGGCTCGACCACGAGCGGGACGCTTTCCCCGTCGGTCTCGCTCATCCGGCGGACTATCTCCGGCAGCCGTGTTCCGGCCACCTCGAGTGCCCCGTTCCGCAGCCTGCGCAATGGGCCCACCATGGACCGGCCGATGATGGTGGTGGCGGTCAGCGCGATCCCGAGCAGCAGGGCGACCGCGAGGCTGAAGATGACCGCCGAGGTGATCGCGTTGTCGTGCAGCGACCCGCTCCGGGAGATCACCGAGTCCGCGAACTGCTGCTCCACCGACCGCATGCCGCTGACCAGATACGAGAGCGCGGAGCTGGCGTCGGAGATCGTGGGGTCGGTGGCGATGGGCGACTTACTCGATGCCAGCGAAATGGCCTGCTGCTCCTGCGCCTGCGCCTGCACAACGTTCGAGCTCGACAGCACGTTGCTGAACAGCTGGCGCTGGGCGGCCGTGGCCGCCGTGTTGAACCCGTTCAGGTCGCCTTGCTGCTGGGCCTGCGCATCGGTAATCGCCGACAGGTGGGCCGGCCCGAACTGCCCCAGGCTGACCAGGTCGGACCGGAGGGCCGAGGTGAGAAGTGCCTGCTGCTGGGACGCTTCCTCTTTCATGCTGGTGACCAGGCCGAGCACGCGGACCGAGCCCGCCAGCGTCGAGTCGCTGCTGCCCACGGCGACCTGGCTCTGGACGGCCAGCAGCGTGTTGATCGCAGTCGCGTACTCCTTGATCACGATCAGCGCGGGAAGCCGGGTGCCGGTCGCCGCGGCGCGGATGGCAGGCAGGTTGCCGATCGCGGTGACCGCCGCCTGGGTGTCCTGCTGCGCCAGCGCTGAGTAAGAGCCATCGATCCCGCCGGCCAGGGCTTTCACCTGATTTGCCCAGCCGGTGGTGACCGCGTGATCCTGGTTGAGCAGCCCGAGTTCTGGCCCCGGCGGGACCGCCGATGAAGGCGAGGCGCCCCGGCCGCCGTTGCTGTTGCCCAGCACAATGAACCGGACCGTGTCCTCGCGCTCGTTCTGCAGCGCCTGCACCAGGCCGGTGATCTTACCGCTCAGGTTGGCTAGCGTCAGCACGCGCTGGTAGACAAGGGCGCTCCCCACGGACGAGGCGATGAAGACTCCGCCGGCCGCAACGGCGGTTACGGTCGGGATGATCACCAGCAGGAACAGCCGCGACCGCACTCGCCAGTTCTTCAGCGCGCGGCGGGAGGCCGGGCGAGGCGTCGGCCCGGCGCCCGGCTGCTGGCCACCGTCGCGCGCTGCGGGAGACAGGTCGGGTGCGAGACTGCCCGGAGCCGCAGCGCCGTCCGCGCCCGCGGACGGGCTGGCGTCACGCGACACCTGCTTTATCACTGCGCGGGAAATGCCGCGAGTTTTTCTGGCCTTGGACAGCACAGCACTGGCACCCCTCACCATGAGACCGACTGATGTTCAGCGGCATGTGGGTACCACAGCGGAACTGACACGGGTTGCTCCTTCTCAGCAGGAGAATCTTGCGTGCACAGTGTTACGGATTAGGCCAGTGTGCATACTCTAACGCGTGCCAATCCACAAATGTGGACGGAATATCGCTATCTGGGTAGCCGGCGTCGGCCAACTTGGCACTACTGAGGTACCACCTCGCGCTACGGTTGTGCCCGCGAACGTCCGAATTCCTGCGCTCTAGAGGAGGCCCCATGCGGCTGGCCTGGGCCGGTATCCGCGTTTCGGCCTTGCGTATCGCGCCGGTAGTCCTGTCGGCGCTGGTGCTGCCTTCCGGCTGTCATGTTCCGGGCACCGGCGCATCGGGTGCCGCGTCCGGCAGCGGGCCGATCACGGTAGCCGTCGTCCCCGGAATCGACAACGCCCCGCTCCGCATCGCCGTCCAGGAGGGGCTGTTCCGGCAGCACGGCCTGAACGTCACTGTCAAGGACTACCAGTCCCTCGGCGCCGAGTTCCAGGCCCTCACTAGCGGCCAGGCTCAGATTGCGGCCGGTGACTACACGGGCTTCTTCTACGAGCAGGCCACCGGCCGCGCCTCGTTGCGGCTCATCGCCGACGGGTATGACGCGGCCTCGAACTCGGTGGCGATCCTCACCTTGCCCGGCTCGGGCATCACCACTCCGCAGCAACTGCAGGGCCAGCCCGGGCTCGTGGCCACGCCGCCCGCCCAGGTGATCCCGTACAGCGTGGCGGTCCCGTACAACGTGCAGACCCTGGCGGCGGAGGAGGTCCTGCAGAGCGACGGCGTGAGCCCCAGCAGCGTGAACTGGGCGCAAATGCAGGCGCAGGCCATGATCGGGGCGCTCGGCAGCGGCCAGGTGAAGGCGATCCTGGCCACCGAGCCCTACATCCTGGAGGCCGAGGAGCAACTCGGGGCCGTCGAGGTAGTGGACGCGAGCAGCGGCGTGACGTCCGGGCTCCCGATGTCGGGCTATTTCAGCCTGGCCTCCTACGCGCACGCGAATCCGTCGGCGGTGCAGGCATTCCAGGGGGCGCTGGCCCAGGCCCAGTCCGACTGTGCCCAGCGCGGGCCGGTACAGGCCGTGCTATCGCATCTCACCGGCATCAGCACGGGTAACGCGGCGCTGGTCACCCTGGGGACGTACCCGACATCGCTGAACGCCGGCCAGGTGCAGCGAGTCGCCACGCTGATGTATGACTCCGGGATGATCAGAAACCCGGTCAGCGTGAGCAGCCTGACCTCTGGGTAGCGCGGGAACCGCACGCCTGCGCGGACATTCCCCAGGGCTACCGCGGCTGTTCGCCATACGCGACCCGGTGAAGCCGATGCTGCCGACGTCGGCGTTCAAACGAAACACCAGGCCGATCCCATTATGCCTCTCGGCAATACGGCCAATGCGACGCTCGATCCGGTTAAACGCAAGCAGGTCGTGTGCGAAATGCAAATGTTACATAATGGTGGCCCGCCGGGATTCTCCGCGCATACTGCTGCCAAGATCAGCATATACCGAGGGCATGCTCTCATGAGCGATGTTGCTGATTGATCAAGCTCCTGCAACAATTGCTGACATTATGCGGAGATAGGAGTGATCTGCGTTGGATGGGCAGCTTACCCGGGTTATCGCCAACGGAATCGTGGCGGCCCCGTACGGGATGTCCGCAGTCACCCCGTCCGGGCCTGGGACCGGGTCGTGAGGGCGGCGGCGTTCTTCGCGACCGGGCCGGAGGCCGAGCTGACGTACGCCGAGGTTCCCACCCCGGCGGTCGGCCCGCGGGACACCCTGGTGCGCGTGCAGGCCTGCGGGGTCAATCACTCCGATCTTGACTCCTGGAGGGGGACGTCGCGGTGGGACTTCAAGCTGCCGTGGGTCCTCGGGGCGGAGTTCGTCGGGACCGTGGCCGAGGTGGGTGACCAGGTCACGTCCGTCGGCGCCGGGGACCCGGTGACCGCGCTGCTGCAGTACAGCTGCGAGACGTGCGCTCGGTGCCGGAACTGGCGGCCGGATCTCTGCCCGAACCTCACGATATTCGGCACCGGTTGCTGGGGCGGATACGGGGAGTTCGTCAGGGTGCCCGAGCGAGCGGTGATCCCGCTCCGGCCGGGAGACGACCTGCTGCCGATCGCGGGAGGGCAGTGCACGGTCAGCACCGCGTGGCACATGGTGAACCGGCTGGCAGTCGTCCGCCCCGGCGACCTCGTCCTGGTGCCCTCGGCCTCCGGCGGCGTGGGCAGCGCCCTGGTGCAGTGCGCCAAGCTCGTCGGCGCGAGGGTCATCGCCACCACCAGATCACCCGCGAAGCGCGAGCTGATCGAATCGCTGGGAGCGGACCAGGTGGTCCTGCGCGGGGACGACACCGTGGAGCCCGCCAGCTTCACCGAAGCGCTGCTGGAGGCGGGCGGGCGCCGCTTCGACGCGGTGCTCGACACCGTGGCCGGCCCGCAGTTCGGCGCGCACCTCGAGGTGCTGCGCGATGACGGTGTCCTGGTCACCTGCGGGGCGCACGCGGGCGAGATCGTTCCTCTCGACGTGGTCAAGCTGTTCCAGCACGGCTGGCGCATCGTCGGCTTCCGGATAGCGCCGCCCGACGAGCTCCGCGCGGCCGTGGACCTCATCATGAGCGGGGTGGTCAAGATCCCGGTGGACAAGACGTTCCCGATGAGCCAGGCCGCCGAGGCGCACCGCTACCTGGACCGGCAGCAGCATGTCGGGAAGGTGCTGCTCATTGCCGGGTGATCCCATGGCGGACGCCGCCAAGGCGGTTCACGCGGCGCGCGAGACGCACGCAGCCCCGTCCGAGACGCTGAACCGGGCCCTCACCCGGCTGGGCCGGCGTGTGCGGGCCTGCGGGTAGCCCGCCCGCCCAGGCCGGCCGTCAGATGAAGTACCAGTGCTCCATGTCGAAGTTGGACAGGGGCTGCCCGATCCTGGCGGACCGGAATCCGGCGATCTTGGTGCTGTAGGCGTCGAGCGCGTCAACATACGCGGGGATGATATAGCCGCCCTCGTTGAAATCGAATGTTTGCATTTCGTAGAGTAGTTCTTGCTCCAGCGACGACCCGCTCGCGGTGGCGTTGGCCTGGTTATAGAGCTTTGTGTAGGCGGGGTTGTTGGTGTGCGTCTCGTTGAACGGCGACCCCGAAAGCATCGACTCGGCGATCTGCGCCATGTACGGGAAGTAATTGTAGTAGTCCTGGGCGAAGGGCCACGACAAGTACTGCTTACCGAAGAACGTCCCTGACGGGACGTTACTCACATTGATCTTTACACCCGCGACCTTGGCCTGCTCCGCCAGCACGGTCGCCATCGCCACCGTTCCTGTGGCGATCTGCGAGGTGGTGAGCGTCACCGTGAGGTTCTCCTGGCCGGCCTGCTTCAGCAAGAACTTGGCGTGCGCGACGTCCGTGTGACGGACCAGCCTGGTGTCGAAGTCGCGGTCAAACGGGGAGAATACGTCGTAGGCCAAGGTTCCGTGGCCGTCCAGGGCGGAGTCGATGAGCTGCGCCCGGTCGACCAGCAGCCGCAGCGCCTGGCGGACGCGGACGTCGTGGAACGGCGGCACGTCCACCCGCATGGTGAACGGGACGATCCCCCCGCCCTTCGACGGGACGGCCTTCACGCTGCTGGCGTTGTCCAGCGTGGCCATCTGCGGCCCGTCCAGCGTGCCGGCCGCGTGGATCACGCCGGTCTGCAGGGCATCGGCCAGCGACACCGTGTTGGCGAAGTCGATGATCTCCAGGGTGTCCGCGTGCGGCAGCCCGCTCCTCCAGTAGTGCGGGTTCCGGGTGAACAGGCTGCGCTGGCCCGAGCTGAAGCTCTTGAACATGAACGGCCCGGTCCCGACTGGCTTGGCCGGATCGAAGCCGACCGGGGCGATGTAGAGGTAGACCCACGACGCCGCGAGCTGGGTCACGAAGCTGCTGTACGGCTTGGTCATCTTGACCAGCACGGTGTGCGTGTCGGTGGCCTTGGTGTTCTTGATGTCGATGGGGCCCAGGGGGATCGTGCCGCTGTACCCGTTCGACACGATGCGGTTCAACGTGAAGATCACGTCCTGGCCGGTCAGGGGCTTGCCGTTGTGGAACGTGACGCCCGGCTTCAGCTTGATTTCCCATTGGGTGAAATCATTGCTGCTGGCGGGGGTGATCGACTCGGCCAGCATGTATTCGAGTTCGGCGTTGGCGTCGAGCTGCACCAGCGGGCTGTAGAGGGACTGCAGCCGGGAGCTGTCCAGGTAAGTGACGCCCTTGTGCGGGTCGACCGTGTCCGTCGGGCCACCGCCGGTGAGCCCCACCTTAAGGTCGCCGCCCCGCTTAGGGCTGGCGGAGGCGACGGGGTGACTGCTGGTGCTGGACCCGCTGCAGGCCGTGAGAAGGCCGCCCGCGCCGGCGATCGCGCCGGTGGCCGCGATGCCCCGAAGAAACTGACGCCGACCGAGAGCCGCGCGCCAGGCCAGCGCTTCGCTTCCATCCGATCGATCCACGGAAATTATCCTCCAGTAATGGGTACAGCCCCGATGATAAGTAGCAAGTGCACTATCTTGGTGCAGGCCAACAAACTCCAGGTCAACACGGAAAGCGCCGACCGCCCTGGAGCGCGGCATTCACGACATCAGGCGTCATACTCTCACAAGATCCACGGGCGTCGCCAGGAGAACCAAAGGGTTCACCGAACCCAAAGGGCTCACCGCGTGCAATCGTGAAATAAGCCCCACCTTATAGCCTGTGATCCATTCACGGGGGCGGGCCAGTGCTGCGGCACTTAATTACTGCAAGCGCACTTACCCCAGGTCGTGCTGTCCTGCGGTTTTACGGCTGCTACCTGGGCGCACGTGAGCAGTCCTTCCTCAAAAGGCGGACGACCCCGGCGGCCGGGGGCCCGCGGCCCGCGCGGACGCAGCGGCCCGATGGTTCGCATTGCCCGGTCTGGGACGTCCCATTACGCTACACTGGGATATTTAGTTAACCGGAGTGGCCACAACATCTGGCGGTGGGCAGGATCTCCAACCTCTGCATGTTGTATCCCGATCACGTCCGCTCCGCTTACGTGAATATCCCAGACGCTACAAATGAGGTGATCACCGGATGAGTCCCCGCCTCGGGTGCCTCCCGCGCCCAAACCGGAAGGAATCGACGACGTGGCAGCCTCCGCTACCGATGATCACGGTGGCATGGTGTTCCGCCGGCTGAGCCTGCCGTGGCCGTAGCCGCAGTTCCCACCCGGTCGGCCGCCTCTCCCGACGCGCACCCCATCGTGCGCCTGATCCGGCGGCGGCTGGCCATCGGCGTGGTCACCCTGTTCCTGGTGTCGGTGGTGGTGTTCCTGGCCACCGAAGTGCTGCCCGGCAACGCCGCTTACGCGATACTCGGGCATAACGCCACCCCGGCCCGGGTGCGCGCACTCGAGGTCTCCCTGCACCTGGACCGCGGGCTGTTCGACCAGTACTGGGCATGGATATCCGGGCTGTTCACCGGCAACCTCGGCCAGTCCCTGAGCAACGGGCTGCCGGTATGGGGCTACGTCGAGCCGAAGATCATCAACTCGGCGGTCCTGGTCTTCGTCGCCGGCGCCATCAGCGCGCTCGTCGGCGTGACCCTCGGCGCCATCGCCGCGCTGCGCAAGGACGGCTGGTTCGATCACGTCACCTCGGTGGTCGTACTGGCGGTGACGTCGCTCCCCGAGTTCGTCGTGGGCATCGCCCTGGTCATCCTGCTGTCCACCGTGGTCTGGCACGTCCTGCCCGCGGTCTCGCTGCTGGCCCCGGGCACCTACGCCTGGAGCCAGCCGGAACTGCTCGTCCTGCCGGTCGCCACGCTCGTGATCGTGGTCGTGCCGTACATCCTGCGCATGATGCGCGCGGCGATGGTCGAGGCCCTCGAGTCGGACTACGTGGAAATGGCCCGCCTGAAGGGGGTGCCGGAGTGGCGCGTCGTGCTCGTGCACGCGCTGCCGAACGCGATCGCGCCCACCATCCAGGTCATCGGCCTCAACTTCCTGTACCTGGCGGGCGGCGTCGTGCTCGTCGAGTACGTGTTCAACTTCCCGGGCATCGGCCAGGCCCTGGTGAGCGCGGTCAGCAACCGGGACATCCCGGTGATCCAGTTCATCGTCCTGGTCCTGGCCGCGTTCTACGTGGTCATGAACATCGTCACCGACGTGATCGCCCTGCTGGCCACGCCGCGCCGAAGAATCGCCAGGTAGCCCATGGCCGTGAATGCTCCCGCCGCCCCTGCGGCCCAGCCGCGGCAGGCCCGGCGGATCCGCCGGCACCAGTGGGGGTCCGTGCTCTGGTCAGCCGCCCGCACCCCGCGTGGCGCGATCGGGCTGGGCCTGGCCTCGTTCGTCGTGCTGGTCGCGGTCATCGGCCCGTTCGTCGCCCCGAATCCGCAGGACGCCCTGGTTACCCTGCCCTTCGGCAAGCCATCCGGGCAGTTCCTGCTGGGCGGCGACACCCTGGGTCGCGACGTGCTGTCGCGGGTCCTCGATGGCGGCTGGGTGCTGCTGATCATGGCGGCCTGCGCGACCGCCCTGGGGATCGCCGGCGGCGCGGCGGCCGGCGTGTCAGCCGCCTACCTGGGCGGGGTCAGCGACGGGATCATCATGCGAGCAGTCGACGTGATCCTGTCGTTCCCCCAGCTCGTGTTCGCCCTGCTGCTGCTGAGCCTGCTGGGGCCGAAGCTGTGGCTGATCACGATCGCGGTCGGCGTCTCGCACGCCCCCCAGGTGGCCCGCGTGCTGCGGTCGGCCACCCTCGACCTCTCCGAACGGGACTTCGTCAAGGCGGCGGAGTTGCAGGGCATGCGGCCGGCCAGGGTGGTGTGGAAGGAGATCCTGCCTAACCTGGTCAGCCCGCTGATGGTGGAGGCGGGGCTCCGGCTGACCTACTCGATTGTGATCATGGCCGGGCTTGCCTTCCTCGGCTTCGGGCAGCCGCCGCCGGCCGCGAGCTGGGGGACGATGATCAACGAGAACCGGGACGGCCTGTCGCTGAACCCGTGGGCGGTCATCGTGCCGGCCCTGCTGATCGCGGTGCTGACGATCGGGACGAACACGTTCACCGACGCGTTCGCGCGGGTGGCGATCGGGGTCGACCGCCGGCCCGAGGAGGCGGCGCTGATCGATGACCTCGGCCAGGAGGAACGCCAGTGAGCGAAGCGGCGGGCGCGGTGCCGTCTGGACTCAGTCCTTCCCCCAACCCCACCCTAGGAAGCGAGGGACGAGCGACGAGGGAAGACGGCACCTCGAAGCGCCCGCCTGCGAGCGAACGAGTCAGCCCAGCCCGGCTGAAGGTGACCGGCCTGGAGGTCCGGCTGGGCCGGTCCGGGCCCGATGTGGTGAGCGACGTCTCCTTCGCCGTCCCGGCCGGCGAGGTGCTCGGCCTGGTCGGCGAGTCGGGCTCGGGCAAGACCACCGTGGCCCTGGCCCTGCTCGGCCACACCCGCCGAGGGCTGCGCATCACCGCGGGCCAGGTCCTGCTGGACGGGACCGACCTGCTGGCGCTGAGCCCGCGCGACCTGCGGGCGGCCCGCGGCGCCCGGGTCAGCTACGTACCTCAGGACCCGTCCTCGGCGCTCAACCCCACGCTCCGGGTGGGAACCCAGGTCCGGGAGGTGCTGCAGGTCCACGCCGGGCCCGCCGGCCGCGCCGGCCATGCCCGCAGCGCCGGCAATGCCAGTGACCGGGTGGCCGAGGTCATGCGGGAGGTATACCTCGACCCCACGCCGGAGATGCTGCACCGGTACCCGCACCAGCTCTCCGGAGGCCAGCAGCAGCGGATCGCGCTGGCCATGGCGTTCGCGTGCCGGCCAGCGCTGATCGTGCTGGACGAGCCGACCACCGGGCTCGATGTCTCCACCCAGCGTCATGTGCTGGATACCGTCCGCAGCCTCTGTCGCTCCTACGGGGTGGCGGCCGTCTACGTGAGCCACGACCTGGCCGTGGTCAGCGGCCTGGTGTCCGACGTCGCGGTCATGTACGCGGGACGCGTCGTGGAGATCGGGTCCACGGCCCGGCTGTTCGGCGAGCCGGTGCATCCGTACACCCGCGGCCTGATCGGGGCCGTGCCGTCGTCCGAGCGCGCCGAGATGCTGACCGGCATCGACGGCCAGCAGCCCCGGCCCGGCCGCCGCGGCGCCGGCTGCTCGTTCGCCGCGCGCTGCGGCTACGCCATCGGCGACTGCACCACTGAGGCCCCGGAACCGGTGACCGTCGCCGACCGTTCCGTGCGCTGCCTGCGGGCCCGGGACATCCAGGCCAGCCGTCCCGAACGCCTGCCGGTGGTGGCCGGCCCGCCCGCCCCGGCGGGCACGCTGGCCCTGTCGGTCCGGGGGGTCACGGCCAGCTACGGCGGCGTGGCGGTTCTGTCCGGCATCGGCCTCGAGGTACCGCCGCGCACCTGCGTCGCCGTCGTCGGCGAGTCAGGTTCGGGCAAGACCACGCTCGCCCGCTGCGTGGCCGGGCTGCACGGCAACTGGACCGGCGAGATCACCTTCCAGGGCACCCCCCTGGCCCGCGGAGCCCGCCAGCGCGACAAGGACGTGCTGCGGCGGATCCAGTACATCTTCCAGAATCCCTACACCTCGCTTAACCCGCGCAAGACCGTCGGCCAGATCATCGACCAGCAGCTTGAGCAGCTCACCGGCCTTTCCCCCCGCGACCGCTCCGCGCGCGTCATCGGCGTCCTCGAGGACGTGTCACTGGGCCCGGACTTCCTGTCCTGCTACCCGGACCAGCTCTCCGGCGGGGAACGGCAGCGGGTCGCGATCGCCCGGGCCCTGGTGGTCCAGCCGGAACTGCTGATCTGCGACGAGGTGACCTCGTCACTGGACGTCTCGGTTCAGGCGATCATCGTGGAGCTGCTGCGCCGGATTCAGCAGGAACGGCACCTCGCCATGATCTTCATAACGCACAACCTCGCCCTGGTGCGCAGCATCGCCCAGTCCGCAGTGGTCCTGCGCCAGGGCGCGGTGGCCGAATTGGGCCCGGTCGAGCAGATCCTGGAGCACCCGGCCGATCCCTACACCCAGCGTCTCATGGAGGACGTGCCTAAGCTCAGGCAGTCCGGGCCCCATGGCCCGCCGAGCCCGCGGCCCGCGTGAAGCTACCGCTGGTGGTGCCTCGCGAGTGCGATCTGCCGTAGCTCGGCGGTGAGCCGGTCCCGGCCCGGCCCGGCACCGAACAGCGCGGCGTCAACATCGGCCGCGACCTGCACCGCTCAGCCGGCCTGGCCGGCGAAGGACTGGCCGACGCGGGGGCCGCCCTGGACGCCGGCGGTCCTGACGGTGGCGCTACTAGCGGATCGGGCGGAGCCCTTCCCCGTCCGCTGCCTCGCCTAGGGGCGTGTCCTAGCCCGCCAAAACTGTAACGTGTTCTACTATTGCCCAATAGCATCCACCCAGTTTGGGGGTTCATCGGCGATGATCAGTGCGCGCGCAGCGTTGCTCTACGGACCCGGCCAGGACTACAAGATCGACACCATCGAGCTCGACGAGCCGGGCCCCGGCGAGGTGCTGGTCGAGATGCGAGCCTGCGGGATGTGCCACTCCGACGAGCACGTGCGGACCGGTGACCTGCCGCTCCCGCATTACCCGGTGATCAACGGTCACGAGGGCGCCGGCGAGGTCTCGCAGGTCGGCGAGGGCGTGACGTC
>WNGH01008192.1_pt1 | contig 19363 bp, 18 predicted proteins | sample 5400631 | NCBI WGS metagenome assembly WNGH01 (sample SAMN13153373, study PRJNA577476) | soil metagenome | isolation source: 115 cm soil or saprolite under Garry oak tree replicate 1 | place: USA:California | collected 2016-06-15
CCAGTCGCGTCTTGTGCACAGAAGACTCGGTTGGCCCGTGGCCAGGTCTCCCGCGCCTTGAGCACCAGACCGCCCCCGATGGGCAACCAGATCAGGTATGGCAGTCGGCTCTCGGGGTCGGGGTTGTGAGCCACGCGAAAGCGCGGAGGTGGGTTGACAGGCTCACGCTGGCTCGCGCGCATGGCTTCAGGCAGCCACCGCCTCCCGGTAGTACTCGCTGATCAGACCGCCCAGCCGCACCTGCCGTCGAACCCCGCCGGTTTTTGAGCCAGCCGGATCGCCTCGTGCGGCCGGTGGTCGCAACTCGCGGCTGCGGTGCGGACGTTCCTGGTTGTAGTGCGTGCAGTACTCGCGGAGGATCATCTCCAGGTGGCGGAGGTTTACCACCAGCATCCGGTCCAGACACTCCCGCCGATAGCTTCCGATCCAGCGTTCGACGTGGGCGTTGGCTCGCGGGGCCATGAGTGGCGTCAAGATGACTCGAGCCCCTGCCGATACAAGGATGTTGTCCGCTCTCGCCGAAAACTTCTTGTCTCGGTCATGGATGACGGTCTTCAGCTTGATTCCTTCCTCTTCCAGCGTCCAGGCCAGGTTGCGGGCTTGCTGAGCCATCCACGCCTCGTTCGGGTTGGCTGTGCAAGCGGAAAGCAAAACGCGCCTGGTGGCCAGGTGCATATAGATAAGGACGTAGAGGCGCTTGAAGAAGATAGTGTCGACACTGAGGAAGTCGGCCACCACCAGGGACTGGGCTTGAGCCGCCAGGAACTGCTTCCAGCTCAGCTTGGCTCGGCGACCTGAGGGTGGAATGCCAGCCCGCAGCAGCACGGACCGAATCGTGGTTGCGGCCACCGTATGCCCAAGCTTGCGCAGCTCGCCCTTGATTCGAAAGTAACCCCAGCCTGGGTTCTCTTTCGCCATGCGCACGATCAGCTGCCGGCACTCAGTTGAGGTCCGCGGTCTGCCCCGCCTTGGGCGACGCAGGTACGCGGCCCACTTGCGACGGACCATCGCCCGATGCCAGCCAAGCACAGTCTCAGGTCGTAGTAGCAATCCTGCCCATGCCGATTGTGGAAGGCGATCACGGAGTGCCGCCATGAGCATCCGGTCACCCGGCGTCCACCGCACTCGCTTGATCTGGCGCTCGAGGACCTGAACCTGGCGCCGGAGTGCCAGCACCTCAGCCTGGAGCCGGGCCTGATCAACGTGATTGGTCGCAAGCACATCTAGTAAAGCCCGAAGCAGCGAATAGACCAGAGAACCCAGCACCCCGGCGCGAAATCCTAGCTGGCCCGGGTGATTAGGCGCTCAGCCACGCGGAGTGCGCCTCAGACGTGATTTTCGAACCCCACACCCTTGCGGGAGAGCGCTGAAGCCGCAGCCCGTATGATGCAGCGCTGCGACTCGAGATCAGCACGATGGCAGGCGGATCGGATCGCGCCGCCAGCCGCTCCGCCACTTCCAGACCGTCGAGTCGGGGCAGCTGGATGTCAAGCAGAACGACCTCCGGCCGGAGCAGCGCCACAGCTCGAATGGCTTCCTCGCCGTTGGCGGCCTCACCGACGACGCGAAACCCCTCTGCCTCGAGCAGGGCGGTTGTCGCCTGGCGAAAGGCGGCATGGTCGTCGACAATCAGCACAGTCGGGCGCGCCAACTGGGCGATGGTGCCACAAGAGCGGCGTGACGGCATCCGTGCTGGCCACAATCGCGAATCGATGCTGGCACAGATGTGCCGCTGAGGAGCCAAACCTACTCTCCTGTCAGGTTCTCGAGCGACCGCCGCTAGAATAATGGACAAAGTACAGGAGGAATTCAGTGAGAAACCTTGCGCGAGCCATATTCGTAGGGCTAGAAATGAAACCGCGACGACTCCTGAATGTTGCCGTCATCCTCGCGATTGCGTCCCTCGCGGGAGCCAGCGTCTCGTCGGCTCACACGCTCGTCGATCCCACTACGTTGACCCCACCACTGAAGCCGTTCCGAGTTTGCTTTCAGGATGGCCCGTGGGTGAAATGCGACACCAGCAGTGTCCCCGCCACGACGAGTTACGCAAACCAGCCCAACACGGACTTCGATCTGCCGTGCGGAACGATCTACGAGAGCGCGACGATAACGGACCACGCCACCCGGTGGTACAAGAACCTCTTGCTCGTCGAACGTAATGCCCAGCAGCAAATCGTCGGCACGTGGAGCCTCTCGCCGATAGGATCAGCCCCCACGGTCGCGTTTGCTCAGGACAACAGCTGGCACGAGACGTTCCTCGTTCCCGGGGACCTCTCGAGCGACTCCGAAGTCGTGCACGGGAGCTTTCGCGTCCCGGCCCTGGGCGCTGAGTTCCACGACAGCGGCATCATCATGCCGGATGGCACCACTCACGGGCACACCTTGTTCACGGACGCGGCCAAAGCTCAACTCTGCTCCCTTCTTACGCCGTAGGCGGCGCCGTCAAGAGACTTCGCGGCGAATCTGTGACCCGCCTGTGACCCCCTGGCCGTTTGGGGGGTCGCAGGACGGCTCGCAGAAATTGATCGGGGGCCCGGGATTTGAACCCGGATCCCGAAATCTACGCGCTCGCGTCCGCCGAGAGGGGTTTCGATGGTTTTGAGTTCTTTTCGAGAGCTAGAGCTCGATTGGCGGCTTTGCGCAAGCCTGTTGGACGTGTTTCGAGCCACTCGGACACCGGGATTACTACATAAATTACTTCATGAAAACGTCCGAACTTCAACTGGTCAGATCCGGTGGCGTCCTGGCTCGCTCTCGCCTACCCCCCACTAGGAAGACGTGCGCGATAGAAACCGGCACACCAGGCGATCTTCCGAGGTCCAATGCTGCTCAACCTTGGTGGGCTGGAGTCTCCGAAGCCCGAGCGCCAGGTTGGGCGTGCGGCGAGAGCTCAAACCGACCTGACCACGCCTGCGGTGCATCACGGTGTGGGGTTCGAAAATTACGTCGCGAACCTCGGTCATGAGGTTGTGCGGCTGCTATTCCGGACGATCCGCGACCGCAGCACTGAGGAAGCGGTAGGCCCACTCCTCTGCGAACCTGCGAGAGCCAGCGAAGACGATTGGTAATCACCTTCGACCACGACTGCCGCTCTTGCCACCTCCGCTAGGCGCTGCAACTGAAACGCCAGGCCGCCATCGGAAAGGGAGGTGGTGAGGTTCTCGAGCGTCTTGCGCTCGACCACGGCAAGCAACTGGTCGCCATCGACTGCCCCGTAGTCGCCAGCGGGCAATGCACGGCGCGTGACGCTAACCGGCCGGCCGGCGAACTTCCAGCCGTACTTCTCGCGGGTGTCGACAACGACGCTCAGTGATCCACCTGCTCGCCCGCGCGGAATCCTGGCTCCTGGATTGGCAGACTGCGCGGTCTTCTGGGTCTGCCACCAAATCGCCGGCCGGCCCCGAGCCTGTGTGAAGACGAATTGCGAACGGGATAGCGACGGCCGGTCCAGCACCAGATCGATGGCGGCGCCTCGACGCCGGCACAATGCCACAGGCACGTCCTCCAGCAGCTCGGCGGCTTCACTCCAGGGAGTCGCATCCTGAGCGCAGAAGATTCGATTCGCCCGCGGCCAGGTATCGCGAGCCTTGAGCAGCATGCCGCCCTCGACGGGGAGCCAGATCAAATAGGGAAGTCGGCTCTCCGGATCTGGGTTCCGAGCGATTCGAAAGCGTAGGCGACTATCCACGCGTTCGTTGTCGCTCAACCCGAGCATCCGATCAGGCGGCTCCTGCCTCGCGGTAATAGTCGCTGAGCAGACCGCCCAGACGGACGCGCCGTTGGACCTCGCCCCCTCCTGCTCGGACGGGATCGCCTCGGGACGCTGGCGGGCGAAGCTTGCAGCTGCGGTGCGGGCGCTCCCCGTTGTAGTGAGCGCAGTATTCACGAACGATCGCCTCCAGGTGCCGCAGGTTCACCACCAGCATCCGGTCCAGGCACTCACGCCGGCAACTGCCAATCCAGCGCTCAGCGTGGGCGTTTGCCTTCGGCGCCAAGAGCGGTGTCTGGATGATTCGAGCGCCTTGCGAACGCAGAATCATGTCCGCTGGCAGAGCGAACTTCCTGTCCCGGTCGTGAATCAGGGCACTGAGCCCGATGCGCTCCTCCTCAAGCTTCCAACTCAAATTCCGCGCCTGCTGGACCATCCAGGCGGCGTTCGGTTCCGAGGTGCAGCTCGCCAGCAATACACGGCGGCTGGCCAGGTGCATATAGATAAGGACGTAGAGCCGCTTGAAGAAGACGGTGTCGACCGAGAAGAAGTCGGCCGCCACCAAGCTCTCGGCGTGCGCGCTCAAGAACTGCTTCCAGGTCATCTCAGACTGCCGGCCGGCGGGCGGGACACCAGCCCGTAGCAACACCGATCTGATCGTGGTCGCGGCCAGCGCGTGGCCGAGTTTCAGCAGCTCGCCGCGGATGCGGAAGTAACCCCAGCTCGGGTTCTCCCGCGCCAGCCGCAGGATCAGCTCGCGGCTCTCGTTTGAGATCGGCGGCCGACCTCGGCGCGGACGGCGGCAATAAGCTGCCCACTTCCGGCGCACCAATGTCCGATGCCAGCCCAACACCGTCTCCGGTCTGACCAGAAGGCCGGCCCACGCCGATCGAGGCAGTCGCTCGCGAAGCGCGGCCAGGATCATCCGATCAGCCGGCTTCCAGCTCACTCGCTTGATCTGCCGCTCCAGGACCTCACTCGCTTGATCTGCCGCTCCAGGACTGTACCTGGCGCCGCAGCGCCAGAACCTCAGCCTCCAGCGTTCGCCGGTCGTTACGCGCGACGGCGACTGCTTCCAGTACGGCGCGCAACAGCGCGTAGAGCAGAGATCCGGCCACCCCGCTGTTGATCCTATCCGGCCGAGCTCACGCCCCGCATGCGACCGTCCGCGGCATCAGTGATCCGCGCGATGGACTTTTTGAACCCAACACGTCTCACGGTTAAGCTGTCAAACAAGCTGTCAAACGCCCGGGACCTCGTCATGCGAGATCAGCCACAGGGCGTACTTCGCTCGACAGATGGCGGCGCACCCGCTGTAGATAACGTAACGCATCTTGATGGAACATAGACGAGTGAAAGCGGCTGCCAAAGCCAGCTCGCCGTCAAGCGCGGCCGTCCCAAACAACCTCCCAAATTATCTGACCAGTTTCGTCGGGCGAAAGGACGAGCTTGCTGCGCTAAAGGCCCTGATTGCGCGCTCCCGGATGGTCACGCTTGTCGGGCCAGGAGGCGCCGGCAAGAGCAGGCTCGCAGTCGCGCTAGGCGCAGCACACTCCGACCTATGGCCAGAAGGGCTTTGGTGGGTCGAACTTGCGCCCGTGAACGATCTTGATCAAGTGGCCGGCGCTGTGGTCGCTGCGTTGGGGCTCCCGGGGCGAGGTCCGGCTCAGGACGTGGCGATTTCATGGCTAGCCGCCAGGCGGACGCTTCTGGTGCTTGACAACTGCGAGCATTTGGTGAAGGGATGCGCCGAGTTTTGCCAGGCGGCGCTCGAGCGTTGCTCGAATCTCACCATCCTCGCCACCAGCCGAGAGGCCCTGGGGCTTCCTGGCGAAGCTCGCTGGCCAGTCTCCTCGCTGCAAGTGAGAGATGCGGTCGACCTGTTTGAGGCGCGCGGGGCGCTGGTTCGGCCCACCTACATAGTCGCGGCGCCAAATTTGGATCCCGTAACCGAAATCTGCGAGCGGGTGGACCGCCTACCACTCGCGATAGAACTTGCGGCGGCGCGCGTCGGAATGATGACCGAGCACGACATACTGAGCCAGCTTTCAGACCGCATTCCCTTGCTCACCGGCGGAAATCGAACCGCCCCGAAACGCCAGCAGACGCTGCTGGACACCCTCGACTGGAGTTATCGCCTCCTTACAGATGAGGAGAAGGTGCTCTTCCGCCGTTTGTCTGTATTCCGCGGTGGCTTTACGTTGGAGAGCGCGCAGGCCGTCTGCGCGGATCACACAGCAACAGCCGTGCTCGACTCGCTTTCAGGCCTAGTCCAGAAGTCGATGGTGGTCGCCGAACTCGGATCAGGGTTGGACGCACGTTATCGGCTCCTCGAGTCGCACCTCGCGTATGGGCAGGATCGCCTGAGGGAGGCACCAGAGTTTGACTTCACTCATCAGCGCTATGTCGAGCATTTTCTGAACAGCCTGAGCACCAAGTTGGGTCCGCTGGCATTGCCACCGCGGGCTCCGGGCGCCGCAGAGGCAGCCTGGATCGCTATCGAACGCAGCAATCTATGGGCCGCGGCAGACTGGGCACGAACCCACGGCCACGACCTAGGCCTGCTCCTCGCAGTGAGGTTGGCACAGGCCAGGTTCGCCGACGTCAATGCGATGCGGCGCTTGCTGGAGGACACGCTCGACCACGCTTGGGAAAAGGGGGTGCTCAGGAACACCGCACTGATCTTGGCCGCCTCCCTTGCGGGCCGGCAAGGCGACAACGACGCCGCCCTCCGTATGACTGAGGCTGCTGTAGTGTTGGCACGCGAGCGTAGAGACGTCGAGGCGTTGGCATTCGCACTCCTCAGAGCAGGCAACGTGCACCATTTCCAGCGGAACTTGGATACCGCGGCCAAGATTTACGAGGATGCGATCGCTTATCTCAACGGGAGCAGCAACCGTCGGCTAGTCACCGTGATCAGGAATAACCTGGCACTCCTCGCGGCTGAGAAGGGGGATTACGCCGCTGCGCACAAAATCTTGGTCGGGTGTCTTGCCACGGCTAGAACCGAAGGTGACATCGAAAGAGTCGCTAACTACCTTGACAGCCTGGCCAGGGCACAGCTCGGCCTTGATGACCACCGTGCGGCCGCGGTCAGCTGGAAGGAATCACTATCGATATACCGCAGGCTCCTCGATAACTCGGGAACCATCCTTTGCCTTGAAGGTCTGTCCTCTGTAGCCAGCGCAAGCGGTGATGACAAGCGAGCGCTGCGACTCGCTGCCGCTGCCAACCGGCTGGCCGACGAATGGTCGCATCGGTCCCCTCCCTGGATGTTCGGTCAGGCTGAGGAGTCACGGCGGCGATCCCGATCGCGGATTGGGAAGAGAGGAAGTGAACAAGCCGAGAGGGAAGGTTTTGCCATGAGCGTCGACAGGGCAGTTGACTATGCGCTTAGTGACGACGAGCTACAAGTTGCGATCGACACCGGGCCCCTAAGCCCGCGGGAGCGAGAAGTGGTGAAGCTGGTCGCCGCCGGCATGACAAACCGCCAGATCGGCGACCGTCTATTCATCGCCGAGCGTTCGGCGGAGGGCCATGTCGAGCGGATCAGGAACAAACTGGGTGTTCGCTCTCGGACCGAAGTTGCGACCTGGGCCTTCGAACGTGGGATTGTGGCCGATCAAGCTGCCGCTGAAATGGCGTCCAATAAAAGAATTGCGAAGCGCAAGGTGACCCACCATCGTGATCGATCAATGAGTCAAAACTGATATCCACACACCCTAAGTGACGCGTTGGTTGCGTTGCCACAGTGGCCGCCAAGGCCCCCATTCGTCTCAACCATTCGAATAGATCGGTGCGGTGATAAGCACACGCTGACGCCTGTATCCTCGACGGGGAACAGCCGATGGATGAGAGCCAATCGAAATACTGCGAAGGGCCAAGCGTCCTGGCTTGTCTCGGCCCGCCTCGGCTGAGCAGTGGATAAGCTGTCGAGTCCCGGGTTGGTTTAGGTGCCTCCGTGACTCTGGGATGCGCCTTGCAGTTCACGGGATGCGGCGGCCAGCCACTTGGGTACATCGGCAACGTGGTATGGATGCTCCGAAGCTTCGATCTGGTCGAGGAAGGATCGATATACGAGGGCCTTACGGAGCAGAGCGACGGGTGCCAGCAGCTCAGCGGCTCGGGCTGGCTCGCTCCCGGGAACTGCTTCCGCCCATGCCTGCATCCACTCCTCGCGCACGCGCTGCCCGCTGTCCCCGGCGTGTTCGAGCATCGCCGTCATATCGAACAGTGGATGTCCAATGAAACTATCGCCCCAGTCCATCAAGACCAAAGAGCCGGCTTCCCCCCGGAAGTTCCCGGGGTGAAAGTCACCGTGAACGAGAGTTGGGGGTAGGCCGCAAGCATCGATTTCGATCCATCGATCAGGTAACCCAGAGATCAGACGATCGAGCGCGCGTCGCTCCTTGAGTCCAATCTCGCTACCGCAACGCGCCACCACGTGAACAAGAGCGGGTCCTAAATGGTCTGATCTCCAGTCGGGGAGGCCAAGCGAGAAGAGCTCAGGCACGCGGTCCATCCACGTCGTCTGCAGCTTGACCAGAAACGCAACCATTTCGAGCATCAGATCGACGGGAGCATCGAAGCGGTCTTCACCAGGAACGTCTGCCAGCAGTGCCCGGCTTGGCTCTGTCCCCAAAAGCATGGGAACTAACGGTGGGCCGATGGCGCCGATGACTGCGCCCTCGTGGGCGAAGAAAGGGGGTACGGCTTTGAGCCAGGTGTCTCCCTCTCGCGTGGGGAGGCGCCAGACGCTCGAAAGGTTCCACGTCTTGATCTGCTCGCCGGGTCCCGACCGGCGTCTGCCCAGGGAGTGCAGCGTCGCGTCGGCCCACGTCAGGTCTGACGCTGGCCCCCCGGGCCGCGCCCATGCCGCCCGCTTGGGGTCCTCAATGATTGATCCTGACCAGGGAAGCAAGCCCGGCGGTGGCACGGCCGTCTCAACTGCGTACGTCACGGAGCCGCCCATGCCGAATGGATCAGTCGGGTCCGCCCGAGCATGGATGAGGCGGAGAACTGTGACCTCGACTCCGTGTAAGTCCCGGGCGCCGGCCACCACCGGAGCGGCGTCGGGCCACCATGGAGTAGCCACCTCAAACGGAGCCAGAGTCCCGATCGGCTCTCCCGAAGGTCCGACAAAGAGGAGCGTCACTGTCCGCGGCATGAACTGCCCACGCTTACCACAGTCTTCACGAAATGACAGCGCGCAGTTTGTACCTGTGCTCAACCACGCTCGCCGCCGTAAGCAAGGGAGTGTCAGGCATGAACCGATGCAGGTGCAAGGACTCACCCGAAGCTCTAACCACCATCAGCCGAATCAGCACACTGGTGCTCGCGCACGGAGTCGAACCCTGAACCTTGGGATGAAGAGTCCCCCTGCAAGCACGCAGTTGCTACATGGGTTGCTACACGGTTGCTACACGCCCCTGGGCTGCTTCTTGACACAGTGTCGCCGTTGAATACGAAATTTGGCTCCGGGACGGGGACTCGAACCCCGAACCTTGCGGCTAACAGATCGCTGCTCCCCGTTCAGAACTAGCGATCTGAATTCGCTGTGGGCCGCCAAATGCCGCCAATTGTCACCGCCTGCCATAGGCGTTGCTGCAATGGACCGGCCGTTGTCAAGGGGCGCGCAGCGACATCCGACCACATAGATAGAGGTATGGAGCCCGAAGGAGGGCGGGACGGCGCGGCCCGGTTGAGTTACGCGAACGCCCTTGGTCAAGCTGCAATTCGAGGACTGGCTACCTCATGACCACCTTTGCGTCGCAGGCTCGCGGTCTGTAACGTCGGGCGCCATCACCTTCAACGGTGACTGCCCATAGCAACAGCGCGAGCCCTTTGATGCGCGCGTGCCTCGGCTGCCACGCCGCCTCGCCTTCGTGCGGGCGGTTGTGCACGTCGAGGAAGATCTCAGCCAGTCAAGGTAGCGATCTCCCAGCAGTAGGCAGCGAGTTCGCGGCCGACGGCGACCGCGACTACCGTGCTTCTCTTTCGGCGCGGGACGTGTCGGTACTGCCAAGCCGCCTCGACGAGCAGCCGGCGAGCGTGCTTGGAGCCGGCCTTGGTGATTCCACCCTGACGGCGCTTGTCGCCTGACCAATGCTCGCTTGGCACCAAACCGAGGTAGCTGCTCAGAAACCGCGGGTGAACAAAGCGACGGAAGTCGCCAACCTCAGCCACCAGGCCGAGTGCGGAAAGGGTGTCGATTCCCCGCAGACATCTCAGCCGCGCCACCGTGCGGGACCAGGGCGAGCTGGCGGCGATCTCGGCCAGCGCCCGCTCGAGCTGCTCCCGCCTGGCCACAAGGATGTCATGGGCCTGCATGGCGTCCTGGAAGACGAGCTCTGAAGCACGGTCCTCGAAGCGGAGTTGCTGCAGCCACTTGCGGTGGAGGACGCCCCAGCTCTCGGCGTGCTGGGGCGGATAGAGCTCGCGTCGGAGCAGGAACTTGCCGATTCGGTTGCGGATCCGGGTCAGGTCGACGCGCACGTCTTCGCGGCTGCGCACCAGATCCCGCAACTGCTCCTGGTCAGGCTCAGGGATACGGACCAGCCGCAGCTCGCCAGCACTCAGCAGCCTGGCCAGCCGGACTGCGTCGCGCTTGTCGACTTTGATGTGGTCGGTCGCGTTCTTGAGAATGTGACCAGGAGCGCAGACGACAACGTCGAGGCCGCGCTCTGAGGCTCGGCGCACCAGTCCGTAGCCGGTTGGGCCGGCCTCGTACACCGCGCGAAAGGGCTGAGCCACCGTGGTCAGCCAGTCCAAGACGACGTCAGGTCGACCGGCGATTCGATGTGTGCTGACCTCGCCGGTCGCTTGGTCGAGCACAGCCGCGACTGACTCTTTGGCGTGAACATCGACTCCCACCCATCGCATACTCTCCATGGCCGGCGCCTCCTCATCCATAGATGCGGTCATCGGCCGAAGGTGCCTCCTTCGACCGACACCAGTCCGCGCCAGACTATGCGCGAGGCGCCGGTCCTTGCCTCAAGTCAGCTTCGGGCCGGCCCATATGGTCTGTACGCGAGGCCGCGGCGAGCGGTTGACGCGTGTGTCGAACAAAGGACGCGCGAGAACGGCGCGAGGCTTCTGATTCTCCAAGCTACAGACGGTTTGAAAGCCCCGGGCCGGACTCCATAGCACTCCGCCCGCGCCCTACTGGTTCGAAATGCGCGCCTCTGGATCGCGCCACTGGACCTCCGGGTTGCCCGCTTCGTACGTGCCGGACCCGAGTAAGCCCGCCCATGAGAAGCCGCTGCCCGAACAGTAAGTCACAAACAGCGGCCTGCGGGAGTGGCTTGACTTGACCTCGGTGGCAAGCCGTGCAAGACTGGTTTGCAGGGAAGCACGCCGCATCGTTGCATCGTTGAGGTGATGAGATGCAGAGGGCTATCCGCCTATACTCACTCGCTTTTGTCAGCGCGGCACTAGCTGGGTTCGTACCGATTGCCGCCGAAGCACAGACAGTTCCGAACGTCGATCTGGCGATTGTGTCGAACATGGCGAACGTCAAGCATGGACATGTGGGGCAACACGTGACCTTCACGATAATCGCGACCAACAACGGCCCCGATACCGCCCCGAGTCTCGACGTCTATGACAACTCCGCCCTTCAGGGCTTGCAGGTAGTGGATGAGATCTGCGACCTGGGAATCAGCCCCGACACGCCCGCGTGCGAATACCGCAATGTCTCGCCGGGTCAGACCCTCACGACCACCGTCATCGCCGAGATCGTAGGCGCCGGCGGTAAAACGGCTAGCCTCACGAGTTGCGTCCAATCGCAGGAGCCGATCAACGATCCGAACTCCGGCAATGACTGCGCGACTGCGACGTTGAAGGTGGTGGGCAAACGATAGACGAGCGCCAAACGCTCCGCTGAGAGTGGCCGCATCGTCGCCTGGACCACGAGAGCGAGGGTCAAGAACAGCCGGCGCTCGGGCGTCGGCGCACGCCCTGAGGAGTCAACCCTCCTATCGTCGCGAGCGTGGCCTGCAGGCCGAGACGAGGCACGGCAATTGCTCGAGACTATTTCCCTTTGGGACGACTCCGGAGGCCCAAATAATCGGGCGACAAAACCGGCTTGATGCCTTCGATCGCTCGCAGGCCGTTGGCGTCGCACTGGTAAGTGGACGATGAACCGTATCTCTTAAGCCGGTTGGCCTGGTCGTAACCGAGCGTGGTCGACCTGTGGGCGATGTTATCGGTGACTTGGGTCCGGCTCCCTGGGAGCGTAGCTGTAGGAGAGGTTCTGGGTCGTGTTCCCGCCTGAGGTGGTCACGAAGCTGCCGACCTGGCCGGCCGCAGCGTTGATTGCCCGTTGAAGGCGCTGGAAGTCAAGGCCTCCTGCGATCGACACCATGCTCGACCTTCAACTGCAGCGTAATTCGTGGGCTGCAGCTTGTGGCTCAGTGGGTCAGGCCACAGCGTCTACGAGCCCACAGATTTGGGGCATCGGCACGAGGCGCCTCGTTGGAGGGGGGATGCGTATGCGTCCAGTTGATTCAAAACTGATTCAAAACTGATTCAGTAGCCCAGACGGCCAGCGCGCTATCCGGTAGTTTTGAGCTCGAAATTTGGCTCCCCTTAGTGGACGCTCTTCGAACTCGGTTGCATGCGCCCGCGCCGGATATGGTCGAGACCCTAGACCGTTTCGATTTTCGGCGGGCTTGGAGGCGAGGCCGGCCAACGGCGACTTGACCACCGTTCGGTACGCGCCGGAAGGTGACCTCTGAACCAGAATTGGGGGTCATGACCTCTCCCGCCGCCACCCCCTTGCGTCTTTCCAGCTTTATCGGACGCAAGAAGGAAATGGGTGAGCTTCGCCGCCTCCTGGTTCACACCCGCCTTCTGACCGTTTTGGGGCCGGGAGGCGCTGGGAAGACGCGCTTGGCTGCGGAGTTTGCTCGAGCGCAGAGCCACCGGTTCGCTGATGGCCAGATCACGGTCGAGCTCGTCGAGGTCCGCGAGCCAGCGCTCGTACCCGATGCATTCGCGCGTGCCGCCGGCATTCGGCTTCAGGCCGAAGACACAATCGGCACTCTGGTCCATCGGCTCATCTCGAGCGAGATGCTGATTGTGGTAGACAACTGCGAGCACCTGACCGAGGCGGCGGCAACTGTCGTGGCGCGACTGCTGGCGGCTTGTCCGCGCCTGGTGGTCCTGGCCACGAGCCGCGAGCGGCTCAACCTCGACGGCGAGGTCGTTTGGCGTCTGTCGCCGCTGGCGCTTCCACACGAAGCGGACACGTTTGCCGTCGCATCCGCCGCCGAATCCGTAAGACTCTTCGTGGATCGCGCGCGCAATGTCACTCCCGGTTTCGATATCAAGCCGGACAACCTGGCCGCCATCGTGGCAATCTGCTGCCGACTCGACGGGATGCCGCTGGCCATCGAGCTTGCCGCGGCGCGGGCATCCGCTTTTTCTCCGGCCGAGATCATGGCGCGCCTCGACGACCGTCTGCGCCTACTGACCGGCGGGCCCCGAGACGCCAATGCACGCCACCGCACTCTTCGCGCCGCCATCGACTGGAGCTATCAGCTGCTCGATCCCTTGGAGCGAACACTGTTGCAGCGGCTCTCAATATTTGCAGGGCCGGTCCGAGCCGATGCAGTCGCGGAGGTTTGCGGCGAAGCGCCTCTAGCGCCGGCAGATGTGACTGATGGCCTGCAAAAGCTGGCAGATAAGTCGATGCTCCAGATCGAACCGGGCGTCGATGGCAGCACGCGATACCGGCTCTTGGAGACCATCCGTGATTATGCGGCCGGCAAGTTGGCCGCGACCGACGACGAGTCGCGACTTCGCGACCTTCACCTGGCGTTTTACACGCGCCTCGCCGAAGGGGCGTTCGAGGCGCGGATGCACCGCGGCGCGATGTCTGAACATCGGCGCCTCTGGGATGAGATGGCTGATATTCGCGCCGCGCTGGCCTTGGCCAAGCGCGACATCGACACCGAGGTGGGCCTGCTTGGCAACCTCAGAAGGCTGTGGTGGATCTTCGCTCCGCAGGACGGGCTGAATCGACTCTTCGGCACTCTCTCCGGCACGACGATCAAACCCACACGAGGGTATGTTCGCGCCCTGTGGAGCCTGCAGGCACTGGTTGGCCAAAGCGGTCATCAAGAGAAGTCACTTTTCACGCCCCAGCAACTCACCGAGCTCGCTCGTGAGGCGGGCGAAGAGTCTCTGGTCGCCGCGGGGTACATCGGCATCGCCTATACGTCCGAGCGGATACACGGAGACCTCGACACCGCCCGCGAGTACTTGGAGAAAGCGGCGGCGGAATTTACGCGGTTCGGCAACCTGCCGGATCTCGCGATGGCCCTGGCGTCGATTGGCGGTGTCGAGCTCCAGCGGGGCAACATCGAGGCGGCGCGCCCTTGGTTGCAACGAGCGCTCGATCTGGCCGTTGAGGCAGGGGACGACTATGGCGCAGCTGGCGCTCAGTACATATTCGGTTGGTTGGAGTTTCTTTCCGGCGATACCGAGGGCGCACGCAGCCACTTCCTCGCGGCACTGGATCTGGTCGCGGAAAGCGATGCTCTCTCTGTGGCCCAGCAGGTCGAAGGCATTGCGGTGGCCGGAATGGCGGCCAACCCGCGTCGAGCGGTCACGCTGTTCGGCGCGGCGTCAAAACTCAGGGAAGTGGTCGAAACTCCTGTGCAGCTGCCTTGGTCGATCTGGCTCGAGCCCGCGATGACCGAGGCCCGCGCCGCTCTCCCCGAGAGAATCGCCGACAAGGCGTGGGAAGCGGGACGGGCGATGTCGTCGGTCCAGCTGCTCGCTTTGGCACGCGAAGTGCCCGGCGGGCCGCGCCGCGGCAAAGCGGCCAGCCGCGCCGGCGGCCTGAGCAAGCGCGAGCTGGAGGTTGCCCGGTTGGTTGCCTCCGGAATGACGAGCCGGGCCATCGCCGAGCGCCTCTTCCTGTCGGAGCGGACGGTTGAGAGCCACCTCGAACATATCCTGACCAAGCTGGGCTTCAGCTCGCGGGCGCAGGTAGCAGGTTGGGTCGCCGAGCACCTGAGAGGCGCGAACGGGGACGCCTAGCTCTCCGATTTTTCGGTACTTTCCACGATGTTCCGTACCCGGTGCCGTTCGTAGGCTGCCGGCATGCAAAGGAACGCTTCAGTCGCCAGTCATCTGCCTCTCGCGCAGCCATTGGTTAGCCGCCGATCGGTTGCCAGGACCTGTGGCCGTTTCACGGTCCGGTGTCTGCGGGCCGTGGCTGAAAGCTATCTCCAGTCGAGGGCTTACAACCCGTACTGGATCGGCGTCGGCCCACTCCCCGAGTCGCGCGGAAACGAGGCACGCAAGGGATGAGCGTCACCTCTGACGTGGGCAGGTCGGTGGACGTGCCGGTGCTGGTGGTGGGTGGAGGTCCCGTCGGTCTGCTGATGGCGACAGGTCTGCGCAACTTCGGTATCGATTGCCTCTTGGTCGAGAAGCACGTGTCGACGTTGGACTTCCCCAAGGGCCGTCGGGTGACGACCCGCACGGTGGAGATCTTCCGACAATGGGGTCTGGAAGCAGCGGTCGCGAAGGTGTCGCTGCCACGGGCGGACAGCCTGTTCATCTTCGAGGGTGAGACGCTGCTGGGCGGTGACTACCGGCGCCAGGGGCTGCCGTTCGATGACGTCAACCCGACGAGCCCAACCCGCGAGTTGATCTGCTCACAGGACTGCTTGGAGCCGGTGCTGCAGGAAAGGGCCAAGGCCGACGCCGATGTGCGGTTCTCGGCCGAGGTCGTCGGCTTCACCGAGGATGGCGACCGGGTCATAGCCGACGCGGTTATCGCCGGGGAGCACGTATCGGTGCACGCCTCCTACATGGTCGCCGCGGACGGGGCACACGGTCGCACACGCGATTCGCTCGGCATCGATCGGAGTGGTCCGGGCACCCTGGGGCACCGGCTCAGCATCCTCGTCAACGCCGACATTGGAACGAGGATGGTGGAGCGTCAGAGTGCCATCTATTGGCTCAGGCAGCCGTTGCCGGGATCCCTGTTCGTCGCGGTCGATAACAAGAACCGTTGGCTCCTGTCGGTCCCCTACGACCCTGACACCGAGCCGAAGGACTCGTGGACGGAGCTGCGTTGCCTTGAGCTCGTCCGTCGTGGCCTCGGCGACAACAGCGTGGAACTGAGGTACCTCGGCCACCGGTTCTGGGACCCCACCGCTCTGGTCGCCGACCACTACCGGGTCGGCCGGGTCTTCCTGGCCGGGGATGCCGCGCATCTGACCACGCCCGAGGGCGGCCTCGGCATGAACTGTGGCCTCGCCGACGCGCACAACCTGGCATGGAAGTTTGCGGGTGTGATCGCAGGATGGGCGAGCCCCGCCCTGCTGGAGACCTACGAACCGGAACGCCGCACACATGCGGTCGCCTGCGCTGACGCAAGCCTTGGCCCCGCGCGACCGCCGAATCCGATCGACGGGCTGGTGCTGGGACACGCCTTCGAATCCGCTGCGATCATCAACGACCACACTCCGGCGCCGAGGCCCCGGGACCCGGTCGGTGAGTACCTGCCCGTGGCCAGGCCAGGACATCGGGCCCCGCACATCTGGCTCGACCCGGGAACCTCGACCCTGGACCTGTTCGGCCACGCCTTCGTCGCGCTCACGGACCCAGTCGGCAAGCCAGGACTCGATCATGCCGCCGACGTTGCCCGCGCCACCGGCATTCCCCTCACCGTCCACGCCGTAGATGCTCCTGGCTGGCACGACCTTTACGGAGTTGGATCAGGCGGCGTCGTTCTGGTTCGCCCTGATGGGTACGTGGCGTGGCGGAGCACCACCCCACCTGAGACCTCACACCTGCTCGCGTCAGCTCTGCGAACTGCCGCCGGTCACCGCCCCAGCCTCGACGGGGCCAGCTGATCTCCCGTCGCTGCTGGCCCGGACACAAAAGGCCGTCATCCTGACCTCAGCCGGCCAGAGGCGGCCGCGCTGGGCCGCGGTTTCCTTAACGCGAAGCAGATAGCAATCGGGGGCGCGCCCATATCGATTTGAGCTTCCGTCGGGACGCCCATAACAAAGGAGCGCGCGAGAATGGCAGTCGTGGAGCACTACGGCCCAACGGCCTGCCTAGCCCGTCATACGGGACCAACCGTCTAGTAGACTAGCCCCAACGGCCACCTAGCGGCAAGTCTCTGCCAGAACACGAGAGCCCGCTACAGCGAGTGATGGCCGATGCAACGGGGATGCCCGTAAGTCGCTACTAGGAATCTGGCCGAAAGCTGAGGCCGACCCAGACGGTGTCGTGATTCTGGTTTTGAACTCGGAACCTAGGCGAGGACGAACGTCTTGCCCCGATGGGCAGGTGAGGGTCGACGGAAGTGGTCCAACGGAGATGCCGTTGGTTACCGTTGACGCGCCCGTTGATCGGATTGATCCCAGTTGTGGGTGACGTGAGAGGCCCGTTGACAGACTTTTTATTCGCCGCCTTCGGGTGGTTGCCACCGACTGTCGACTACATCCTCACCGCGGATTCCACCGCCACCTACGCCTGCATCAACGGTAGGCGTTCCCAACCCCGGCTTCATCCCAGCTGACCTGAAGGGCGCCGTTGTTGGCAACGCTGCCGGTGGCCGACAAGAAGTCGAGGAATGGGGGACTGTTTATACGTCGGATGCTGGCTGCGAGACAGCCACAGCCACAGTCGGGTTCGCTGAATGGGCGTATAAACTGTGGATAACGGGGACTTGCCGGCACGGGTCCTACAGTGGCCGTGTTTAGGCAAGGGGTGGCTGTATGCTCTGGATCCCCTGCGATCGAAGGGAACTGTGCTCGCGCGGTCCGCCTGTGGGCGCGCGATCCGAATCAGGAGTAGTGGCACATCCCCGCTAGTTGGCACTTGAAGCACCCAACTCACACAGGGATGCGCCTCAAGCCTTGAGTTAAGGAGTAGGAAATTGCGCAGACTTCTACTGTCGCTCGTTGCCGCGATCGGACTCGTGGGCATGAGTACGAGCGGCGTGCTCGCCGGCAATGTCCACTTCAACAAGAGCACTCCGCCGACCTTTACCGACAACGGCCTGACGCTGACGGCAGCCGGCACGATCTACGGACTCGGGAACGGGGACGTTCAAATCGTGCTCACGGCTACGGCCATCCCGACAGCTACTTGCACCAACCCGGGGGGCTCGAGCAAGGTCCCAGGACAGAATCCCGCCTCGGTGACCGTGACCGGAGGCCAATCCATTCCGGCCGGCTCGATCATCAACGGTCACGTTCCTTTCAGCGTCACAACGAATCCACCCACTTCACCGGTTCCGGGCGCTCCGGCTTGCCCGAACTCAAGTTGGACAGAGACGATCACCGACATGAGCTGGACGAGCGCAACGATTCAGGTCTATCAGCCGTGCGCCGGCCCGAGCGTCACCGGGTGCCCCTTGGTGCTAGCCGCGACGTTCACGTTCTCGCCTCCGCTCTAGTGCCAGTCCAAGAGAAGGCAAGACTGAAGTCCTGAACTATGCACAACGCTCGACCGCATGGCCTCCGCGGCTCATGCGGTCGAGCAACTTCTGAGATCCGCCAGCAGTTACGGCTCCAATCATCGACCTCGCCCTCGCGGTGAACCCACAACTCCAACAACGGCTGCATGAGCGCCGCCTGCGACGAGGCTGGCCAACGAGCGGGACCTAAGAGTGCGAGCTTGTTGGGGGCGGGGGTCCGTTAGGCGAACCAATACCCGAGAATCGTGGGAAAGGCCATCAGCCTGACGCCGGACGACGGGCCGCCCACACCTGCTCATTGCCCAACGACGGCCCGCAGTCTCGCAAATGGGTTCGAAAAGGTTTCGCAGTGGGGGTCGCAGCGCAATCGGAAAGCTCGCGAAAACGAGTTCGAATCGGGGGTGGTCTTCCGGACTGTCTCCGTCAACACACGTGTACAGTACGCGACCAGTCGGGTCGTGCCGAACGTGTGCACCGTCGAGCTTCAAACAGGTCAGCCTTGTCCCTTTGTCTGAATCGTCTCGATCTTCAGGTGTGATTCGGAGTAGTTCGTTTCGACATCGACCGAGCAGCTGATCGGAACAGCTCAAACCGTCGGCAAGATCGCCTTGCGCGATTCCCAGTACGACGCTCCCCATGCCGCATTGATCGAGCCTGCGACCTTCGCTCAGGCCCAACGCCCTCTGCGGCTCGTGTGGCGCCACATCGGGACGGCTGCGAACCACCGCAACGCCCGGTATCGCTACTACACCTGCTTCTCTAGGAACCGCCACGGCAGGCAAGGCTGCCGCTCGGACGTGCTCAGGGCGGATGTACTCGACGTGGCGGTCTTGGAGTCCCTGCTGGCCACATACGCCGACACAAGGCTCGTCGGCGCGGCCATCGAGCGATGGCGGTCGCGCGCGGCCCAACGAGGATCCCACACCGCGTCGGAAATCCGGCGTGTAGAGGCTGAGATCTCGAGCGCTGAGTCAGCTGTGCGGCGCTACTACAACGCCTTCGAGACAGGTCGGCTCCGGAAACGCGTTTCGTCACTCGAGTTGAGGCGCTGGAGACTCGGCTGACCGAATTGCGCAGCAAACTCGAAGAGCTGCGCGACTCCGCACGGACATTGGAAGTGCCGAGCAAAGAAGTCATCCGCGACACCGAGGAGGCGGTCCGCGACGCGATGCTCAACGGAACGCCGGTCAGCGAAAGGC
>WNGH01012464.1_pt1 | contig 19350 bp, 13 predicted proteins | sample 5400631 | NCBI WGS metagenome assembly WNGH01 (sample SAMN13153373, study PRJNA577476) | soil metagenome | isolation source: 115 cm soil or saprolite under Garry oak tree replicate 1 | place: USA:California | collected 2016-06-15
AGCACTGCTCCCGTTAGACAAGAGCATCGTCCATCCTCCCACTGTCGAGAAGCTGCGATGGATGATCAGCCAGCCGTACGGAATCATTTATGTTACAGGTCCGACGGGCTCCGGTAAGACCACCACGCTGTACAGTTCGCTCAACGAGATCAATTCGCCGGAAATCAATATTTCCACGGCGGAGGATCCCGTTGAATACGACCTCGCCGGTCTGTGCCAGGTCCAGACCCACGCGGACATCGGCCTCGACTTTGCCCGCATCCTTCGCGCCTTTCTCCGGCAGGATCCCGATGTGATTCTCGTCGGCGAAACCCGCGACACGGAAACCGCCAAAATTGCAGTCGAAGCCGCACTCACCGGTCACCTCGTATTCACGACTCTTCATACGAACGATGCCCCCAGCGCTTTTACCAGACTTCAGGAAATGGGAGTTGAACCATTTCTGATGGCGAACTCCACAATCGGCATCATCGCCCAGCGCCTTGCGCGACGCCTTTGCCAGAACTGCAAAGTTCAAACCCAGGTCGACGAAGTCACATTGGGCTACTTCGGTTACACGCCGGAAAATGCTCCGCCTTTTTATAAAGGGGAAGGCTGTGACCAATGCAACCACACCGGGAAAAAGGGACGCGTTGGTATTTTCGAACTTCTCGTCATGAACGACGATTTGAAACGCGCCGCCGCTTCCGGCGCAAAGACCGACGAGATCCGCGATTTGGCCCGGCAAAGCGGTATGAAGACGCTCAAGGAATACGCCATGATCTTGATGGCGGAAGGCCTCACCACCGTCGACGAAGTGCTGAGCAACCTGGTCGTTTCAGACTAATAGCCGTTTTGCAATGTGTGCAGTTGGGTGCGCTGGCGATTCTTGTGGTCTCTTTTGCTGGACACGAGGGCATTGAAAACAACTGAAGGGAAAGCCGAAGTCCCCTCCTTTGCCAAGGAGGGGACTTCGCCTTTCCCGCCGGTTGTCCCAGACACCCGTGTCCAGCGGACGACTTGTGGGTAATGATCAGCCCAGAAGGAGAGGGACTTGGCTCGTGCTAATCCGCGGCCGAGGCCGTTGCGTCCACATAGAACTGGTTATATTCCGCGACATCATCGCGGCTGCCGATGATCAGAGGCACTTTTTGATGCAGTGACGTTGGCTGGACGTCGAGGATGCGTTCGGTACCAGTGGATGCTGCACCTCCAGCCTGCTCAACCACCATCGCAAGCGGGGCGGCTTCGTAAAGTAGCCGCAGTTTGCCTTTCGGACCGGGATAGAGAAAGATTCCCCCCTTAAGCAAATTCCGGTGAAAGTCGGCGACGAGTGAACCGATGTAACGGAGCGAGTACGGATGGCCGTGGTCCTTGCGGTCTTCTTTCAAATATTCGATGTAACGCCGCGTACCCGGATCCCACCGGCTGACATTTCCTTCGTTGATGCTGTAAATCTTACCTCGCGCCGGTGTCGTGATATTTTCATGCGACAGGAGGAATTCGCCGAGACTCGGATCGAGCGTGAAACCATGCACACCATGGCCGGTCGTGTAAACCATCACCGTACTCGAGCCATAGATGAAGTAGCCCGCCGCCGCCTGACGGGATCCTTTCTGAAGGCAGTCTTCAAGAGAGCCGTCACGGGCGTTGGTTATTTTGCGATGGATGGAGAAAATTGTCCCGATGCTGGCGTTAACATCGATGTTCGATGACCCATCAAGCGGGTCGAACATGAGAACGTAGTTACCTCTTTTGCCGCCGACAGGAATCGGAATGATGTTCTCGGCTTCTTCCGACGCCATCACGCACAAGTGACCGCTGTGACCCATGGCGAGGCAGATCGTATGTTGGGCGAATTCGTCGAGCTTCATCACGATTTCGCCATGAACATTCACATTATCCGTTTCGCCGAGAATCTTCACGAGACCCGCTTTGTTGACTTCACGGGAAATGATCTTTGCCGCGACGATCAGGCTGGTGAGGAGAGCTGTGAAATCCCCCGTCGCGCCTGGGTACAACCGCTCTTCGTCGAGTATGTGTTGCTGAACCGTCCTGATCTTACTCATGCCTCCCAACCTCCTCTTCTTTCAAGCGGCATTGTACTTGCTAGTCATGGGAGGCACAAATTTTTATGGTGAACGCGGGCTGAAGCCCTCATTCATTCAAATTTCCTCTTGGCCAGGCGGGCGAGGTACGCCTGCTGAAGGAGAAACTCTTTGAGTGGACGCACTGGGGTTCCCCATAACACCTCACGTCCGCGAACGTGTTTCCCATTCAACACGCCGCCCTGACCGCCGATGATGGTGTCGTGGTCGAGGTGGGCGTGCTCACCAATTCCGACCTGGCCGCCAATGATGCATTGCGGACCCAGCTTCGAACTGCCCGAAATCCCGGTTTGTGCAGCGATCACGGTGTGTTCGCCGATTTCGACGTTGTGCGCAATCTGGATGAGATTATCGAGTTTTACGCCACGGCGGATGATCGTCGTTTCCAGCGAGCCTCGATCAATGCATGTGTTCGCGCCTATCTCAACATCATCCTCAATGATGACTTTTCCGACCTGCGGAAACTTCACGTGAGCTGCGCCGTCTTTCACAAACCCAAAACCGTCGGCGCCAATGACGGCGCCGGCGTGGACAATGACGCGATTGCCGATTTCAACGTTACGGTAAATCACAACTCTGGGATAGAGCAGGCAGTCGTTGCCGATCCTGCTTCCCTTGCCTACGTAACACCCCGCTTCGATGAACGTCCGCTCTCCGATGACCGCGCCGGCCTCAACCACGGCTCCCGGGCCTATCTTTACGCCGTTTCCGATTTCGGCATCAGGCGCCACGGTTGCACTGGGATGTATTCCGGCGTCATCCGTGGGTTCGGCCAGAAGCCGGGCGGCGGCACGAGCGAACGCCAGCTTGGGGTTTCCCACAACGATGACGGTCTTGGATGGGAAATCCCCAGATCCAACAATCACACATCCCGCCCTGCTCCTGACGACGTCGTCGTGAAATCTCTCCTCTGCATAGCTGAGGTCGTCCGGCCCTGCATTCTTTAGACTTGCTATGGAATTCAGCGCCACTCGGGGGTCGCCGCGAAGGTCTCCGCCGACATATTCGGCGATTTCCTGGGCAAGTTGTTTCATGGGTTTCTCCGAAGGTATTCGGCGACGGCGTGCGCGGTCCGTTCTCCTTGTTCGATGCATGCTGGCACGGACACCCCTTCGAGGTAATTAGCGGTCATAAACAATCCCGGCAAAAGCTTGACCTCGCTCTTCAGCGCATCGACCCAGCGCTCGTGCCCGATATCGTACTGAGGAATGGCATATCGATGCCGAAACAAGGCGATGGGTTCAGGCATCGTCGAAGTTTCCAGGACTCGCTTCAGTTCGGAGCAGACAATGTCCCACACATGCTCATCGGACCAGTCGACAGCTTCCGGTTCGAAGGCGCCGCCGATAAAAGAGGTCAGGAATATTCGCTCGTTGGGAGCGCGGCCCGTAAAAAGCGCGGAACTGAAGAGCGTCCCCAGCAAATGCAGTCCCTGATTTCTCGGCGCCAAAAAGCCGAAGCCACGCAACGGTTCCTTGACGCTGTCTTCAGGAAGGGAAGTCGCGGCAATTACCATAGGCGCATACCGGACTTTCCGGAGCAGGTTTGCTATGGCGGAGTGTGGCTGTTCAAGAATTTCAACAGCGCGATATGTGGGCACCGCTAACACTGTAACGGGTGCTTCGCCGACCCGAGCATGGTTGACGCCATATTGCACGTTCACGTTTTCCGCGATTTTGGCCGGCAGGACCTGCATCCCACCATGAAATGAAAAAACGCTTCCTCTCGGTTTTGGTCTGCTCGGAGCCGGCTCGGAGGAATTCGAGCGGCGCGTAAAGGATCGCAACATCGCGCCGGCCAGACTGCCATACTCTCGCTCCATTTCCACCATTCTGGGAAACACCGCAGCCATGCTGAGATGTTCCGTGTTTGCCGCGTACATTCCAGTCAGGAGAGGAGCAACCAGCCGGTCATGAGCCTGACTGCCGAACCGGCGCCGAAAAAAACCGCTCACGGACTCGTCTGTCGCGGATTTAGATCGTACGAAGGGTTCACCAAGAATACGAATCATTCCGCCGAAACTGAGCGGCCCAAACGGAAATTTTCGCAGCCGCCCATTCACGTAAACATACCGGGGAGCGTGTGGATCAGGCGCCAACAGTTCTTCATAGAGCCCAAGCTCATCGATTATTTGAAACGCTCGTGGCGCAAGTTGGAAGCTGTTTGGCCCCCACTCGATCTGATATCCGTTCACGTTTTCGGTTCGAATGACTCCACCGGCACGAGAACTGGCTTCGAGCACGGCCGCATCGATCCCAAGCTTTTTCAGCTTCCATGCGCATGAAAGCCCGCTAATACCGGCCCCGATAATGATGACGTCAGGCATGTGTTGAATCACGAGTGCGACCCTCACCCGCCTTTGGCCAACCTCTCCTCTGGGCAGTCGTGTTCAAATTAGCCGAAATGGAGGCTCGTGTCCTTCTCCCTCTGGGAGAAGGTGGCCCGAAGGGCCGGATGAGGGTGCATTTCCTGCCCTCACCCGGCGCTTCGCGCCACCCTCTCCCAAAGGGAGAGGGACATGCCCGAAACAGGTTTCCAATTTGGACAAGAGTGCTCCCAGGCGGAGAGGGACATTGCCTAGCGAATCCCTCTCCCCCTGGGAGAGGGTGCCCCGAAGGGGCGGGTGAGGGTCGCAGTTACGCCTTCCCTCCAAGTGCGCTCTCCACAATATCCGCGAGGGCCCGAATAAACACGGGGTCGCTGTTCAGTGCCGGGACACGCCGGAAGTTCTCAACCCCGGCGTCCTTGGCCACTTTCTTGTAAAGGATATCCAGTTCATACAAGGTTTCAATGTGCTCGGACACGAAACTAACGGGAACGGCGAGCATGTCATCAACACCTTGTTTTCCAAGCTGCATGATCGCATCGTTCGTGAAAGGCTCGAGCCATTTGACAGGCCCGATTTTGCTTTGAAACGAAAGCCGGTAAGGATTTGCCCGGCCGAGCTGATCCATGATCGATTCGACCGTCTTCTTTGTCTGCTCGAGGTAGGGATCGCCGTTTCGGACGTAGCTTTCAGGAATACTATGGGCGCTGAATAGAATGTGAACCTTAGCGGGACTCGAGAACCTGACGAGCTCACGGCCAATAGCCTGTGCAAAGGAATCAATGTACACGGGATGGTCCGGCCACGAGGAGATCCATTGGACATCGAGCTTCTTAAACAACGGCCGTTTATCGATCAACTTTCGCAAAATGGAAAAACCCGAGCCCGTTGTAGTGACCGAGTATTGCGGGAATAGGGGCAGGATCACCAGACTGTCAATTCCACTGTTCTCGATCTCGTCGATCACTTCTTCCAGGAATGGATGCCATGCACACATGCCTACGAACGTTTGGACGTTCCTGCCGCGGGCCTTGAGTTTTTCTGCCAATGCCTGCGCCTGTGCTTGTGTAAGCTGGCGAAGCGGTGAAGCTTCGCCAAATTCATCTTTCCAGAATTCGGACCGCCGCATCTCTCTGTAGTACCCTTCTGAGGTCGTTCGTCTCAGAGTCGCGATGGTATAAGCCAATGCCTTCCGGACAGGCCCCCACTTGACGCGAATGATTTCGGGATCCGAAAACAACCGATAAAGAAAGGGCTTCACGTCCCGCAGCGTTTCCGGACCGCCGAGGTTGAATAAAAGGACTCCGATTTTCATCGACTATGCCGGTAACTCTTCGCGGTCTCGATAAAAGCCTTCGCGTTCTCGAGCGGAGTGGATGGAAGAATGCCGTGACCCAGATTCATAATGTGGCCAACCGGTCCCGCCTCCTCGAGAATTTCCGATGTCCTGGAGACAATGCGGTCCTTCGAGCCGAGAAGAACGCACGGATCCAGGTTTCCCTGAAGGGCAACGCGATCACCAACTCGGCGTCGCGCTTCAGCCAAAGAAATGCGCCAGTCCACACTGAGCACATCCGCTCCGGAATTGGCCATCGATTCCAATATCGCCGCGCACCCGTTCACATACAGGATACCGGGGACACGATGACCGATGGCTTCGAATATCTTCCGCGTGTAGGGCAGCGCGAACTCCTCATAGTCGCGGCGATTCAGCTCACCGGCCCAGGTGTCGAAGAGCTGAATCACCTGAGCGCCCGATTCAATCTGAAACAAAAGATAGGCGCTGACCGTCGATGCGAGCTTGTCGAGCAAGTTGTGCAACACGCGCGATTCGCGGAAAGCCAGGGTCTTGATCTCCGCGAAGTTCTTCGAGCCGCCACCTTCAACCATATAGGACGCCAGTGTCCATGGAGCGCCCGCGAATCCGATAAGCGGAACGGCATTCTGAATGTCCTGCCGGAGTCTCTTCAAGATGGCTCCGACGAAAGGAATTTCGCCGGCCGGATCCGGAATACGCAGCGCGTCGACGGCCTGTAGAGTGCGGATTGGAGTGGCAATCTCCGGGCCTTTGTCTGTTAGCGAAACAGAAACACCCATCGCTTCGACGGGAATCAGAATATCGGAAAAGAAAATTACCGCATCCACTTCCAAAATCCGATAGGGCTGGAGTGAAACTTCGGCGGCGAGATCCGGGTTCTTGCAGAGTTCGAGGAAGGATACCTTCTGGCGGATTTCGCGGTATTCCTTCATGTAGCGGCCGGCCTGACGCATCATCCAAACCGGCGTCCGATCCACGGGCTGGCGCCGGCACGCCCGGAGTAACCTGTCATTCATATAAAAGCCTAGATGATACAATACCGCGGGTATGGAGACATCGGAAACGTCGACCGGGAGTGGCTTTGTGGCAACCGCGGATAACGGACAGCCTCTGGTTTCCATCGTTGTGCCCGCCTTTAACGAGGCCGCTCGGATCGGCGAATCGCTTCAGAAAATCGTGGATTTCATACGCCGGTCCCCGATTCCTTTTGAGGTGATCATTGTGGATGACGGCTCCATCGATGAAACCGCCGAGATTGTCGGCCGATTTCACCTGAAAGCTCTCCGGCTCCTTCGAAACCATCAGAATCACGGTAAAGGGTATACGGTTCGGCAAGGTGTTCTCGCAGCAACCGGCACGTACGTCCTGTTCACGGACGCCGACCTTTCCGCGCCTATCGAGGAAGTCAACAAGCTTCTCGATGTGGCCGTGAACGAAGGCGCCGACGTGGTGATCGGGTCACGGAAGTTGCAAGACAGCTTGATTGAAAAGCGGCAGTCCCGATTCCGTGAGTTTGGCGCGAGAGTCTTCAACCACATGGTTCGCCTGCTTCTCGGATTGCGTCTGCAGGACACTCAATGCGGCTTCAAACTATTTCATCGGCAGAGATCGCGGCGCATTTTTGAAAAGCAGACTACGCCTGGTTTTGGCTTCGATCCGGAATTGCTTTTCCTGGCCGGGCGGTATGGCCTCAAGATTTGCGAGACGCCAGTGCGCTGGGGTCATTCGGAAGGCAGCAAGGTAAGGTTTCTGCAGGACGGTGTTCAGATGTTTCTGGATCTCGTGCGGATTCGGTGGAACGCGCTCATCGGAAAGTATTCATGACGCTTCTCTCCGTAAACATTGATCACATTGCCACGCTTCGTGAAGCCCGCCGCACCAACGAGCCTGATCCGGTGGCGGCCGCAGCGATCTGCGAACTGGCCGGGGCGCACGGCATCACGGTTCATCTGCGCGGCGATCGCCGGCATATTCAGCATCGCGACGTGAAGGTCTTGCGCGAAACCGTGAAAACCAAACTAAATATCGAAATGGCTTCCACCGATGAGATGGTCGTTATTGCGCTGGACGTCATTCCCGATCAAGTCACTCTCGTTCCGGAACTGCCAGGCGAAATCACAACCACAGGCGGTCTAGATTGCACGCGGAATCAGCAGTCAATCACCACTGCGATCAAGCGCCTCCAGTCCGTTAACATTGCCGTCAGCCTGTTCGTAGATCCCGTCGAGCAGCAGATCCGCGCTGCGCTGGGCCTCGGTGCGCGCATGGTCGAACTCAACACAGCGCGTTATTCTGACGCGACCCTCATGAATAAGCCAAGCAAAGCGGGCGCTGAGGCTCTCGATACAATTCGCCAGTCCGCCGAATTTGCGCACTCCCTCAGTGTGCAGGTGCTCGCCGGTCACGGGTTGACATACCGCAACGTCCGGGCGATCGCGGAGATTCCTCAAATCATCGAACTGAACATTGGACACAACATTGTCGCCCGCTCAGCGTTGGTCGGCATGGAACGCGCTGTCCGGGAAATGCTGGAGTTATTGCAGTAGGAAAAATGCGGACATAGGGCTACGTCCCCATTTTCCAAAATCTTTTTCACTATGCACTTTCTTTCTTATCTAGGCATTCTCGTTGCGGCAGCAGTGGAGGGCGACGTTGTCTATTCCGGCGCTGTCGTGATGGTGTACCTGGGACGGCTCAGCCCGGTCGGTGTTTTGATTTCGGGATCGATTGGCGGGTGGGCCGGCGACCAATTTTTCTTCTACCTCGCGCGGGGACGTGCAAGGCAATGGTTGGATCGCTTCTCGAAGATCGCGTGCCGGAGAAAGATAATTCAGTCGCGCATGCGCAAGCATGCCACGAAGTTCATCCTTGCGTTGCGTTTTTTGCCGGGATTGAGAATCGCGATTCCCATCGCGTGTGCGTACGCGGGTATTTCGCCAATCCGATTTTCCAGTCTGAGCTTGATCAGTGCAATAGCGTGGGCGAGCGCCATCATGTTTGCCATCACAACGCTCGGGCCGACTTCCCTCGCAGCGCTCGGCTTGAAGGCATGGTGGGCTCCGATCATTCCCGCCGTTCTTATCGTGGGCTTCTTTCGGTGGTTGGCGCGAGCCGGCCCCGTGGACGAACTGCCTGGCGAATGACGTGGATGATGCGCTCCATCCTCCATTGACTTTGGCTTGAAGAAACATTTCTCTGTCGCGAAGAGGATTGTCTTTGCCCGTGAGAAGGTTTTCTTCGTCGTCCAGAAAATTGGGTTTGTCACGGAAAAGATTGGATACGCCAGGTCAGCGATTATTTCCGTTCCTGTCTCCATTGTCTTTGGCTTGAAGAAACATCTCTCCGTTCCGAAGACGATCATCTTTGCCGGTGAGAAGACCTTCGTCGTCGCCCAGAAGATTCGATTTGTGACGGAGATGATTTGATTTGTCGCGTTAGCGATTATTTCCGTCGCGAAGACAATTGTCTTTGGTTCGCATCAAGTCCTTCAGATTCAAAAGATTGGCGGCGAGACCGATTTTAGCGGTTATCTTAACGACGTTAGCAATAATCCTGCCGGTGCATACTGCCGCTCCCCTAATACGAAAGAATACTTTGGCCATGAATGTGCCAATCGAAATTCTCACGACTCGGCCGTGTCCAGCATTTTCAGGTAAGTAGGGTTCATGTTACTTATAAGTGAATGTGTCATTTTTGTCCAGGAAACGGTAGTGACTCATTTTGAACAAAATGAGTCACTACCCAGGAAACCGCACGATTGAACCACTTCCATCTCAGACAACGACAATTGGAGATGAACAGGATAATCCTTATTCATCGTTGAACTAAGGCACGATGTATATGCGATCAATTTCACGGTCACTGCGGATTTGGCTCAAGGGTCTAGGGTTGTCCTTTGCGGGATTGTTTTTTGTGCTGCTGCATGGCCTGGCACAGTCGCTGATCACGACTTATGTTGGTCCTCAACTGCCTGTTAGTGGCGATCCAGCCTTAAATCAGGCCATCGACTTCCCCTCGGACGTCATTCCCGACGGTGCAGGTGGCTTGTATGTCGTCAGCACGAATCAAAACCGTGTGTATCGAATTGCTGCGAATGGCACGCTAATGATCGTGGCAGGCAGTACCTACGGTTTCAGCGGCGATAGTGGACAGGCAACGGACGCGAGGCTGGCAGCCCCGTCCGGTCTTGCACGCGACGCGATGGGCAACCTCTATATTGCCGATACCCGCAATAATCGAATCCGCAAAGTCACCACGGACGGCGTGATCACCACCATTGTAGGAACGGACACGGCCGGTTTCAGTGGAGATGGCGGCCCGGCCACTTCTGCGCAGCTTTCGTTGCCGAGCGCGATCACTCTGGATCGAGAAGGAAATATTTATTTCGCGGATACTATTAACAATCGCGTTCGGAAAGTAAGTGTTGATGGCGTGATCAGTACAGTTGCAGGCGGAGGCAGTAGCTGGGCGGGATTGAGTGGGATCCCTGCTACATCGGCAGCGATCTCCCCTACGGGAGTGGCGGTGGATGCTGCGGGGAATCTTTATATCGCCAGCGGATTCGTCTTACGGGTTGGGCAGGATGGCATCACCAATGTCCTCGCTCAGCGCACAGGTACGCAAGGCGGCCGTGGCGGCTTTATTTGTTCGCCCTCCGGCGACGGTGGACCTGCCAGTACCGCTGTCGTCTGCTACCCCAATCGGCTTGCCGTCGATTCAGCCGGTAACCTGTACCTGACGGATGGTGGCATGGTCCGCAAGATCACAACGGATGGGATCATTCATACCGTTGCCGGCGGAGTTCCATGCAGCCTGGATGGCTCAGATGGCCAACCCGCCACATCCGTATGTCTTCGCGCTTTCAGCGTGGCTGTTGGCGGTGACGGCAGCCTCTACATCTCGGAGGCGGATGACAGTGGGTTAGCCCGGAGCGATCCCAGCCGCGTCCGCAAAGTGACACCTGACGGCTTGATCACGACGATTCTGGCCAACACGATCAGCGGATTTGAGGGAGATGGCGGACCTGCCACGTCTGCGCAACTTTCCAGTCCGGGTCCCATTGCGGTAGATGCAGCGGGCAATCTTTACATCGCCGATTACCGCAATAATCGTGTGCGAAAAGTGACACCCGATGGCATGATCCGCACCATCGCAGGTAATGGCATCTTTGGCTTTGCGGGTGACGGCGGACCCGCACCTTCGGCGGAGATAAGACCGCCGCTGGACCTGTTTGTCGATGGCTCGAATAACGTCTACATCCTTCAAGATGATGAACACGTACGCAAAATCACGACGGATGGATTGATCAGCACGATTGCCGGTTGTTTCGGCTCGTGTGTCGGCGCGCCGGACCAGGACGGCGTCGTGGCGACTCAAGCTGTGCTCCGGGTTCCCCGGCGTATTGCCGTCGATGCTACCGGTACTCTTTACATTGTCGAGGAGGATCGAGTGCGGAAGGTAGGCGCCGACGGTATCATCACGACAGTCGCCACCTTTGATAACGATAACCACTACAGTATCCTGGGTTTTGCGCTGGATCCGGCGGGCGGCTTTTACATTACCTCTCGACAAACGGACAATTGCCGGATTTTGAAACTGTCGCCCGATGGTTCTACTACCACCGTCGCAGGATCCGGCCCCTGCGGGTTCGGAGGAAATGGGGACGGTGGTCCTGCGACGTCTGCCGAACTATCTGTTGTATCCGACATTAAACTGGACGCGGCCGGTAACATTTATCTCGCGGAATATCCGCGCGTCCGCAAGATCTCGACCGACGGAACCATCAGCACCGTTGCCGGCGGCGTCAACATGCGCGGTTTCAGCGGAGACGGCGGAGCCGCGACGTCCGCGCAGCTGAACGACTTCTTCGATATAGCTGTGGATGCGGCCGGCAATCTATATATTTCGGATAACGGGAACCACCGTATTCGGAAGGTTTCCCCATCCACAGCAACCCGATCATTCAATCTCGCGGCCTCCGCCGCAGATTACCGGGCGACAATTTCGGTTCCTGGTCCGGTCGCGGTGGGATACGGCACTGTTCAGCCGGGTGTCGGCAACACCACTCCTGCCGGAACTTCCGTGTTTAGCTACCACACGAATGGTGTGCTCGTCAGTGAGACGGCGGTACCCGCATCCTCTCTTCGGCGATCAGGACGTATTTATGCAGAATCCGGAGGGCCGGTCCGGACAGGCATCGCCATTGCGAATCCGAGCAACGATGAGGCAGTGATTTCATTTTATTTCACCGACAGGAATGGCGTGATTCTGAATGGCGGCACGACAACGCTTCCTGCGCACGAACAGTACGCCGCCTTCTTAGATCAGGTGCCATATCACGGGACTGAGATGGCGCGATCATTTACATTTACCTCATCGGTACCCGTTGGCGCGATAGCGCTGCGCTTGTATTTCAACCAACGTGGCGAGTCTTTGATGACGACGCTGCCGGTTGCTTCGGTTTCACCAAATGCGATCGATACCGCTCCTTCGGCCGGAAATATCACTCTGCCGCATTTTGCGGCCGGAGCAGGTTGGACGACCCAGGTCTTGCTCGTGAATCCCACCGATCAACCTCTCAGCGGCACTGTCGATATGGATGCCACATACACGTACGGGATAGCGCCGCGTTCATCCACGAAAATAGTGAGTACCAATTCGGATTTACTTCGAACGGGTAATATACGCATCACTCCGGCACAGGGTAGCGGGTCACCCATCGTGGGAGTTGCACCATCGTTCCGAGTTTTTGCCGAATCGGATTCTGGACATCAGCTGCAGACCGGAATCGCAATCGCGAATACCGCGGCCACCCTTGCCAAGATACAATTCGAATTGCTGACGTTGGATGGCCGACCATCTGGCTACGCTGGATCGAGCACGCTGGATCCCAATGGTCACATGGCTGTGTTTCTGAACGAAATTCCTGGTCTACACAGTCTGCCCTCCAGCTTCCGCGGCGTGCTGCACATCTCGAGCAACACATCGATTTCCGCAATTGGCCTCCGCACACGTTACAACGGACGCGGAGATTTCCTGATTTCGACAACACCCGCGATTGCGGACAACACGCCTTCTAGTACGGAGGAGTTCGTTTTCCCCCAGGTCGTTTCAGGCAGTGGATACACGACAGAATTCATTTTGATCAATTCGGCAGTCGCGTCTCAGGGAACGCTGAGTCTGAAGTCCCAAACAGGAACCGAATTGCCGTTATTTGTGCCGTGAGTATGAACACCAGGTCATTCATATTCAGGCCAGCTCCCGCATTTTAAAAGCGCGCGCCGGTTTCCGTTGAAATAGGCCTAACGCAGAATGTAATACTTAACGTGGAGGTTCCGTGACCGGCCGACTCGCCGTTCTCGCTTTCACCTTTCCATTCCTTGCACCTGTACAGAATTTCCAGAAAGCATCCCTTCAGGGGACTGTGACTGCAACGGGAGCAAGCAAAGTAATTCGTGGAGCAACGCGTTTCGCTCATCCAACGCAATGGAGAAATCGAGACCTCCCTTAGGGCGGTTACGACGGATAACACGGGACGATTCTCGTTCACCGGACTAGATGGCGGCGACCACCGCCTTTCTGCCGACAGCGACGGATTCATTCACCAGGAATATGGGGAAAAGAAAGTGGGAGGACGCGGAGCGATTCTCTCCATCAGCGCGCGTACGAGACTTACCGTCGATTTAGAACAAGGAAGGGCAACTCCTGCAGTCGACAAGGCCATTCGGTCCCATTCAGACAATAGACTTCAGACATCGCACAAGAACATGACGAGGCGGCCTAAGAACTGGCCGTCGCGAAGAGTTATCGTTCATGAAGAGCGGCGATTTCCAGCGCTCGCGGGAAGTTCCACGTCGAAGCCTTCATCGTCGATCTTCTAACTGGGGGTCATTTATGAAATCCATCGGTTCGGACCGCAAAGGTGCCCGCTCCTCTAAGTTCAGTTACATGTTTCAAGCCGCTGTTATCGGTGGCCTCTTCATCGCCGCCAGATTCATCCTTGGTGGCCAGGTGCCAGTTCCTCCTGCGACGCCACAAATTGGCGGCGGTCCAGGCGGGGCCGAACGCTATCTAACTCATGTCGCTACCGACAAGCCGATTTACCGCACCGGCGAGAAGCTTTACGTCCGTGCCGTTGTTCTCCGCGCGAATGGTCACTCCCCCATGACCATTCCCGGTACAGCCTCCTTCGAAATCAAAGGCCCCAAAGGCGACACCGTGGCGTCCGGTGCCTCTGCGATTATCGACAGCGTTGTCGGGTTTTCCTGGGACATTCCGGCAAGTCAGGCAGGAGGGGAATATACCGTCCGCATCTTCCATCCCTGGGGCGCCCCGGCCGAGCGCAAGTTCGACATCCGCACCTACCGCGCTCCGCGTCTCAAGAGCCAAATCGTTTTTGTGCGCGACGGTTACGGCCCGGGCGATACGGTTGCCGCCAACCTCCACGTCGAACGCGCCGAAGGCGGCATTCCGGCCGGAGCCAGGGTCTCCGTCACTGCCCGCGTCGATGGCGAAGAGACATGGAGAGGTGAAACCATCGTCGATGGCTCCGGCAACGCCGGTGCCACCTTCAAGCTACCCACAGCTATAGCCCGCGGCGAGGGCGTCATTGCCATGATCATTCAGGATGGCGGAACGGTGGAGACTGCTGCGAAGACCATTCCCATTCTTTTGCAAACGATGGACCTGGCAATCTATCCCGAAGGGGGCGATCTGATCGCGGGCTTGCCGAACCGCGTCTACATTGAAGGGAGAACGCCAGCCCAAAAGCCTGCCGATATGGCCGGCGTCATCGTGAACGCTGTGGGAAAGGAAGTCGCCAAGTTCCGTACCGAGCATGAAGGCCGCGGACGATTCTCCTTCACTCCGGCTAAAGGCGAAGCGTATTCGCTCCGCATCACCGAGCCGGCTGGAATCAAGACTGTCTTTCCGCTGCCGGCAGTCAAAGAATCCGGCGTCGTCATTTCATCGGTTTCCGATGTAACTCCCAGACAAGAAGACGTCGTTGTCCGTGTCGCCGCCACCGCGGGGGGCACTTATGGCGTTACTCTTACCCAGCGCGGCAAAGAGTTCTCCTTCAAACGCATCTCGCTCAGGGCTAACCAGCCCACGGAAGTCACATTCACCGTTCCGAAGTCCCTCGATGGCGTGATCGTGGCCACAGTTTACGACGACCGCAAGACTCCGATGGCTGAGCGCTTGCTTTTCCGCCAGCCTGAAAACAACCTCAAGGTCCAGGTCGTCCCGGATCGGATGGACTATGTTCCCGGCGACAAGGTTACCCTCCGAATTGCCACCACCGATGATACGGGCAAGCCCGTTGGTGCGGTGGTTGGCCTCACCGTCACCGATTCCAGCGTTCTTGAAATGATCGAAAAGCGCGAGCAAGCCCCGCGTCTGCCGGTGATGGTCCTGCTCGAAAGTGACGTCAGGAATCTTTCGGATGCCCACGTCTACCTGGACGAAAGCAACCCCAAGGCCCCAATCGCGACGGACCTTTTGCTGGGTACACAAGGCTGGCGCCGGTTCCTCAATGCAGGAACGGGGTTCATCAACGGTGCAGTCACAGATTCGAGCGGTGCCCGCATTCCGGGCGTAACCGTTCGAGCAATGAACACGGACACGGGTGTAACCCTCGAGGGAATCACCAATGAAAGAGGCGCGTACGTGTTTCCGAGTGTCGGCGCAGGAACGTACCAAGTGAGTGCGTCGTTGCCTGGCTTCCAAACGGAGACCGTTGCTAGCTTGCCAGTGGTGTTCAACAGCAACGTCCGGCAAGACCTGCGACTCAAGGTCGCTGCAATGGCGGAGACGATGGCCGTCGCTGCAGCGGTCAATGGCAGGATCGTTCGCGCTCAGGTGGGCGGGGTCCTGCCGGCAATGCTTCCCGGAGATCGGAACGATGGAATCCTCGGCGCGTTGTACATGGCGGACGAAATTCGTCCGGCAGGGCAACCCGTCGATGCCGAACGACAACGAGGACAGCAAGGACAGGCTGGCCGTGCAGGAGTCGGTGCCGGATTCGGCGTAGGCCGAGCGGATTTGGCGCGCAAAGAAGCGGTCGCGAACATCCTGAGTGTTCGCGAATACGCCCACACCCTTCGGCCGAACTGGACCGAGGGCTCGCGCGCCGACTTCGCCGAAACGGTCTACTGGAACGCCGGCGTCAAGACCGACGCCTCCACCGGTGTCGCCATCGTTTCGTTCAATCTCAGCGATTCGGTGACTTCATTCAGAGTCCTGGCCGACGGCTTCACCCAGAACGGCACGCTCGGCTCCAGCGTCAGCCACGTCGAATCCGTGCAGCCCTTCTCCATCGAACCGAAGATGCCGCTTCAGGTCACCAGCGGCGATGTGATCCAGCTTCCCGTTGGCATCGTCAATGGCATGAGCCGGGAACTCCACGGTGCGGAAGTCACCGCCAATGGCGCCGCCGGCCTCAAGTTCACCAGGCTTGGCGACAGTCCGGCTACACTCCGCGCCAAAGAGCGCACTCGCAGGTTCTTCGAGATCCACGTCGGCGAATTCTCCGGGCTTGCCAATCTCACATTTGACGCCAGGGCCGGTCTCTATCGCGACACCGTCAGCCGAAAGCTTGATGTCCAGCCGCTCGGTTTCCCGCACGAAAGCTCCACGGGCGGCATGCTGGAGAGCAACGGCTCCAAATCATTGGAGTTCACGCTTCCGATCGAGATGGTTCGCGGAAGCGTCTCTTCGAGCGTCACGGTGTATCCCACTCCTCTTGCCAGCATGACCGACGCGCTTCAATCCTTGTTGCGCGAGCCTAACGGCTGCTTCGAGCAAACCAGTTCCACCAGCTATCCGATGGTCATGGCTCAGCAATACTTCCTCACGCACACGGGTATCGACCCCGCTATTATCGAGAAGGCCAGAGACCTCCTCGAAGTCTCCTATAAGAAACTGACCGGCTTTGAATCCCGCACGAAGGGCTATGAATGGTTCGGGGCCGATCCCGGACACGAAGCGCTCACGGCTTATGGGCTGATGCAGTTCGCCGATATGGCTCAAGTTCGCAGCGTGGACAAGGACATGCTCGATCGCACACGAGCTTGGCTCCTTTCCCGGCGCGATGGTACTGGTGGCTTCCGCCGGAACGCCAAGGCCGTGGATAGCTTCGGCGGGGCTCCCGCTGACACCACCAACGCTTATATTGTGTGGGCTCTGATCGAGTCCGGAGAGAAAGGCCTCGATAGAGAAATCGCCTTGGTCAAGGCCTCCGCGGGTTCCACCGAAGATAGCTACATTGTTGCTTTGGGAGCCAACATCCTTCACGGCACCGGCGACCACGTCGGAGCGCGCCAGCTCATGGACAAGCTCGCCAGGAGCCAGGACGCTGCAGGCGGGGTCAAAGGCGCCGTCACCAGCATCACCCGCTCCGGCGGCGACGCTCTTGCCATTGAGACCACGGCCCTTTCCGTGTTGGCGTGGATGCGCGAACCTTCTTATGCGGCCCATGTAGAGAGGGGCCTGAAGTGGATCGTCGAGTCGAACAAGAGCGGCCGCTTTGGCTCGACGCAATCCACCATTCTCGCGCTGCGCTCCATCGTCGCTTATGACGCCGCCCACGCCCGGCCCAAAGCCCCGGGCCGAATCGTTCTTACCGTGGACGGCACGACTGTGGGCGCTCCAGTCGCCTTTACCTCCAACACTCAGGGCGCGCTCGTCCAGCCCGAATTTGCAAGTAAGCTCGGCCCCGGCAATCACACGGTCGCGCTCAAGATGGAAGATGGCTCGAGCATGCCTTTCTCCATAAGTGTGAAGTACCACAGCACACTGCCCGACAGCGCCGAGGAGGCCCGCGTCGGCATTCAAGTTGTCCTTAAGGATTCACAGATTCAGGAGGGAGGCGTCACCGAAGCCATCGTTTCCATTGGCAACAAGAGCGATCAAGAAATCCCCACTCCCGTGGCTATCGTGGGAATCCCCGGCGGCTTGGAGGTGCGGCACGATCAGCTCAAAGAACTGGTCAAGTCCGGCAAGATCGACGCCTACGAAGTCATCGGCCGCGAAGTCGTCCTTTACTGGCGTTACCTTAAGGCCAAAGACAATTTCGATCTCCCACTGAGCCTGGTTGCCGCCGTTCCCGGCTCTTATACTGGCCCCGCCAGCCGCGCCTACCTCTACTACACCGACGAATACAAGAACTGGGCGCCGGGACTGAAAGTGAGCATCTCGCCACGATAAGATGGGTTAGGGTTGCCTTGGTACCAAAAGGACGGCGTCGCGTAGATCTGGCCAGGCGCCTTATTGAGGATTACAGAATATAGTGACAAGTCGTTGACATTTCGAAAATCGAAATGTAGTCGCGGGCTTTAGCCCGCGTTCAATACCATGGGACAAACGCGGGCTAAAGCCCGCGACTACATTGTTTGGCCGGTCGGGTCAGGAATGTCACTGTATCATGTAATCCTCACCTGTTTCCTACGGTCCCGCGCTTTTCAACCGATCGCTTGGTGGATTCCAGGACTTCATCCACTTCGCGGTAATACGTGATCAGATCGATCGAAGGCGGAGGCACGACTCCCAGTTGCCGCAACATTGTGGTGACTTGGCCGCGATGATACGTCGAGTGATTGATCACGTGCCGGATTAGCTGTGCGAGAGGCTGTTTGTACGACACTCCTTTCAGATCCTTATACGCCAGAGGTTCACGCATTTTATCTTCGGTGAGGGCGGTAATGAACTCGTGGATTTCTTTACGCAGCACCTGCCATTTGTCCTGAAGAATCGCAAGTGTTGGGGATTCCGCCACTGCCGGTAGGCTCGATGGCGAGGTGCCTTTCCACCGGGAATACCAGATCTGCTGCGCTCCATAAATGTGAACCAAGGTGCCTCGTATGCCGCCGTGACTGGATCCGAGATCCTTTTCGTATTGATCATTGGTGAGACCCGTGACAACCTCGAGTTGCTTCGCAGTTGCCCAGCGGTCGTAATCAAAAAGCGTCAACGCTTCCGAAGGAATCATATTTCACCTGCCAGAGTTTGATGTCATAGCATACTCGAACGACGACGGGCCGTTCCATGTGGCTTACCACAATGTTTGGAGAGTGTTTACGAAGCGAGCCGCCGCTTCAGAGCGGTAAGGGTACCGGGAGTTGCTTTGATCGTGAGACACACGCCTTTTTCGTCGTAGGACTCTTTCAGCACGTGAACGTTGCTGCGGATCTCGGCGAGCACCCCTTCCTTGCCGTAGGAAACCACGAGATCGACTTCTGTCATGTTGTCCAGAAAGAACCTTAGAAGACGCTCGTGCAGCGCCTCGATGTCCTTGGGATTAAGTGCGGACATGGGAATGGCATCGGGAAACTCTCTTTTCAGAAGTGCCTTTTGCGCAATATCGACGGCATCGATCTTGTTCAGGATGAGAAGCGAGGGTAGTTTTCCGGCGTCGATACCCTCGAGAACTTCTCGCGTGACTTGAATGTGAGAGCGCAACGATGGATCAGATGCATCCACTACATGAAGTAAAAGCGAAGCATCCAGCGCTTCGTCGAGAGTCGATCGAAATGAGGCCACGAGATCATGCGGAAGGTTTCGAATAAAACCAACGGTGTCGGAGACGAGGATGCGAGGTTGGGTCTCCGGCTGCAGCGCCCGAA
>WNGH01001962.1_pt1 | contig 19344 bp, 21 predicted proteins | sample 5400631 | NCBI WGS metagenome assembly WNGH01 (sample SAMN13153373, study PRJNA577476) | soil metagenome | isolation source: 115 cm soil or saprolite under Garry oak tree replicate 1 | place: USA:California | collected 2016-06-15
AGACCTGGATGATGGCCGAGATCAACAAGCTCATCTGGGGCCCGCCCCGGCCGACGACGCCGCTCGGTAAGATGGACCCGGCGGCGTTCAAGCGCACCGCCGACATCGCGCTGAAGTTCGGGGTGATCAAGAAGCCAGCGGACGCGTCCGCGTACACCCACGAGATCTGGGAGCTGGCGCAGAAGAAGGGTTAGGTTGACCCTCGAGTTGGGCTAGAACGTCCCCCCACCACCGCCGCCAGCCCCGCCACCTGAGGCGCCGCCGGACCCGCCGCCCGACCCGAAGCCGCTCTCGCCTTGCGCGAAGCCGCCCGTGCGGGTCGTCAGGATCGCTTCCGTGGTGTCGCGGCCGAAGAGCGTGAGCCCCGCGTGATAGCTGTCGAGCGAGAACGGTGACCTGCCCGTGTACCACGCGGGTGCGTCTACCTTGATGCCGTCGAAGTTGAAGATCCAGCGCTCGGTGACGCCGAGCGAGATCGCCCACGGGAGGAACCGATGGAGCGTGTCGGCCGGCATGCGCTCGAGCCGGTCCTTCTCGGCGCGCTCGAGGAACTCCTGGAAGCCGCGCACGCGCGCCAGCACCTGCACACCCCGCCACGTGCGGTGGGCCATGGCGCGCGACCAGCCGAGGAGGACGACACCGCTCGCACCGATCGCGATCGGCAGCGTGATGCCGTAGGCATCGAGCCACGACGGCCAATGGCCCGGCAGAACGAAGGCCGCGACGATCAGCAGCGCGCCCGGAATCGTCCAGTTCCGGCGCATCCGCCCGGGCGACGAGGGGAAGAGGCCATCGGCGACCATCAGCCGGTAGAGGCGGTCGCGGATCGGCGGGAAGACGTGATCGTAGTCGCGGCGCACCTCGGAGAGCAGGCGCATGTTGAGCGCCCAGTCGGTCGAGAAGAGCTTGGCGAGCACGTAAAGCTCGAAGTCCTCGAGGTTCGGGTCGCCGCCGATCGGCTTCAGGCGCTTGAACATGAAGTCGGGCTGGCCGAACGCCGTCGTGATCTGCTCGATCTGCAGATAGCCGCGCACCGCGAGGTCCACGATCGTCGCCAGGACCTCGCGCGGCTCCGCCTTCTCGTCCACGAGCGTGCCGGCCTCGGCGGGAATCAGTCCGGGCGGCGGCTCGTACTCGGGCTTGACCGAGCGAGTCGCCGCCGGGTCACGTCCGTACGCCCACCAGACGAGCCAGCCGAGGCCGAACGCGAGGAGCGGCAGGCTGAAGGGCCAGTTGTCGCTCACGAACCAGCGGGCCTCGGCGAGCGCCGTCGGGCGGCCGACGCTGCCGGGCGGCCAGCCGACGACCACTGTCATGCCCTCGCGCGGCCGCAGGGGCCGGGTCGCGGTCAGGCGCAGGAGGCGCTGCACGCGGTCCGCTCGGTAGTCCTGCCCGACGCTGCCCCGTGGTCCCGTGTAGACGGCGGTGCGGACGTCCTTGTCGCTGACACCGGGCGGCGTGTTGACGTACACCTCGGCGTGCTGGATCGGGACCTCCCACTCGTGGCCGGTCGCGTTCCAGTAGAGCTCCTCGTGGTCCTCGAACGCGAGGATCGCGCGCCGCACCCGGTAGATGAACGTCACGGTCTTCTTCGTGTCGGTGGCGCCGGGTACCCACGCCGTGATCCGCACGTAGCGGCTCGGATAGGAGACCTCGTGGCGGAGGGGGCGGTTCGCCTCGTCGTAGACGCCGATGCCTTCCAGGCGCAGCGCGAACTCCAGGCCGCCCCGGTCGTAGCGCACGGGGATCGTGCGGTAAACGCCCTGGTGCGCGCCCTGGAACTCGAAGGTGACGTCCTCGCGGACGAGGAGGCTCGCGTCGGGGTTGACCTCGAGGCTCGTGACGAAGTTCGCGATCGCGAACCCGCGCGCCGCCCCCGCCGCGGGCGACGGGACCACCGCGAGCAGGATCGCGAGCGCGACGAGCGCTCGGCTTATACTCTCAGCTCCCGAACGCGACGCGGGGCGCCTGCCGCTCCTGCGGGCTGTCGAGCTCGAAGTACCCCCGCGGATGGAACTGGAAGAACGATGCGACGAAGTTCGACGGGAAGGTCTGCACCGAGGTGTTCAGGTCGCGCACGACCGCGTTGTAGTAGCGGCGCGCGCTCTGAATCGCGTCCTCGATCTCGCTGAGCGACCCCTGGAGCTGGATGAAGTTCGCATTCGCCTTGAGGTCCGGGTAGGCCTCGGCGAGCGCGAACAGCTGGCGGAGCGCGCCCGTGAGCGCATTCTCCGCCTGCGCGCGCGTCTCGGGCGTCTGCGCGGCGACGGCCGCGCCGCGCGCGCGGGTCACGGCATCGAGCGTCGTCCGCTCGTGGGCGGCGTAGCCCTTCACCGTCTCGACGAGGTTCGGCACGAGGTCGGTGCGCCGCTTGAGCTGGACGTCGATGTCCGACCATGCCTCGTCCGACCGCTGGCGCAGCCCGACGAGCTTGTTGTAGCCGGCGATGATCAGCCCGACGAGCCCGGCGACTACCACGAGAAAGACCACGCCGCCGACGGTCATGGAAAGCCCCCCGCGCGTTATCTTAGCGCGACGTCCGGGGCGGGGGCAGCACGAATACGGACAGGCGGGCGACGCGGGCGCGGATCGCGGCGCGTGCCCGGTCGAAGTCGTCGCTGACGGCTGGCACGTCGTCCCAGCGCTCCACCTCCACGCCGGCGAGCGCGAGATCGCCGAGGTCGCATCCGAACGACACGACGCGCGACGCCTGCGCCACGTCCTGCCGCGTCACCCGTCGCGGGCGGAGGCCGCGGAGATCGATCCCCTCCTCGAGGAGCCGCGCGACGACGACCGGCGCGATCTGGGGGTCGGGCTCGGTGCCGGCGGACACCGCGCGCGCGGCGACGCCGCGCGCACGGGCGAGGCGCTCGAACTCGGCGGCGGCAAGGACGCTCTTCGCCGCCCCGTGCAAGCACACGAAGAGGACGGTCGGCTCGCTCATTTCACGAAGACCCACGTCGGATTCAGCAGTGGAAACGCGATCACCCCGATGAGCGCCGTCACGGCGATCAGGACGGGGTTGCTGACTCTCCAGCGGAACAGGACTCCCAGGCTGGCGAGCCCGACCAGCGCCGTCAGCCAGTCGCCGATCGCGATCCGGCCGAGCAGCACGCAGGCGCCGAGGATCGTCCCGATGGCGGCCGCGTACGCGCCCTTCACGAAGCCCTGGACGTTGGCGTTCGCGCGGTGACGGACGAGGATCGGCGCCACGATCAGCACGAGCAGGAACGAGGGAAGGAAGATGCCGATCGTCGAGACGACGGCGCCCAAGAAGCCCGCGACGAGGTAGCCCACGAACGTCGCCGTGATGACCACCGGCCCCGGGCTGAGCATGCCCATCGCCACCGCCACCAGGAACTGGCGCTCGTCGAGCCAGCCCGTCTGGTGGACGAGCCCCGTCTCGAGAAACGGGACGATCACGAGGCCGCTGCCGAACGTGAGCGACCCCGCCTTCAGGAAGAAGACGAGGAGCTTGCCGAGCGTCGCGCCGAGGCCGGCCTGGGCCGCGCCCCCGGTCGAGCCCACGGCGAGTGGCACCAGCGCGACGACGGGCAGCGACGAGGCGCGCCCGCGTCCGAGGGAGCCGTAGAAGACGATGCCGAGGACTCCGGCGCCAACGAACACGAGCGCGACTTCGGTCTGGAGGGCCACGGTGACCGCGAAGGACGCCGCGGCGATGGACCACTGCAGCCAGTCCTCCATGCCGAGCCTGGCCAGCCGGTAGCACGAGTGCAGGATCAGGGCGATCACGGTGGGGCTCACGCCGTAGAAGATGGCCGTCACCAACGGAAGCCCTCCGAAGTGGACGTAGAGCGCGCCCAGCACGCTCACGATGACGAAGTTCGGCAGGATGAATGCCCAGCCGCCGGCCCATGCGCCCCAGAAGCCCCCACGGATGTATGAGATGAAGATCCCGACCTGGATCGCGAGCGGGCCCGGGAGCGACTGGCACACGGCGATCCCCTCGCGCATCTCGTCCTTGGTGAGCCACTGGCGCTCCTGGACGAGCTCCCGCTCCATCTGACCGCAGAGCGCGACGGGGCCGCCGAACCCGAGCGCGCCCAGGCGGAGGTAGTAGGCGACGAGCTGGCGGATCGGCACCCGCTGAGGTCGCTTGCCCTCCACCACGTCACCCCGCCTCGTGCCGGGAGTGACTTCCGAGGTCGCGGTAGGTCGCCGCCCGATGAGTCTCCGGCAGGAGCGCGTACACGGTGTCCCGCGTCGGGTCGAATCCCAGCGTGTGGGCCCCGCGCTCCGTCGGGACCGTCTCGAGACGGCGCAGGCGGTCGGTCTCGAACACCTCGATGAGCCCGGGGTCGCCGACGGCCACATAGAGATGGCGCAGGTGACGATTGAGAAAGATCACGTCGGGCACGCCGGCGAGCAGCGCCTCCGCCAGCACGTCACCCGACCGGGCGTCCAGGGCAAGGAGCCTCTTCGCGTCACAGGCACAGAATAGCCGACCGCTCGCCACGTCGAGCTCCAGGCCGTGCGGGCCCGCGGCGGGGACGGCGATGGTGCGCGCCACGCGCCCGGGATGGCCGGCCTCGATGATCGCGATCTGGGGCGGGTCGGCCACGTTGACGTGGAACGATGCCGTCCCGGGGTCGAAGACCGCCCAGCGGGTTCGGCCGGCGACGGGAACGTCGGCGATGGTGGCTTCGGCGGCGAGGTCCACGATGGAAACGGTGCACGACCCCGCCACCGACGGATCGCCAACGTTCGCCGCGAGCAGCAGGCGACGCTCGGCCGCGTAGGCGAGGCCGTTCGGCCGGCGCCCGACCTTCACCTTGACGAGGGCGTCCTCCCGGGCGGGCGAGAAGACTCCCACGGTGTCCTCGCCGCGATTGGAGGTGAACACCAGATCGTCCGCTTCGGACACCAGCACCCCGGCAACTCCGGTCAGACGCGGGATCGAGCGAAGGTACGTGCCGGTCGCGCAGTCGATCACGTCGAGCGCGTCGTTGGCGGTGTGCGCCACGTAGAGACGCCCTCGCCGGCCGTGTACGGCCGCGTGGTCGAACCCCCCGGGCCCGGCGTGCGCCGGGAGCTCGATGTGCCCGGTGCCCTCGAGGATCATTTGACACGGAGTGTAGCAGACGTTACCGTGTGTAACAAGAATGCGTTGGCTCACACTCCTGGTGAGCTTGCCGCCGACACCGACGCGGCACCGGGTCGGTGTCTGGCGGAAGCTCAAGCGAATGGGGGCGGTCAAGCTGAAGGGCGCGGCCTGGATCCTGCCGGAGACGCCAGAGACGATCGAGCTCTTCCAGTGGCTCGTCCAGGAGATCCAGTCGTCCCGGGGCGAAGCGACGCTGATGCGCGTCGACCGGATCGACACGATGACGGATGAGCAGCTGACGGCGCTCTTTCACAGAGAGCGCGCGGCCGAATATCAGTCGCTGATGCGGGCCTGCCGCGAGGTCCGGGCCCAGCTGGACCGCTCGACCACCGCGCATCGCGCGTCGGTGGAGCCTGCGCGCGTCAGGCTCGAGCGGCTCAAGCGTGAGCTCGACCGGATCCAGAGCATCGATTATCTCGAGAGTCCCCTCGGGCGCCGGGCGCGCGTGCGCTGGGAGACCGTCTCCAAACGGCTCCAGACCATGGCGGCTCGGCCGCGGGCGGCAACGAGGCAACCCCACCACGCGCTTCCGCCCTCGGGCAGCACGTGGGTGACCCGGCCACGGCCGCACATCGACCGCATTGCGTCCGCGTGGCTCGTCAAACGCTTCATCGACCCGCACGCGCGATTCGCCTTCGCGGACCCGACCGACGCCGCCAAGAAGGGGATCCCCTTCGACATCCTCGGCGCCGAGTTCGGGCATCACGGCGAAGACTGCACGTTCGAAACGCTCCTGAAGCGCTTCGGCCTCAAGGACCGGCGGCTCCGGATCATCGCCGAGATCGTGCACGAAGCCGATCTCCGCGACGGCAAGTTCTCCCGACACGAAGCCAGCGGCGTGGACCTGGCGATCAGGGGCATGGCCGCAACGCTACACGACGACGACGAACTGCTCGAGCGCGGCATGGCCGTGTTCGACGGCCTCTATGAGGCACTCAAGCAGAAATCCTGAGCGGAGGGAGAAGCGATGAAGAAGATCCTGATCGCCCCGTTCGTAGGTCTGGTGGTCCTCCTCCTGGTTGCCACGGCGCCCCAAGCCCAGCAGCCCCAAGCCCAGCAGTACGGGGAGAAAGGCGACACGGAGCTCGCGAAGGCGGTGAGCGGCGCCAAGGTCTCGCTCGTGAAGGGCCTGGCGGCGAGCGCGCGCGAGGGCAAACCGATTTCGGCGAAGTTCGAGCTCGAGCACGGCGTCCTCCAGCTCTCCGTGTACACGGCGAAGGGCGGCCAGTTCTCCGAGGTCATCGTGGACCACACCACCGGCAAGGAGGCGAAGGTCGAGCCGATCACTGGCAGCGAAGACCTCACGGCCGCCAAGGCCCAGAATGGCGTCATGGCGAAGGCGACGCGATCACTGGCGGCAGCCACCGAGAAGGCGGTGAAGGACAACCAGGGATTCCGCGCGGTCAGCGTCATGCCCGCGCTCAAGGACGGCCATCCCGTCGCCGACGTCACGCTGGTCAAGGGCGACGAATGGACGACCGTCTCCGAGAAGCTGGAATGATCGGGGAGCCGACGATGCAGAACCATTCGTCGCGCCGTGGACTATTCAAAGCGATCGTGGCCGCGCTCGGCGCTTGGCTCGGCATACGCCGAGCAAACGCCGCTCGAGCCGCCGCGACCGAGCTCAAATTACCGACCGATCTGCCGGTCGAGCGGTTCGATTTCGAGACGAAGGGCATCGAGGGGTGGCGAGTCGTCGATGGACGCTGGACGGTCGAGGAGATGGCGGGCGCGCCCAGTAGCAAGCGGGTCCTCATCCAGCGAGCCACGCAAAACGCCTTCAACGTGATTGTCGCCCCGGGCGGGCCCTACGCCGACGCTGACGTTTCCGTACGCTTCAAACCGATCTCCGGACGGGAGGACGCGTCCGGCGGCATCGTGTTCCGCTTCTCGGATGGGCGGTACTACGTCATTCGAGCCAACGCGCTCGAAAACAACTTCAGGCTGTACTACTACGACCGTGGGCGGCATCAGCTGGCGAGTGCGACGGTCGAGCCTCCGGCCCTCGGCCAATGGCATACGATCCGTGTGGTCGCCGTCGGCGACAGGATCCAGGGCTATCTGAACGGCGCGCTCCTCCTCGATCATCGCGACGGTCGCTTTCGATCTGGGCAGGTGGGCCTGTGGACGAAAGCCGATTCCGTCACCGCCTTCGACGATCTCGTGATCCGTGGGGTACCTGGGCGAACCGAGCTTACCGGGAGGTCTCTGGCATGAAGCGCTCGAACATCGGGATAGCGGTCGTTGGCCTCGTGATCACGGTCGCACTGGTTTCGCGTCAGCCGATCCCGGGCGGGGCCGAGCAGATGTCGGGCGGGGACGAGTGGAAGGCGGTTGAAGAGGCGCTTGGCCGCAAGGGAGCCGTGCAGCCCGGCGGCGTCTTCCGCGTCGGCCTGCCGCGAACGGACCTCAAGGTCAAGGTGCACGGGGTGGACGTGAAGGCCGGCTTCGCGCTGGGCTCATACGCGGCGTTCCGAAAGACGAGCAAGGACGCCATGGTCATGGGTGACCTGGTCCTCCTCGACGAAGAGGTCCCGAAGGTGATGTCCGAGCTCCTGGCGCAGGGGCTCAGCGTGACGGCGTTGCACAACCACCTCAATGAGATGTCACCACACGTGATGTACATGCACTACAGCGGTCGCGGTGATGTCGTGAAGCTCGCGAAGTCGGTCCGAACGGCGCTCGGCGCGAGCGGCACGCCCTTCGGTGAGTCCCCGGCGAGCGGGAGCGCCGCCGGGCCCGCCATCGATCAAGCGCAGGTCGAAGCCGCGCTCGGGCGGAGCGGCAGGATCAACAACGGCATTCTCCAGGTGGGCGTTCCGCGGGCGGAGCGCATCACGGACGGTGGCATGGAGTTGCTGCCGGCGATGGGCGTCGCCACGGCGATCAACTTCCAGCCGACGGGCAACGGCCAAGCGGCCATCACCGGCGACTTCGTGTTGATCGCCGGCGAGGTCAACCCCGTGGCACGCACGTTGCGCGCGCACGGCATCGAGGTGACGGCCCTCCACAACCACGCGCTCGCAGACTCGCCTCGACTGTTCTACATGCACTTCTGGGCGAACGACGACGCCGTGAAGCTCGCGCGAGGACTGCGGGCCGCCCTGGATCAGACCAACAGCGTCAAGTGAGACGCGTGAAGTGAGAAAGGAGTCGTGCTCATGAAATGGGTCACTCGTGAGAAGGCCCGGGTCGATCGGATCGCGTGCCCGTGGCTGATCAGTCGCTTCATCGATCGGGACGCAACCTTCCTGTTCGTGCCGGACGCCGAGGTCATGCGCGTTGCCGAGCGCGAGAAAGCGACCCCCTACGACGTGCCGGGGGTCGAGCTCGGTCACCATGGCGACCGCTGCTCGTTCGACGCGTTCCTGGACAAGTACCGGCTCGAGGATCCGCCGCTCCGCGCGCTCGCACTGATCGTGCGCGGTGCGGACACCAGCGCGCGGCACCTCGCGCCGGAGTCCCCGGGCCTCTACGCCGTGGCGTCCGGCTTCAGGGAGACCTCCAAGGACGACCACGAAAACATGGCGCGCCAGTTCCCGGTTTACGACGCGCTGTACGCCTACTGCCGGTCGCGGGTACAGTGACGTTCGTCTGAATAGTCGGACCGAAAAGGAGAGACCGTCATGCCCATCCAGACCCGCTACCTCTTCACCGCCGCGATGGACGTCGAGCCCACCCGAGAGGCGCTCTTCAACGAGATCTACGACGGAGAGCACGTGCCGCTGATCCTGAAGGTGCCGGGCGTGGTCGCCGCGGCGCGCTTCAAGCGGCAGGAGCTGACAATGGTGATCGGCGGCGAGCGCAAGACGATCGTCGTCGAGCACGAGCCCCTCTACAACGCCCTCTACGAGATCGAGAGCCCCGAAGTGCTCACGAGCGACGCGTGGGCGAAGGCGGTGGACCAGGGGCGCTGGCCAGGCCAGGTGCGCCCGCACACGAAGAACCGCCGCCACGTCCTCTACCGGCGAATCTCGTGAGGCCGTGGAGCCCGGACCCGACGGCGTCGTCCTGACGCACGGCGCGAGCTCGAACGCCCGCGCGCCGCTCCTCGTCGCGCTCGCCGAAGCCTTCAGCGCGAAGGGGCTGACCGTGTTCCGCTACGACCTGCCCTTCCGCCAGGCGCGCCCGACCGGTCCGCCCTCGCCGGGCGGCGCGGCGCGCGACCGCGAGGGACTGAGGGGCGCCGTCCAGTCCATGCGCGCCCTGGTGTCCGGGCGCGCGTTCCTCGGCGGCCACTCGTACGGCGGTCGCCAGGCGTCGATCCTCGCGGCGGACCAGCCCGGGCTCGCCGACGCGATCCTCCTGCTCTCCTATCCCCTCCACCCGCCCGGCCGGGCCGCCCAGCTCCGCACCGCGCACTTCGGCAATCTGAGGACTCCGGCGCTCTTTGTCCAGGGCTCAGTGGACCCGTTCGGCTCGCTCGACGAGCTCGAGTCGGCGCGAGGGCTCATCCCCGCGCGGACGGCGCTGCTCGCGGTGGACGGCGCCGGCCACGATCTCCTGCGTGGCAGGCGTCGGGCCGGGGCCGAGGTCGCGGAGCAAATCGCTACCGCGTTCCTCGAGTTCTCTGGGAAGGACGGAGGTCGAGCGCGGGCGTGAGGTCGAAGGCGCGGGCCCTCGACCTCACGACACGCTCAACCGCTCAGGCGGTCGCCCGGTGGACGTACCCGTACCGGGTGTTGCTGCGCATGCCTCCCATCGCCACGTACTCGGCCTTGATCGCCGCGATCTTGTCGCGCGTGATCTCGCCTTGCGCCGAGCGCACGTCGAGCTTGTACAGGCGCGCGGAGTTGCCGCCGAAGATCGCGGTCTTGACGATCCCGTCGGCCGGACCGAGCGGGGCGAAGCCGTGCGTCTTCTGCATGTCCTCGGGGATCTCCAGGCGGCGCAGCGCCTCGATCTGCCACTGAGGCGACCCGTACCACACCGAGTCGCTGCCCCAGACGACGTGGTCGGCGCCGAGGCCCCGGACCAGGGTGCCGATGAACGCGGCCGCGAAGCGCGGGTTCGCCACCGCCGAGTTGGCGAAGGCGGTCCCGATCTCCCCATAGACGTTCGTCACACCGTACTTAGCTGGGATCTCGGCGAGATCAGTCGCCCACTTGATGCGGCCGGTCTGTTCGAACTCCGCCAGCGACGCGTCGGGCGTCTCGAGGAACGCTCGCAGCGCCCCATGGTAGATGACGAAGTTGATCTGCGGCCAATCCTTCGCCGCCTTACCGAGGTCGCGGACGGTGGCGTACTCCCACACGCCCGGCCAGGATTTCTCGTAGTCCACCGGCAGGATACCCTTGTGGATGCACACCGTGGTGATGCCGGACTTGACGATCTTCTCGTAGAACGAGTACATGAGCTTCTCGTCGTCGAGCCACCAGTAGGACCCCATCTTCGAGGGGAAGAGCGGGTCGCCGATCGTGTAGCCCTTCCAGCTGTCGGGCTTGAGCGTGCTGATCGCGCGATCGACCTCGTTCATCCAGCCCTGGCGCTTCGGCGTGAAGACCGCGTGCCCCAGGAGGCGACGGGAGTCCGCGATCTTGTTGATCGCGGCGCGCGCCATCGCGATCTGGTCGTTCGACAGGAGGTCCCACGTCTGGTCGTCGAACGGCGCGCCGGAGAGTAGCGCGACCTTCGTGTCGCTGTCGACGAACACCTCCTTCAGGTAGTTCTCGAGCTTGAAGCGCGCAAGGGTCTTCTCCCCCCAGAGGTTGGGGTTCCAGTGCTGCTTGGCGTACTGGGCCAGACCCAGCAACCCGTCCTGCTTGAAGTCGTCGCGGACGAAGTGGGTCTGAACGTCAAAAATGAATTGTCCGGACAGCATGCCTGCCCGCTGGGCGGCCACCCCGGGGTCCGCCGCCTCAGCCCGGCTGACGTCGAAGATCGGCCCGAACACCTCGTTCATGGCGAGGAACGCCGCCGCCATGCCCGCGCTCGAGGCGAGGAACTGGCGCCGGTTCATCCCGTGCCGGCGGCCGAAGTCGTCGGCCAGCTCCTTGATGCGGGCCTCCACGCGCTGCTGCTCGCGGGTCTGGGGCAGCGGGTTGAACTCGCCGTTCGAGACGATCTGGGTGGGAACGGGTGACTTGAATGACGCCACCTCCGCGGGCGCCGTTCGCCTGAGCTCCTCGTCGCTCAGATAGTGCGGCATCGTCGACCCCCTTTCGAGCGGCCCTGCGGGCCACTCATCTCGAGTCGACCTCAGAGCCTAGACCGAACGGCCGGCATGTCAAGGGGCACGATTCGCGGTACAGTCGGAGCCGTCAGGAAGGCCGGTCAGTCAGGGGAAGGACGCGTCGGCGGGCCGGCTCGGTCAGCAGTTCACCCCGGCGACGCAGATCGCGACGTTGCGGGCGATCGTCAAGAAGAGGGTGATGAGGCCGACAACGGCGACGACCGCGATCGCGACACCGAGCCATAAATCGAAGGTGGCCAGGAGCCGGAGCTTCCGGCGCCACCATCGATGATGATGATGGTGGTGAGGAGCAGCGGGTGCGCCGTGTGGCATCTACGATTTCAAACGCTAGCACCCTGGACGAGTAAATCCAACGTCTTGGTGGGCACCGCCAGCCCGGGAGGGACGCAATGAAGATTCTTCGCGCCGGCACGCTCATCGACGGCACGGGGGCTCCACCCGTGCGAGACGCCGCCGTGCTGATCGACAACGGACGGATCGAGGCGGTGACCACGGCCGGCCCGAGTGCCGGCCGGCCACCGGACGCCGAGGTGATCGACGCCTCGCGCTTCACCGTACTGCCCGGCCTCATCGACTGTCACGACCACCTCGCCTTCCACGGCTACGAGCTCGTGAGACGCTGGGGGCTCGACGAGCCGCAGAGCACCCGGCAGCTCCGGACGGCGCGGGTGGTGAGCCAGGTCCTGGCGTCGGGCTACACGGCGGTACGGGACGGTGGCGGGCTCGACGCCGGCTTCCGGCTCGCGATCCAGGAGGGGTTGATCACGGGACCGCGCCTCGTCCTGTCGCTCGCGATCATCTCGCCGATCGGAGGGATCGGCGATCGCATCAGCCCGTCCGGTCACGAATCGCCGTTTCTTCACGACCCGAGCCTCCCCCCGAGCGTCGCCGACGGCATCGAGGGCGTGCGGACAAGAGTCCGCACGATGGTCCGCGCGGGCGCGGACGTGATCAAGTGCGCCACGACGGGAGGCGCCAGCTCGCGAGCCGGTCACGGCCCGAAGGATCGCGCGTTCAGCCTGGACGAGATGAATGCGCTGGTGGACGAGGCCCACGCCCTCGGGCGACGGGTCATGTGTCACGCGGTCGGCGGTCCTGGCTTGCGTGTGGCGATCGAGGCCCGGGTCGATTCCATCGAGCACGGCTGCTACCTCGACGAGGACCCCGACCTGATCCCGATGATGGCGGAGCGCGGCATCTTCTTCGTCCCGACCCTGACCGTCTATGAGTACCATCGCGAGTCGACCGCCCCGCACGTCCGCGAGCGCGCCCGGGCCCTGCGCTCGCATCACATCGAAAGCGTGAACCGGGCGTTGGCGGCGGGAGTCAAGGTGGTGGCCGGGACCGATGCCGGGGGGCACGGTCATCCAAACAACGCGCTGGAGCTCGAACACCTGGTCGCGGCCGGCATGACCCCGATGCAGGCCCTTCAAGCGGCCACGCGCCTGGCGGCCGAGTGCCTCGGGCTCGAGCAGGAGATCGGGACGATCGAGAAGGGCAAGTGGGCGGACCTCGTCGTCGTCGAGGGCGATCCGCTGCGTGATATCCGCGTGCTGCAAGACGCGCGACGCATCAAGCAGGTGATCAAGGGCGGGGTCGCCCTGACCCCTCCATGACGGGGCCCAGCGCGCGCCGCCGGAAAACGGTCGCGCTCATCCTCTCGGGAATCTTCCCGGGGCTCGGCCAGTTCTACAACCGTCAGCCCATCAAGGCGATGGTCTTCCTGGCGCTCGGCATCGTTCTGAGCTGGCTCGTCAGCCGCGCCGCTCCGACCGATGCGGACGCGCTCACTCGACCGGGGGCCGCACTGGTCGTTCCGCTGTGCGCCCTGCTCGCGGTGTCGTTGTGGTCTGTCATCGATGCGTGGCGGACGGCCGCCCGCTGAACCGTGCGCTCTCGGTCGTCATCATAGGGGCTCGAGGTCTGGCACGCGCAGACCGCTGCTCGAGCGCCGTGGAGATCAAGAGCTTGATGTACCCGAACTTGAAGGGCTTGGGGATGTAGGCCAGCGCGCCGTTCTGCGAGGCGTCGACAAAGTCGGCCAGGTCAGTGCTCCCACTCACCATGATGACCGGGATCCCTCGGTCGATGCGTCGAATGTGCTTGAGCAGCTCCAGACCGTTGAGGCCCGGCATGTTGATGTCGAGAAGGACGAGGTCTGGACGGCGGCGCTGGACGGCCGCAAGTCCGCTCTCTCCGCTCGACGCAGTCTCGACGATGTACTCCCCTTCGTCCAGCTGAAGAAAGGCGCTCAGGACTCCGATCACTCCGGGGTCATCGTCGACGATCAGGATGCGTGTGGCTGAAGATTCGTCGCCCGGCGCCCCGTGCGGGTCGTTTTCATTCGAGACGCGACGGGCTGCCACGGGCGGAGACGACGTGAAGAAGGAGCGACCGTCGGAGTTCAGTTCAGAGGCGGGACGGACCAGTGCAACGCCCGCGCGACGGAGATCATCGTCGATCATCTGACGCCGTCGGTCTGGTGGGCGGCGCTCGAGAGACGATTCGGCGTCGGACCCGGCCCCGCGTCCGAGCCGGCGATCCAGAATGACCTCGACCTCCGAATCGAGGACAAACGCCCGCTTCAGCGGTTCGTATCGCTCCGAGCGGTCATGGGCGACGATGACCATGAGCCGGCCCTTGAGCAGGTTCCGCAGGGCAGTCGCCTGACGGGTGGCTATCGCCGTGAGCTGCGCTCGGCGCTCACTGCTGAACTCGGGCGATTCCGCGGCTCCGAGGAAGCCGACCAGCGTCGTCATCAGATCGCAGGCCTGGCGGACGTGCTCCTCCTCACGACGGCCCCTCCCGAGGCCCTGGTTACTCGTGGACGTGAACCAAGGGGGCCGGCGCACCCGCGTCGAGAACGCCTCGAACCTTTTGTCCGAGCGTCTCGCAGCTGAAGGGCTTCTGTAAGAACGCCGGTTGCTGATCACCGGCGGGCTGGGAACGAACGAAATCGTTCGTGTAGCCGGACATGTACAGGACCTTCATCTCGGGGCGGCGGGGAGCGAGCTGCTCGGCGAGCTCGCGACCGTTCATGTGCGGCATGACGACGTCGGTCACGAGCAGATGGATGGGCCCTGGTTGCCGATCGGCAATCGCCAGGGCCTCGCGACCATCACAGGCCTGCAGCACGGAGTAGCCGTTGATCCCGAGCGCCTGGAGCACGACGTCGCGCACCTCGTCTTCGTCCTCCACCACCAGGATCGTCTCGGAGCCCCGCAACGCCTTCGTAGGCCTGCTAGGCTCGAGGGGTGGAATCGGGTCGTCGACGCGAGCCAGGTAGATCGTGAAGGTGCTGCCGCCGCCCGGCTCGCTGTCCACCCGGATCGCGCCCCCGCTCTGATTCACGATGCCGTAGACCGTCGAGAGCCCCAGACCGACCCCCCGGCCGATCTCTTTGGTCGTGAAGAACGGCTCGAAGATGCGCGACTGGGTCTGCGCGTCCATGCCGAAGCCCGTGTCGCTCACGGTCAGGGCGACGTAGGCGCCCGGTGGCGCCAAGGCACGTTGGCGTTGACTCGTCCCCTCGACCGTCACGTTCGTGGTCGTCATCGTGAGCCGGCCGCCGGCCGGCATTGCGTCGCGGGCATTGAGCGCGAGGTTCATGATGACCTGCTCGATCTGCCCAGGATCGGCCTTCACGTGCCAGAGCCGCGGCTTCAGGCTCATGACCAGCTCGACGCGTTCGCCGATGACCCGTCGGAGCATCGTACCCACGTGCGTCACGACGGCGTTGAGATCGATGACCTTGGGCTGGAGCACCTGCTTCCGGCTGAACGCCACGAGCTGGCGGGTCAGCTCCGCGGCGCGTTCCGCGGCTTTCTCGATCACCGCGACTTCGCCGTCCTGAGGTGTGTGGCGCTCACCGCGCAGCCGCAGCAGCTGCGTCTGACCCATGATCACGGTCAGGAGGTTGTTGAAGTCGTGGGCGATGCCGCCGGCCAGGCGGCCGACCGCCTCCATCTTCTGCGCCTGCCGCAGTTCATCCTCGAGCTGCCGGCGCTCGGAAACATCCACCATCAAGCCGCGGAGCTTCTCCACTCTTCCATGCGCGTCTTGGACGACGTGAACCATCGCCCGGAGCCAGACCGTGCGGGCGTCGGCCGCGACGGCACGGTACTCGAAGCTGGAGTTCCGGCCCCGCGCGGCGGCCTCTCGGAACAGCGTCAGCGTCCCCTCACGATCGTCCGGATGAATGTGTCGTTCGAAGAGCTGGGGGTCGGCGAGCCAGAGCGCGACGGGGTAACCAAGGATCGCCTCGGCGCGGTCGCTCACGAACGAGAACCGCCACGTCGCGTCCGCTTCCCACACGACGGCGTCGAGATCCTGCACGAGACCCGCGAATCGGCGGTCGGAGGCGGCGGCCTCGGCGCGAGCCATGACTTCCCGGGCTGTGAGGTCGCGGTTCTTGCTGACGATCTCCCGGTAGAGCCAGATCTGCTCGCGCATGAGGCCCACGAGGATCACGCCGAGGCCGACCGGGCGCGCCAGGCCCGCGATGTACCAGGGCAGCCCGTAGCGAAACGGCCAGAGGAGAAACCCGGTGAGTCCGAGGAGCCAGATAAACGCGGCGAGCGGAAGGTACGCGGCAAGCACGTCTCCGTCCTTCCCGGAAGCCCTCTTCCGTCCGGCCGCCAGCGCCCAGACGCCGGCGAGCCCGGCGCTGAGCGCGCCGGCCAGGATCGCAAACGGGGTGAGGCGGCCGGGCTTCATGACGAGTGACGGCAAGAGCGGCCGGATCGCCCACACGGCGACGACGATGACGACGCTCAGGCCGAGGGCGGCGGCCGCGATCCGAAGGCGGGCCCGGTCACTCAGGGGGAGCTGCCGGTCGGCAAGGGAAGCCGCGAGGGCGACCCCGACGAAGCCAGCCAGGTAGCTCAGGAAGAAGAAGTACGGAGCGATGCCGGGGTTGACGCCGAGGGTGCTCGAGTAATCCGGTTGCGCCAGGATGTGCGCCACGCCCAGCAGGCCGGCCAGCCACAGCGCGCCCCCGAGCGACGCCGAGCGGACGTCCTGCCGGACTCGATGACGCTCCCAGCAGAGATACCCCACGCCGATGGCCGCGAGGACGAACGGCGTATCGAAGATGGGCACGGCATACGGAATCGCGAAGCGGTAGGGCGCGAGCACCGAGGTGAGGGTCACGACGCCGAAGTAGACGAGGCCGGAGAGCGCGAGGAGAACGGTCAGCACGGAGCGCGGCCCCTCCGGGCCGCGGGTCCAGTCCACGTTTCGCAGCATTGTCATTCCTCGCTCTGGGTCAGTCCGTGATGAGGTCACTGCGGCGGCCGACCATGTCGATCCGATGGTCCGTCCCATTGCCGCCGATGAAGCCGTGCGTGAGACTGTCGGGATGGGCGGCCAGGCGGAAGTGGTCGAACTCGAATCGGGGCACCCGCACGATGAACCTCCCGCTCCGCCGATTCACGGACGTGGGGTCCACGCACTGCCAGAGTCGCGCGTCCGCGCCGCGACGCTTCGTCTCGTCGGACACGACGTCCGAATCCGCGTCCGGGTCGTAGTTCGCACAGCGGCGGGCCCGCTCGGAAGGCGGGAACTCGCCGACGAACGTGCGAAGCCACGTCGTCGTGATCTTCACAGTATCTAGACAGCCCTTGGTCGCATCGAATGCCCTCGAGACGCACTGAGTGATGACGTCCTTGTTGCTCACGGGAGCTTCACGGAGCAGGTCGTAATCCAGTGTCAGCGCGATCTCGCCGTCGCCATCCTCGTCAGTCACGAACGACGCTCCGGGGTCGATGCCCATGCCGGCGGTGAACGGGGCGTCCAGGCGGGCGAGCGGGGAGACCCCGTTGCCATCCTGTGGGAATCCGGGGCGCTTGGCGGCAGAGCTCGCGGGGACGTCGACGCCCTTCTTCGGCAACGGCCAGCGCAGCTCGTTGAAGACTGTCCAGATCGTGTACAACGTGTTGGGATACGCGTGGCGAACGGAGAATTTCACGCGCGTGTCGCCGCGAGACGCGTCGACACTAATCTTCATCTTGCCCGACGCGCCGGGCGGGGCGTTCTGCGTCGGTCTGAAATAGAGGATGTAGGTCTCATGCTGATTCTCATCCTCGTCATCATCGGCCGCCGCGATCTCGGGTTGGATCATCAACAGGGCGCCGAGCCCACACAGAATGATCAACAGCTTTGGCAGCGTCAGATTCGCCATTCAAACCTCCTCGGGTTCCAGGCCTGAGAGGGTGTCGTCTCGCGCGTGTTGGGACTCTCATGAGTTATCAGAGGCGCGGCGCTCGGTCTATTGGACTTTAGTCCTACTCGAGTGATCCTGATCACGACGGCGTGCACGCAGCGCGGAGCTTCGACAGGAGGAGGACCGCAGCCGGCTGCGCAGGTTTCCCCGATCCGATCGCCGGGCGCTGGAAGCGCCGGGCGTGACGCGCCAGGCCACGAGCGCGGATCAGTCGGCGCAGGATCTGCGCGCCCAGCCGACGGGGGACCCACGCCTCGCCTGCGTGGACCGCTCGCACCGCTCTGGCGAGGAAGCCGCCGACCGCCGCCTCGCCCAGATACCCGCCCGCGCCCTGCCTCACGGCTTCGAGAATCGAGGACTCGGGGGTCCGACGGGTGGTGAGGAGGATGATACGCGTGCGCGAACTCTGGCTGCGGATCGCCCGGAGCGCGGCCAACGCGTCGCGCCAGCTTCGGCCGAAGTCGAGGAGCAGCACGGCGGGCCGGAGCCGCGCCACGAGGACGAAGGCGTGAGCCAGGCTTCGCGCCTCACCGGCGACCACGATCCCTGCCTGGCCTTCGAGCAGGGCGCGCACGCGCTGGTGAGATTCAGCGGCAATCACCACGGTGACGTCGGCCATCGACTCCTCCCGGCGCCGCGAGGCGCGTCTCCCTGAATTACCAGGAACGCGAGGGTCGATCTATTGGACTTTGGTCTTAGTCGCGGCGCTCAGCTGAAGAGCGTGGATGGCGAGGTGGACACGGCTGGAGAGCTGAAGCTTCTGAAAAATGTTCGTGAGGTGCGCCTTGACCGTCCTTTCCGTGATCGAGAGTCGGTCGGCGATCTCCTTATTGCTCGCGCCGATGGCGATCAGGCCGCTGATCTGGCGCTCGCGCTGAGTCAACCGGCGAAGTCGGGTTTCGTCTTCCACCGCGCGCGCCGCATGCAGGGCCGTCAGCTCGTCAATGAGCTCGAGCATGACCTTTCGCCCGACCCAAATCTCTCCCTGCCGGACGAGCCGGATCGCTTTGAGGATGAGGCTGGGATCGGTGTTCCGGGAGCAATACCCGTGCGCACCATCCTTCAGCGCCCTGACGGCGGCCAAGTCGCCGTCGGCGTCCGCCAGCACGATCGTCCGGGTCGTCGGACTGAGAGAGCGGATCGTCTTGAGACTCTGAAGCCCGTCGAACCCCTTCGATGAGAGATCGAGGAGAAGGACCGAGGGGCCGAGCGCCGCAAGGAGTCTTTCAGCGGTCGCCCGGTCCGGTGCCTCGCGGATCGATCTGAGATCGGCCTCGCCACCCAGAGTCCGGACGATCCGCGCTCGCAGCGCGTAGTCCGAACTGGCGATGAGAAGGTCGCCCGGCCTCAGGGGCTCGGCCCGGAGATCCTCTTTCATTTCAGGCGCGTCAAAGTGCAAGCCGGGCACCAAACGGATCGCGGTCGTCAGGGTCCGGAAAATCAAGAGCTTGGCGTTTCACCTACCCTTCAGTGGACAGCTGTCGATTGGCGAGGAACTGACCGACGGTCAGGAACTGGTCGAGTGGTGGGCGGCGGATCGCCCATACCACGACGCGGTTCCACTCGGTCGGCATGAGGGCGTGGCCTGGCCTTTTCAGCCCGCGATTATTCTTCTCTTTGGCCTTTCTGGCTCGAAGCCGTGTCCTTCAGCGTCCGCCGGAAATGCTCGATCGCCTCGGCCGTCCGGCCCTGCTCAGCGAGCGCCACGCTCCAGGCGTGGTGGGCCTCGGCGAAGTCCGGCCTGATGGCCAGGGCCTGCCGATAGCGTTCGATCGCCTCGGCCGGCCTGCCCTGCCGAGCGAG
>WNGH01001965.1_pt1 | contig 19340 bp, 15 predicted proteins | sample 5400631 | NCBI WGS metagenome assembly WNGH01 (sample SAMN13153373, study PRJNA577476) | soil metagenome | isolation source: 115 cm soil or saprolite under Garry oak tree replicate 1 | place: USA:California | collected 2016-06-15
CGGCTGATCTCTTCGCGTCTCTGCACCGAAAGCAACACATCCATCTCCATTTCTGAGCCCAACAATTCACAGCTACGGCTCAGGGCTAACAAGAACAATTCAGCGGAACATGTCACACGCCGATGAAACTTTTCTTCTTTTCTAACAGAGGTATCAATGACCGCAGGTGTAAGATTGCGCAACCATTCTCGTGCACCATCCATTGTCTGAATACCTATGGACACCTTTGAGATGTCTGGTACTTTTTGAAAATCCTCTACAACCTGGTTACTGAGTTGCTGGGTAAACATTTGGCGCATCTCTCTATCCAGAATAACCTCTTGCATACTCCATAGATTTTCACAGATGGCACGGTAAAACCAGGAGCGAGTGTATTTTGTTGGTTCTTCAGCGTTCCAAGCCGTATAGAATAAATAATGGAGGAGATCATATTGAACTGACTCACGCTTTTTAAGAATAACTTGAGCGCGAGGAGTTAAAAGCAAACCTTCCTTCGTCGTTTTTATTAAGCCTAAAATATTCTCAGATAAGTTACGAGCCTCATCGAAGCGATTTTTATCTGTGCTTTGCTCTAGCGCCAGCTGATCCAGAATACTGCCTTTCAATACAGGTGAGTCCGCATAGGATAGGACTCGCAGCAACGTGGGTATCTTCGCGGAGCTAGCAGCTACGGGAAAGTGAAAAACTAGCCCAGAAGTAGTGGTAGCCATCGCTTATACTCCTCCTTATATTTTATTGAACCCTGTTCATAAATAGCTCTTGCCCGCTCAAATTGGCCTGAGTTGAGCATATGTACCGACTCGTTAATGACTAAGAGATTATGTATCACCCGATGCATTTTATGACTCGACAACGTATGATAGTCAGCACAGTAGATGCATTCGTGCTCTGTAACTTGCTTGAGCCGTGTAAAATGTTCCCAGGTGATACCTTGCTGTAGTTCCGACACACCATTGTTATAGGTGATGTTATAACTCCGCATCAGTGGCATATGCACCTGCCCAAAGCCAGCCGCCTTAAACCATGACGCCGAATCAAAAGAAGCCGCGCCAGTACTGTGCAACATACCTACGAGGGCAGGCGCACCTATGCCGAATAGATGTACCCTCAAACCATGTTTATTTGCGATTTGCACAACGAGCCGGGCATTCTCAACCGCTGATTGCGTAGCCATATTCGTTTCATTGTTTTTACCGAAAGTACCAAAGCTGCCAAAGCCAACCCATTCAACACCCAGCTTCAAATAATGTTCCAGGCAGTATTCAACTTGTGCCTTCGTTCGACCATGCACCACGGGCATTGCCTTCGCCTTTAACTCATCCGGCATCTCCGCGAAAAAAAGAGAAGAGTAATACACCGTTTCACGCACCTTCTCTGCTACTTGCTCATCAGTATCACTAGATAGTGGTACATAATCGGGCAATACATATCGATCGGCCCATCGGTTAGCACGATAGCAGTTCAGAAGCTTCATATACAGCTCAAGATACCCGATCTTACCAACCTGTACATAATAGCCTGCACTATCAAAACAAATTTCGCTTCCCCGCTCTGTTTGGAAACGCTTCACAAAACCCAACGCTTCACTATTCATAAAAAGTGGTGTAGTCAGCACGTGAGCTAAAGGGTCGCTACCTGGATGTACCTTGGTTAAAAGATTTTCTATTTTACGAAAGTCACTTGGTGCTGCTGTCATCGATGCGAAAAAATGTAAGGTCATGAACGTAGGTTTTTTCTTACTCTATGAATTTTTTCCAGCAATTTTTTTGTTCTCCTTTATCGATTATTGGCTTATCACCTGCAGCTTCCTAATCAGGAACTCTTCTCAATAGAAAGCCATGTTGAGAGTAATCTCTCCTGATTTTCCTGAAAGCTTTAGCTTCAATCTGTCTCACACGTTCTCGCGTTACGTGCAAGATTTTACCAACCTCTTCCAGAGTTCGCTCATCTCCATCATACAGCCCATAACGTAGTGCAACTACTTGTCTTTCCCTGACGCGCAACAATTGTAACATAGCCTCGATATCTTGCTTAATATCAAACTTGTCCATTTCATCATCGAAAGTATCCTCATTTACTACTGAAGTGTACTGAAGTGACTGAAAAGAATACCCTTCATGAGCATTTTCAGCATGCTTACACCATTCTATAGAAATAGGTTTTTCATTTAAGTGTAAGAGTTGTTTTAAACGTTCAACCGGTACTTGAATAACATCAGCAAGCTCTTTAAGAGTAGGCAGACGCCCTAGAGACATTTGTAACGCGGTATCTTGCTTCTTAATATTTGCAAGTGTTTCAGCGATATAAATCGGCACACGTACTAGACGCACATATTCAGAAACAACTCGATTGAGCGACTGAAATACCCACCAATTGACCACAACCAACAGACGTGCATTTCTGTCTACATCATAGTGCTTCACACCGGAAATTACCCCTAGCATACCAAACTGAATAAGGTCATCCAGGTCAATACCTTTACCCACAAATTGCGTTGCCTTCTTTACAGCCACCCATTGCATTTTGTATACAAGTGTTCGTTCTAAATCGGCAATTTCTGCCCTGAGAGCTGTACGTTCACTGGCATGAGGATCATTTTCAGGATCATTACTTTTTGGTAACCGAATCAAAAGCTTGCGAGTATAATCGAGCTTAGTAGTCAGCTCTCGCTCTTGACGACGTGGTAATCTGGCAGCGCGAGCGGCTTGAATAACAAATGCGCGAGTAGCCTCGCTTATTTCGAGTTCGGCAAACCCCAAACGATTAAGTGCTTCTTGTTCAGCTTCTTCTCCATACTCCCAGTTGATGTAAAAGAGGCCATAACTCCCCATCCATCCAGCGACATTTCCTTGCCCGATTATAATTCCTGCTGCCTGTTTTTCAGCCTCTGCACGAGACGCTTTTTCTTCGTCTAGCTCGGCCAGTGCAGCATCAATATCTAGGAGTTCAATATCATCCAGCAGGAAGTTCTGCTCAAGTTCGTTATCGAAAACAGGTGAAGAAATTACCTGTTCAAACTCTGTCAGTAAATCTGGCGCATTCTCAAATTCTATTAATGGAAGCTCTACATATGAGGATGCAATGTCGTTCGTCTCAGTTGGTCTAATGAGTACTTCGTTATCGGAAATCTCAACCAACAATTCCTTATCTACAACCCAATCAATGCCAGGTTCCTCCATCATATACACTATTTGCTCGTTAGCAGAAGGAGTTTCGGTAACAGTTGGTTCTCCAACATCATTTCCCCAGAGATCTTCAAATATGATAGGTGCGGATAGGGTAGATTTCGGTATTTTTGGTGATAGAGATGAAGAAGTGGTATCTTCGTTTGCGGTTTGCTGAGGAGGCTGAGCAGCATCTACCTTTAAGTCAAATGTAGGCGTGTTTCCTTGAACAAGATTAGTGAGTACCTCTACGTCACTAGAATCAGGCTCCGTTGCATTTTCCGTGAATCGCTTTCGTCCATACAGGAGTAAGCAGACGTCGGTTGGCTTGCGCAGCAGGCCTTCACTTGGGCAGGTTTCCTCCATAGCCCTTGAATCACTAAAAGTGCAACAGAGCCTAGAATCATCTGCTGTCTCTAAACAAAAGGCATCTTCGACCATGTGCTGCCTATCTGCCATGTTACGTCGATTTATGAAGTATCTGTAAACTCAAAATTCGAGTCATAGCCTACTTAATAATCAGGATAGCTTCAATATAATATTTTATCTAATACAGAATAAAGGGATAAATAGAACATCCTCTATAGTTGATGTTTAGACTAATTTCACATCAATCGGCTTGTAGTCTGGGTTCACGCGCTTTCCATAAAATATGGCTCGCACGGCTTCCCACCTTGCTTCGCAAGAATTTAGTCTAAACTCCAGCTGGAGTACGATCAATACAATAGCATGTTTCTATGCCGACTGAGGTTACATTTCAGTTAAGAAAGCACAGCGAAACTCGATTTGTGGTTAAATTCCTTCAACCATTAAAGCCTCGCAGCCTTGGCCTTGGCGATTAACGGTTATCAGAAATCGTGGAGAACGCGGATTATCCTCGATCTTTCTACGAGCGCACCCCACTATTGCGTCCAAACGGTCATCATCGATCTTTACCTGGTAGGTACTCAGATAGACAGCCCGAACAGTCTCTTCTCGCGAACAAATTTCTCCATTGCGCGAGGCCAGATAGAGCACCAGCTTACATTCTTTCTCTGTTAATCTCCCTGGTCTCAATTTGCCATCGACCCAGACACGTCGACTCGCTTTATCGATAAAGTACCTACTCAGGTACCCTTTTCAAGTCGCCTCCAAAGTCAGGCAAGTCAAAGACGATGATAACAGGGATACCTCATGATCTGACTTGAAAAGAGCCTTCACCATAATGCCTACCTGAATAGTCACAAATCGTCGATCTCCTTTACAGCCCTCGCTCTATGACGTATACTCTTCTGGTGGATTGCTAACCGGCATCTACAGAAGTGAGCAAAAAGATTGGGCAATCAAACTTCATGATTGTGATTCTTCAGTAAAACTTTGCGAAATCGGCATTTGAAGAGAAAGTGCGGTTCTTGAAAAGGGCTTGATTCACTATGCAGACAGATCATCCGCTGAATGCAGAAAGCCGACCGATGGAGGCTCCCAGCACTCATCCTGTGATCCGCACGCCTGACCAGCGCGTGCGGGTGTTTGTCAGCTCGACGCTCGACGAGTTGGCCCCCGAGCGAGCAGCGGCACGAGAGGCCATCACGCAGCTGCGCCTGACGCCCGTGCTTTTCGAGTTGGGCGCACGCCCTTATCCACCGCGCGAGCTGTACCGGGCCTACCTGGCGCAGAGCGATATCTTCATCGGCCTCTACTGGCAGCGCTATGGCTGGGTCGCCCCCGGTATGCAGGTATCCGGCCTGGAGGACGAGTACCAGCTCTCGAGCAGGAAACCGAAGCTGATCTATATCAAGACACCCGCTCCAGAGCGGGAGCAGGACTTGCATACGCTGCTCGACCGCATCCGCACGGAGGATACCGCTTCTTACCAGAAGTTCGCCACGCCCGAGGAGCTGCGCGAGCGGATCGCCAACGACCTGGCGCAGCTCTTGACCGAGCGTTTCACCACCCCTGCTGAGACCCCGGTAGCGGCTCGGCTGGCCGCGCTGCCCGTGCCGCGCAGGCGGCTCATCGATCGCGAACAGGAGCGCGCACAGGCCCAGGCCCTGCTGCAGCAAGAGGATGTGGGTCTGGTGACGCTGACCGGGCCAGGCGGTGTCGGCAAAACACGATTGGCGGTGCAGGTGGCTGCCGATCTCGTCCCTCAGTTCACAGACGGCGTCGCGTTCATCTCGCTGGCTTCGCTCAAAGACCCCACGCTCGTGGTGCCGACCGTGGCCCGAGCGCTTGGTGTGTCCCAGACGGGGGACGACTCGCTGGACGAGCAGCTGCTGGAGTACCTACAGCCCCGAGACGTGTTGCTCGTGCTCGACAATGCCGAGCAACTGGTTTCGGCGGCTCCGCTAGCAGCCCAGGCGCTCGAGCTGGCCCCGCGGCTCAAGCTGCTCGTGACGAGCCGCGAGCCCCTGCGCGTGCGTGACGAACAGATCGTGCCGGTGCCACCGCTCGCGCTGCCGGACCCCGCACACATACCGGACCTCGACCACCTCGTGCAGATCCCGGCGGTGGCCCTGTTCGTCGAGCGTGCGCGCGAGGCCAGGCCCGATTTCACCCTGACGAGCGAGAATGCGGCCCCCATCGTCGAGATCTGCCAGCGCCTGGACGGGCTGCCACTGGCACTCGAGCTGGCCGCGGCGGTTCTCTCGCTGCTCCCTCCTGCCGCCTTGCTGGCACGATTGGAGCGCCGCCTGCCGCTGCTCACGCGGGGGGCGCGAGACCTGCCAGAGCGCCAGCAGACGCTGCGCAACACGATTGCCTGGAGCTACGACCTGCTGGAGGCAGGCGAACAACAGCTGTTCCGGCGCCTCTCGGTCTTCGCCGGTGGCTTCACGCTGGAAGTAGTGCAGGCGGTCTGCGTCTTCGCTGCTGACGAGACATCGTCCCCGGCGCAGGCCGACGATGGAGCGGTGCTGGAGCAACTGGCACACCTGCTGGACAAGAGCCTGGTGCAAGCGCAGCAGAGCACAGGTGGAGAGCCGCGCTTCACGCTGTTGGAGACGATCCGGGAGTATGCCACAGAGCAACTGGCGGCCAGTGGAGAGGAAGCCGCCCTGCAGCAGCGGCATGCGCATTATTTCCTGAAACTGGCCGAGGAGGTGGAGCCCCACCTGTCCAGCCCGGAGGGGGATATCTGGCTGGAGCGGCTGGAGCGCGAGGATGCCAACCTGCGCGCTGCCCTGGCCTGGAGCAAGGCCAACCAGGACGCGGTCGAGACCGGGCTGCGCCTGGCCGGGGTGCTCTACTATTACTGGTTCCTGCTCGGCTCTCTGCGCGAGGGGCGAACGTGGTTGGAGGAGATGCTGGCGCGGACCGCGAGCACCGAGCGGAGCGCTGCACGAGGCCGGGCCCTCCTTGGTGCGGGGATGCTGGCCTGGGCCGAAGGCGACTACGAAGCCGCCTCCCCTCGTGCAGAGGAGAGCTTGTCCATTGTGCGCGAGGCGGGAGACAAGCGATTGACCGGCTGGGCGGAAGCGGTGTTGGGAGTTGTTCGATTGGGTCAGGGGAACACGGTGGCGGCGCGCCCCCTGCTCGAAGAGAGCCGCACCCTGTTCAAGGACCTGGGGGATGTCTGGAACGAAGCGTTCACACTCTACGCTCTGGGCAGTGTCGTCTATGGCTCAGGCGATCCTGCTGCGGCGCGTGCATTCTACGAGGAAAGTTTGCGGCTCTTCCAAGAGCAAGGGGACGTGCATTGCTCTTGGTACGCTTCGTTGGCGTTGAGTGCGTTGCAGGTCGTGGTCTCAACCCAGGGCGACCAGGAGATGGCGCGCCTCCTGGATCAGCAGCTCCAGCCACTCATGCAGCGGGCCAGGAATCGGGGGGCGCTCGTGCTGTTCTTGATCAACATCGGGGATATCTGGCTCCATCGTTGGGGAGACAAGCAACAGGCAAAGGTGCTCTACAGGGAGAGCCTGAGCCTGTGGCGGAACCTGCAACGTGTGGAGCAAGGGATCGGCATCGTCAAGGCGCTTGCTGGACTGGCCGAGGTGGCAGCGGCCCAGGGGCGAGCAGAGCGAGCGGGGCGGCTGTTTGGGGCCGCCGATAGCTTGCTCCCATCCGACAGCGTGTACCGTGAGGACGTGAACAGACATGTCGCTGAAGCTCGTGCGAATCTCGATGCAGCGACATTCGAGGCCGGATGGAGCGCGGGGCAGGCGATGACGCAGGAGCAGGCCATTACTGAGGCGTTACAAGACGCCTAGCTGAGGCGATGGCCTCGCTCTCATGCAGTAGTTCATACAGTCGGGAAAGGAACACGATCATGACAACTCAGGAGAGCACACCCACTTTTGCACGAGACATCCAGCCGTTGTTTCGTGCCCGCGACCGAGCCTCAATGAGTTGGGCCCTCGACCTCTGGAACTACCACGATGTCAGCAAGCATGCTCAGGCCATCCTTGAGCGCCTCTCAAGCGGTACGATGCCGTGCGACGGGAAGTGGCCCGAGGAGCAGATCGCTCAATTTCGCAGGTGGGTCGAAGCCGGGATGCCTGCGTAGTGCCCTTAAGGCTAACCCCACATTTCGGTTTACCGCACGAAATAACGCGACTTCTAGGATGGCTGATCTTGCGATCAGGTCTTCCAGGCTTGACTCGTTTTGACGTGTGGTTCCAGTACCGCCGCCAGCCTGCGAAAGTTTTCCCCGACGGCCTGTAAGTCTGCTTGGGGTGCCGACTGCTGGTCGCTCAACTTACCACAATACGCTGCCAGCTCAATGAGTCGCTCGTGCAAGACGATCCAGGCAGCATCATGATGTGGCAGGATGTAGCCTGTTCGATAGATCTCGAAGGTCGGCCCCGCCATCTTGCCAGGGAGGTCAGGACCGATCGGGAGGGTTGTGAGCAGTTGGCCTAGTGGCTTGATAGCCATGAACATGGCATTTACAGCAGTGCTGCTGAGCGTCTGCAACTCGTCTTCGGTTTCTTTGCCATGAATAAAATAGCGCATGAGCATCTGCAGCAAGACTTCGTAGCTGGCGTTGAAAAGTTCGGAGACGCCAGCAGTCACTGGATCGGAGATGAGGGGGACCTCGTTCGTATCGCTTGGCGGTCGCATGTAAGCCGCTACCACCGGTCGTGCTGGCTCAAAGCCTGGATCCTGCTGTTTCAAGTCGCGGTATTCTTGCATGATCTGCAGGAATCTACCGTAGTGCGCCTGGCGCCAATCACCCCGTGCTCCCTCCCCCTGTTCGATAACGGTCTCGATGGCTTGACATGCCGAAGCCAGATCGGTGACCGCGATCAGTTCGGGCCAACCGAAGTACTGCTGGGTGGCTTGCGCGCGGGGTGGACCGATGAAGACGCGCTGTTCGCCGTACTTATCAACCAGGTGACGGAACCCCTGCTCAATGCCACGATAGAGATGCCCCACTGTCGCAAAATCCTGGGTCTGGGGAACAATCTGGTCATCGTCGAGGGTGATACTGGGTTTGGGAATAGCCAGCATCGCAAATTCCGGGGCATCCTCCAGATCCATTCCTTCGGGCCGCTCCAAGTAGAGAAAATGCTGCAAGGCATGTTCGCCAAAAGGCAGCAGGGCCAGTTGGACCCCTGGCGGATAGTACTTCGAGCGTTGGGGAAAGTTGGGATGGCTAAAGAATGGATGGGACCCAATGGCGGTCAGCAAGTTGCTCACCAGGGCGAGATGCAGCATCTCCTGGGTAGCAACGAGAGAAACAACGCGCTCCCACCGTTTGATCGCTTCGAACTGAGCCGCCGTCACGCCCTCGCTCACCTCACGCTTCAGACTGAAAGCCGCGAACAGATATTCGCACATGATCATATGCTCCAGCGCCGCTGCTTCGGAGAGCATGAAGATCAGCTCTTCGCGGTCTTCGATCACAATCGGGGGTTCTTTGGTCAAGGTGATTGCTCCTTCTGTCTGTTTTCTCTGTGAGATATGGCGATAATGGCATCCTCTGCAGATATCTGCTAGCCGTTTATTATATCCCAAATCCTGGTCCTGTCCTATACCTGGTATAATGAACAAGAGAACAAGGGAGGGGACGGAAGAGATTTGAAGTGCAGTTGGCTGACCGGACGCGCGTACGTGGCAGCTTCGCCCTCTGGAAGCGCACACGGCATATCTTAGCGCTGGCCTTTGAGTATCGCATGCAGGCTGAGCTCGTCGTGTCGACGATCAAGATGGTGCCGTTTGAAGTACCGGGAGCGATCTTTCACTCAGATCAGGGCAAGCACTATGGAGCAGCGCAAATCAGAACGCTCTTGCTTGCGAAGGGCTTTGTCCGCTCCATGAGCCGAGCAGGCACGCCGACGGATAATGGCTATGCGGAGCGGTTCGTGGGGCTGTTTAAGCTGGCAGTGGCCGAACGTCAACCCTATCGCACGTTGGGAGACTTTTTGCGAGCAGCCCAGCAGTGGGTGAACTTTTATAATACAACCAGGCCGCTTCACCAGGCAGGCAATAATGAGCGAGAAGAAAGCTATTACGGCTTCGCTCATGATTCGTCAGGCTGAACTCTGGTGCCTTGAAGCTACTCAGTGGTCTTTGGTAGCACAACCCCTATCTCCACCGCCTCCTCGTGGATAACTTCCGCTTCGCTCCGTTTGCTCAGTGCTCTGCGGTAGTAGAAGATGTGCAGTAAGATAGCGATAACGAAGACCATCCCTGCCAGGATGGACGCACCGAGTTCAGAGAAGAGTTGCTCGGTGCCGATGAACACGGCCCTGCCAGACAAAGGCTGCCAATCAGGGCATTCAGGTAGCCGAACATGAAGGTCACACTGCCGATGCGTTCGCCCAGAGGTATCGTTCTAAGACGCCAGCGGAAAGCGTGCTCAATAGCAGGCATCTGCTGTTTAAATTGCTGGATGTAGAATTCCTTAATTACATTCATGCAGAGGACGCTTTCTCTATACGCTTGACGCAGGTGAATGATCGTGATAAAAAAGGTGACGCTTACTATGGCAGCAATCAATAGCAAAGTCACTACTAAGAATTGTGGAATGGCGTGTGCACCGTTGCTGAATTGATAGATAGCTGCCAGCCCGGATGCCAGAACGCCGAGCAGCAGGTAGTAGAAACTCGAGATACGCGCTCGATCCTCCATCGCCTGATAGGCCGTGAGACTTGCGTAGTTAAACTCTTCGAGAAGCATATTCTCTGCTTTGAGCGAAACATCAAGCTTGTTGCTGGAGTCGTTAGCATGTTCAGTCGAGTCGCTATTCTGATAGGCTGTGGGTCTTGGAAAGGGCATGTTTGCTGCATCGCGAGCCATCGAAATTCCTCCTGCAGTTATACTCTTCAATATGAAGCTAACATGACTTCTCGCGCTTCACCAGGCTGATAAATATTTCCCTGCTGAGTATAGCATGTATTGCGAAGGATTGAAACGCACCCTAAAGATTGCTCGTTTGTTGTCTTTGCTGTGTTTTACGTGTATACTACTTAATGGTTCCCTTCACCTCCGCGCAAGTTGTTGCTTTTAGCTCGACCTGTTCGTAATCTCCGATGTAGCGTAAAGTAAACGTACCTCCTAGAAAGGAAGGAAGATACAGAAAGGACTGAGAAATGCCATCAAAACAAGGAGACTTGTCTTTGCTTGACCACCCGATTGCACAAGAATTGCTCCATTCCACAGTTCCAGCGCGGCTGGCTTATGCCTGGAAGGACGGGACACCGCGCGTTGTTCCCATCTGGTTTCACTGGAATGGTGAGGAAGTGGTGCTTGGCACTCCACCTAAAGCACCAAAGGTGATGATACTTCCAGACCACTCACAAGTAGCACTGACGATCGACAGCAACCAGTGGCCATATAGGGCGCTACTCATCCGAGGCATTGCTAAGGTTGAGACGGTAGAGGGGGTATCTCCAGAGTACGCTGCGGCAGCAGCGCGGTACTTCGGCGAGGAGCAGGGACGGGCCTGGGTGGCACAAATACGTGCGATGTTGGCACAAATGACCCGTATTTCCGTTCGGCCTATCTGGGTGGGCCTCTTGGACTTCGAGACGCGTTTTCCCAGTGCAATAGAGGCCGCGATGGCGGGTTTATGAAGTTAGGATCAACGAGAAGCTTGATAGTGTATTGCTATCAGGCTTCTTTGATTTTTCCACCCAATCCTACCTTGTTCGCAGCAACACTGTTTTTCATAACGCGGAAGAAAACGCTTTTTTGAAAAGCGAGGCCAAAGTGTTGCGGAGTATACCATCTCACATAATGTAAAGGCAACGATTTGGCTGCTTCTTGGTGGTTAACTCGTATTACTCTGGCATATGTGTCTGTTGTCTTGTCGCTTGGCTCAGATTATTGCAAAAGCAAGCGGGTCTGCATTACTTCTTACTGATGAGCTTTAAACAAATTATTGCATTTTCCTAATAAATAGCGTATAATTAAAAAGTCTTCTAGTTCTTCTCATAAGCTAGATTCCTCGGATGAAACAGCACTCAAAGCACCTCGTTGTGCCTTCCATCTCTCATCTATGAATGAAGGGGTGAACGACGTTGATCAATCAGGCGCGATTGTCACCCGGAAGACATGTTCCTGATGGATGGTGAGCATGAGAGGGAAAGCGTGCTTCAGGCCTGCCTACGGCGACAGCCTGGACGATCAGTGCTCATTGGAGCACAGGAAGTGAGCAAGCAACGAATGAGCAAGCAAGAACCACTGAAGCCCCCTTGCAGGGTAGTGTCGGAGGGATCGCGATGATGGTAGACCGCTACTATGTCCAACGCCTTACTGAGCAGGTTTTTTTGATCCGGGAGTGCCTGTCCGCGGACGGAAAGCCAGGATCCAATGACCGCATCGTCCGATCGTTTGATATTCGCCACGACGCATACATGTATGCTGACAGTGTGAACGATAAGCAAAGGAAGCTCGATGAACACTACGGCCACTGGGCTCAGTCCGCTATATGAGAGAAGGGGGCAGGCTTGATACCTGTCTCAAGAAGGAGTCATAAACCATGACCTACTCACGCAGAAACAGTGCTGAGGAGCAAAAAGAGGCATGCCAGAAAGCAAAACAGCTAACAGTCATGTGCGAAAAACTCCATATCACACTTGATCCTATTGACTGGCAAAACTCCGGATTGCTGGCATGTGTGACAGTGAATACCATCGAGATATCTGATCTCCTGGACCTCGGTCAACAGGATAGCGATTCCATTCTACGTCGAATTCGGATCAAACTTCTCGAACACGCTGCTCTCGAAGCCCTTCGCGCTCGACCAGGTCTCAAAGTCTCGATCTGGAGTCCTGTTGATGTAGTACAACCACAAGAGTTTTTGAGCCTCTGGATTCTCACCATGGAGACTGATGAGCGCATAGCTATCGCTGAATATATCAGAAACGGACAGCGCGTCTATGAACACTATGAATGCGATTTGAACGATGGACAACAGCTAGCAAAGCTCTTTGGACCAGTTCATAAAGGTGAGTATCAACTTGGTGATACTGTCACAATTGAAGAGCATGAGCGGAAATGCACCGGGGAGATCATCTACATTATTCCACCAGGCAAGGCGCTCACTAGCCGTAAATATCCATCAAGAGGTTACCATACCATTTTGGGAAAAGCATACACGAACGACGTTTCATCAAGGTATATCATCGATTGCAATGATGGTTTCCCCCATGTGGTCAACCAGTCGCAAGTCATCTTTTAAACTACGCTCCTTCTCTCCTCGCACCCCAAATATTAGATGGTGAACATTCGTCTTGTTGTTGCATACTCTCCTTCACTGCTCTCGATGATCTTGCATTATAGTCGCAGCAAAAGCAAAAACGTGACAGGCATGGTCTACTGCTTGCCCGCTGTTTTCACATGCTTTTTCTGCCTTTGCAATAGCTTGCCGTGCTCTCTTTTTTCTGCCCGCTTGCTTCTTGCTCGTATAAGACATTAAGAAATCTTTACCGATCTGGTACATTCTTGACCATATCTTAACTTTATCTCCACCGACATCGCTGTCTGTCTAACTTAGCCTTTGAGGAGGTCAAGATGCGTTCTCTTTGAGAACACTATATTTAAAGAAAGACAAGGAGAAGTCACAATGTCAGTCATTTCTCGCAATCGACGGCGAATTAGCATTGGTATGACCTCTACACTCTCGGCGTTCATCCTTGCCCTCGTATTCACCCTTTCTTCAGGAGCCCTCACCTTTGCGGCGGGCTTAGTCCAAATCAGCAGTGATCCGTTCACCAACAACACCAGTAATCACAAGACGGAAGTTGAGCCGGACACCTTTGCCTTTGGTAATACGATCGTTTCGGCATTCCAGCAAGGCCGCTTCTTTGATGGCGGAGGTTCTGATATCGGTTTTGCGACTTCCACGGATGGTGGTGCTCACTGGACTCATGGTTCCCTGCCCTCTGCCACCGTCAACTCAACACCACCAAACCCGACGTATGCCCGTGCCAGTGATGCCTCAGTGGCCTTCGATGCCAAGCACAATGTGTGGATCATCTCCTGGCTTGGTCTCAGGCCGCCTGTTCCATCTGTTGTAGATGTCCTCGTCAGCCGCTCGACGGATGGGGGACTGACGTGGGGAACACCTGTGGTGGTGAATGCCAGTGGTGATTTTAACGACAAAAACTGGACCGTCTGCGATGATACGGCTAGCAGCCCCTTCTACGGGAATTGTTATACCGAGTTCGACGACTTTACCAAGCTTAACCTTGTCCAGATGAGCACCTCCACCGACGGCGGATTGACGTGGGGAGCGGCAAAGACGACTCCCGACAATACCTGCGTTATCGGCGGACAACCCGTCGTGCAGCCCAATGGGACGGTCATTGTCCCCATAGACGATTGTCTTGAGACGTCGATTCTGTCTTTCAGGTCCACCGATGGTGGCAATACCTGGAGCAAGGCAGTCCTTGCTGCACAATTACTAAATGACGGTCATCCCGGCGCTATTCGTTCACCTGACCTTCCCTCCGCTGAAATTGACAGCTCGGGCAGAGTGTACGTCACCTGGACAGACTGCCGGACTGAAAACTTCTGCAATTCAGGAAACAATGATCTCCTGCTGATCACCTCCGACGATGGCATCACTTGGAGCCTGCCGAAGCGCATCCCGACCAGCTCGGTGGGCAGTGGCGTCGATATACTCATTCCCGGGCTGGCCGTGGACAGGAGTACGTCTGGAAGTTCCGCCCATCTTGCGGTTGTCTACTACTCCTTCCCGAGCATAAATTGCAATGCCACCGGCACCGCCAACACTCCCAAATGTCTGCTTAATGTCGGTTTCCTCACCTCCACCAACGGTGGGGACAGTTGGAGTTCGCCGGTGCAACTGGCGGGACCAATGACACTGACGTGGCTACCGCTCACGACTCAGGGTTTCATGGTGGCCGATTACCTCTCGACCTCCATTGTCCCGGGTGCTGCTAACGCCACACCCGTGTTTGAGGTGGCCAGCGAACCAACGATAGGAAAAACTTGTACCAACATTAAGACAGGCGCTCCAGGCTCACATTGTAACCAGGCCACGTTCACGTCGCTTCAGGCACTAGCGGGCGGCCCGAACGCAGCCACCACCGTCAGTGCGTCTGTTAGCAGTCAGGCTCAGCTAAACGCAAAGAGCACGAGCAGCAGCAGAAAAACTGCATTTTAAGCGCGGCAGCGCACTATAAACGGTACATCTGAGGGCGAGCATAGGCCGTTGTTCCTTCGGGGACCACGGCCTATGTTTACAGATAAATAAAGAGTTATCGCTTTAAATTGGGTAGATCCCAAAGATAAGTTCTAGTATAACCATACAAGACCAGCTCCTTCCTCTCTCGCTCGTTCATGGATGCCATCCAAATATATCATCGAGCAATTTACTCCATATCTCCCCGAAGTACCGAGCACACAAGTAAAATCGTCCCACGATCGCAGCCTTAATGACCATTAGTAGTCAAGGAAACTGGAAAATTTGCTATTCCCTTGTGTCTGACCTGTCCCTGTGGTACAATATAACTCGGGCGAGGACATTGGTCCCCGCCCGAACTTATGAGAAAAGCGAATAGTGACGCATGGAAATTCTCTGGCTTGGCCACTCCTGTTTCCAGTTACGTGGCAAAAACGTTACCTTGATAACCGACCCATTCTCTCCTCAGCCAGGCTACTCGCTGGGCAAGGTCAATGCCCCTATCGTCACCATCAGCCATAACCACAGTGGGCATAACTATGCCCAGGGTGTCGGCGGCAATCCACGTGTTGTGCGCGGTCCCGGCGAGTATGAAATTAGTGATGTGCTGATTACCGGCGTAGCCTCCTACCACGATAATAAACGTGGACAGGAACTTGGGCGGAACACGATCTATGTCATTCACATAGATGACCTGGTTATCTGTCACCTGGGCGATCTGGGCCATACGTTGCAAGAAGAACAGTTAGAAGAAGTTGCTGATGCCGATATCCTGCTGATACCAATCGGCGGGCATAATACCATCAATGCAACCCAGGCGGCTGAGGTGATCAGCCAGGTAGAGCCGCATATTGTTATTCCGATGCATTACCGCACCTCCGCCCTGGAAGAGAAGCGTGATACTCTCGATCCCCTGGACAAGTTTTGCCGCGAAATGGGAGTCGACATGATGAACACGCAGCCAAAACTCATTGTCACCCGTAATAATCTGCCTGCAGAGATGCAAGTGGTAATTCTATTGCAGCGGAGCTAGCACAGACCTTTCGTTCGACAAAACGTGTTGGCCCATTTTTATTTACTGAAAGTGCTTGCAAAGAAGTCCTTATGTAGGTTGTTCATGAGAACCTCGCAACAATGGAGCGTATAGAGGTTCTTCTTTTGTAGTGTAGCACGATGCCTTATGTACAAAATCAAAGCTCCGGGTAAGGGGGTCAATATGTCAAAATATATCTTTGTAACTGGTGGTGTGGCGTCTTCTGTGGGAAAGGGAATAAGTGTTGCTTCGCTCGGATGTTTACTAAAAAATCGTGGGATCTCGGTCTCTATCATGAAACTGGACCCCTACATAAATGTCGATCCCGGTACGATGTCTCCCTACCAGCATGGCGAGGTCTTTGTCACGGATGATGGCGCCGAGACCGACCTCGACCTGGGTCACTACGAACGGTTTACTGATGAGCCGTCCTACCAGGCGAACAATGTCACCACGGGACAGGTCTATGCCGCTGTCATAAGCAAAGAGCGCCGTGGCGAGTACCTGGGTGGCACAATCCAGGTTATCCCACATATCACCAACGAAATTAAAGAGCGCATCCACGCGGTTGCGCGGCGCTCCGACGCGGACGTGGTGATTGTGGAAGTTGGCGGAACCGTTGGCGATATCGAGGGTGAGCCGTTTTTGGAAGCGATACGCCAGATGCGTAAGGACGTCGGACGTACCAATGTGCTCTACTTGCACGTTACCCTCCTGCCCTATATCGGCGCGACAAAAGAACTGAAAACGAAGCCAACGCAACATAGTGTCAAAGAACTGCTGCGCGTCGGTATTCAACCGGATGTCATTCTCTGCCGCTCGGACTATCCCATGACCGACGAGCTGCGCGAAAAAATCGCCTTATTCTGTAATATTGAAGCCAGGGCGGTCATCCCGATGCTGACCGCCGAAACCATCTATGAAGTGCCCTTGATTCTGGAAGAGGCCGGCCTGGGTGAGTACATGGTACAGGAACTTGGTTTGCCGCGCTGGGAACCGCAGATGCAGGAGTGGCGTGACCTGGTAGAAAAGATTAAACGGCCACGCCCTGAACTTTCCATTGGCCTGGTCGGGAAATATGTCGAACTGCATGACGCCTACTTGTCCGTTGCCGAATCGCTACGCCACGCCGGTTGGTATCATGATGTAGATATCGATATCAAATGGATCAACTCTGAAGCCCTTGATGAGATGGGCGATGGCTATACCGAGATCCTGGAAGCCCTGGACGGCATCGTGGTACCAGGTGGCTTTGGTCACCGCGGTATCGAGGGAAAAGTAAAGGCCGCGAACTTTGCCCGTCGTATGGATAAACCATACCTGGGACTCTGTCTGGGAATGCAAGTGGCCGTCGTCGAGTTAGCTCGCAATGTGCTGGGACTCGAAGGCGCCAACAGCACCGAATTTGATCCGCAGACCCCTTATCCCGTCATCGATCTGATGAATACGCAGCGCCAGGTGGCCGATAAAGGTGGTACCATGCGCCTGGGCAATTGGGTCTGTTGTCTCACTCCTGGAACAAAAGCCTACCAGGCCTATGGCGAAGCGATCGTCTTTGAGCGCCACCGCCATCGCTACGAGTTCAACAATGAATATCGCAAGCGCATGGAGACACATGGCATGGTTGTGAGTGGCCGTTCCGCCGATAATAACCTGGTCGAGATCATAGAACTGGCCAACCATCCCTGGTTTGTGGCATCACAGTTTCATCCAGAATTTAAGAGTCGTCCCAATCGTCCGCATCCATTGTTCCGCGATTTCATCGGGGCGAGCCTGCGCATGAAAAAAGCAACAGTTGCGGCACTAGAGCAGGAAGCGAGTGTAGGAACGGGGATAGGTACCCGTGTTGCCGTTGGCACAGGGGAGCTGGAGGATCACGCTCATCCCTACACGGTTACCCATCCAGACGCTTGCATTGAGAAGTAATTATGTTATATCTGAGTCAACTGCTAGGTGCACCCGTGGAAGACCACCAGGGTGCGCGCGCAGGGAAAATTGTTGATATTACCGTGCCAGTTGCGCAACTGGGTCGGCCCGAAGCTGCTGTGCCACGTGCCTTGCTGATCGAGGGTCATGAAGGCCAGCGCTGGCAAATACCCCTTGATGCGGTAGAATGGCGCGAGGGTACCCCGCGTCTCCGTTTACCGCTAGAGCAATATTCCCTCCACCCTGCTGAACTACCGGAGGAAGAAATAAGCCTCGCGGAGGATGTCCTTGACAAACAAGTCATCGATATCGAGCGTAAAAAGGCTGTGCGCGTCAACGATGTTTGCTTCGGCGATGATTGGCACCTGCTGGGCATTGATAACAGTACCCTTGGCCTCGTACGTCGCCTGGCTCCCAACTGGCTGTTGGGCACCAAGAATAGGCGCGCTCCCACAAATTTGATCCCCTGGGAACAGATCGAACTTATTGGAAAGCAGCGTCCTGCAGAGGATGAGGCAGTTGAAACCCCTGCTGTACCGTCGCGTCCACTGAGTGGACATCTTGCCGAACTACATCCGGCTGACATCGCGGAGATCGTGCATCAGTTGACTCCTGGACAGGGAGCGCGGCTGATTGAAGGGCTGGACGATGAAACCGCGGCAGATGCCATGGAAGAGATCGATACTGAGCGCCAGAGCTATATCCTTGAAAATATTCAGTCCGGCCGTGCTGCCGATATATTGGATGCCATGGAACCTGACGAGGCCGCTGATTTGCTTGCTCAATTGCCCGAGGAGCGCGCCCAGGAACTCCTGAAACTGATGAAGCGCGAAGAGTCGGAAGATGTCCAGGAGCTACTGGAATATGCAGCGGATACCGCCGGTGGTCTCATGACGACCGACTACGTGGTTGCCAATCAGACAAAAAGTGTCGCCGAGGCTCTGGAAGCGGTGCGCATGAATATCCGAGAGCACGACATCCGCACCGCCTACGTTTACTGTGTCACCGATGAAACGCAGGACGAGTGTGTTTTGCTGGGGGTAGTATCCATCTGGGACATGCTAGCGGCTCCTCCTTCGCAATCCCTGCAGGAACTGATGGAGACCGACCTGATTACCGTGCAGCCTGATACAGATGCTCACACCGTTGCCCAGATCATGGCGAAGTATAATCTTCTGGCCGTGCCTGTGTTGAATAAGGATGGTATCCTCGAAGGAGTCGTCACCGTCGATGACGCCCTTGATGTCTTGCTGCCTGCCGATAAACGTCGTAAACCCACGCGGATGTACTGATATTGATGAAAAGGTAGAGAGTATGGAACAGAAAACGAATATTCTTGCATTGGATGTCGGCACATCCTCAACTCGTGCCCTGCTGTTCGACGCCAACGGGGCAGAGGTACCGGGTATCCTGGCCCAGGAATCCTATGAACTGACCCTGTCGAACGATGGAGAGGTCTCGGTTGATGCCGATACACTCGTTGCTGCCGTTGCCTCTACGATCGATCAAGCTTTGAAAGCCGCAGGCCCGCTGACCTCCTCTATCGGAGCTGTGGCAACCGACACCTTCTGGCACAGCCTCGTCGGTGTAGATACCGATGGTCGTCCCGTTACTCCAGTCGTCACATGGGAAGATACACGTC
>WNGH01001970.1_pt1 | contig 19312 bp, 14 predicted proteins | sample 5400631 | NCBI WGS metagenome assembly WNGH01 (sample SAMN13153373, study PRJNA577476) | soil metagenome | isolation source: 115 cm soil or saprolite under Garry oak tree replicate 1 | place: USA:California | collected 2016-06-15
GGACGGCAAACGCGCGGGGCGATTCGGCGAGGTCCACCCGCGGATTCTCGAGGCGTACGCACTCGTCCAACCCGTGATGGCGATCGAGCTCGAAACCGGATCGCTCCACGCGGGCTGATCCGAGGGCAGAAGGTATTTCTGGCTTCGGCCAATCGCGTGTCCGCTGAGGTAGCGAAGCCCGGTCAAACGCGCCAGACTTGAGATCTGGTGGGCCGCAAGGCCCTCGGGAGTTCGAATCTCCCCCTCAGCGTTCGAACGATTCGCGATTGGAAGGGCCACCCCGTTGCCGCTCGCCGCGGAAACGCGTCGCACGCATTACTCTTGACCCCCAGTTGAGCGGGTCCGGCAAGACGGTCGTTCGGCCGGATCGGAGGTCCGTCCGAGCCGGGTTCTCCTGAAGGACTTCGCGTGATTGGATTCAAAACGGAACAACCGTGTGGGAAGTATTATTACCGCTGTTCGGGCTGAAGAAATCGATGGCGGACATCAACTGGCTAGCCGTCGTCTTTGAGGGACTTCTCGCGGCGATAGCGGGCCTCTTGCTCGTCACCTACATCCTGTTCTTGAAGATGAACGACGACGTCCGTCGCGCTCGACTCTACATCATGGCGGACCGGATCAAGCGGTTCCTCCTCGCCTTCTTCATCGGGTTCTTTGCGCTGATGGTCGTCATCCTCGTCGGATTCGCGGGCGTGTCCTTGCCCGCCTGGGTGAGCGGCCCGATGATATTCGCCTGGATGGGCTTCACGGTCTACGGGTGCCTCGAGCTCCTGTTCATCGCGGCTCCGATCAAGCTCCGGAGGTCTCGATCTCTGGGGGCCGCGGACGGCGGTATCTTCTTGCGGCGCGATCTCGCGGGGCGCACGCCGCGAGGCCGGAACGGAGGGTGAATGCGCTTGGCGGCGGACCTGGGCGTTCGTCTGAACTCGATGCTCCAGGACCTCGGTAAGGCCGCGGAGGGGATCCGCGGTTCCGTGCTCGTCGACCGAAGCGGGCTCCCCATCGCGGGGACGGTCCGCGCGAAGCAGGACCTGAACGTCATTGCGGCCATGAGCACGATGATCACTCGTTCGGCCACGCGCGTGTTCGAGAGCCTCGGGTTGCACCACCCGGGGATCATCATCATGGAAGGACGCGAGGCGAACGTCGCGGCAGTGGAGTTCGCCGACGGGACGATGAGCCTCTTGACGATCCTCGAGAAGGACGCGAACCTCGGCCTCGTCAAGTTGGAGATCATGCGGATCATCGCAGGGGTCGAAGAAGTGCTCGGGTTTCGCCGCACGGGTACGGGTCACATCGCCGAACTCTTTCTGATGTACTCGGACGGCCGCCTCATCCGCCACTACTCCGACACGCTGAGGACCGACATCGACCGCGACGTGCTCAGCGGCATGCTCACCGCGATCCAGGGGATCATCAAGCAGACGCTCGCGTCGAAGCAGGGCAACCTGGACGAGATGAAGTACGGGGAGCACACGGTGTGCTTTGTGCGCGGGGCGTACACGATCGCCGCCGTCGTCGTCGACGGGCGGGACGTCGAGGGAGCGAAGTACGCGGTCTCAGACGCCCTCCAGGACTTCGAGGACAAGTACCGTTCCAAGCTCACCAACTGGGACGGAATGATGGAGTACTTCGCCGGCGTCGATGACGTCTTCGGGAAAGTCCTGCGAGACGGATCGTCTCTGCACTGAAGAGTCCGCGTGATGGGCTCGATGCGGCGCTACTCGGTGTCCTTCTGAATCGACGACGGCGTGCTGGCCTCGGGACGGAAAATCTCCACGGTCTTGATGTTTACCATCTCGAGCAGCCCATATCGGCCGAGTTCTCGGCCCACGCCGCTGTGCTTCACGCCGCCGAACGGCATCCGCGGATCCGACTTCACCACGCCGTTCACGAAGACCATCCCCGACTCAACCCCGCGGGCGAGCTCCTCGGCCCGAGCGAGGTCTCGCGTCCATAGGCTTGCCCCCAGGCCGAACTCGGAATCGTTGGCCGCTCGGATGCCCGCGTCCACGTTGGGCACGACGACGACGGGGGCGACGGGTCCGAACGTCTCCTCCTCCAGGACGCGCATTCCCTTCCGCACGTCGGTGAGGAGCGTCGGCTCGAAGAACCATCCGTCTCTCGGGAACCGCTTGCCTCCGACCCGTGCGCGCGCTCCCTTGCGAATCGCGTCTTGGACTTGGCCCTCGATCTCGTCCCGTTGCCGGCGGCTCGAGAGCGGGCCGATGTCCGTCGATGGATCGAGCGGGTCGCCCACGCGCAACCGGCGCATGTTCTCTGCAAACTTCTCGACGAACGCGTCGGCGACGGAGTCCACGACGAAGAACCGCTTCGCGGCGATGCACGATTGCCCGCCGTTCACGAAACGGCCCGTGACGGCGCCCTTCGCAGCGGCATCGATGTCCGCATCTTCCGCGACGATGAACGGGTCGGAGCCGCCGAGCTCGAGGATGACCTTCTTCACATCACGAGACGCCTCGCGCGCGACCGCGGCGCCGGTGCCGACGGAGCCGGTGACGCTCACGACGGACACGGGGGCGCGGATCAACGCGGTGGCGGTCGTCCGATCGCCGACGATGATCTGGAACACGTGATCCGGTAGGCCCGCTTCGTTGAATGCGGCCTCGAGGTTCAGCGCGGACTGCGGCGAAGCGCTCGCCGGTTTGACGACGGTCGTGTTGCCGGCGATCAGCGCGGGGACCGCGAACCGGACGATTTGCCACATCGGGAAGTTCCACGGCATGATCGACCCGAGCACGCCGCGCGGATGGAATGCGACATACGAGCGGGCCGCATCCGTTTCAACGATCTCCGGCCGTAGGAACCCCGGGCCACTCTTCGCGAAGTAGTCGGCGCCCCACGCGCACTTCTCGACCTCCGCGAGCGACTCTCGGATGATCTTCCCCATCTCCAGCGTCATCGTGCGGGCGTACGCGTCCTTGTGCTTCCGGAGGATTTCCGCGAAGAGCGAGAGGTATCCGGCGCGTTCCTCGGCGTCGAGTCTCGACCAAGTGCGGAACGCGTCCCACGCTCGATCGACCTGCGCTCGGACCGCATTCGGCGTTGTGATCGCGTAGGTCGCGAGCGGTTTGCCCGTCGCGGGGTTGACCACGGTGATCGCGCGACCGCGCGAAGGGCCTCGTTTCGATTTCTTCTCGGCGGGCGACACGAAAATTCCTCGCGGTGGCCCTACGCCTCTGTCGCAAATATCTTTTGTGGACGCGTGTTCGTTGCAGGGAGAAACGGCCCGCACGATCCGCGAAGGAAGTTTAATTATGAAGGCGGCATACAAAGCGGCCCGTGCGTGGGTGGCCCAGCTTGGTCAAAGGCGCAGCGTTGAGGTCGCTGTCCCGAAGGGGTTCGCAGGTTCAAATCCTGCCCCACGCATCTCAACGCGCGATTCGAGCGTGCCAGTTCAGGGCTTTCGGGTGTTCGCTCCATCGGCCGCGAGGTGAGCCGCCATGAGCGGCGGGGCGGGCTTCGCCCATCCGATCCGTCGATAGGCTACGAGGAGATACGCGCAGGGAACTGCGGCGATCGCAGCGACGGCGGTAAGGCCAGTCCCGATGTTGTAACGGAGCGCGAGGAACCCGACGAGTGGCTCGAAGATTGCAATCGTCAACGTAGTGAAGAACGTTGTGATCGCGAGGATCGTGACCCGTTCGCTCGAAGGGATTCGGCGGTTGATGATCGTCGTGACGACGGGTCCTTCGACTCCCGTGAAGATGTAGAACGAGGCCTGGGTCACGAGCCCGAGCACGAGGGCCGTCGCTGGATCGAAGAAGCCCGCGCTGATCGCGTACACCAGGATGAACGGCACGAAAACGAGCAGGTAGGAGAGGACGAGCGAGCCCGATTCGCCGAGTCGCTCGAGCACGTGTCCCATCGATCGTCCCGCAATTGCACCGACGACAAAGAACCCCGCGTAGCCGAGCCCCATGAGCCAGAAGTTCCCCTGCACGATCGCTTCGACGAAAGCCGGGCGGAAGAACATCATCACGTACGTTACGACGCTGATGACGACCTGGAACGCGGTGACGATTACGATCGCGGGGCTGGCACGCATCGTCCGCAGGCCGCGACGGATCTGCGTGAGCATCTGCGGACTCGGAGCCCGGTGGACTCTCGGCTCATGGAAGGTGAACGTCAGGAGGAACGCAATCACGCCGGGGACTCCGTAGAGGAGGAGCGTCGCGTTGAGCGTGCCCGTCACTGCGATGATCGTCCCGCCGACGGCCGAGGCGGCTCCCGTCGCGAGGAGCGACAGCATCGTCGCTCGCGCGATGACGTACGGGTAGGTGTCCTCCTGTCCCACCTCGGCGAGGGTGTCGTAGAGATAGGCGGACCCGGTGTTCCAGACGAACCCGGCCCCGAGAGCCCAGATGACCGAGGAGACTGCGAACATCCAAAGCTGGGTCGAAAGGCCCCAGACGACAATCCCCGCCGTCCACACGGCGGTCCCGACCGAGATCGCGGGCTTCCGGCCGTAGCGGTCCGCGAAGACGCCCGCGGGCATCAGTACGAGGAACCCCGTCGTCCAGAACACGACGTCGATCAGGGTCGCCTCGAAATAGTCTGCGGTCCGGAACAGCCAGAGGTTCCAGAACGGCATCCAGAGGAAGAAGCTCTCGAAGACGGTGAAGACGAAGTAACGTCGCAACCGCAGAGGAACGGCAGGCATCGCCATGGAGACGCGCGAGGCAACGATGGCCCGCGCATAACTCTTGTCCCGGCCTGATCAGCCGACGAGCCAACCGCGCGCGTCCGCCATCAGGATCGCGAGCGTCACGACGGTCGACTCGAACTCTCCGGACCGAGCGCGGGCGAGCGCTTGCGTGATGCTCATCCGCTCGACCCCGTTGATTTCGTCGGGATCCGGACGACGATCGGTGGGCCGGCAGTCTTTCGCGAGGAAGACATGGAGCGTCCCTTCGAGGTACGCGGTCAGGTTGTTCCCCGCGTACATCTCGAGTAGGCGCGCCGACTCGAATCCGGTTTCCTCGAGCAGTTCCCGTCTCGCGCACGCCTCGGGGCTCTCGCCGTCCTTGGCGGTTCCTCCGGGCAACGAGAGGGCGACGCGGCCGAGTCCGTGGCGGTACTCCCGCGTCAAGATGATCTCGTGGGCTTTGGTCAAAGCCAATACGGCCGAGGACGTTCCGAAGTGCAGCCGGACCCATTGCTTTCGCTGGCCGCTCGGCAACTCGACTTCGTCCTCGGAGATCGGCGGCCATTCGTCACGAAGGCGACGAGACCGGACGATCTTCGGTTTCGTTTCCAGAGAAGTTCGCTCCGGCCGGGTCTAGGCGGCCGTGATACTTAGCGGCGTCGATGGGCGTTCTTCCCTTGAATCAGATACGAGAGCACAACTCTTATTACGCGCGACCCGGCTACGCGCGGCGCCGATGCCCCTCAGGTTTTGGAAGAAAGAGAAGCCCGAGAAAGGGAAGGCGGAAGAGGCAGCGGCTGAATCGAAAGAAGCTCCAAAAGCAAAGTCGGCGCCGCCTGCAGAAAAAGTCGTGACGGCCGAACCGGAACCGAAGAAGGCGGAAGTCGGCGCTCCGAAGCCGGGCGAGGTCGAGTCGGTGGTCGCGGACGTTCATGCGGCCCTGGTCGATCTCGGCCTTACCGTGCCGGCGACGAAGGCCGTCTTCGAAAAGCGGATCGCCGCGTATCCGGGCGGCGCCGCCGCGTTCTTGACGGACTATCGAGACGCCCCGTACCGGGCGGTGACGCGGGTCCTTGCCGACTGGCTCGGATTCCGCGTGCCGGAGACCTTCGAACCGGAGGCGTTGCTCGCCGAGGTGAATCCGCGGCTGAGCTCCTTCAAGCTCAACATCCAAGTGCGCGATCTGAACTGGCTCGATCAGGAACTCAATCTTCGGAAGGCGAAGCTTTCTCAGGCGGAGCAGGAGAAGGTCGTGCGATTCAAGGACGCGAGGGACTTCATGAAGAGCGTCAACGACCTGATCGTCTCGAAGCGGGTCGCGTTCCTCGAGCTCGAGACGTGGGCGGATGACTTCGCATTCCTCCTCGTACGCGAACCGAAATGGGACAAGCTGGCGGCGACGGAGCTCGTCGTCGTGAAGTCGGATCAAACCGCGACCGGTGGGGAGTGCGGAGAGTGCGGCGCGCCGGTGGGCAAGTACTGGAGCGACTGTCTCAAGTGCGGCGCGGTCTTCGGCTAGGCCTTCTTCTCTTCCTTCTTCGGCTCTTCCTTTTTCTCTTGGCCGTCGATCTTCATCGAATCGGGTCCGCCGGGTTTCGTGCGAAGGATCGGCATCGGATCGTACATCTTCTCGGGCCATTCGCGCCGCTCGACTCGCATGCCGCAATGCGGGCAGTTCTTCGCGTCGAGATGCTCCTCGTTTCGCGTGAAGAGGACCTTGCCGTCGCAGTACGGGCAGTGGAGCGTACGCGGCTTCCGCATGATCCGTTTGGCGAAGATCGACATGTGCCCTTCGCGTAACTCGGGGGCCATCGGCGTGACCAAGACGGCCGTCGTATTCAAGGTTCCGATGCGGGAACCATTGCCGCAACGGCCGCAAACATCCAAATGCCGCGGCCGCATGGGATGCCTCGGAACATGCGCGACTTGCTGCTGCGGCCCGAACACGACTTCGCGGGAGCGATCTTCCGGAGCGAGGCGGGATGGAATGTCCCCGCGGGCTACGGCTCGATCGACACGGAAGTCCGCGCGGTTCGCGCAGCCGCGGGCATCATCGATCTCAGTGACCGCGCGAAGATCGAGCTGACGGGCTCCGAACGGATCCCGTTCTTGGACGGACTCGTCACCGCGGACATCAAGGTGGTTGCGCCGGGCACCTCTGCCTACGCCCTATTCCTGAATGAGAAGAGCCGCGTACTCGGCGACCTTCGCGTCTACGCGTTTCCCGAATCGCTCGTGTTGGACATCGAGGCGGGCCAGACCGAGACGATCCTCCAGATTCTCGAGAAAGCTCGGGTGAGCGACGACGTGGAGTTCCGGGACCTCGGGCCCACGGGCCACCTGGGCATCCACGGGCCGTCCGCCGACGCGGTGATCGCGAACGCGCTCGACGTCGATCCGCGCGGGCTCGCGCTCGATGCCTACCTCAGTTTCTCAGTCGACAAGCATCACGTAGCGCACGTGGCTCGGATGCGACCGACCGGTGAGTCCGGGTTCGCGATCTGGTCGCCCGGCTCGAGCCTTCGCGACGTGTGGGAAGCGCTCGTTCGCCAGGGCGCGACTCCGATTGGACGAGACGCGTACGATATCCTTCGGATTGAAGCGGGCGTCCCGCGGTTCGGCGTCGACATGGGGGCAGACACGCTCGCCCTCGAATCGGCGCCCGAATCGGCGCTTAGTTTCACGAAGGGCTGTTACGTCGGGCAGGAGATCGTTGCGCGCGGCACGTACATCGGACAGGTCCGCCGCAAGCTCGTCGGGATTCGGGTCGACGGCGATCTCCCGCCCGGCCACGGGGACGCGGTATCGAAGGGCAGCGAGCAAATCGGTCTCGTGACGAGCGGCGCGTGGTCGCCGACGTTGGACTCGATGATCGCCCTTGCCTTGCTCCGCGTCGATCACGTCTCGCCGACCGACTCGCTGTTCGTGGATCGCGGCGGCTGGGAGCTCCGGGGGAAGCTCCACGCGCTTCCGTTCGTCCGAAGTCGCGCCTGAGGCATGACGCCGGCGCAGCCTCGACCGCAACGCGCCAGATTTTCCGTGACGCAATTCATGCGTTGACGCGCGAAGATGGATACGCTCTGTCTGCCGGCGCGTCGGCTTGAGCCGCGATGTCCCGGCCGGACATTTCCGTTATGCTTATCTCCTGTAATGCTAATCCCCGTATTCGCTGGGGCCGGTCCGTCTAGCGGTTCGCTGGATGTGCCGGGAGGGAGCCCGTACTGTTGCCGTGGAAGAGGAGAGGGTACACGTGAGTTCTCAGTCGAGTGTGTCAGCGAACGCTGTGTCTCGCCGCATGTGGAGTCGCGTCGTCGCAATCTCGTTGGTGATGGTGATGGTCTTGTCGGCGTTCATGATCTTGGGGACGCCGGCGAGGGCTTCACCGCCGACGATCATGCCCCGCGCGGTTCCCGACTACATGAAATTCGTCACGATCAATAATCTGAAGTTCGATCCGCTCGCCGCGACGCCGTCCATACCCGACAGCCTCCGGTACGACACGATCCCCCGGGACCAGCCCTTCTATTACATCGTTCAATTCAACGGACCCGTCACGTCCGCGATGAAGGCGATGCTCGCCTCGTCCGGCGTGACGATCCTGCAATATCTTGCGTACAACGCATTCGTGGTCCGAGCTGACGGACCCGCCATCGACCGCGCCGCCGCGCTCCCGATTGTCCGGTGGACCGGCGTGTTCGAGCCGGCGTACAAACTCAGCCCGCGGCTCTCCGACGAGTTCGGTGCGATCGCACAGCGCGCAATGGAGCGCGAACGCAATGGCGACTCCATCGACGGCAGCGTCGTGACCGCCTTTGGCGGCGGCGTTCCATCGAAGAGCGTCAACGTCGCTGGCGGGGCTGCGGGATCCGCCGCGGGCTTCTCCCCGAAGCTCGACACCAGTTCCTCCGGGATGACGGCCGGACCGCAGACATCCTTCGGAGGCGCCGTCGCCGCGCCCTCCGGCGCGGATTCGAGGATTTCCTTGGAGATCACCGCGTTCGAGCGGTCCCGCGTCCCGGAGATTATCCAGGTGGTCAGGGCCCTCGGAGGCACCCAGATCAGCTATTCCTGGGGCGCTTCCGGCAACGTCCGCGTCGAACTCGACAAGTCGGTGCTCGGGCTTCTCGCCCGCGACACCGGCGTCATGTTCATCGATCGCTTCGTCCAGTCGTACGTGTACAACGACCTCGCGCGCTGGGTCGTGCAAAGCGGCAACACGGACACGTTCGCCACCCCGATCCACGACCACGGGATCCACGGCACGAACCAGACCGTGACCCTCGGGGACACAGGGATTGACTACAAGCACCCCGACTTCTGGGACCCGGGCAACACGACGCCCGGGCCGGACGCTCGAAAGCTCACCGATTACTATGAAGGCTGCTCGAGCAACTGCGACCTCACCGATAACGGGATCAACCACGGCACGCACACGTCCGGCAGCGTCGCCGGCGACGACGGCCAGTGGCACGTATACAACGGCGATGCCACCGGATCCAACGGCTCGACGGGCCCGCACGACGGCCAGGCCTTCGACGCGTTCATCCAGATGCAGGACCTGTCCAACGACGGCTTCGGCGTCTACTTCGACAGCATCACGGCGCTGTGGCAGATGGCGGTCGACCGGGGCTCGTTCATTCACTCCGACAGCTGGGGTTCCTGCTGCGCGACCTACATCCAAGAGGCCGTGGACACGGACAACTTCGTCTGGAACAACCAGGACTTCCTCGTCGTCTTCGCGGCCGGGAATTCCGGCTCCAGCCTCGGCACGATCAACCCGTTCTCCGTCGCGAAGAACGTGATCGCGGCGGGCGCAACCTCGAACGGCATCGGCCTCGAGAACATCGCGGACTTCAGCAGCCGCGGGCCCACGGCGGACGGGCGGATCAAGCCCGATATCATGGCGCCTGGCGTCGCTCTCTGGTCCGCGCAGGGCTTGGACCCCAACGGGGATGGCACACAGTACTGGCAGCTCAGCGGCACGAGCATGGCAACGCCGACGATCGCGGGCAGCATGGCCCTCGTCCGGCAGTACTACATGGACGGCTGGTACCCGACGGGCACCAAGACTCCGGCCGACGGCTTCACCCCGTCCGCCGCGCTCATCAAGGCGACGGCAATCAACAGCGCCCGCGAGATGACCGGCACGGGGGCCTACGGCAACGGCCAGAACTTCTACCCGAACGACAACCAGGGCTTCGGCCGCCTCACGCTCGATGACGCACTCGCATTTCAGGGTGACGCCCGCGGCCTCGCGATCGACGACAACCGCGCCGGGATTAACACGGGAGATTCCGTGAGCTACGGCCTCGCGATCGGGGACTCGAGCATTTCGGTCGAGATCACGTTGGTCTGGTCCGACTACCCGGGCATCGCGAACTGCCGCGTCTGTCTCGTCAACGACTTGGACCTCGTGGTGACGGCCCCGGACGGGACGCAGTACGTCGGGAACCAGTACGTCGGAGCGAACCCCGGCGAGTCCGAGCCGAATCCAAGCGGGTCCGACCACACGAACAATGTCGAGAGCGTCCTCGTGATTTCGAACGTGCAGGCAGGCCTTTGGAACGTCGCCATCTCCGGAAACGACGTCCCGAATGGCCCGCAATCCTACGCGCTCGTCATGACGGGCGGCATCGCGACCCAGCGCGGGATCATCCAGATGGACCACAACAAGTACCAGTCCTCGGCGACCGTGAACATCAAGGTCGTCGACACGGGCCTGAACACGGACCCAAACAACCCGGACACCGTCGATGTGAACATGAGCTCGGACACCGAGTCCGTTCCAGAGATTGTCACACTGACGGAGACGGGGAACGCGACGTCGGTGTTCGCGGGCTCGATCCAACTCCAGCTCGGCGCGGCGAACCCGGGTGATGGCGTCCTGCAAGTGCAGAACGGCGACACGATCACCGCGGAATACTACGACAACGACAACGGCCAGGGCGGCAGCGGGGCGGTGAACGACACCGCGCTCGTCGACGACTCGCCCCCGGTGATCTCAGGCATCGCCGCAATCGATTTGCGCTTCAACCGCGCTACCGTGATCTGGACGACGGACGAGCTGTCCGATTCGGTGCTGTGGTGGGGCGACTCGAGTCCGCCCGCCAACCAGGCCTCGTCTTCGAGGATGGTGACGGACCACTCGATCACGCTGTCGGGCCTCACCGAGAACACGACCTACTACTACGCCGTGCAATCGACGGATGAGGCGGGCAACACGGCCCTCGATAACAACGGCGGCAACTACTACACCTTCGTGACGCCGGAGAAACCGCCGACCGCTCCGCCGAGCGTCGAGTGGCCGACGTTCCACAACAACGCGCCGAGGGAAGGGCAGTCGCCGAGCAACTTCCAGCCGCCCATCGACTTGGTCTGGAAGGACGGTCCGTACCTGCTGCAGCTTTGGAACGGCCCCATCCTGTCGGACGGGATGCTGTTCTCCGCGACGCTCGACGGCACGTTGCGGGCGCGCGATCCGTTCACGGGCGAGATCCTGTGGACCCGCCACCTCGGCGACCAGTACTACTACACGGGCACGATGGTCGGCCACGAGGGCGTCCTTTATGCGACGTTCTACGGCAGCTCGGGCGGCTATGTGTACGCGCTCAACGAGTACACGGGCGACACGATTTGGGTCGTCGGCTCGGAGAGCGGGCTCGACTTCAACGCGCGGGTCATGATGGGCTACTCGGACGGCCTCGTCTTCGGGAGCGCCTGGGGCGGCCAGATTTACGCGCTGAACGCGACGGACGGCTCGGTGGTGTGGGCGTACCAGACCGGCGACCTGCCGTTTGGCGGGCCTTCGATCAACGCGGGCGTCGTCTACATGGCCTCGGTCGGAGGCACGGTGTTCGCCCTGGACGAGTTCAGCGGCTCCCTCGTGTGGTCCGCGAGCCTCGATGGCACGACCACCTCGTCCCCGCTCTACGCGAACGGGCTGATCTACGAGGGGACGTACTCGGGCACGATGTATGCGCTCGACGCCTCTACGGGCGGAGTCGTCTGGTCGACGGGCGGATTCAACCTAATCGATGTCTCGACGCCGGCGTACGACGGGACCGCGATCTACTTCGGCGACTTCAACTATGAATACGTGGCCCTCGACGCCTCCGACGGCACGCTCCTCTGGAGGACGTCCGTCTCCGGGCCGGTGGCCACGTCGCCCGCCCTCGCGAACGGCTTCCTGTATGGCACGTGCTGGTATTGCCCTCTGTACACGTTCGACACAGTCGACGGCTCGATCGTGGACACGGACTCGCTGACGTCGGGTACCGGCTCGACCTCTTTCCCCGCCGTCTCGGACGGCTGGGTCTGGGTGGAGGACTACGGAGGGAACATCCACGCCTTCTTCGGGCAGCTGCCCGTCGGGCTCCTCGTCTCGCCGTCGCACGCCGCCCAAGATGCGGTCCCGGGCTCGAACGTTGACTACACAGTCAACGTGAAGAACATCGGGATCTCCGGACCCGACACCTTCGACGCGACCATCACGCTCGGCGTCCACGGATGGGCCGTATCCCTGTTCAAGTCGGACGGCGTCACGCCGTTGCCGGACACGAACAACAACGGCATCCCGGACACCGGCAGTCTGGCCTCGAATACGTCGACGGACGTCGTCGTCCGGGTCGCGGTGCCAGGCGCCGTGAACCCGGGAGACGCGGACACCTCGATTGTGCGGTTCACGTCGAACAACGACGCGACGCGGTTCAAGACGTCCGCGCAGACGACGACCGTGCCGCCACCCGGCGTTTCGGTCGGGCCACGCGGCTACTTCACGCCGCATCCGGGCGACACGGTCAACGCGACGCTGAGCGTTCGGAACACCGGCGGGTTCGCGGACACGATTGACGTGACCGCGGTCTCGGACCAGAGTTGGACGCTCCATCTGTACAAGGCGGACGGCGTCACGCCGCTTCCCGACACGGACGGCGACAGAGTCCCGGACGTCGGGCTCGTCCCCGGCCTCCAGAGTGTCTCGATTGTGGTGTCGATCGTCGTCCCGGCGAACGCGCTTGAAGACACGGTCCAGCGGACCGCGGTCACCGGCACGTCCTCGCTGAACACCTCCGCATCCGGCACGGGCCTAGTCGTGATCGAGATCGTGGCGCCGCCAAGCGCACAATGGCCGACGTTCCACAACAACATCAAGCGCGCCGGGTTGTCGCCGAGCACGCACGTGCCTCCGATGAACGAGTTGTGGCGAACCGGGTCGCATCAGCTCCACTTGTGGACGTCACCGGTGGTCGCAGACAACATCGTGTACAGCACGACCCTCGATGGATTCCTCCGCGCATACGATCCGTTCACGGGCGACGTCATCTGGGAGCAGGCGTTCGGCGACTCGTTCTACTACACGGGCACGGTCACAGTTGACCTGCGAAACCCCGACGACCCGAGCGATAATGTCGTCTACGCGACGTTCTACGGCACGAACGGCGGCGTCATCGGTTCATGCCCCAACAACCCGCCCTTCTTCGGGTCGTGTGGGTACGTCTTCGCCATCAATGCCGCGGACGGATCCATCCTCTGGAAGGTGGGCCCGGACGACAACGGCTTGAACGTCAACGCGCGGGTCGCGATGGCCTACGCGGGCGGCCACGTGATCGGTTCGGCGTGGAACGACTTCAACAACGGACAGGTGTTCGCCCTCGATTCGTTGAGTGGCCAGTTGCTGTGGCTCTTCAACGCGAGCGGATTGCCCTTCGGCGGTGCCGCCATCGGCGGCGGAAACGTGTACCAAGGGACGACGGGGGGCTCGATGTACGCGCTCGACGAGCAGTCGGGAAGCGTCGTGTGGTCCGTTCAGCTCGACAACACGATCACCTCCGTTCCGCTCGTCGCGCAGGGCATCGTCTTCGTCGGCACCTATTCCGGGACCATGTACGCCCTCGATGCGAATACGGGCAGCACGATCTGGTCCACGGGCGGCTTCACCCCCCTGATCGACGTCTCGACGCCGGCCACGGACGGATCGGCGATTTACTTCGGGGACTTCGGGTCGGAGTATGTCTCCCTGGACCTGGGAACGGGTGCGGTCCTCTGGCGGACCTCCATCGGAGGCCCCGTGGGAAGCTCCGTGGCGCTCGCGAACGGGTACATGTACGGAACCGCCTGGGACGGCAAGTTCCGGACCTTGAACGCAACCACGGGCGCCATCGCCGACACGGATCCGCTGGTCTCCTTCGCGTCGACGTCCTCGCCTGCGATTCAGCGGGGCTGGGTCTGGCTCGAGGACTACTCGGGCATCGTCTACGCCTTTGGCGGCGTGGGGGCCGGGGAAGTCCGCACGGTGATCGTGGCGCCCGACGGCTCGAACGTCGAGGTCGGCAAAGCCGCTCTCTTCAAGGTGCACGCGCTCGACGCGTTCGACAACCCGATCCGGGTGAAGGCCTCGGACTGGCTCGCGGAGGCGGGCCTCGGCTCGATCGTCCAAGTCTCCGGCGACACGGCGCTCTACGTCGCGGACATCATCGCGGGCACCGAGACGTTGCAGGTGACCTCGAATGGACACGTCGGCACCGCCACCGTGAATGTGGTGCCCGGGCCGCTCGATCGGATTGACGTCGCCATGCTCGTCGGCGGCAGCCGCTTCGAAGGCGCGGTCACCCTCCCGGCGGGCTCGCAGCGAACGTTCGTGGCGACCGCGACGGACCGGTTCGGCAACGCGATCGTTGGTGAAACGCTCGCGTGGGGTGTGACGGGCGGCGTCGGAACGATCAGCTCGAGCGGGGTGTTCACCGCGTCGACGACGGTGGGAGTCGGCTTCGTGACCGCGACCCACTCGAGTGGGAGGACCGGCCGACAGCAGGTCACCATCGTCCCGGCGGCCGCGGCTACGGTGGACATTACAGCCACATCCACCAGTGTGTCGGTCGACTCCCAATCGGTGATCGTCGCAACGGTCCGGGATACGTACGGCAACGCGAACCCCGATGGCGAGGTGCAGTGGACGACGACCAGTACGGGCAGCATCTTGTTGCTCACGCCGGACGGCCGTTCCATGCTGTACCACGCCCCCGTCACGACGACCCCGGCGTCGGTGCAGCTCACCGCCACGATCAGCGGGATCTCTCGAACGATCACCCTGACGATCGTCGCGGGCCCGCCGGTGGGAATCTCCATCGACGCTCCGGCGACGACCGTGGCGGTGGGTGGGACCCTGGACTTCGGCGCTGTGGTGACGGACCAATTCGGCAACGCGGTGACGGGGGCGACAATCGCCTGGGAGACCACGGCTGGCTCGATCAACCAGCAGGGCGTCTTCACCGCGCCACAAAATCCGGGATTGGTCGTCATCACCGCGAGCACCGCGGGCCGGCAGAGCTTCGTCGTGATCGAAGTCACGTCGGGCGGGTTCGAGCAGTTCTCCCGCCAGGCGACCTCGACGACTTCGTTGGTCCTCCTCGTGGCAACGATCATCGCGGTCGTGTCGAGCGTGTTCCTGTTCGTCCGCTACCGCGAGTCGAAGCGCGAGCTTGAGGAGATTCGGCGCGGCCGCAGCGGACCCGGCGGCGAGATCTGAGCGCGAAACGGAGGGCTCCGGCCCTCCCCTTTCCTTCTTTTGTTCGTCGGCGAGCGGACGCCAGGCTCATATAGCGCGGGCCGAATCGCGCCGCGCATGTGCCGGATGATGGGCGTCGTCAGCCAAGGCCCGGTCTACTACGACCTCTTCGAGGAGTTCGCCAACCTGGCGACGCAGGGCATGTGCCCGATCGGGGCGCCGGACGAGCGCGGTCACAAGGACGGCTGGGGCCTCGCGTGCTTCCGGAACGGCGCCCTGGACGTCTACATGCGGGACGCCGGCTCCGCGCCCGACGCGTCGAAGTACTACGGCACGGCGTGGAAGATCGCGAAGCTCAACATCGAGCGGGCGCCTGGCCAGTCCCTGATCGTGATGGGCCACCTCCGACGTGCGAGCTCGGACGGAAGCGCGGCGCAGAAGTTCTCCCACCCGTTCGTCGAGGAGCGCGATGGCGTCACGTGGGCGTTCCAGCACAACGGGTCCCTCGTCAGCAGCCCCGCCGACGGAGGGAAGATTGATTCGCAGATCCTCTTCCAGATGATCCTCGACCACCTCGAGGGCCGCGACCACGACTCGGTCGCGAAGGCGACCGCCGCGGCGCGCGAGCTGGCAATCGAGAAATTCGGAGGCTTCACGGGCCTGAACTTCATGCTCTCGGACGGCCGGTCCCTTCACGTCTATCGGGACTTCCAGACGAATGGGCAATACTACACGCTGTATCTGGACAACTTCGGGGAGATGGTCGTCGCCGCCTCGGAGCCGATCCTCGCGATGAAGGCCGATCCGATTCCACGCGGCATTCTGCACACAGTGGATCCGGATCTCAAGGTCGTGCGGACCGACGTTGCGTAGAAAGGCAGTTCCGGACGGCTACGGAGTCTCCGGAGCCGAGGACTTCGTCACATCCCGCGACGCTCCGTTGCCGGGCATGATCGGCGGTCGGAGGGCCAGGATCGACAGGAGGTGGACGAATTGGACGATTGCACTCAAGCGGAGCTTGCTCCGGCCGTTCGCGCGGTTCCGGAATTCGTAGGGGACGTCGTACGTCGCGAGATTCGTCCGGCTGACGATCTCGAGGAGCGGCTTGCTCCCGATGCCGGTGATTGGAATGTTCCGCAACCCCGACCTTCGGAAGAGGAAATACCCCGAGAGCGGATCCGTGCACGTGGTCCGCGCGATGCGACGCGCCAGAGCGGTCGCGACGCGGCTGATTGCGACACGCCGACGCGGCCAGTTCGAGGTCCGACCGCCAGCCGCATATCGGGAGGAAACGACCCCGTCGAAGCCATTCAGGCGTTCGACCATGAGCGGGAGCAGGGACGGCGGATGGGACAGGTCGGCGTCCATCACGCAAACGAGTTCGCCCTCGGAGAGCGCAAGTCCCCAGGTGATCGAACCGCCGAGGCTTCGCGGCGGAGGCCGGGTACAGACCGTCACGGGGAGCCCCAACCGGTCCCCGAGCGCACGGGCGACCGACCCGGTCCCGTCGGGAGAGGCGTCGTCGACAATGAGGATGTGGAACGGATAATCCCACCGTTCTCGCAATTTCGAAAACTCCTGGAAGAGCGGCGGGATGTTCGGGGTTTCGTTGTAGGTCGGCACGATGATGGTCAGGGCCTGGCGTTCCTCCCCGTCCATATCGCCGACCTCTCCCTCCGGATATTCACGAAAAACTATAACTATCTTTGTAGTAATCTTCGAACGTCTTTGCCATGGTGGCGACGCCGCTGACCGTTTCTCCATCCGCCGGTGACCTGTCCGGAATCCTCCAACTGCACACGGTCGCTGGAAGCGGCTCGGGGGATGTGCCGCTTCGGTACCTTCAGCGGGACGGTCACGTGTACGTGCTCGCTCGAGCGGACACGCGGCCGGGATGGGTCAATCAGCTGCTCTCGTCTCCCGCGCCCGCGCGATGGCGGGCTCTCGGCAAGGAGTTCATCGGCAAGGCGAGCATCCGGTCGGATCAGGCCGAGGTGGCCGCGGTGCGTGAGGGTTTCACCTCGCAGTTCGGCGTGGCCAAAGTGGAAGGGTGGTTCGGCCGATCCGTGCAGTGTCTTTCGCTTCAGCCGACCGGCGAGATTCCCGACGACTACGCGCGTCTTGTGCGGCTATCATTCGATTCGCTGGCGGATGATTACGACTCGCTGGTTGAGAAAAATCGGTTTGACCTCAGGCTCCGCGAGACGACCCAGGAGGTGCTCGAACGGACCTTCCACCCGGGCGATCAAGTCCTCGAGATCGGCGCGGGAACGGGACTCGAAACCCTGGCCCTCGCTCGGAAGGGTGTCCATGTCGTCGCCACCGACATCTCACCGAGAATGCTGAACCGCCTTTCCGAAAAGGCCGTTGCGCAACGACTGGAATCGTTCGTCCAAACGCGGAATGTGAGGGCAGCGGACATCGCACTACTTCAGGACGAATTCGAACCGGGTTCCTTCGACGGCGCGTTCTCCGACTTCGGCGCACTCAATTGCGAGCCGGACTTGTCGAGCGTCCCGGAAGCCCTCGCATACCTTCTCCGCCCCGGCGCGGCATTGATCATGACCGTTTGGAACCGACTGTGTCTTGCAGAGACTCTGGCGTATCTGGCGGTAGCGAAGCCAAGCCGGGCGTTCGCGCGGTTGCGGAATCCTGTCCCGGTCGGGCGATCGCGGTTCGGGATTCCGGTGTACGCCCGTTCCGCCGGAGAGATTGTCCGGTTGTTCAAGCCACACTTCGCGGTGGCGCACGTTGCGGGCTTGCCTGTGTTCGCACCGCCGTACGATCTCGCCGCACGCCTCCAGACCCACTCGCTTGCCCTAGAACTCGCGGACGAGATGGACCGAAGCCTCTCCTCGGTGTTTCCGTTCAATCGGCTCGGCGACCATTTCGTCCTTGAGATGAGGCGAATCTGATGCCGACCGGCGTGCTCGGGGAGGGCACCGACGGGCTCCGGACCTCCGCAAACTTCGTTCGTTCCTCGGTATTGCCGTACTTGAGGGTCCAACCGGTTGGTTTCCGAAACGCCGTGCGGCTTTGGGCTGGCTACGGCGCCTCTCTGCGAACGATCGCGACCGTCCATCGACATCGTGCGGTCGGAGAGAGGATCCCGGGTCGATCCCCGGTGACCGTCTCCGTTCTTGGCGTCAAGTTCCAGGTCCGTCCCGGGACGAACGACTTGGACCTCCTGGTCCACCACGAGCCCGAAACCCTCGCATGGTTCCGAGTCCACCCGGGCGATGTCGTCGTTGACGTGGGAGCCCACATCGGACGCTATACCGTCCTCGGCGCCCGACTCGGCGGCGACGTCGTCTCTATTGAGCCGGACCCCGCGAACTTCGAGATGTTGGCGGCAAATGTGCGGCTCAATCGTCTTTCCAACGTTCACCTGGAACGCGTTGCCGTGAGCGATGCGAACGGGGTCCGCCGGTTTCTCCCTTCGACGGGTTCGAATCGCGGCACATCGGCTCTCGCGTCGAAGTCGGGTTCCTGCTCTTTGCAGGAGGGCGTCCTCGTCGAATGCCGGTGTCTTGATGACATCGTCGAGTGCCACGGCCTCTCTCGGATTGATTGGCTGAAGATCGATGTCGAGGGGCACGAGGTCGAAGCGCTCCGCGGGGCGAGCCGCTGCCTGTCCATCACGCGCTGGCTTTCGCTGGAGGTGACGGCCGAATCGGAGGAGGCGTGCCGTTCGATCACGGATCGCGCGGGCTTCCGGATCGAAGCGGAAGAACGAGGCGACCCCGCGTCGAACCTTCTGATGAGGAGAGCATGACGCCCTCGATGTCGCCGAAAACGGGAGTCGTCTCCGTCTCGGTTGGGCTTTGTGCGTACAACGAGGAGCGGGGGATCTCAGCCGCCTTGGAATCCGTCCTGTCGCAGAACGTGAGTGCGCCCTTCTCCGTCGATGAAGTGATCGTCGTCGCGAGTGGATGCACGGATCGGACCGAGTCGATTGTCAATGAGTGGTCGGCACGAGAGCCTCGAGTGCTTCTCATTCACGAAGACGAGAGAGTGGGAAAGGCGCGAGCGCTGAACGTCCTGTTCCGACGGGCGAAGGGACACATCGTCGTCAGCTTGAACGCGGATGCCGTGCTGATGCCGGAGAGTCTGCAGCATTTGTTGGAACCCTTCGAATCGAA
>WNGH01001971.1_pt1 | contig 19308 bp, 19 predicted proteins | sample 5400631 | NCBI WGS metagenome assembly WNGH01 (sample SAMN13153373, study PRJNA577476) | soil metagenome | isolation source: 115 cm soil or saprolite under Garry oak tree replicate 1 | place: USA:California | collected 2016-06-15
CTAAGCGCCTATCCAGAAGTCTTGCGCGTAACCGGCGGTGAGGCCGCTGGGTGAGCGGGCGTTGACATCAGCCTCGCCGGGGGTTGGATCGAGGTTGCCTCCATCGTCCACCCACCGGCGAGGTCGTGGTCAGTATGCGCCCGGTTTGCGTGTTCGCCAAAGGTCCCGGCAGTGAGATTGAGCGGTTGCGGGCCAGCCTGCGGGGCCGGTGGCGGCAGGCGGCGCGGGCGGTGATGGTGCTTTTGTCGCTGCAGGGGTTACCGGCGGCGCAGATCGCGGTGCTGCTGGAGTGTCACCCGGCCACGGTGCGCCGCTGGATCGGCCGGTTCAACGCCGAAGGGCTGGCGGGGCTGGCCGACCGGCCCCGGCCCGGCCGCCCTCCGCTGGGCGGCGAACGGCTGGCCAGCAGGATCGCCGCGCTGCTGGGCCGGCCGGGGCCGTGGACGCTGCCGCGGATCTGGCGCTACCTGGGCCGGCCGCAGGTCAGCATGCGGACGCTGTACCGGCGGGTGGGCCTGGTGGCCATCTGGCGGCGGCCCAAGCTGACCGCCCGCGGCGACCCCTATCACGACCATGTGGTGGCCAGCATCATCGCCCGGCTGATCGAACTGCCGCGCCGGGCCGTGGTGTTTGCTGAGGACGAGACCCACCTGAACCTGCTGCCGCACGTGCGGGCCAGCTGGACCCTGCGCGGGGAGCGCCCGCAGGTTCCCACCCCGGGCAGCAACCGGCAGGTCACCGTGCTCGGCGCGATCGAGGTGACCACCGGCATCTGGATCTACCGGCTGGGCCGCCGCCGCGCGGCCGACTTCATCGCCTTGCTGGACATGCTCATCCAAGCCTTCCCGCTGGCCCCGGTGATCGTGGTGATCTGCGACAACGACAGCATCCACCACGCCCGCGCCGTCACCCGGTACCTGGAGAAGCACTCCCGCCTGGAGCTGCTCTACGGCGCCCGCTACAGCCCGCACGACAACCCCGCCGAACGCATCTGGGCCGCGCTGAAGAACTACGTGGCCAACACCGCCGTCACCTGGCCCGGCCGGCTCAGGCAGATCCACTCCTTCTTCCGCAACCGATCACCTGGCCAGATGCTCGACGCCGCCGCCCCCTGGACCAGCCCCTGGCTGCCCCCGCGTTACGAGCAGAACTTCTGGAATGCCGCTTAGTTGGCTTGCGGGCGGCGGTCCTGGCATGCTCCGCTCATGTCCTCCTCTCCCGCGACGTCCACCGAGGACGTCACCGGCCAGCCGGCCAGGGCCCAGTTCGAAGCATTCCTCGACGAGCACCGCAGGGAGCTCAACGGCTGCCTGGACGGGCTGACCGAGGAGCAGGTGCGCCGATCGCTGGTGCGCTCCCGGACCACGCTGCTGGGCCTGGTGAAGCACGCGACCTTCGTCGAGAAGGTCTGGTTCGACGAGGCTGTCACCTGCCGGTCCCGTGCCGAGATCGGCATCCCCGCGACCCCGGACGAGTCGTTCATTCTGCATGACGGCGACACCATCGCCACCGTCCAGCAGGCCCACCGCGAGGCGTGCCAGGCCTCGCGCCGCGCGACCGCATCCCTGGGGCTGGACGACATGGTCCGCGGCAACCGGCGCGGCCCGCTACCGCTGCGCTGGGTGTACCTCCACGTGCTGCGCGAGCTCGCCCAGCACTGCGGGCACGCGGACATCCTGCGAGAGCAGCTCACCGACGGGTAACGCATGTGCGCGCGGCATGTATCAGCGGCAGGCCGGCCCGCTCTGCACTAAGAGGTCCTAACACAATGCGTGGATCTTGAGGCGGCGCCAGCAGATGATGGCGCAGCCAAGGGTGAGAAAGGCTTCGTGGATGTCGTCGCGGATCTCCCAGCGGATGCGCAGCCGCCGGAACCAGTGCAGCAACGCGATGGCCTGCTCCACGACGTACCGGTAGACGCCCAGCCCGGAGCCGTGCGGGACGCCGCGGGCGGCGATGATAGGCCGGATGCCTTTGGCCTTGACCAGCACGCGGTACTTGTCGTGGTCGTAAGCACGGTCGGCGAACAGCTTGCCCGGCCGCTGGCGGGGGCGGCCGCGGCGCCCGCGCACCGGCGGGATCGCCTCGATCAGCGGCATCAGCTGGGTGACATCGTGCCGGTTGCCGCCGGTCAGCGTGACCGCCAGCGGGATGCCCCGGCCGTCGGTGATCACGTGATGCTTGGAGCCTGTCCTAGCCCGGTCGACGGGGCTGGGCCCGGTTTTACGCCCCCTTTTAACGCCCGCACATGCGAGCCGTCCACCGCCGACCGGGACCAGTCGATCATTCCGGCGGCGTTAAGCCTGGCCAGCAGCACCTCGTGCAACCGCTGCCACACCCCGGCTTCGTGCCAGTCCCGCAGCCGCCGCCAGCACGTCATCCCTGAGCCGTATCCCAGCTCTTGGGGCAAGAACTCCCAGGGAATGCCCGTGTACAGCACAAACAAGATCCCGCACAGCGCCTTGCGGTCATCGAGGCGCTTGCGGCCCGGGTGCCGGAACCGGCGCTCGACCGTGGGTAACAGCGGCTCGATCAGTTCCCACAGCCCGTCCTCGACTTCCCAGGGCCTGCGCTGAGCCATGCCAGCCTCCCGCCAGACAGCCAGTCCCGTCCAGCACGAGCAAACCACACCCAAAGATCATTTTGTTAGGAGCTCTAATAGGGCAATGCCGGATCCCCGTGCGGTAGGCGGGGGATCCACCTAGCGGGGAGGCTCACGATGGAGCCAGCGATATACCATTCCAGCGTCAGGGCTGTCTGGGCCGATGCCCTGTTCGTGTCGGCGCTGCAGCGCTGTGACCAGCCCAGCGCCGGAGAGGTCCGGCAGGCCGTCGCCGTGGCCGTCCGCGTATTCGGCCCGGACGGGTGCGCCGAGCGAGTGGCGCAGGAATTTGGTGACCACCCCGAGACCGCGGTCACCCGGATGCGCTGGGCTCGCGAAATGGCCGCTGAGGCGATCAGCGGTCGTTTCCCGGCATTCAGAATGGCAGCGATGTAACACTCAGGCAGTAGGTTTTAGCCTACTGTTTGTTGTAGGTCTTGGCCTACTGTTCACGAATGGCAGAGAAGGTTACCCTTGCTCGCAGCGGCCGCCCCGAGCGAGAGGCAATTCTCATGCGTGGCCGTTTCCCGTCCTTCCGGTTCTCCCGTGCCCTGCTGGCGTGCGTGCCATTGCTGGGCCTGGTCATGGTGGCAAATGCCGGCGCCGCGTCGGCCGCCCGCGCCCCGGTGACCGCCCGCACCGCCGTATCCAGCTCGTGGGCATGACGGTGCGGCCGGGGGACCACATCGCGGCGTCGGTGACCAGGTCCAGCACGAGCTACGCGCTGAAGGTGACCGACTCCACCACCGCGGGCAACAGCTTCAGCACCACCCAGGCTTGCGCCGCCGCCACCTGTACGGACACCAGCGCCGAGTGGGTCGCACAGCGCCTGGTCAACATCGCGACGGGCACCTTGTTCCCGCTCATCAACTTCGGCGCCTGGACCCTGAAGGGCGCCACGGTGAAGGCCGGTGCCAGGTCGGGAACGATCTCCTCGTTCCCCGACAACGAGATCACCATGGTCAACTCCGGCGGCAAGGTGCTCGCCCAGCCCGGGCCGCTCAACAGCAGCGGCAACAGCTTCAAGGTCATCTGGAAGGCCGGCAAGTAATCCGTCAGGCGCCCGCCCGGGGAGGCCGGCCTCCCCGGGCGGGCGGTTCCTTGCTTATCTTCCCGTCAGTGGGAGATCGAGAAGTGCACCGAGCCGTCAGCGGCCCTGGTGATGCTGACGGCGTAGGAAGTGTGCGGAGCGGCGGCCCTCGACGTGGCCGGGACAAGAGCCTGGGCCGCCCAGGAGACCGAGCCCGTGGCGCAGTCCTGCAGGCCCTTCTGGTTGTCGAACGCGGCCAGGTCGAAGGACTCCGTCCCGAATGCCTTCTTGGGTGTGACGGTCCCCCTCCAGCTGAACCGGTCGGAGATGTCGTTCAGCGCCAAGTTGAACTTCCCGTTCTTGATGGGAATCTGGAACCCGATGAAGCTGAAACCGATCGTGATCGTGTCGCCGGACGCCGGGCAGTGGTCGATCATGGTCGTGAAGAACGGGTCGAACCTCGGGCCGTTCGCGGTCTGATCCACGCTGAACAGCAGCTTTTGGCCCTGGGCGTTCTTGCCCGCGTAGTACGTGCTGTTGCCGGCAAAGGCTGTAGTCCCTGGCATGAGCATCAGCAGGCATACGCCGAGCACGGACAAAACGAGATACCTTCGCATAGCGAACCTCTTTCCTCCCGGAACTAACCGGGACTCGGCCACTCTCGCCGGATCGACCCTCGCACCGGCAGGCCGGAACGGCAAGAAGGCGATCGCTGCCGGGCCGCGGCCGGCCGTTCCGGCGGATTGGCCGAAATGGCCGCCTGGCCTGCACTTTGACGCTTCCTTGACGGCCCGTTGTTAGCTTGCGAGCACTACGGGCCGAGCATGAGTCCTTTAATCGCTCCTCCCCGCTCTTGTGGGTGATCGGGGGGCTGTCCGGCTTCGGGCCACCGCTGGCATGCCGATCTGGCTGGGCGCACTCCGGCGGCAACCATTTGGTCGCGCGTTGCTGGAGGTAGCGATGCGGAAGCTTCGGGTTCGGCTGGTGGCGGTTACGGCGAGCATTGCCCTGTGCGGCGGGCTCGCGGATCAGCGAAGAACACCGCCTCGTCTACCTGATCGACGGCGACGACCTGGTCATCCTTCAAGACCGCTACCACTACAAATGACGCGCCGGCGAGGTAGAGTGCCGCGTGGCTGACACCGCAGATCTTCCCAGGTTGCTGGTCGCGATCGCGGCGGGCGATCGCAAGCTGGCCAGGGCATTCCTTGACACTGCGCCGTTGTTGGTGACGGCGCAGTTGGCACGCCGCGACGAGTTCTTCATCGCCGAGTGTCACGCCCAGGTCTACGAAGGGGACACCGCGCTGCACGCGGCGGCGTTCGCTTACGACTGCGAGATAGCCCGGGATCTGGTCGTGCGAGGCGCTGACATCCGCGCCCGCAACCGGCGGGACGCCGGGCCCTTGCACGCAGCGGTGATCGGTGAACCCGGCACAGCAAACTGGAACCCGGCACGCCAGCGGGCGGTCATCGAGTACCTCACCGGCGCGGGCGCCGATCCGAACATGGCCGCGCTGGGCGGGGTAACGCCATTGCACCGGGCGGTCCGGAACCGATGCTCGGCCGCTGTCGAGGCACTCCTGCACGCAGGCGCCGACCCTCGCTTGCCAAACGACCGCGGCTCGACGCCGTCTGATCTCGCACGCTGGACAACGGGGGCGCAGTGGTGCCGGGTCGCAGGCGGCCAAGATCGAACAGCGGATCATCACCGACCTCCTCAACCGAGCCACGACCTGACACCGGCAGTCGCCAGCCATCCCGCAACGCCCGGCCAGAGCATGGTGCCCGGCGGTCGGCAGCGAGCCTGCGGCCCTAGCCTCGGCTTAGTCGTTTCTCGACAGTGCGCTGCACCGCAACATCAACGGCCCCCGCGGCTGCCGGCCCGGCGGTTCAGCGGAAGAGTTGGTCGATGAGATGTGCGCCGAGCCCGGCCTTCTCGTAGTGCTCCTTACACAGCGCAATGTAGTCGAACACATCGAAGTGCCCTGTGACGTGCCCATTCTCATCCAGCCAGAGCAGTGGCCCGGTCACATTGAAGGTCACCTTCATCGGCTCAGGGGACTCGTAGGCGACGAGCGTGTGCGCCTCTCCGGGTGCCTCATACACCCAGTCACCGGCGGTCGCCACCCAGTCGTGCTCCAGATACCCCCACTTGCCGGAGATCGTGTACGCGAACACCTGCTGCGGATGGTAGTGCCGGTTCACCAGGCCAGCGCCCCGGCACATGAGCACGTCGCACCACCGGTTCTGGCTCGGCGAGATCCACAGCGGGCGGGTTCCCACGGTCTCGGAGATCGGCGCATAGAAGCGGTCGTCATCGGTGGCCGCGTCATGCACGTACGCCTCCGGCGCCGCACCCGGCCGGAACGCCTGCGCGATGGGCTTGAGACCCCGCCAGAACTCTGTGCCTCGCTCCGCCACGGCGCCTCCCTCGGCTCGGCAGCGTGCCCTCCCAGGTTCCCGCACCCGGCCCGGGCCGGCAAGGCCCCTTCCCGCCGTCAACCGTGGTGCGAGCCCGCGCAACCCCAGGCGGTCAGCGTGCGTTGGTGTACGCGGCGCGGAGCCAGTCGGTGAATTGGCCGTCGATGTCGTCAGCGGCCATTAGCCGGACACGGTGGGTGAACAGCGCGTTGAAGCTGCCTGCGGCCTCCAGGCGGGCGGTGGGCGGGATGCCCGGCAGGATCAGGCCGACGTCGAGCCGGCCGGCGCCGCTCGGCTGGATCATGGCGAATTGCTTGGCGCGGCGGATGCTGAGGTAGCCCTTTTTCGGCACGGTGGCCACATCGGTGCCAAGGGCATTGATTACCGTCATGAGCTGGTCATGGAGCGGCCGCAGCGCCGCCTTCTTTCCGGTGTACAGCGCATCGACCGCGGCGTCTGCGGAGGCCGGGGCCGGTGCTGCCGCCTGGCGGGACAACAGCGAGACCCGGTGGGCAGCGCCGTGGGCCATGCCATGCTCGGCCTTGAGCATGGCGACTACGTCGGTGTGCTTGGTGAGGCCGCTGGCAGCGATGAGGGCCAGCCATTCGGAGATGGGGCGGCCGTAGCGTGCCTCGATGTTACGGATCTGGGCGGCAATGCCTTCGTCAACGGTGGCCATCAGGGTTGCCCTTCAGAAGGGGACGCAGGCCCGGGCAGTCCCCGCCCTCCTCCACCGACCGCCCATCGCCTTTCTGTCCCTTGGACGAACGAGCTGCCGCAAAATCGACAGCCATCTGCATCTGAACAGCCTCGCCTGGTGTCATGCCACGGGCAAGCACCCGGCAGGCCACCATCGCCCAGCCTTCACCCCGGCAACGACCCGGCCGGCGATCCCCAGGGCGCCTCCACGGGTTATGTTCCGGTCAGTAGTGGCACTCTGTGGTTGCCAGTCGAGGGGACTGGCGCCAGTCATCTTCTTGGATAGGGAAGGCGCTGGTCTCTTGAGTGACCGTAATTCTCCGCTGTTTACCATCCCGATCAGGCGCGTCATGGGCACGCTCCTGGTTCCGGAGGACGATCCAATCATCGGTGGAGCGTGCGCTAGATGACCTTCGGGGTAGTGGCTTCAGCGAAGGGCCGAAGCGCGAAGCTAAGCGTTATCTGAAGTGACGGGGGAAGAAGGGGGGGCCAACTCCGGGCGCCCAGGGCGGGGGGAACAGGTTGGTTATTGTGTCCAGGAGCGCGCACTGCTGGTCGTGGTAATTGTTGATCACGCCGATCTGGTTGTCGAGGGTCAGCGTGGGTTCGGTCACCGAGTTGTACTGCGGCCAGGCTGGCAGGCCCGGGTCGTTGGGGTTGCCCGTCTTCGCGAAGTTTGTCCAGTAGTCGGTCATCCGCTGGGAGAGGATTTGCTCGCTCGCAGTTGGGGTGTAGTGGCCGAACAAGTTGAAGTTCCCCCACAGGAACGGTTCTTCGAAGATATGGGCCGCCTTGAATTGAGCAAGAAACGGGTCGTTCTCATAGGTGTGGGTGTAGAGGTACCGCCAGACTGGCGCCCCGCCGGCCACGGTGTTCGCCAGCCGGCGAGTGGGGCACCCGCGCACCGCGTCCGTTGCCGCGGTGACGGTGGACCAGAGCAATGAGGGGTAGGCGCTCGGCGGGTACAGCGACCGGATCTGGGCACCCAGCGGAGCGCCCCCGATGGAGTTGGTGTCGCGGACCCAGTTGGCAGTTCTGTACCCCGGGTGCGGCACCCACCCTCCTATGGTGGCTTCTTCCTCCCGGTCGAACCCGACCAGCAGCGGCACAGGCGCGCCGCCAGAAAGCAACTGAAGCGGCGACTTCGGCAGCACCACCCCGCCCACCCACGGCACAAAGTCCGTGGGAGCCACCTCGACCAGCGCGGCAGCCGCCGTTTCGCGCAGGCAGGCGAGCACGTCAGCGGCAGTCTGGCAGCCTACTTTCTGGGCCACCTGCACGCCGATCTGTTCGGCGTCGGAGATCGTGTTGCCGACCCCCGTCAAACCCCAGAGCACATCCCCTTGCACGGCCGCGCGGGTGATCAGCCCGCGCGACAGTGGCGACGCCATCAGGGCAACGGTGTCGAAGGACCCAGCCGAGCTGCCGAACAAGGTGACGTTGGCAGGGTTGCCGCCGAAGGCGGCGATGTTGTCGTGCACCCACTGCAGGGCGGCGAGCTGGTCGAGCAGGCCATACTCCCCCGATGAGCCGCCCCCTTCCGCCGACAGCGCTGGATGCCCGACGAAGCCGAACACCCCCAGCCGGTAGGCAAGCGTCACCACTATGACCCCGCGAGCGGTGAAGGCGCTGGCGCCGGTGTAGGGATGGAAGAGAGCGTTGCCGCCCGGGTGCAGGTGCACCATCACGGGCAGGCCCGAGCCCGCGGTCGCCGTGGGCGGAGCGAACACGTTGAGATACAGGCAGTCCTCAGAGCCCAGCGTGCCGCCGTTGAAGTCGGTCTGGATGCAGGGCGGTGCGAACCGGGTGGCGTCCCGGACCCCGGACCATGGCGTTACCGCTGCTGGCGGCCGCCACCGCAAGGCACCCAGGGGCGGGGCTGCGTACGGGATGCCCCGCCACTCCGCTTCCGGACCGACGACGACGCCCTGGACGGCGCCAGCCGTGGTCTGTACGACCAGACCGGGTGAGGCCAGCGCCGACACCGCCGGGGCAGCGGTGACCGCGGCGGCCATTCCCGGCGTGAGGAGCAGCGCCACGGCTGGCAGGCAGAACGCCAGCGCGGCGATGCGGCGAGATAGCGGCTTACAGGACATCGGCGGCCCCCAAAGCGCGGTGAATCAGCGCGATCACGCCGCACGGACCGAAAGCCATATTCCTCCTGGGCCGGGCGCCGGTCAACACGCGGCCAGCGCTTCATCAACATGGTTGCCTGGACGCCGATGCCCAGAGTGGTTGGCGTCGAGCGATCAGGCGTCTTTGACAGGCCTGCTACCGGGAGTGACTTCTCCTGCCCGTCCTTCCCGCAGGCGCCCAGTTCCTTGCGAGTGGTCACCGGGTCAAGGGTCGGTGAATGCCGATCGCGCATGGGTGAGCAGGCGCCATCCAGGTGGCATGTCCGGGGCCGGGATGAACCGGCCCGTACCCGAGGCCGAAAGTAACGGCGGGAAGGGCCTTGACGCTTCGTTTGTCAGGCTCTTGGCCCGCTGCTTGGTCGGCGGTTGCCGACGTCGGCCCGCCCCGCCCTCGCAGGCGAACCTGCCGTTGATGCACCGGCAGGCCAGCCGTCGATGGCGTGTTCCCGACGGAGGGCTGCTGCTTGGTACGGACTAGACGGAGAGGGGCTCACAGGAATGCGTCGGTATCTACTCGCAGCACTGTGGCCCGCTGGGATTGCCGCGATCATGGCCACGACGGTCATCAAGGCGCGGCAGGCGGGGGGCACCGCCGGGCCGGGCAATGGCGGCGGCCGGAGCGTGGCCAGGCCTGCCAGCGCGGCTGGATCAGGGGTGGCAGCCGCTGCCGGGCTCGGTTCCGGGCTCGCCGGCAGTGAGCGGCAAGGCACGGCCCGCACGGGGTACCCTGCCGGGCTGGTTCCAGGCGCTTTCCGCCGAGCCGCCGAGCCGGTGGCGCGGCGGGACTGGGCACTGGGCCTGCTCCGGCTCGGTACCATCAGCTGTGCCGACGGCGCCCTGTCCTACGGGGTGATGGCGCTGCTCGGCCGGGTGGTCCTCAACCATGGCCCGGCGATCGACGAGCCGATTGTCGGCTGGACCACCAAAAACCAAATCGACTGGTGGGCCGCGGTCACCGAACGGCTCAACATGATCGGCCGTAGGTCGACCATCCGGGGCGCCGCTGCTACCGCCGCAGTCTGCCTGGCGGTGACCTGGCGCGAGCGCAAATGGCTGCCCCCCGCCGTGCTCGCCGCCGCGTTCCTGGCCGATTACAGCGCGACACGCGCGCTGCGCCGCACGTTCCGTCGGCCCGGCCCGCCGGACAGTCCCCGTGGCAGCTATCCCTGCGGCGGCTGCGACCGGGTGGTCTTGTTTTATGGTCTGATCGCGCACCTGCTCTGGCGGGAGTTCAGCGCCAGCCAGCGCGGGAAGGTCTGGGCCATCGGCGCGGTGAGTGCCCTTGCTTTCAACGAGGGCTACAGCCAGCAATACCTCAGCAAGCACTGGTTTACCGACATCGCCAGCGGGCTGTTGTATGGCGCGGTGCTGCTCGCGCCGTTCCTCGCCGCGATCCGGCTGATCGCCGGGTCGGCCGGTGTGGCGGCTGGGCAGGTCCGGCCCGCCATCGCGGCCGACAAGGCGGCGCAAACCGCAGCGGTACGAGCTGGGTGCAGTCGCCGAGGAAGGTGAGCATCTTGGCGAGTTCGGCAGCGGCGCTGGCGGCGAGCCGGACGTCGGGGTGGTCACTAATGCACCATCTTTCTCGAAAGCACCACACGGTGCTTTGCTGAAGGGAGTCGGCGGGAGCCGGGTGGCGGCCTGGGCCGGCAGCCCGGGAAGGGCCACGATGACACCGCCGCCCCGGTTCTCCCGGGGACAGGGACCGGCAACGAGGAGAAGCGCCGCAGAGCGCCGGTTAGTGACCACCCGGTGGCTGTCCTCCTCGCCGGGTCATCCCTTCGGGGTGCCCGCGGCGTGCGGGCCGCGGGGCATGGGGGTGGTCCGCGCGGGCAGCGGGATCAATCAAGGGGACGGCCGCGCCGCCAGGGGGCGGGGGCCAGCGAGTGGGCCGATCCGCGCTGCCCGCGTCCAGCCCTCACCGATCTGGTGGATGCACCTGGGGATGCAGTACGAGCACTGAGCGGCTCCCGCCTGCGGTTACGAACCCTTGCTTGCAAAGGATGCGGCCGCGACCGGAGGACCTGCGGCTGCACAGGTCAAGAGCACTCCCGGGTGATCCGTGACTGACCGTGAATCGCCGTACGTGACCCTCCTTACGGGCACGCGGGGGGCACGGTCCGGCCTCTCGCCGCCGCCCAACCTTCTGACACTCACAGATCCGTGGTCACCCGTACGGGCATCGGGACCCGTTCAGATCAGTCCGTGACCTCGGGGGGCGCTGCTGCCTGCTGTTCACGTGAGTCCGGAGAACTGGAAGGTCGTTCGTCCGCGTGGCTCCCGGCCGCATGCGGACCGTGACGCCCTGGTCCTCGTCACCAACATCGGACCGTCTCGGTTCATCCTGCTTGGGTGATTTGGTTGGTTGAGCCGGGCCGTAGTGTCGGGCAGGCGGGGGTGGCTGGGTCCTGGGTCAGCGCCGTGATGGAGTGCGGTGATGGCTGGAATGCGGCGTTCAGGGAGCGGACTGTGGCTGAAGCAGACGGCGGGCACAAGTTCGATCACGTCGTGTCGGTGATGTTCGAGAACCGGACGTTCGACAACCTGCTCGGCCGGCTGTACCAGCCGGGTGAGGTCCCCTCGTTCGAGGGCGTGATCGGCAAGGACCTGAGCAACCCGATCCCGGAGTGGGCCGAGCGCGGCGCGGACCGCAAGGTCGTGCCCTACGGCGTCGCGGCGAACATGGACGCCCCGAATCCCGACTCCGGGGAGGAGTTCACGCACGTCAACACCCAGCTGTTCGGCGTCATCGACCCGCCCGGCAACCGGGGCATCATGTCCGAGCAGATGGCCGCCCCTTTCAACGCGCCGGGCGACCCGCCATCGACGCCGACGATGGACGGGTTCGTCGCCGACTACATCAGTACGTTCACCGCAGAGATGGGCCGTCAGCCCGCCTATGAGGAGTACGCGCAGATCATGACCGGCTACACCCCCGAGCAGGTGCCGGTCATCTCGGCGATCGCCCGGGGTTTCGCCACCTTCGATCACTGGCACTGCGAGGTGCCCTCGCAGACGTTCACGAACCGGTCCTTCTACCACGCGGCCACGTCATCGGGGCTTGTCGTCAACGTCCCCTATGACAACTTCCCTCTCAACAACGATGCCGAGACCATTTTCGAGCGGCTGGATGCCGCGGGCCTGCCGTGGCGGGTCTACGTCGACCCCGGGATGCGCATGTCGATTACCGGGATGATCCACGCATCCCGGCTGTCCAGGCACTTCGCCACCCACTTCTCCACCCTCGACGACTTCTTCGGCGACGCCGAACGCGGCACCCTGCCCGCCTACTCGTTCATCGAGCCCTGCCTGATACACGCGCACAACGACTACCACCCTGCCTTCAACGCGGTGTCCCCAGGAATCTCGGCCGACCCGCCATCGTCGATCCTGGGCGGGGAGGACCTGCTGGCCCGCATCTACACGGCGGTGCGCGCCTCTTCAACTGCCGGTGGCTCCAATTTCGCCAACACCTTGTTCCTGGTCGCGTTCGATGAACACGGCGGCACCTACGATCACGTGGTACCGCCCCGGGCCGCCCCGCCCGACCGAGCCGCCCCGCCCGGTCAGATGGGCTTCCGGTTCGACCGGGCAGGGATCCGCATCCCCACCCTGGCCGTGTCCGCCTACATCGACCCCAGGACCGTCGTCACCGGCCAGTACCGCAACACGTCCCTGATCCGGACCCTGCGCGAGCGCTGGCCGCTCGGGCCCCCGCTGACCGCCCGCGACGCGACCGCCCCCGACATCGCGACCGTCCTCACCCGCGCCACCCCCAGGGCGCAGGAAGACTGGCCCGAGGTCACGCCCAGGCCGGTGCCTCAGCTGCTAGGAACGCTGCTTCCCCTCGACAAGCGGCTCCCGCCGCTGGGCCAGTACCTGCTCGGCGTAGCCATCACGCTGGACACCAAGTACACCGGGCATGTACCCGACCTCGACCCCAAGACCGCGACCGGGCAGCAAGCCAACGACTACATGAACGACCGGACCGCCAGAATCTGGCCTGGCCTCGTCACCCACCCCTCCTGACCATAAACCGGCCACCAGTCGAGACCTCAGCGCGGCCAGCGGCTCGCATTGTTCACGTGTTCCTGCTCCTTCCCTGTCTTCCTCCTAGGCGCTGAATCCCTGGTGAGCGGCCGGCCGGTCAAGGGTCGCGAAGCGATCGCATGCCACGCCGTAGGCGCCCTTTACGCGTTGGCCGCGACTGGGACACTGATATGCCGAGGAAGACGGCTCACGTCTGGCGCCATGATGCTGCCGGTAAGCCCGTCCGATCATCGGATCGGACGCGGGTGCCCGGCGCGCCGCGCCGGGTCGGCCCCCCGGGCCGCAGCCCGGCGTGTGCGCGTCCGGGCGCGGCGGCGCGGAGCGTCGCCGCCTTGAGTACGCCCGGCATGGGCGATCGCTTGGGGGTGAAAGTCCCCTGGAGGAAGAGGTGGTGCTAACTCCTAGCCGGAGGCAACTGCGTCGTCGTGAGCCTGATCGGCAAGGCGCTGGACGCCTGCGGGCGCAAGCTCGACGGGTCGGCGGCGGCTCCCGAGTATTACCGGCGTCGTCGGCGCACGTTCTACGGCGCATTGAAGTACGCGGTGCGCGAGAAGCATCTTTCGGCAAACCCTCTCGACGGCGCCGAGGACCCCGAATGGAAGGCACCGGAAGTCGCCGACGCCGTAGACCGGCGCCGCGTCGCGAATCCCGCCCAGATGCGGCAGCTCCTGGACGCGATCAGGGCCACCGGCCAGACCCAGGGCCACGGCTCGTCGCGCTGTACGGATGCATGTACTACGGCATGTTGCGGCCGTCCGAGGCGGTCTCGCTCATGCTGGATGAGTGCAAGCTGCCCGATCATGGCTGGGGGCTGCTGGAGTTCAGCGAGGTCCACTCGGCGGCCGGGCGGGAATGGACCGACGACGGCGAGGTCCACGAGACACGCAAGCCCAAGGGCGGCCAGCGCAACGCGATCCGCCGGGTACCGATCCCGCCCGTGCTCGTCCAAATGATCCGCAAGCATGTCGATGAGTTCGGCACGGCACCGGATGGCCGGTTGTTCCGCACCTATCGCGGCAGCATCTACCTGCCGTCCACGCTGTGGCAGGTGCTACAGAAAGCACGCGGCCGGGCCTTCACCCAGGCCCAGGCCGCCTCCCCGCTGGCCCGCAAGCCCTACGACTTCCGCCACGCTGGCATCTCCTGGCGGCTCAACGCCGGAACCCCGGCAACGCTCGTCGCCGAGTGGGCCGGGCACACGGTCGAAGTCCTCTACCGCATCTACGCCCACCGCCTCGACGGCAACGACGAACGCTGGTTCGCTCGCATGGAGCAAGCTCTTGGCTGACGAGAAGCCCTCGGAGCCGATCCGGGGGCTTCGTCTTGCGGGCAGTGATCTGGGCCGATGGCCTCAATCCCATTCCGCGTATATTCCGGGAACCACGACAGGGAGAGGCATTCGGCAGCGCATGGCTGCACATGATCGAATGAGGGAGAACCGAGAAACCGCTGGTCAGCACGGGTTCTGGCTGGTCTAGCTGAGTGCCCCCGGCAGGATTCGAACCTGCGCTCACGGCTCCGGAGGCCGTTGCTCTCTCCCCTGAGCTACGGGGGCTCGGGACTCCGCAAGGTTACCAGCCTCGGCGGCCATATCGGGCGGTCGGCGGGCGTGCGGCTGCCGCGACGAGCTGCCAGCGATCCCCAGGGTCCACGGCGGGAAGTCCGGCCCCGGCGTGTCGCGTCATCCGCCGTCCCGGGCCGGTTATCCCGGAGGAGTACATCCGCGTTTCCGGCGCGGGCAGTCGCGGGCAGTGCCGGGAAGACGCTAACCTCGCGCCCGTGGCGCAGGGACTGGGACGCGTGCTCGTGGTGGACGACGATGAGGTGATTCGTCAGCTCATAGCCGTCAACTTGACCCTGGAAGGGTTCGACGTCGCGACCGCGGTGGACGGCCAGGACTGCCTGGACAAGGTGACCGCGATCGATCCCGACGTGATCACCCTCGACATCATGATGCCCAGGCTGGATGGCTGGATGACCGCGAGCCTGCTCCGGCGCAACCCCGATACCAGTGCGATCAAGGTCGTGCTCATCACCGCCCGCGCCCAGGAGGACGACAAGACGCGCGGTAAGCAGATCGGCGTGGACGCCTACCTCACCAAGCCGTTCGACCCGTCGGAGATGATCCGCGTGGTCAGGGAGCTGGCCGGTCACCCGCCCGTCGCCGACCCCGCCTAGCCCCGCCGCCCGCCGGGCGTGCCGCAGCCGCCCCGCCACGGGAACCGCCGCCGCGCGACGCACCGCCACGGGGCCCGCCACCGCCCGGGGCGCCGCGGCGAACGGGGCCGGCCGCGCGGAACAGGCCCGCCCACTGGTCTGCGCCGAGCTGTGACGGCAGCGCGCCGGGCGCGAAACCCAGTTCCCGCGCGAGTCCCGCGAACCGGGCCCGGGGGATCGTGCGCGCCAGCGCGCTGGCCACGGTCGGGCGCGCGCCCTCGAACGCGGCCGTGACGAAATCCGTGTAGTCCCGCCGCGACGCCGGGTCCACCAGCGGGGAAGAACGCCGCGTCACGATGAGCACCGCCGTGTCCACCCGGGGCACCGGGCGGAACGCCGTCGCCGGGATCCGCGCCCCGGTGCCGAACTCGAACCACGGTTCCCAGCACGCGTTCAGCAGCGTGCCCCGGCCCCGGGTGCCCCGCTTCCGCGCCACCTCGGCCTGGACGATCAGGTCCGCGCGGGCCAGGGCATCGGAGTCCAGCAGCCGGCGCAGGATCTTCGTGGTGATCCCGAACGGGATGTTGGCCACCACGCGGAACGGCTCGGCGGGCAGCGGCGCGGTCAGCACGTCGGCTTCCGCCACGGTGACCGCTGGCCAGGCGCCGAACCTGGCGCGCAGCCGCGCGGCCAGCGCCGGATCCCGCTCGATCGCCAGGACCCGGGCGCCCCGGCGCGCCAGTGCCTCGGTGATCAGGCCGTTCCCCGCGCCGATGTCGACCACCAGGTCCCCGTCTCCCGCCCGGGAACCATCCACGAGCGCATCGATCGCGCGGCGGTCGACGAGGAAGTTCTGGCTGAGCACACGGCGCCGGACGGCCCTGTCAGGCATGCGCCGAGCGTAGCCGCCGCCGGGGAGCGGCTAGCCTGCAACGGTGCTCACCGGGGACCTGGACCGGCTGCTGGCTGCGGAGATCGGCGCCTGGCGGCCACCGCCCGCGGCCACGGCGCCGCCGGCCTGGCAGCCCGCCCCGCCGGACAGCGCGCCCGCGCCCGGCACGTACGCCACGCCGGTCGCGCTGCGCCTGGCGGACGGCGACCCGCGCGAGTCCCTGCGGATCGCGATGACGCTCGCGGCCGCGCTCCGCCGGGCCGGCTGGGTCCGCTCCGCGACCGTGACCGGCGGCTACGTCACGGTCACGGTCACGCCGGACGCGCTGGCCCGGCTCGCCGTCCGCATCACCGCGGCCGGGCCCGCGTGCGCGCGCGGCACCGGCCTGGCGGGCACGACCGTCCCGGCCCCGCCGGACCCGGACCTCGCCACCGCGCCCGGCTGGGCCGACGCCCGGCGGCGCCTCGCCGCGTTCCTGGCCGGCCGGCTGGCCGAGGCGGCCGGTGCGCGGACCTTCCCTTCTTTCATTGACGAACGACTTTCCGTGCCCGGTCACCGTCCTGCCCAGCCAACGGGCCCCGTGGCGGCCGCCGTGAGCTTCGCCGGGGCCGGTCCGGTCCGCTACGCGCTGGCCCGGCTGCCGCCGGGCGCCCCGGCGCGGGTGGACCCGTGCCACGCTGCCGCGCGCCGGCTGGACGTGCCCGCCTATGCTGTTCGGTACGCACACGCGCACGCCGCATCCAGCCTGCGCCAGGCCGCTGACCTCGGCCTGAGCCTGGGGGAGGCGGCGGAGTTCGGCCCGCGGCTGCTCGCGCACCCCAGCGAGCAGGCGCTGCTGGACGAACTGTCCTGGCTCGCCGAACGCGTGGCCGGGGCGGCGCGGCGGGCCCGGCCGGACGCCTTCCCACGCTACCTTGAGCGGCTGGCCGGTGCGTACTTCGACTGCCAAGAGCGGTGCCCGGCAGTGTGGCCGGGCATGAAGGCGGCCGGCCCGACGATCGTTGCCCGCTTCTGGCTGGCCGCCGCCACGGCGACCGCGCTGCGCGCGGGCCTGGACCTGCTCGGCGTGGACACGCCCGACCGACTGTAGGGCGTGTCCCGTAGGTCTATGCCGTCGCGAGCGGCTGTCCGGCGGGATGCATCGCAAGGCGGAGGAGGAGCCCATAGTGGTTCTATGGGCGACGACGACAACGCAGCGAGGCGCCCGTCCGGCAGCCGCGCAGCAGGCTGAATGACCTATGGGACATGCCCTCATTCCGGGGTAACCAAGGAGAAGCATGAGCCGAGTCGCTCACCCGGCCGGGCCGCGCCACGCGGACGTGCTGCCCGCCGAGCACCCGCCCGCGCCCCCGGCCGACCTGAACGCGCTGGACCCGGCGATCTGGCCGCGCAGCGCGCGGCGCGTTGACGGGATCCTCAACCTCGGCGGGATCGACGTCAGGGACCTGGCCGGCCAGCACGGCACCCCGGTGTTCGTCCTGGACGAAGAGGACTTCCGCGGCCGGTGCCGGGACTTCGTCCAGGCGTTCGGCGACCAGGCCGCCGTGTTCTACGCGGCCAAGGCGTTCTGCTGCCGCGGCGTGCTGCGCTGGGCCGCCGAGGAAGGCCTCGGCGTGGACGTGTGCACCGGCGGCGAACTGGAGATCGCGCTGGCCGCCGGGGTGGACCCGGCCATGATCACCATGCACGGCAGCAACAAGCTGCTGGCCGAGCTCGAGCGCGCGGTGGCCACGGGCGTGGGTCACGTCGTGGCCGACTCGTTCGAGGAAATCGCCCGGCTCGCCTACCTCACCGAGGAACGCGACCGGCTGACGGACGGCGGCCAGCCGGGGGGCGATCGTAACTCAGCGAAAAAAGCGGGGGCGGGACGGGCGCCCCGCGTCCTGGTCCGGGTGACCACCGGAGTCGAGGCGCACACGCACGAGTTCGTGGCGACCGCGCACGATGACCAGAAGTTCGGCTTCTCGCTGTCCTCCGGCGCGGCGGACGAGGCGGTGCGCCGGGTGCTCGCCGCGCCGTCGCTGGACTTCGCCGGGCTGCACTCGCACATCGGCTCGCAGATCTACGACACGGCCGGGTTCGACGTGGCCGCGCACCGGGTGCTGGAACTGGCCGCGCGGATCCGCGCCGAGCACGGCGTGCACATCGGCGAACTGGACCTGGGCGGCGGCTTCGGCATCGCCTACGTGCCCGGGGACGACCCGGCCGACATCAAGGTGGTCGCGCAGAGCCTGCACCAGATCGTGGCCGCCCAGTGCGCGGCGGCGGGCCTGGACGTGCCGCGGCTCACCGTGGAACCCGGCCGCGCGATCGCCGGGCCGGGCACCGTTACCCTGTATGAGGTCGGGACCATCAAGGACGTGGACGGGCTGCGCAGCTACGTCAGCGTCGACGGCGGGATGAGCGACAACATCAGGACCGCGCTGTACGGGGCGGAGTACACGTGCGCGCTCGCCTCCCGGGAGTCGGCCGCGCCGCCGGTGCTGTCCCGGCTGGTCGGCAGGCACTGTGAGAGCGGGGACATCGTGGTCAGGGACACCTACCTGCCGGCCGACCTCGCGCCGGGGGACCTGGTCGCGGTGGCGGCCACCGGCGCCTACTGCCGCTCCATGGCCAGCAACTACAACCACGTGCCACGCCCGCCGGTCGTCGCGGTCCGCGACGGCTCCTCCCGCGTGCTGCTCCGCCGGGAAACCCCCGGGGACCTGCTCAGCCTGGACGAAGGATGACTGATCCCAAACGGCCGTTGAAGGTGGCGCTGCTGGGCTGCGGCAACGTCGGCTCCGAGGTGTACCGGCTGATCGGTGACCAGGCCGCCGACCTGGCGGCCCGGGTCGGCGCGCCGGTCGAGGTGGCCGGGGTCGCGGTGCGCCGTCCCGGCCGGACCCGCGGCGTGACCGTGGATCCGGGGCTGATCACGGCCGACGCCGCCGGGCTGGTCGGCCGGGACGACATCGACATCGTGGTCGAGGTGATCGGCGGCATCGAGCCGGCCAGGTCGCTGCTGCTCACCGCGCTGCGGGCCGGCAAGGCCGTGGTGACCGCCAACAAGGCGCTGCTCGCCGAGGACGGCATGACGCTGCACGACGCGGCCCGCGCCGCCGGGGCGGACCTGTACTACGAGGCGTCCGTGGCCGGGGCGATCCCGCTGCTGCGCCCGCTGCGCGAGTCGCTGGCCGGCGACGCGGTGCACCGGGTGCTCGGCATCGTCAACGGCACCACCAACTACATCCTCGACCAGATGGACACCTCCGGCGCCGGGTTCGCCGACGCGCTGGAGGAGGCGCAGGCGCTCGGCTACGCGGAGGCCGACCCGACCG
>WNGH01011212.1_pt1 | contig 19305 bp, 17 predicted proteins | sample 5400631 | NCBI WGS metagenome assembly WNGH01 (sample SAMN13153373, study PRJNA577476) | soil metagenome | isolation source: 115 cm soil or saprolite under Garry oak tree replicate 1 | place: USA:California | collected 2016-06-15
AACCTCCATTGCGCTCTTTTGTGTTGGCCAGTTGTTGGGCGCATTGAACTTCATCACCACCACGCTCGATCTCCGGGTCAAAGGTATGAGCCTCATGCGCCTGCCACTCAGCGCCTGGGCATGGTTCATCACCTCCTGCATGGGGCTGACAGCATTTGCCGTGTTAATGCCCGCATGTATCCTCGTCATTCTGGATCACGTGGCCGGAACCAGCTTCTTTGTCGCTTCGAATCTGGTGATTAATGACCAACTGCAGCCGCACTCTGGTGGATCGACTCTGCTTTGGCAGCACCTGTTCTGGTTCTTCGGACATCCGGAGGTATACATCGCGATTGTGCCGGGTATCGGCATCGTTTCCCATGTCCTGATCACCAACATGCGCAGGCCGATGCTTAGCCACAGAGTACTGATCTATTGCATGGGAGCCCTTGCCGTCCTCAGCTACATGGTCTATGGGCATCACATGTTTGTCAGCGGCATGAATCCGTTCTCCTCGCTGGCGTTCTCCTTCCCAACGCTGGTCATAACCATCCCGTCGACCATCGTGGTGCTGATCTGGGTCTTCAGTCTGTATGGTTCCAAGCTGCGTATCAACTCGGCTTCCCTGTTTGCATTGGGCTTTATTTCGATGTTCGTCAGCGGCGGCGTGAGTGGCTTCTTCCTGGCTCAGCCCTCGATCGATATCATGCTCCATGCGACTTACTTCGTGGTGGGCCATTTCCACATGGTGATGGGCGTCGCGGCCATGTTTGGCATCTTCGCCGGAACTTACTTCTGGTTCCCCAAGATGACTGGACGAATGATGAACGAGACTTTGGGGAAAATCCATTTCTGGCTCAGCTTTGTGGGCACGTATTGCATCTTTATGCCATTCCATTACCTGGGAATGGCCGGGAATGTGCGCCGCTACTCGGCGTTCGTGGATGACTACCTGCAACCGCTGATGCCGGTGCATCGCTTCATCACCGTCGCTGCCATCCTTACCGGTGCGGCCCAGCTTATTTTTGTCTACAACCTGATTCACAGCCGGTTCTGGGGCAAGCCGGCGCCCGATAATCCGTGGGAGGCCACTTCTCTGGAGTGGAGTACAGCTACGCCGCCGCCTTTCGACAATTTTGGCGGTAAGCATCCGGTCGTTTACCACGACCCCTATCAATACGGCGTGCAGAGTTCGACTGGCGACTACGTCATGCAGACTTCGCCAGAGCAAGTTAAGACGGAGCACGAAGAGAAGTAACTCGCGAAGAACACTGGCATCTGCGGGAGGGAGTCTACTGCGTTTTGGCAACTACGGTCCATGAACCGCCGAAAATCGAGCCGCACCGTTTGCCGGGTCAAAGACCCTCGGGGAACGGCGGATGGCGGAACCTGGTTCCGTCGGATGGCGACCTGCGTGTGGCGCTGGACTACTCGCCGCCACCGTCTTCGACTGGCATCTGGGTGGTGCTTTTCGCCATTACGATGATGTTTGCTGCGTTCACCAGCGCTCTGATCGTTCGCAAAGGTTCATCGCTGGACTGGCGGCACTTTACGTTGCCGTCGACCCTCTACTTCAACACCCTTCTGCTCCTCGCTAGCAGCGATCTCGCGCCGCCGCATCGCTGCTTTCATGGGCGGCCTGAAAAATCAGGTTGAGAACCCGGCACGCTGGCTGTACATAACCTTATTTCTCGGCCTGCTTTTTGTGGCGGGTCAGTACGTCGCGTGGCGGCAGTTGAGCGCCCAGGGGCTCTATCTAGCCACGAATCCAAGCAGTTCTTTTTTCTACGTGCTGACAGCCACACATGCGCTACATGTGCTGGGTGGTCTGAGCGGGTTGATCTATGTGATTCGCAAGCTCAGTAAGTCGTCCCTGCGACGGAGCACGCTGGATGCGACCGCGCGCTACTGGCATTTCATGGACGTGCTTTGGCTGTACCTGCTTTTGGTGCTCTGGATGAAGCTTTAGTGCACTCAGCAATTAGGAGGGGCCGTGAGCCAAGCTGATTTGACCATGGAAGGACGCGCGACAGGCCTGACAGCAGGACCGGCGTTTTCGATTCCTACAAAAAAGCTGGCGATGTGGCTGTTCCTCATCGCCGACACCATGACTTTTGCCGCGTGCCTGGTGGCCTACGGATTCCTGCGCAATGGGACTCCCGACTGGCCAAGACCGTTCCACAGCATCACCAACGTCGCGGTGATGACGTTCGTTCTTCTAACCAGCAGCTTGACCATGCTGCTCGGACTGCGGTCAGCGAAGGTGGGCGACAAAGCCGGGGCTTTCCGCTGGACCATGATTACGGCGGCTGCGGGTATTGTTTTCGCCCTGCTGCATGTTCGTGAATGGCTGGGGCTCATTAACGAAGGCATGACGCTCTTTAAGAATCCGTGGGGAACCGGACTGTTCGGCGCATCATTTTTTAGCATCACCGGTTTGCACCTCACGCACGTTACGGCCGGCGTAATCGCCCTGGTCGTAGTGGGTCTGCGTTACAAGGGCGGCCGTTACAATGCGGATGACATCGAGATTTTGGGCCTTTACTGGCACTTCGTGGACCTGGTTTGGATGTTCGTGGTACCGCTCGTGTATCTTTTGAATCTCGCCCACTAGATCGAAAAGCTGGGGAGCAGAATGCCATGACAACAGCGAAAGAGCACAAGAGTGGTGGAATCGGGAAGGACCTGACCGTCTATCTTTGCCTGTTGGTCCTCGCAGGCTTGCAATTCGTTATTGCCTATCAGAACATTGATGCATCGCAAATGTTCGTGCGCATGCTGGCGGTCGCCATCGTCGAGGCGGTGCTGGCCGTCATGTTCTTCATGCACCTTTGGGCGGAAAAGCGGGGCTTTCTGCTGTTTGTTGCAGTCTTTACGATTTCTGTCCTGCTGACGATGCAATATGGGTGGACCGACAGCTTCCGGATGCTGGTCGGCGCGCCGTTTTCAAATTGACTCATGCGGGGAAACCGCGAGTTGCGAGAAGAGATGTTAAGAGGAAAGATGAAGGTCGAGAAACCGCTCCTGCTAATTGGTATTGCGCTGGTTGGACTGACCATGCTCGCCGCCCCTCTCCCGGCCTTCTCCCAGAGCTGCGCGCTCTGCTACACCCAGGCAGCCTCCGCTGGCGCTCGCATGATTCAGGCATTGCGCAGTGGGATTCTGATCCTTATCGTCCCGCCCACGTTCATGTCGGTCGGTATGATTTTCATTGTTTATCGCAAGCGCAATCAGTTCAGACAGGCCGATGACGCGCCTGACTCTGACCGCAATTGGTAGCCGGAGAGAATGACAACCACGTCCCTGTGAATTCTTCAGGCAGGTTGTTGTGTGGAAGTTCTGGGCGGACGATGTGCAATTGCTCAAGGACAGTTGCTGGGAGCAACATAGCCGGCAAACCGTGCCTTGATCCAACTTATCTGGTCTGCGGCCGAGGCTCCCATCACGCCGCTGGCATCGAGATCCGGATACTTCAAAAAAAGGATTCGGTCTCCTTGCTTGCACATGCGGGCCACGGTTTTTCCTGACATTTCTGCCGGTATGGCAAGGTTCGCCTCGCCACTGATCACGAGGAGCGGACCGTGGGCCGGCTTCTGACCGGGAGTGTTCCTGCTGAAAAATTCTTTTACGAACCGATTGTTCTCCCAACCCGGTTTGTGCATTTCGTGGTGAACTCCGGTTCTGTTTCTCCTCCACAGGTCCGCGCGACATGCTGGTACGCAGGAATCGCCCTATCTTTCAGCATATCGCTCTCCTGGAACTCTGGATACAGGGCTTTGACAGTGGATGCCAGCACCAGCAGCATGCGATTGGAAGAACCCTGCTCGAAGTGCTGGTAGGCCTGCTCCGCATCCGCCAGACCTGAAGTGGCGACGCTTCCCAGATAGTTGGGATCGCGTACTTCGCTTTCCGCCACTGCCACGGCGGCCAGACCTCCCTGGAAAGGTCCCAAAGCGATCCATTTAGGCCCGATCTGGGTCACAGCCGCGCGCGCCGCCGGAACCGAATAGATCATGTCAAATGCGTTCGACTGCATGTCCAGCACCGGGTTGCCGGAACCGGCCCCCAAACCGGAATAGTCGGTCGCAACCACCGCATAGCCGAGATTGGCGTACATCGCGAGGAGCGGTCCGACGCCGAGATTTTTCATCATTGTGGGAGCGCACTGTCGCGCCGCTCCTCTGAACTCGTGCGCCCAGGCAATCACCGGCCATCCGCCCGCTGGCGGCTTGCCATCCGGAACCAGCACCACAGCCGAGACGGGCACATCCTCACCCTTCGTGGTCCGGGAGTGATAAAGAATCCGCCATGCGGACAATTCGAACGGAAGGTGGTATTCATCGGTCGGTTCCGAGCGTATGAGTTCGCCTGGCTTGCCGGGAGACAGCGAAGGTGGCGTGTCGTAAAAGCTCGTCCGCGGAAGGGTATAGGGAGGCCGGAATGTTTTGGCTTGAGTTGCGGTCTGAGCGTGAACCAAACCTCGGTTTCCAGTCAGTCCGGCCAAACTCAGACAAACCGCGGTGGCAGCCGCGAGAAACATTCGGGCATTGCGGCTTTCGATGGAAAACGGTGATCTATATAGCAATCTCCATGGAAGAGACATCCGCCCGACTCCATGGCCAATCGCACACGCTAAGGCCACCTTCATTTTCTGTAAACGATCCCACCTTTCATCACAAGTCCAACGTTCTCGACCGCTCCGATGTCCTCGAGCGGATCCCCTGAAACAGCGATGATGTCAGCAAGGTAGCCAGCCTCGAGCGCCCCGATCTGTCCTTCCCAACCCAGCAGTTTCCCTCCGTTCAGCAGGTCGGCCTGCAACACGGCCAGGGGCGACATGCCATATTTCACCATGAGCACGAGCTCCCGGGCTTGCGTGCCGTGAGGAAACGGACCAACATCGGAGCCCACCGCCATCGGGACGCCGGCCGCGACCTGCTTGCGGAATTCCTGCACCTTCAGATCAAGCATCCGATGTTCGCGTGCCGTCTGCGCCGGAGATTCCGCATGTTCGGCAAAATACTCGAAGATCGTGAAGGTGGGAACCGCGAAAATCTGTTTTTCCCGCATGATCCGCATGGTCTCGTCGCCCATTTGATTGGCATGGTCGATGGATGCCACTCCCGCCCGCGCAGCGTAGAGTGTCCCAGGCTCACCCGTGCCATGTACCGCAACCCGCTTGCCCAAACGCGCCGCCTCCTCGACGGCGGTCCGGAGCTCGGGTTCTGTGTATTGATAAACTGTGGACAATTTGCCATCTTGAACCGAGTCGGGACCGGTCTCATAAATCTTGATGAAATTCGCGCCTTCCTTCAACTGCTGGCGCATCACCGTCACCAACTCGGCCGCATTGTTGGCATAGGTCGCGTTGGGGAGGACGTGCTGTTCCGGGTTGTAATTGATTGCGTCCTCATGTCCGCCGAGAATGTTAATCGCGTTGCCACTGATCCTCAGCCGTGGTCCCGGTATCCTGCCCTCGTCAATCGCGTTGCGTACGGCGGTATCGGCCGAGCCCGCGCCTTCGGTTCCCATGTCACGTTCCGCGGTGAAACCGGCCATCAGGTCGTCGCGGGCCGCCAAGGTGGCCGTAATCGTCCGCTGCGGCACGGACTCTTGAACCGTCTGAAGATCCTCTGCCCCCGGATGCAGGAAGAGATGTATGTGGGCATCGATCAATCCCGGCATCAAGGTGCGATCGCCCAAATCGATCACCTCCACCCCAGCCGGACGCTTCACCCCAGATCCCACTTCTACAATCCGCTCGCCTTCCACCAAAACTTCGCCCGGTTTTACGAGGCGGCCGTTTTTCACGTCCAGCAAGCGCGCCGCATGCAAGACCACGGCATGTCCTGGCGCAGTTCTGGTTTGGCTCCGAGCGTACGGCGTCGAGGTCGAAAACAACATAATGGCAGTGGCTAGCAGACGAAAATTGGCGTCCGTCATAGGAATAGGACGCGATGCTACCACTTTGAAAGCGAGCGTGCCATACGAAGCTGCGCGGAAATGCCACCGGGGAGTTTCCATCATCGCATCTCCGTACCTCCGTAGTAGACTCACTGTTTGGCAGGCGCCGAGGTTGATCGCGCCTGCCAGACAATATCCCCGACTCACAGGATTAAATTCGCATGCCCTCTCAAGAATCCCATAGTGTCGCCATTTGGCCGGTCATCTCCGAGGCGAAGTTGGGTGTTGTATTTTCAGCTCTCGTCCTCATTATTTTTTTAGCCAGCGCAAATTTGGCGCACGGCCGTTCCTCAAAAGCGGCGCACGGCGCCGTCGAAGAGCAGCCCTTCGGCACGACAAAGGAGGGAAAGAAAATTACTCTCTATACGCTGACCAATTCGCATCACATGGAAGTCCGCGCCATGAACTACGGCGCCATTATTGTTTCGCTGAGAGTTCCCGATCGAAAAGGGCAGGTGGCGGATGTTGTGCTCGGCCACGACACTCTCGAGGGTTACTTCGACAACTCTCCTCACCTAGGCGGTCTGGTCGGACGCTATGCCAACCGCATTGCCAACGGCTCATTCACCCTCGACGGCGTGAAGTATTCGCTGCCGAAGAATAACGGTCCAAATACCCTGCATGGCGGCATCAAGGGATTTGATCAAGCTGTGTGGCAAGGCACTCCACTCAAAGGCAAGACTGGGGTCGCATTCTCCTACCTCAGCAAGGACGGCGAAGAAGGGTTCCCGGGCAATCTGAAAGTCAGAGTCAGTTACTCGCTCACCGAAGCAAACGAACTGGTCATCAATTACGAAGCCACCACCGACAAGCCCACCGTCCTCAACTTGAGCCAGCACAGTTATTTCAACCTCGCCGGTGAAGGCACGGGAGACATTCTCAACCACGATGTCATGATCAACGCCGATCGCTTCACTCCGGTCGACAGCACCATGATTCCTACCGGCGAACTGCGCCCGGTAAGAGGCACTCCTCTGGACTTCACGACTCAGACGAAGGTTGGCGCGCGCATCGACGACAACTACGAGCAGCTGGTTTTAGGCAAAGGCTACGACCACAATTTTGTGATCAATGGCAAAGCCGAGGGCTTGGTGTTAGCCGCGCGAGCGTATGAGCCCACGAGTGGCCGCGTCATGGAGATCTCCACCGACCAGCCCGGAGTCCAGTTTTATACCGGAAATTTTCTGGATGGAACCGTCACGGGCAAGCAGGGACATGTGTACAAGCAGCGTTACGGACTATGTTTCGAGACCCAGCATTTTCCCGATTCACCCAACCATGCCGAATTTCCTTCCACGGTTCTGAGACCGGGACTGACGTTCCATTCCCGCACGATTTTGAAATTCTCGGCAAAATAGCGGAGGGGGACCGCGACCATTCGCAGCGGCGAAGCGTTCACTCCCCCTTCAGCTCGTTGAGCAGCGCATTTTCTACTTGTTTCCGGTGCTCCGCCGTGAGCTTTGCCCCTTTCGACGTCAGATAAAAAGCGTCAATCGCCATCTGACCTTCGGTATCAATCAACGCGATCTCGATGTTGCACTTCTGATGGGAAAGACAGGAACTGATGCGGTGCAAAAGCCGCGGCCGGTCCTGAGCTATCACCTCGAGCAGCGTGCTCGCGGAAGAGCAGGCATCATCAAATTCAATCCTTGTCTGTACCTTCACCTTGGCGACCGCATTCTTGTCCGAGCGCTGCCGGTCGCGCAGCATGCGGTCCAAGTCCGCTTTACCCAGCATGACGTCCGTCATGCTGCGCTTGAAGCGCTCCCACTCCGACAGGTTCAATTCCAGAGTGCGAAAGCGGTCCGTAAAGTAAAGCGTGTCCACCACGGTTGCGGCTTCGTTGGAGAAGGCATTTGCTTTCACAATGTTCATGCCCCAGGCCGCCAGTACCCCGGCGAGAGTCGCAAACAAGAATGGCCGATCGGTGGCGACCAGGGTCAATTCATACCAGTGCCGTCCCCGCTTGAGGTCGAGTTGTACGGGCTCATTGCCAAGCTCTTCCGCCATCTCCATGTGTCGCATAATCTCTTCCGCGGAGTGCATACGGAGGTAACGTTGCGGAAATCCCTCCACAAAATCCTTCAACCGATAGCCGGTGACAGGAGCCAGGCTCCTGAGCCGTGCCAGTTTCTCGTCGCCGGCATCCCCGTGCACACGCTGGTCGGCGCTCCGGTTCAAGTAGTTCGCTGCGCCAATGTAGAGTTGCCAGATATTTTCTGCCTTCCACGGCGTTAAAGCCTCGGGGTTCACGGCTTTGATGTCCGCATACGTTAGCAGGCAAAGCATCTTGAGCCGCTCCGGAGTGCCCACCTTGTCGGCAAAAGTGGCTACCGTCTCAGGATTAAAAATATCGCGGCGCAGCGTCGCTGACATCTCCAGGTGATTGCCAATCAGAAAAAGCACGGTCGCGCGCTCGCCCGGATCCACGTCCAACCGGTCCAGGCAGCGGGCAGCGATTTCCAGGCTGGCCTCCACGTGATTGCCACCGGGCACGCCTTTTCCTGTGTCATGCAGCAGGAGGGCAAGGTAGAGCAACTCAGGATCTTCCAGCTCGCTAAGGAGCTCGGCATAGCGCTGATCCCATTCCGATTGCGATCGGGGCAAGCGATGCAGGCTCTCAATTGCGACAAACGAATGCTCGTCCACCGTGAAACGATGATAAAAGTCGCGCACCACCAATGAATCCGTCAGCCGCAGTTCGGGCAACAATACCGTGAGCAGGTGCAGCGAGTGCATCGCCCGTAGCGCTTCGGCGGCGTGTGGCTGCAGCAAAGTTTCCTGCAAGTAGAGCCAGAGTTCGGCGCCGCGCGGCGGAGTCGCCGCCAGCGCCGGCAGAGCCTGTTCAATCCGATACTCGGTGGTCGTGCTCAGCTTCAGCCCATGCAGCGCCATGAAGTGAAACAGACGCAACAGAATTTCCGGGTCCTCGAGCGCCGAAGCCTGTTGCAGGAAGATGAGCCCATCCACAACCGAAAAATCCGGAGTGGAGAGTTGTAAACGCCAGCTCTGAATCTGGCGGTACAATGAAGACCAGGCTTCGGGAATCTCCTCCATGAGCTGCGACATGGAGCGTTGCACGGCTCGCGCGTGTCCGAAATAAATCCGCATCCAATCCGCTGCCGTGAGTTCGGGCGATTCATTGGCCCCAATCTTCTGCGCTGCCGCCTCGTCCTGCGCTTCCCAGCTCAGAGAATTGTCATCCCGGCCATTGCGGAAATGCAGGAAACAACGCGCCGCCATCAGGAAGTCCAGCGCCGATTCCAGTTGCTTGCGCACCGGTGCCCGAACAGCGCTGGCATCGGGCCAGTCGTGCAGCTTGTCCATGGCCGAAATCAGGGCTAGCCAGCAGGCGACGTTGTAGTCGCGCAAGCCGCCGGGGGTCTCCTTCAAATTCGGTTCGAGGTGAAAGACCGTGTCGCCAAACTTGTTATGACGTTCGCGCGTGACTGCGGCCAATCCCTGCAGCAGAGGTTTTGACTCCCGCATGATCAAGTTTGGGATCAGTTTGTCGTGCAATCGGACAAACAAATCCCGGTCCCCGGCCAAGTAGCGGCAATCGAGCAGCGAGATAGTGAACTCAGTGTTACGCGGATCGCAGCGGTCACATTCCGCCAGCGTTCGCGAAGCCGCACTCAGCTTCAGCTTTAGGTCCCACAGTTCGCGCGACAAGCGCCGGATGACATCTTTGTGCGCCTCTTCTTCGTCGTGATCGGCATAGAGGAAGAGCAAATCAATATCGGAATAGGGAAACAGCCAGCCTCGTCCAAATCCTCCGGTTGCTACCAAGGCAAAATTCCGCGGGCCGTGTTCTTCCCGCGAGATCAGATCCTGCCACAGCCATTTCAAAATATTTTCGACCAACCGGGTGCGTTGCGCTACAGCGACGCGACCGTCACCGGTAGCCGTGAATTCACGCTGGATGCGTGCCGATTCCTCGGCCTCAAGATGGCATGCACAGCCTTCTCTACCATGGAATCGGGCAGCACCACTTCCACTTTGGTCTTGGGAATCAAGTCGACACTGTATTCGCGTCCGCGATAGAACTCGGTGTGGCCTTTCTGCCGGCCATGGCCGCGTACTTCGATCACCGTCATGCCCTCGACGCCGGCTTCTTGCAATGCGCTCTTTACCGCCTCCAGCTTGGAGTTTTGAATGATTGCTTCGACCTTGGTCATGATCGTCTTCTCGCTGTCGCGTGCAGCTTCAATTCTTTCCCGGGGCTCACTTCGCCGAATGCCACTTCGCCACCATTATGCAGACGCCTCCCAGTAATAGCCTTCTTCACCGTGCTGCGATAGATCCAGGCCCTGAACTTCTTCTTCTTCGTTGACCCGTAGCCCGATGGTGACGTCTACCACCTTCAAGATAATGAGCGTGCCGACAATCGCCAGGCCCCAGGCGATCGCCACTCCCAGCATTTGGTTTAGCAACTGGTGCGGGTTTCCTTCCAGGACTCCGGAAGCTAAAGTGTTTCCCCGGGCGTCCTTGAAAATCGGGTTCACCGCGCTGGAAGCGAATACTCCGGTGAGCAACGCCCCCAGCGTACCACCGGCGCCATGCACGCCGAAAGCATCGAGCGAGTCATCGTACCCGAACTTCGCCTTTACCTTGGCCACCATCCAGTAACAGAAGACGCCGGCAATCAGCCCGATCAGCAGCGCCGGCATCGGGCTCACGAATCCAGCGGCAGGCGTAATCGCAACCAGCCCTGCCACTGCGCCCGAGATCGCGCCCAGAGTGCTAGGTTTGCCGTTGCGCAACCACTCTGCTCCAGCCCACCCTAGAGCCGCGGCCGCTGCCGCAAAGTGGGTAGCGACGAACGCGCTGGTCGCAAGGCTGCCTGCACTCAGCGCGCTACCCGCATTAAATCCAAACCAGCCCACCCACAGCAGACACGCGCCGATAAAGCTGAGCACCACACTATGGGGAGGCATGGGTTCCTTGGGATACCCGACGCGTCGCCCTAGGTACAGCGCGCACACTAACGCTGACACTCCGGAAGTGACGTGCACGACCGTGCCGCCGGCAAAGTCGAGCGTCGGGAAACGCCCGCCCAGAGCCGCATTCAGCAGTCCTCCTTTGCCCCACACCATGTGCGCCATGGGATCGTAGACCAATACCGACCACAGAATCATGAAGACCAGCATGGCGCTGAATTTCATGCGCTCGGCAAACGCTCCCGCAATCAGTCCGGGCGTGATGATGGCAAACATGAGCTGGTACACCATGAACGTCTGCAGCGGAATCGTACCGGAATAATCGGGATCGGGGGTTGCACCTACCCGGTGAAGAAAAACGTTGTGCAATCCTCCAATAAAACTGCTGCCCGAGCCGAACGACAAGCTAAAGCCGAACAATCCCCAAAGCACGGTAACGACCGCCATCAATGCAAAGCTTTGCATCATGGTGCCGAGCACGTTTTTCTTGCGCACCAGGCCGCCATAAAACAATGCCAGACCGGGCCCCGTCATCATGAGGACCAGAGCCGAGCTGGTGAGCATCCAGGCATTGTCAGCAGAGCTTTTGGCATCGGCGGCTTGCTGCTCCAGCCTGGCCAGCCGCACGCTTTGCTCGGAGGCGCTCGAGGTGCTGGATGTGCCCACGGTGGTCTGTGCCGCAGCAGTTTGCCCGAGACAGGGTGTGAGGAACGCGATTACCAGAGCGGCAATCAGCCGTTTTCCCATGAATAAATGCTTCCTCCGGGGAGTGAAATGGCGACAACCCCTGCTATTTTACGACGCGCCTACTCTATCTCCCGCAGCAAGTCCACGGAAATTCAATCTATTTATCGGATCGATCAGGAAATGTTATGGCGGTTGGTTTCAGAGCGATAGATGATGTCTCCTATTTACCCGGTTGCCGGATGAAATACCGCAATTTATCCATGCTGGCAGGCACAGCCACGTCGAAAAATCCAACCATCATCTCGTCCGAAGTCTGGTCTCCCCACTTCACGGTCTTCTCCGGATCAGGGTTGTGCGGATTCCTCCGTGAATTGTCATACCATGCAATCGCCCGCAGTTTGGTTCCCGCCTTCAATATACGGGGCTCAGCTAGCCGATAACTCAACTGCCAGTGAAAGTGATAATTGACTCTCAGCAGCGTTTCCACGCTACCATCGTCGCGCACAATGTCATACTCAAAGCGCTTTCCCCGCAGATGCATATGCGGCATCAGACTCAACAAGGTCGCATCGTTAGGCAGTGTTCCCTGCACCTCCACGCGAAAGTCGTCGGCTCCCGGAGGAATCAGCAGCGCATGGTTGTTCAGCTGCAGCGTGATCACGCGCTGCGGCGGCGGACTCTTGGCGAACCTCAGTGCGATGCTGGTCTGGTCGATCGCCGCGTGGCCATTGGTGGTGTAGTGAATCTGAAAAACCAGGTCTGATCCGGCAGGCACGAATTTCGCCATTCCATCCCGCCATTGCTCGAGCGTACTGCCAGGCGCGTACACCAGAAGAAGGTCGCTGGTAGTCTCGTGGGCCTCGCGCCGTTCCTCCGGATCGGTCAATGTCGAGGCCGTGAACGGCTCTCCCACCGGTGCGTGCCTCAACCACTTCGCGCCCGGAGGACGAATGTAGACCACCGCATGATGCACATGCTGCGCACTCGAAGGACGCACTTCCGCGGCCTGTATCCATTTGTCTTCGGTAAAGTGCGTCGGCACAATTTCATATGTGTATTCCACTTCGCCGCTGGCTGGAATTTCCACCGGCTTCGGCATCTTCGCCACGACGTCAGGATTATGAATGCTCCACCCACTGGTCCACTGGCGTGGCGCGGGAGCATCGTGCGGGTCGCCGGCGGGCGCGCCCGCGGCTGCCCAGGCAGAAATCTCCGCAATCTGCGGCTCGCTGAGTGACGGGTCATTGGAAAAGTGCCCATAGCGAGGATCGGCGAACCACGGCGGCATCATTTTCCTCTGCACCACGTCGGCTATCTTCTGCGCCCAAGGCTTGGTCTGTTCATAGGTAAGCAGGGGCATCGGCGCGGATTCATCGAGGCGGTGGCAGCTCTGGCAATGGTCTTCGAGAATCGGCAGGACATCCTTATAGAAAGTGGGCGGAGTCACCGGTCTCTGCGCTTCCGGAGCGGCGCTGATCTCGAGCCCAATTCCACCTGCAACCGCGACCAAGGCAACCGCTCCGCACCGAAGTAAGACGGCTCTCACGGGCGCGGAACTCCAGCCCTTCGGTAACAAGAGCGTTTTCTGTGGTGTGGCGAATCCATTTCGAGGGCCGAGCTTTGCCGTCCGATTCAGTGTCGCACAAACGATTTCTTAGGACGCGGTACTGGGCATACTGCCTCGTGAAAATGCTACATTGAGCAGTTCATGTCCGCGCCCAATTCCATCTTCGTGCGAGCCTGCAAAGCTGTGCCGGTAGAGCGCACCCCGGTGTGGTTCATGCGTCAGGCAGGACGCTACATGGCTGAATACCGCGCCGTCCGCAAACAGCATTCGCTGCTGGAGATCTGCAAGAATCCTGCGCTGGCGGCCGACGTAACCATCAGCGCTGCCGAAGCCTTGGGGGTGGACGCAGCGATCATCTTCGCCGATCTCCTTCTGCCACTCGAGGTCATGGAACTCCCGTTTCACTTCAGCGCGGGGGAGGGTCCGGTCATCGACAAGCCGCTGAGAACCCAAGAGGACATCTCGCATCTGCGCACTGATCGCGCGTCCGAGCTGGGATATGTCTCTGAAGCGGTACGACTGGTGACCAAGCACTTTGGCGATCGCTTGCCAGTGATTGGATTCTGCGGTGCGCCATTCACGCTTGCCAGCTACATGATCGAAGGCGGCGGATCGCGGAACTATGTCCACACTAAGAAGATGATGTACAACTCAGCCGCCGACTGGAATGAGCTGATGCGAAAGCTGGTCAGCGTAGTCGCCGAATACGCTGCTGAGCAAGTGCGCGCGGGTGCGGACGTGATTCAGATCTTCGATAGTTGGGTCGGCTGCCTGAGCGTGGACGATTACCGCCGCTATGTGCTCGCGCATGTTACCGATCTGGTGAAGCGCTTGCAACGCAGCGGAGCGCCAATCATTTATTTCGGTACGGATAGCGCCACTCTTCTTCCTGCGATGAAAGAAACCGAAGCGGAGGTGATTGGGCTCGACTGGCGCATTCCGCTTGACCAAGGCTGGCGCAGCCTGGAATTTCGCGGCGCCGTGCAAGGCAATCTGGACCCGGTTCTGCTCTTCGCCGGCTGGAAAGAACTGAAATCGCGCGCGCAAGAAATTTTGCGGCGTGCCGGCGGAAGGCCGGGACACATTTTCAATCTCGGCCATGGCATTCTGCCGGAGACGCCGGTCGAGAACGTGAAGAATCTGGCTCGCTTTGTACAAGAACATTCAGAAAACGCCGCCTGAAGCCTGCATTCATGAAGCGCATTGCTATCATCGGCGGCGGAATTTCGGGGCTGGCAGCGGCTTTTGCTCTCGAAGAACATCGCCGCGCCGGCGCCCCGCTCGAATATGTACTTTACGAATCCTCGCCGCGCCTGGGCGGCGTGCTGCGCACTGAACACGTTGAGGGCTGCGTGATTGAGGCTGGACCCGACTCCTTTCTTACGGAGAAATCGTGGGCGGCGGATCTCTGCCGCACGCTGGGCCTCGGCGATCAGCTCATGAGCTCGAATGATGCGGATCGAAAAACCTACATTCTGGTCCATGGCCGGCTCGTGCTCATTCCTGACGGCCTGATGTTCATGGTGCCGACCAAGCTTATGCCCACGATCCTGTCGCCACTGTTCTCGGTAAAGACCAAGCTGCTTATGGCGCGCGAGTGGTTTCATCCACCGCGCGCCGCCGATAGCGACGAAAGCGTCGCATCGTTGGTTGAGCGTCACTACGGCCGCGAGCTGGTCGATCGCCTCGCCGATCCGTTGCTCTCCGGTATATATGGAGGCGAAGCTTCGTCATTGAGCGTGCGCGCCGTTCTGCCTCGTTTTGCCGAGATGGAGCGCACACACGGCAGTTTGGGTCGCGCCGTGCTGGCTGCGCGCAAGCAGATGTCGCAGGCCGCAAGGCAGCCGGCGCGTCCGCTGTTCGCCTCCCTCAAAAACGGCATGCAGCAGTTGGTGGACGCTCTCCTATCCCATCTTTCTCGGTCTGCGCTGCTCATCAACATGCCGATTGACAACGTTCGAGCTGAGGCTCACGGTTGGAGAGTCTCGGCTGGCGCGAAGACCGACTCCTTCGATGGCGTGATTTTTGCCCTGCCTACACATTCCGCCGCCAAGCTGCTTTCCTCTTCATGCTGGCCGCAACGTTCGTCCACAATAAGTTTCCTGGTCGTGCTCCGCAAGATCGTGCCTTGCTGCGCTGCTTCATCGGAGGTGCGCACGCTGACCAAGTCTGGCAGCTTTCCGACGGCGAGGTTGTCGGCCTCGTCCGCGAAGACCTGCAAGAAATCCTCCGACTCCGCGCCGAGCCTCTTTGGGCCCGCGTATATAAATGGAAGGCGGCGATGGCCCAGTATGGCGTCGGCCACCTTGACCGCCTGGAGCGCATCGAACATCTTCGCCGTCAGTTGCCGGGGCTGGCGCTGGCGGGCAACGGCTATCGCGGCATCGGCGTCCCCGACTGCATCCGCTCCGGTAGCGAAGCTGCTACGCAGGTTCTGACCTCGCTCCATCTGATCTAAGTCGACTCAGGCAATTCACCGTGACTGAGTGTGCTCTTCTCTGGATATTTCACTTGCTTGTAAGTCCGACTGAAGGCGAACCAGAGCAATGCAATTACGACGAAGCACAGGGAGCTGCCTTCGGGACCGACCGAACCCCCGGTGAGCCAGCGGGCTCCGTGCAGCGACGACTTGAGCAGGTGACCGGGGAAAACGATGCCGCTGTCGGGGACTGAATAAAAAAATGTTTCGCCCCAATCCCATGCGGCGTGAAAGCCCACAGCAAACCACAGCGTGCCGGTGCGGCGGAGGGTAAGAGCAAAGAACAGGCCGATGCATGCCACGGCCAGCAGGCCGTTCCACTCTTCTCCGCCATTTCTTATGTGGATGAGGCCGAAGGCGCAGGACAACGATATTGCCGCCCACCAGAACCCCACCGCGCGCGTCAGCGTGAATTGAGCGTAGCCGCGCAACAGAAATTCCTCGAAGCAGCCGACCAGCAAGAACATCACGGCCCAGAACGCGGCATACTTCACGATGCGCGGACCGTGCAGGGCGAGATGTCCGAAGTCGAAAACGTGTATCCGATTGAGCGTCCCTAGAAGCAGAGTGATGCCAGCGAATCCCCAGGTCGCACCCACCCAGAAGAGCTTGCGGAAGGCTTGACGAGGGGGCAGCCCGTAGGTTTCCCAGGGACGCCTCTCAATTTTCGCCAGGACCAGCGATGGGATGACGGCCGCCAGAAGGGCACAGAATTCTTCCAGCATCATCGACCTCAGACTGCCGGCGGGGCCGTAGCGCTCCTCTAGGTCGTTGGCCAGCCAGTACAAGAAATAGGACATGACCACGTAGAATGCGAATCCCCAGCCGGGGCGGAGGCCGTCGGGGCCAAACAAGAGCGTTCGGACATAGGGAGGCTGCGTGGCAGCCGCAAAGTCGGGTGCCGGAGGCTGTGACTCCGGTGGGGAGTCAGGGCCGGGAGTGTTTTCCAAGTCAGTCATTCCCGCTCAAATTCCAGCTCCTCGGAACACTACTTCCGACCGCGCCGGTGTTCCACGGTGACAGAAGATTGCGCGGAGTGGGGCTGCGTCATGGTAAAACACTCGGTCGTCCCATGAACCGATTTTTCACGCGCGAACGCTTTGGTCGGCCGCAGTTTCTTGCCGGACTCTTGCTTGTGGCGTTCTGCGCGCAGGCCGACTGGCTGGTGAATCTGCAATTGCGCGGTACGGCAGACGGGGACGCGCAGGAACAGGCCTGGATCAGCGAAGGTTGGAAGCAGTGGCATGGCCACGGAATCGGGGGAGCGCCGTTCTCCGAGGGCCAGCCGGCGATCGCGACAGGATCTCCAGGGAACGGTTTTGATGTTGGTCCTTTCGATGTCGAACACTCACCTCTTCTGTATCTAGTGAGCGCGGCACCGTTGCTGGCATGGCCCGGACCAAGCCTGGAGGCCGACTGGGCAAATTATTGGCGCTGGCTGCCGCATCTGCCGTTTCTGGCATGCGGAATGCTGCTCGGTGCGTCGTTGTGGTACGTGGCGCGGCGGCTCTGCGGGAATCCCGGGGGATATGTGGCGCTTGCCCTTTATTGCTTTTCGCCAGCCCTGATCCAGGCCAGTGCGAGGTGGCATCGGGAGCCGGAGATCGTTGCGGCATGGGGAGCGTTCGGGACGATTTTTACCGCGATTGCGGTCGCTCACACGCTTTATGCGCCGCGCGAGGTGGTGTGGTGGAACTGGCGACGAATTGTGCTGCTCGGCATTTCGCTGGGGCTGGCGGTGGGCTCGCAGTTCTCGATGATTGTGGTGGCGCCGATCGCGCTGGCGCTGATGCTGTACGTAGCTCCCATTCGGCGCCAGGCCACACTGGTCATCTGGGGCGCGGGATGCGTGGTGGGTTTGATGTTGCTGTTCGCGGCGTACTTCTTCCATCCGCGAGCATTCTGGGAAGGGATGCGGCACGCATCTTTTTGGGGAGCGACCTGGCGCGGGTTCGCCGTGCCGGGGGTTTACCGTGAGGTGCTGGCGCAGATCGGACGGGCGTGTCCGGCGCTCGCGTTTGCGCTGCCAGTGGCCCTTGTTACTTACGCAGTGTGGCCGCGCACGCGCTACTTCGGCAACACCGCTCCCCTGCTGCTGGCGCTTGTGTTTGTCGGCCTGGGCATGGCGCATCCGCATGTTGCTGGCGCGGGATTCCTGGTGGGCGCTGTCCCCTTCCTGCTGATTTTCGTTGCCGGTGTTTTGGCGGATCTCATGGAAACGCGAGCGCGATTGCTGATGACGGCTTGTGTCTGGGGCATGGTGGGGGCGTATGCGCTTTGCAGTCTGATGGCGCTGGCGAAGGTCGGGCGAGGATAGGACGAGCACGGCCAAGACGCGATTTGTCAGGAACTTAGGCTCGAGGGGGGTTCCTTTTGGCATCCCGCCCTTCATCTTTGCAATCTAATGGATGTGGCGCGATTTATTGATGTGGTGCTATTTATTCGGACGTCGCGTCTTTCGAGGTGCGCCATGACTTGTTCTTTAGCGTATGATGATGCGGTGCGGCGGTGGATTTCAGCGTCGGTCGTTATGGTCGGGCTGGGGTTGCTGCCTGCGTTTCTCGTATCGAGCATCCTTGCTCAGATTAATGGTGTGCCTGCGTCGGTGACGTCTCCGGGATTCGCTCGGGATCCGGGACCGCATGCGCCGCCTGCCAGCGTTAGTTCCCTCGGGCCCCGCGGTTACGCACCGAGTGCTGGCGGCAAATTCTTTTCGCACTTGCCCGCGGGCGATGAAGGGCACCAACGTCACCATCGTGACCGCGATCGCGACCACCGTTTCATTCCCTACTATGGGGGAGGGTATGCAGTTCCCACTTATCCCTATACAGACGAGGATGCGGGATACGAGGACGAGGAACCCGACTATCAGGGTGGCCCCACCATCTTCGACCGACGCGGGCGAGGAGATCGGGCTTATGTTCCTCCACCGTCTGATGCTGTAAGGGCTCATCCTGACACGAGAACCGACGGCACCGCGGAGATCGCTGCCCCGGAAGCGCCTCCGCCAACGACCCTGGTTTTCAAAGATGGCCATCGACTGGAAGTGCGCAATTACGCGATCGTGGGCGCCACGATGTTCGATTTGACGCCGGGGCATCCGCGCAAGATTGCGCTGACTGATGTTGATCTGGAAGCGACCCAGAAAGAAAATGAAGATCATGGCGTCAGCTTCCAGCTGCCGTCGAATTCCCAAGCGAACTAATCTCATGCGGAAGGTATTCCTCTTCGCGTTGCTAGCCGTGACGGCACGGCTGGCGCTGGCGCAAAAGGGAACTGCTGCCACTCCCGCGAGCGATCCGACCAATTTCCTGGGCCCGGGATCTGCCGCGACGCGTATGGCTCGATCTTAAACTTCGCGCCATCGGACATCGCCGGGGTTCGCCCCGTTTCTCGCCATTGGCGTTTTTGACCGATCCTTTTTTGAGCGGGCTGTACGGGAGCAGTTATCCCCCGACGGCTTCGTCTCCCGTCATCAGGTTGCAGAGTGCCACGGAGAGCTTGGCCCCGCCGGGAGACGAAGGTCCGCAGCAGGGGCAGCCTTTGCTCATCGAGTTGCGGGGTGATCGGTAGGTGCAAATCAGCTCGAACGGGACGGACTCTGACGAGCCCAGTGGACCGCCCGATTACGCATTATAAAAGGGCGCCCCTTTGAGGTAGGTTTTGAGTGTCAGCCAAAACTTTACCGA
>WNGH01001972.1_pt1 | contig 19304 bp, 15 predicted proteins | sample 5400631 | NCBI WGS metagenome assembly WNGH01 (sample SAMN13153373, study PRJNA577476) | soil metagenome | isolation source: 115 cm soil or saprolite under Garry oak tree replicate 1 | place: USA:California | collected 2016-06-15
CAGGAGAGCCGCAAGCAGGCATTCCTGGCGGAACGCACCCTCGTGCCGAAACGCGGAGGCCATGCCCTGGAGCGAATAGCCGAGCGCGTTCCACAGGCGCCGTACCCCGGTCTTGCCCTTGAAGTGACTTTCCTGCATGGCCTATTTGTCTGCGGCAAGCAACGCGAGCAGCTGCTCCTGCGCCGAGCGCGGTATCCGGCCGCGCGACTTCCTTCTCTGGTAGTTGCCGTCGGAGTCCATTTCCCAAGCCTGGCTGTTGTCGGACAAATAGGGTTTGAGACCTTCCTGGATGACGCGCTCCTTGATCCTGCGGTCGAGGACGGGGAAGCATAACTCGATTCGCCCGAAGAAATTGCGTCCCATCCAGTCGGCGCTGGACAGGTAGAGGTCGTCCTCTCCGCCGTTGCGGAAGTAGAAGATGCGCGAGTGCTCGAGAAACCGTCCGATGACCGAGCGCACGCGTATGTTCTCGGACAGTTCCGCGATTCCGGGACGCAGCGAGCATACGCCGCGCACGATCAGGTCGATTTTCACCCCGGCCTGCGAAGCCCGGTAAAGCGTTTCGATCACCTTGGGTTCGATCAAGGCATTCATTTTCGCGATGATGTGTCCAGGCCTGCCGGCACGCGCGTGGTTGGCTTCCCGTTTGATCGCCTCGAGCACGCGCTCGTGGAGCGAGAACGGCGAAATCCAGAGATGGTGGAGCCGGCGCGCCCGTCCGAGTCCGGTGAGCTGCTTGAAAACCTCGTTCACGTCCTCGCAGATTTTCTCGTCCGCCGTCAGCAATCCGAAATCCGTGTAGAGCCTCGCGGTGCGCGGATGATAGTTACCCGTGGAAACATGCGCATAGCGCCGCAGCTTGCCGTCTTCGCGGCGCACCACGAGGGACATTTTGGCGTGTGTCTTGTAGCCGACCACGCCATAGACCACGTGCGCGCCGACTTCCTCGAGCTTCGCCGCCCAGTTTAGGTTCGCTTCCTCGTCGAAGCGCGCCAGCAGCTCCACGACGACGGTGACTTCCTTGCCGCGCTGCGCGGCGTCGATCAGGTACTTCATCAGAACCGAGTCGGTGCCGGTGCGATACACGGTCTGCTTGATCGCGACGACGCTCGGATCGTCGACCGACTGCTCCAGGAAGTCGATCACGGGGTTGAACGATTGGAACGGATGGTGCAGCAGGACGTCAGCTTTCCGGATGACCCGGAACAGATCGGGACTTTTCTCCAGTTGCTTGGGGACACCCGGGACGAACGCGGCAAACTTGAGCGCGGGTTTGTCGACCAGATCGGGCACCTGCATCAAGCGCACTAGGTTCACGGGCCCGTCGACGCGGTACAGGTCATCTGCGGTGAGCTGGAACTGCTCAAGGAGAAACTGCTCGAGCTCCGCGGGTATGTTGTCCGCGACTTCGAGCCGCACCGAATCTCCGAAATGTCGCTGCGAGAGCTCTCCGGCGAGCGCGGTGCGAAGGTCCTTGATCTCCTCCTCGTCCAGGAACAGGTCGCTGTTGCGGGTGACCCGGAAAGGGTACGAGCCCCGCACGGTCATGCCCTGAAACAGAGCCTGCACGAACGCCTGAAGGATCGAAGTCAGCAGCACAAAGACCTGGCCCCGGCCGGCGATGGCTTTGGGCAGCTGGATCACTCGCGGCAAGGCCCGGGGAGCCTGCACGATCGCCGTTCCGGAATTGCGCCCGAAAGCGTCGCGGCCCTCCAGTTGCACGGCGAAATTCAGGCTCTTATTGAGCACGCGCGGAAAGGGATGCGACGGATCGAGTCCGATGGGGGTCAAGAGCGGGATCATTTCCCTCAGGAAATAGTTGTGCAGCCAGGAGCGCTGTTCCCGCGTCCACTGCTGCTCCGCGAGGAAGCGCACTCCCTCGTCGGCGAGCTCCGGAAAAATCTCCCTGTTGAGCAGCCGATATTGCTCGGCGACCAGCGCGTGGGCGCGCTCGCTGACCAAGGGGAAAACCTCAGCCGACGGGGTCTCTCCGGGAATTTCTATCTCGTTGCCCAGCCTGATGCGCTCCTTCAGCTCGGCGACGCGGATCTCGAAGAACTCGTCCAGATTGCTCGACAGGATGCACAGGAAGCGCAGCCTCTCCAGCGCCGGGACCCGCCGGTCCTGGGCCTGGGCGAGCACCCGCTGGTTGAACGCCAGAACGGCGAGCTCGCGCGCGAGGAATTGCGGCTTGATCTTGCCCGCCGGCATTCGGGTTCTCTGGAGCATGAAGAAGTCTAAGGACGGTGTATGGCAGAATTGTTACAACGCGGCGCATCGCAACAACTCGGCAGCAGCATTATGATACCGTCGCTTCACATATCGGGCTGAACACGCGCCACAATCGTGAAACAGAACACTCTGGCCGCCCTCGACCTGGGATCCAACAGCTTCCACCTGCAGATCGGCAGGGTCGTTGACGACCAAGTCTACCTGCTCGACAGCTTGAGAGATCCGGTGCGCCTGGGTGCGGGTCTCACGCGGGACCGGCGCATCGATCAGGCGACAAAATCGCGGGCGCTGGAGGCGCTTGCGCGTTTCGGCGAGCGCCTGCGCGGTTTTCCGCGCTCGGCGGTGCGTGCCGTGGGTACGAGCGCGCTGCGCGTAGCGAAAAACGCAGAATCCTTTCTCTCTGAAGCCGAAGCGACGCTTGGGTTTCCCATCGAAGTGATATTCGGCCGGGAGGAAGCGCGCCTGATTTACCTCGGCGTCGCGCACAGCCTCGCGCCCTCGCCCGAGCGGCGTCTGGTGATCGACATTGGCGGCGGCTCGACCGAGCTCATCATCGGCACGGGGCTCGAGCCCGAGCTCATGGAGAGCACTCCCATGGGCTGCGTCAGCTACAGCCTCAGGTTCTTTCCGGAGGGCCGCCTCGAGAAATCCTGCTTCAAGCGGGCGGAGCTTGCGGCAGCGAACGAACTGCAACGCATCGTGGACTCCTACCGCCGCACTGGCTGGAAACACGCCGTGGCATCGTCGGGCACCGCCAAGTCGCTCGCGGCCATCCTGCGGGAATCCGATCTGTGCGAGCAGGGAATCTCCGCCGCGGCGCTCGACAAGCTCCGCGCCCTGTTCATCAAGGCGGGAGAAGTCGACAAGCTCGAATTGCCAGGACTGCGCGAGGACCGCGCGGCGATCATCTCCGGCGGCCTTGCGATCATGTCCGCCGCGCTCGCCGAATTCGGAATCGAGCATCTGGAGGTTTCCGACGGCGCCTTGCGCCAGGGCGTGCTCTACGACCTGCTCGGACGCGTGCGCCACCGAGACATGCGCGAGGCGACCGTGCGCCAGTTCATGCGACGCTACCAAGTGGACGCGGCGCAGGCGGAGCGGGTGGCGCGGCTCGCCCAAAACATCCGTGCGAGCTTGAACGACGAATCCTCCGAGGCCGACACTGCGATGTTGCGCTGGGCGGCGAGCCTGCACGAGATCGGCATCTCGATCGCTCATGCCGGCTATCACAAGCACTCGGCCTACATCCTGGCACAGGCCGACATGCCCGGCTTCTCCCAGAAGGAGCAGGCGCGCCTCTCGCGACTGGTGCTCGCACATCGCGGCAAGCTCACCAAGATCGAAGATCTGCCCGAGCGCAGCGCCGACTGGGCGCTCATCTTCGCGCTCAGGCTTGCCGCGCTCTTCAATGTCAGCCGGCGCGATCTCGCGCTTCCCATTCCCGCGTGCAAGGCTTCGAAAAGCGGTTTCCAGCTGACGCTGCAGCGCGCCTGGCTCGAGGAACATCCTATGACCGAAGGGGCGCTCGAAAACGAGACGGAAGAATGGCGAGCCCTCGGCGTCAAGCTCGAGCTGCGCAGCTCCGCCAAGGAAGAGCGTCCGGCCCTCGCCTGAAGGTCGGCTTGTGCGAGAGCGCGCGCGAGAGTTACGCCAGGGCGCGCCGGAAGCGATAACCGGTTATGGGTCAACTTGTTCTGCAATGCATAAGCGTATTCGACATAGCCGATTGCGCCGCCGATCCGCTGAACGTAGGAAGCAACACCCTCGTTGCCCTTGCCCCCCACGCCCGCGGGCCAGTTCACCGAGGTGCCCTCGCCGACCTTTTCCCTCCATTCCGGACTGACCTTGGACAAGTAGTTCACCCAGATAAAAGTCGTTCCGGAACCATCGGAACGGTGCACTCATGATATCTTGGTCCGGCAGCTTCACACCTGGGTTAAGGCTCGTCAGGACCGGATCGTTCCATTTCTTGATCTTGCCGAGATAGATGTCGGCAAGAACCGGCCCGGTAAGCCTGATCTCACCCGGCTTGATTCCGGGGAGGTTGACCACGGGAACATCGCCGACGACTACCGTCGGAAATTGCACCAGCCCGCTCTTCTCCAGCTCTTCCGGCTTGAGCGGCATGTCAGAGGCGCCGAAATCGACGGTCTTGTTCTGGATCTGCCGGATGCCGCCGCCGGAACCGATCGATTGGTAGTTGAGGTTGTTGCCCGTTTTTGCCTTATAGGCTTCGGCCCACTTGGCGTAAATCGGATACGGAAATGTGGCGCCAGCGCCCGTAATATCGATGGCGAGCGCTGAGTGACTCGCTAAACCCACGGCAATCAGCAACAGCGCAAAGCGTTCGAGAGAAGTACATTTAGGTCAGCCTCCAATCAGCACACGAAGAACGGAACACAGCCGAGCATGCTACGGGGGCGACATTGCAGTTACGTTACGGTTCACAGAAATGAAACTCATCTTTACTTCAACGACTTAAATGGGGGTGCAGAACGATCAGGTCGACGTTCCCGGTATGCTAAGAGAGCGAAGGATGGAAGCTTGCTTCAGCGAGATGCCGGTGCCGCCGCATGCATGCGTTCGCGTCGCCTCGTCCTCGTGGTCAAAGCCGCTGGATCGCACCGTTCTTGACCTTTTAGTCCGCCTCTGCGCCGGTGAGATTCCGAGCCGGTGGTCTCGACCGAGGGTCGACAGATGACCGACGGCGACCACTGCGTCCACGCCGTTTCGACAAAAGCGACGGATGGAGCTCGTCAAAACGCTTGCGTCCCGCGGCAGCTGTTCGCGCAACTAAACGCGACGCGCTTCGCCTGCTTTCTGCCTTTCGCCGTGAGTCTGCATTTCTTGCCGCGACGCCGCGCTCAAAGTCTGAGTGACGCCAGATTATCAAATCCATGTCGATTCCCGGCGATGATCGCGATCGAGTGCATCTCGAATTCGACGCTTGCTGCTTGTTTGGCGCCGTTTTGCCGCGAAATAATTCTTGCTGCTTTCCTAATTATGTGCAATGCTGCCGAAATATTTTTTCGGTGATCGTGAAAGATTGAACGAAAATTTTTCTTCCAAGCCGCTCGCTCGCAGTGTCGAGAGGCGAAGGGATTCGGTTCGACGGGGCTTTTTCCGGCGACTGAATAGACCGTCGCAGCATGGACGGGCTTCGTGCTTTCCTTCCTTAACTTACGATGGAGGCCAGTGATGGCGAAGAAGAGAAAAGCCAAAAAGGCAGCGAAGAAAAAGAAGAAGTAGATAGCGTTAGGAGACCCGCCAGACCGCCGGAAACGCGGTCAAGAAGCGCAGGGCGGGGAAATCGGCCGGGAAAGCTGCGGCGAAACCGGCAGCGCCAAAACGGAAACGGCGGTTCGACTGCCCTCCGTCGCGGTCGCGCCCGGGGCAGGACCTGCCCCGAACCCCGCAGCAGCTTGGTCGTTCACGCCCTGAATGCGGGTTGAATGGACTGCGGTCGGTCCGGGGCCTTGCGCTCCGAACCGAACCGCAGACATTCAGTGCAGCTTATTTCTTCAGTTTTTCTAGAAAGTGCTTCCGGAATTTCGCGACTTTCGGCCTGACGACGAAAGCGCAGTAGGGCTGCCCGGGGTTGCGCAGGAAATATTCCTGATGGTAGGCCTCCGCCACGTAGAACTTTGAGGCCGGCACGACCTCGGTGACGATGGGGTCGTCGTAGATTTTGGCCGCGCCGAGATTCTTAATGACCTGCTCCGCCGCCGCCTTCTGCTCGGCGGAATGGTGGAAGATCGCCGAACGGTATTGCGTCCCGGCATCGTTGCCCTGGCGGTTGAGCGTCGTCGGATCGTGGATCACGAAGAACACCTCGAGAATCTCCTTGAATGACACCTGCTTCGGGTCAAAGCTGACTTGGACCACCTCGGCGTGGCCGGTTCCGCCCGAGCAGACATCCTCGTAACTGGGGTTCGCCGTCTTTCCGCCCATGTAGCCGGACTCGACCGACCCGACACCCTTCAGTTCGTCGAACACGGCCTCCAGGCACCAAAAGCACCCCCCTGCAAGAGTAGCGATTTCCTTCCCTGCGTCGGTCATGTCGTTTTGCCTTTTTCTACGCTTAGCGTGCTATTTTGTCGAGTCGGGTCGGCCAGGTTACACAGTATGCCGAAATTCGGTCCGCAGCCAAGCCCGCGCGCACCATACCGACCCTCGGAGGAATCGAACATGAATCTATTGCGCAGCCTACTCGCCGCCGCCCTCGTCGCCCACGCACTCGCCTGCTCCGCCCAGCAACCCGCCCCCGGGCAGGCGGTAGCCACGTTCGCGGGCGGCTGCTTCTGGTGCATGGAGCCGCCCTACGACGCCTTGCCGGGCGTCATCTCCACGACCTCCGGGTATATGGGGGGAACCAAGAAAAATCCCAGTTATGAGGAGGTGTCCTCGGGGACCACCGGTCACGCTGAGGTCGTTCAAGTCGTCTACGATCCGAAGAAGGTGAACTACGAAAAACTCCTCGAGGTGTTCTGGAAAAACGTCGATCCCACCGTCCGCGACCGGCAGTTCTGCGACATCGGCAGCCAGTACCGCACGGCGATCTTCTATCACACCGAAGACCAGAAACGTCTCGCCGAGGCCTCCAAGGGGAAGCTCGCGAAGACCAAACCGTTCAGGGACGATATCGTCACACCTGTCGTGCCGGCCGGGGAGTTCTGGCCAGCCGAAGACTATCACCAGGATTTCTACGTCAAGAATCCGGTGAGGTATAAATTCTACCGAACCGGCTGCGGGCGCGATGCCAGGTTGAAGCAGTTGTGGGGGAGCGTTCCGCATTGACTCGGGTAAGCGATACGCTTCCGTTGAAATCGTGAACGCCCCCCGCCCAGAGCTCGCACCCGAGTCCGCGAACCAGCCGCCGCCCCTGATCGGCTATAACGCCTGGTCTGGGGACCGGATCCTCGTGGAGGCAGTGAAACGCGAAGGCGGTGGCTGGATCGCAGAGCGCGCAAGCCGCATGGGAGATCTCGTCGGCAGCGAGCGTATGCAAACGCTCGCCATGCAGGCGAACCGTTACGCGCCCGAGCTGAGAACCCACGACCGCTTCGGCAATCGTGTCGACACGGTCGAATACCACCCGGCGTACCACGAACTGATGGCGCTCGCTTTCGGCGCCGGGCTGCACTCGCTCGCTTGGACGGACAAGAGAGAAGGCGTGTGGGTCGCGCGCGCAGCGCTCAACTATCTGTGGAACCAGGGCGAAAATGGCGTCGCCTGCCCGATTACCATGTCCTTCGCCGCAGTGCGGGTGCTGCGCAATGACCCGGAACTCGCCGCCGAGTGGGAGCAGAAGCTCCTTGCCTGCGACTACGATCCGCGCCCGCTACCCCTCGCACAGAAACGCGCCGTCACAATCGGGATGGCGATGACCGAGAGGCAGGGCGGCTCGGACCTTCGCGCCAATTCATCACGAGCAGTGCCCCTGAGCGGAGGCGAATACGAGCTCACCGGGCACAAGTGGTTCTGCTCTGCTCCGATGAGCGACGCCTTTTTCACCCTTGCGCGCACCGATGCCGGGCTGAGCTGCTTTTTCGTGCCGCGCTCGCTAGCCGACGGCGCCCGCAATCCCTTTTTCATCGAGCGGCTGAAAGACAAGTGCGGCAACCGTTCTAACGCTTCGTGCGAAATCGAGTATCGCGGCACCCGGGCGCGTATCGTCGGAGAGGAAGGGCGCGGCATCGCCACGCTGATCGAGATGGCGCACCTCACGCGCTTCGACATCGTGGTCGCCTGCGCCGGGATGATGCGCGCGGCGCTCAACCAGGCAATCCACCACGCCGCCCACCGCAAGGCCTTCGGCCGGCGGCTCGCCGAACATCCTTTGATGCAGAACGTGCTCGCCGATCTCTCCCTCGAGATCGAGGCCGCGGCGCTGCTGGCGTTTCGCCTTTCGCGAGCCTTCGACCGTGCAGAAGGTGACGAGGGCGAGCGTCTTTTGATGCGCCTGATGACGCCGATCGCGAAGTACTGGCTGTGCAAACGCCTGCCCCCGCTCGTCGTGGAGGCGATGGAATGCCTGGGGGGCAACGGTTACGTTGAGGAGGCCCCGCTCGCGCGCCTGTACCGCGAGGCGCCGCTGAACGGAATTTGGGAGGGCTCGGGGAACGTCATCTGCCTCGACGTGCTGCGCTCAGTCGAGCGCGAGCCGGATAGCATCGAGGCGCTGCTCGCGGAGGTCGACCGCGGCGGCGTGCGCTCGCGTCGCGGCGCGACGGCGATCTCGCAAATGCTCAAGGATTCCGGAAGCGCAGAGTTGCGGGCACGTCGCATTGTCGAGGCGATCGCAGTCGCGCTCCAGGCGAGTCTCATGGAACGCCACGCCCTGCCGGAAGCCGCCGATGCTTTCTGCGCTTCGCGGCTGGAGGGCGATTGGGGCCGCACGTTCGGGACCCTTCCTTCGACTGCGCCCTGCGAAGCGATCGTCAGGCGCGCGCGGTGTCTAGGCCCGGGCGGTGCTTAGAAGAATACCTATGCAGCCTGGCGCGCGGAGCTTACCGTCGTCGTCTTGGCGGGCAATGTCTGTGTCGAAGTCACCAGCGCCAAATGGAGTAGTTCCAGACTGCGCTTGGCCGCGTACATGACCTGTCGTTGCATCCGCGGGGTAATCGCGTAGTGCTTGACGATTTCCAACGCGAACTTCGGATGCTCGTCGTCGTAATGAGAATGCTCACGTATCCACTTGTACGTCCTCGGGTTCATGTCCACGCCGGGTTGATCCCGGTAGGCCTCGAAGCCCGTGCAGACCTTTCTCGCGATGGCGCCCGTAACACCTTCGATAGCAAAGCTCGTCGCGGCGACGGCTTCCGCAAGAGACCCCTTGGTGTTCACGCGCCACACCCAGTCGGTCAGCGACTGCACGTCGCGCAATGGAGGAGTCCCGCCCTCCGCGAGGTCCAGCATCTGCTGCCGGTCCAAGCCGAAACCTTCGCCCATCCATAGCCAATGCTCGGCGTGCGCCTTTTCGATACGGATGTTCTCGATCAGAAAGGTGCGGGAGAAGTCGTCCTCCACCTTGATCAAGGCTTCGGCGAGAAATTTCGGGAAATCGTAGATGAACGGGTAGATATGAAGGATCCATCCCTGCATCTCTTCGACGCTGAGGCGCGTCGATGCGATCGATTCCGCCCATGGACCGTTGACCAGATTGTCCCAATGGGGAGCCACGAATTCGTACATGGTAGCGACCCATCGCGGGTGCGAGGATATTTTGTGTACCGCACTGGTGTTCATGTTCATGGTTTGCTCTCTCATGTTGTTAAATTAAACTCTCAGGCTGTGGAATTAAGAACCGTTGCGGGAAGACCCCAATGAGGGGCTGAATCCTTCCCGGTACGCGCCATTCCTGCAGCCACTTGTGCCAGAAATGGACCCGGAGCAGAAAGCCAATGGCCTTGTGCGAAGTCCACTCCGATCTCGCGCAGCGCGGCCAGACCCAACTCTCCGTCCACGGCCTCGCCAATCGTTTTCTTGCCCATCACGTGTCCCACGTCGTTGATTGCCCGCACCATCGCGAGATCGACCGCGTCATGCGCCACGTCCTTGACGAAGCTGCCGTCGATCTTGAGGAAGTCCACGGGTAAGTGCTTGAGGTATCCGAAAGAGGACATTCCGGCCCCGAAGTCGTCCAGCGAGAACAGACAGCCAAGCGACTTCAGTTCGCCAAAGAACCGCGCCGCCTTGTCGAAATTGGCGATCGCCGCCGTTTCCGTAAGCTCGAAGCAAATGGTCCCAGGGCGCATGACGTAGCGCCTGAACTGCTCGCGAACGAATTCGAGGAAGCGTTCATCCCCGATCGACGTGCCCGAAATATTGATGGCATAGGTCCCGCCGGTTCCGCCCTTGGAACCCAGGGAATTGATCTTGGCGAACGCGTCTTGAATGACCCACTGGTCAATCAAGGGCATCATGTTGTAGCGTTCAGCGGCCGGAATGAACGCCATCGGGGGAACGATCTTGTCATGCTCGTCGAGCATGCGAACGAGCAGCTCGTAATGGTTGTCCCGTGGGGATTGATCCCCGATCGAATGGATTTCCTGTGCATGAAGCACGAAACGCCCTTCCTGGAGCGCTCGTTGCAGCCGAGACACCCATTCCATCTCGCCCCGGCGCAGAAACACCTCGCTGTCGTGCGGACGATAGAACTGAACGCGATTGCGTCCCTTCTCTTTCGCCATATAGCAAGCGGCATCGGCCGCGCCCAGCACATCGGTGAGGGTGAGCATTCCATCCGCGATATGGACTACGCCGATGCTCGCGCCGATCGTGAACGATCTGCCTTCGCTGACGAAGCGAAAGTCGGCTATGCACTTCTGCAGCTCGTCGGCAATGCGAATGGCCTCATGCATTGGGCAGTTCTCGAGCAGTACGCCGAATTCGTCGCCGCCCAGACGGGCAAGAGAATCTCCTTCACGCACTTGCTGCTTCAACAACGCGCCCACCTGCCGCAGCAGCTGGTCGCCGGCCGCGTGGCCGCAGGTATCGTTCACGATTTTGAACTGATCGAGATCCAGGTACATCACCACGTGCTGTCGCCCCTGATTGGCGGCCGTGTGTAAAGCGAGCCTGAGGCGGTTCTCAAACTCAGGGCGGTTGACCAAATTGGTGAGCTGATCGTGGCTCGCATGATAGGCGAGCTTCATCGCATATTCCTGCCCCAGCTTGAGTTCCTTGAGTTCCCGCTCCGCGCGGTCGACGCGACTGACCATGCTCTGTGTGAGAAAAATCCCGATCGGGACCAGAGTTCCCGCGACCGTGACGATCACGAGAAAGAGCGTGGACCGGATCCAGCGCGTGGCCTCACCCAGGGTGTTCGAGAACCGGTTCTGCCAAGGCCTTAGTTCTTCGTTGACCTGGATAATGCGGTTCAATATGAGTCCGAGTCCGGATGGGTCCACGCGACCAGACAGGTGGAATGCGTGGAGATCCTCGGCGGCTGCGTCGAGTCTCGCGAGGAAATCATCTCCGGTTTTCCATATATCGAGCACGCTCTTCATGTAGCTCACGCGGTGAAAGCGCTGATACAGGCTGATGACGCCGGGGATGTCGTCCGGATGGGTTCCGCCTTCGAGGAAGCCAGCCCGCACGGCGGCGTAGTCCGGAGCAGATTTTTCAAGCTCGAACCTGGCCCTTTGGAAACCCAGGGGCACCTTGATCGCCCTGCGGTAGCTGAGGAAATCAGAATCGGATTTGGTCTCGGCGAAACGCAACAGGTGGAACACCGCTTCCTTCTGATTCTTCGACCACAGGCTTTCGCCTTCGACGTAGGCCCGACCCGCGGTGAGGATGTCTATGCTGACAATGGCAAGCCAAACCAGTACCGCGACGATCGCCAGGAACGGCGAAACGATCAGGAGCATGCGTTTGCTCATCGCGAGCCATTGAGTGACTTTCGCGAACGAAGTCACAAGGGCTTTAATGTCGACGTATGCCATGGTCGTTTTGTCCGTCTTACTTTCGTTTCCTGAACCTCGAGGTACCGGGTACCGGAAAAAGTTAGCGCTCGCATTCGTCAGCAAACCGAACCTTTGATCTCCAGAGAGCACGTTATGTGCCTGCGAGCGTGAACAAAACAGGGCGTTGGGAAACCGTGCAAAATTACCCGCTCGATGCTGAATCTTCCTTATGTCGAGCTTAGACGGGCGACGACTTCCCGCCGAAGACGATGGGGTTTCGACACTCGCGATGGGGAAAGTACGCTGGGTTCCCAGGGCCACTCGCGACCCGCCTGCTCGCCACACACCGGCACAAGCGGGTGTAGAAAGAACGTGGAGGGGCCCTAGGGCCGCGGCGCACGCTGGAAGCTGATGTCCCCGTAGTAAGCGTGCACCTTTTCTCCGGTGTTGTCCGTGTCGGTCATGATGCCTACCGAACGCGTCATCGGAGGCTCTTCGCCAAAGGCGTGCTTGTAATCCTCGTAGACATTGCGCACTTCTTCTCGCCACTCGCCGAGACGGTCGTTGCCGCTCTCGGCGACGATCATCTTGACGCGGGTGGTGTGCTGGTTGGTGATTACAGTGCTCACCGGCGCACGGTTCTCCCAGATGTACATCAGCGTCGCGTAGGGCATCTCGTAGCCCGTTAACATCTTCATCTGGCTCGCGAAGAGCGTGTCCTCGAACGACCACTTCGAGGTATCGCCCTGAAAAGTGACAATCGTGCGCACGGGGGAATCCTCGCTCTGGCGCCGGGTGTTGTCGGCGCCCGCGATCAGCTCGGGCACCTTCCAGCGCCACCTGAGCAGCGGAAACTCCCTCGTGTCCACGCGCACGTCCTGCGAGAGACCCGACGCGGAAGCGTTCGCGGAGGCCCGGATGACGGTCCGGCCATCCTCCTTGACGAGGCTGTACTCGGTGGCCTTTTTGTACTTTCCGACGGTCCAGGCGCGCCAGCCCGGGGGCAGCGTCTCTCCGGGCTCGCCGGACGAAAACTGGGTGACCGAAGTCATGACGACGACGCGCTCCGGCGCGCGCTCGATCATCGCGCAACCTGCGAGCAGTACGAACGCCGTTATGGCATGAGTCCTCGCCATCCTCCAACCCTTCCTCGAGGCGTGGGAAGTGTAGCGGAACGCGGGTTCGCCGGGTACCTGAAGAAGACGCCGAAACGCGTTGCGGGCCGGAGTGGACCTAGGACGTGAGCCCGGTGAGCGATTCGTCGCTCACCGGGTCTGCGGAACTGTATTTCGGCGTCGACGAACCTCAGAAACGGTACGCGAATTGCGCACCGAAAACGTCGACCGAGCCCTTGTACGTTCCGACGAGCTGCCCGCTGAGGAAAGCGCTTCCACCGTTCGCCGGTTGATTGATAGGGGCATCCTTGATAAACAAATGCGCGTAGCCGAAGTCGAGCGTCCCGTCCTTGGACATCCTGTACTGGCCTCCGACGGACAACCAAATGCGGTTGTTGTCCGGAAGCCTGGCGGTGCGATCGGTATCGTTGACCGGAGTCTGATCGTAAGCGACGCCCATCTTGATCGACCAAGCATCATCGTGGCGATAGGTCGCGCCGGCACCGACGCGCCAAGTATTTTTGAAATTTTCAGGCGTCGTGCCCAGCGTTGTGCCATTGTCGCGCACAATCTTTAGCTCCTTGATCTTCGACCAACCGGTCCGGGTCACATCTCCGAGCAGTGTCCACTTCGGGTCCAACTTGTGCTGCACCGCGACCGAGGCGGAAGCCGGCAATTCGATATCCAGGTTCGCATTTCCGTTCGAAAATGCAGCTGCGAGCGCCCCCGTAGGGTCAATGGCGTTGAGGGTCGCGGTAGGAACGCCGGAGAAAACCACGGTGCCCGTCACGTGATACTTGATCGACGACCGGTAGGAAACGCCCATCCTCGTGTCCGGTGCAACTTTGAACATTGCGCCCAAGTTATATCCCCACGCGTTGTCGGTGCCCTTGACGGAAGCTGTGCCTTCCTGGCCGGCCGCCGCCACTGCGTTAGCCGCTGCCGCGCTGCCCGTCGCACCGAAGGTTGCCGCGGCAAAATTTACCGCATTAGTAAGCTCGGCATCGATATGCTGGTAACTCAAGCCAAAACCGAGAGAAATATCTTCGTTCACTTTGTACGAGATGGAGGGATTGACGTTGAGGGTCGCGATATCCGATTTGATAGCCTGGAACCGCCCCATCCAGTCCGGGTTGTATTCGGTTTTCAGCCCGAAAGGCACACTTATGCCGACGCCAATCTTCAAGTCCTTGTCGAGATCCGTCGCAAAGTAAAAATTAGGCACGGCCGACAAGCCCCCAGCGTTCCCTCCGGTACCGCCCAAAGGTGCCTGAGTAGAGGGGACGGCCGGTGTGCCTGTTTGCGTTGAGCCTGAATCGCTGAACTTAGCCGAGAGGTTGATCAAAGCCAAGCCCGTGGAGATTTGCATTCCAGCAGGCAACAGGCTCATGCCGGCGGGGTTGTAGAAGATGATGCTCGCATCCTCTGCGGCAGCCGCGGCTCCCGCATAGGAGTTACCCAGGCCACTGGCGTTCTGCTCGATCAGGGCGAATGCGGCAGCGTGCGCTTGCGAAACGCCCCCGGCGAACGCCCCCGCCACCGCGAGCGAAAGGGCCGTTTTTCTGATTCCGGTACGTGCCATGAGAATTTCCTCCTTGCGTTGTTGGGAGCCGAATTAGCAGCTGTCTTGGCCGCCGACACGATAACACAACGTCATAGTCTCGCAAATGGGTCGCTGCGACGGCGGGCCGGGCTCAGCTGCGCGCCGGGCCTCTCAAGCGAGGGTCACCCGCGCGAACTTGCGTTTGCCGACCTGCAACACGACCGTGTCCCCCCGCTTCACGGAAAGCCCCTTGTCGGTGACCTTCTCGCCGTTCATGCGCACGCCTCCCTGCTCGATCATGCGCAGGGCCTCCGAAGTGCTGGAGACCAGCTGCGACTCCTTGAGCACCTTCGTGATCGCCATCTCCGGGATTTTGGACGAAGCGGATCTTCGACCGTCGCCCGGGACCCTTACTGTGATTTCCGGAATGCTCTCGGGCGTCGCACCATGCTTGAAGCGCGCCTCGAAATCGGCCCGCGCGCGCTCCGCCGCCCCGGCGCTGTGAAAACGAGTGACGATCTCGCGCGCAAGAAGCACCTTGATGTCACGCGGGTTGCGACCGTTCGCAATTTCCTTCTTCCACTGGGCGAGCGTTTCCAGGGATTCGAAGGAGAGCAACTCCAGATAACGCCACATCAGCTCGTCTGAAACCGACATCAGTTTTCCGAAAATGGTCTCCGGGGACTCGCTGATGCCGACGTAATTTCCGAGTGATTTCGACATCTTGTCAACCCCGTCCGTACCCTCGAGAAGCGGCATGGTGAGAATGCACTGCTGCGGCTGGCCGTAGTGCTTCTGCAGCTCGCGCCCTACCAGTAGATTGAATTTCTGGTCGGTCCCCCCGAGTTCGACGTCGGACCTCATCGCAACGGAATCGTAGCCCTGCATGAGGGGATAAAGAAACTCGTGGATGGCGATGGGTTGGCGAGCAGCGTAGCGCTTGCCGAAATCATCGCGCTCGAGCATCCGCGCAACAGTCCAGGTCGCCGCGAGCCGGATCAGGCCAGCTGCGCCCAGCTCGTCGGACCACTTGGAGTTGAAGAGGATCTCGGTCCGGTTGGCGTCCAGAATCTTGAAAACCTGGTCTTGATAGGTTTTCGCATTCTGCAGGATCTGCTCCCGCGAAAGCGGTGGTCGCGTCGCATTCTTGCCGCTCGGGTCACCGATCATCCCCGTGAAATCCCCGATCAGGAACTGGACGTGATGGCCCAAGTCCTGAAACTGGCGCAGCTTGTTGATCACCACCGTGTGTCCGAGATGCAGGTCGGGCGCAGTCGGGTCAAGCCCGAGCTTCACGCGCAGTGGCCGCTCGGATTTGAGCTTTTCGCGCAACTCGGCCTCGACGATCAGTTCATCGCAGCCGCGCTTGATGACTCTCAGTTGGTGGTCGATGTCGCTCATGGGTGTGCAGATGGCTGATCGGGCGGTTATTTGTTAGACTTTTTTGATTCAACCCGCTGCCGATTATGCATAACGACGAGATTGGAATTGTAACGCGCTCCGGCGGAAGGCGCCTTCGATGGTTGGCGACCGCCGTCGCAGTGCCGCTGTTCGGCGTCGTGACCGCATTCGGCACGGTCGAGCATGTCCCCGAACCGATTCCCGTCCGGACTGTCATCGAGCCGCTCGCCCCGTCCGCTACCTCGGTCGGTGACTCGGGAACGATCATTTACTTTCGGGAAGATCGCTTTAGGCGCGGGGACACGCTGGCTACTCTCATCGAGCGGCTCGGGGCCGATGAGGGCGAGGCGGCGACGCTTCTGCGCTCTTCGCGTGCGGCGCGGCCGTTCCGTCTTCTGTTTCCCGGGACGACGGTCCAAGCAAAAGTCGACCAGGTCGGCAGGCTGCGCTCGATATCGTTTCTCACCGACAGGGACACGGTTCTCTCGGTGGATCGCCTGGGCGAGAGCTTCGGCAGATTCGAGCAGCAAGCCGATGTGGCGCGCGGAATAGAGATGAAATCAGGCGAGATCAAGACCTCGCTCTTCACTGCGACCGATGCGGCGGGGATTCCGGAAGGCATTGCGGTCCAGCTTGCGGACATTTTTGGGGGCAACGTGGATTTTCATCGCGATCTGCGCCGCGGGGACCGTTTTGGGGTCGTTTTCGAAACTTTCTACCACGGCGGCAATACGATCAGATTCGGGCGAGTGCTCGCGGCCGAATTCTACAGCCAGAGGAAAACCTACCGCGCGGTGTGGTTTCAGGATCCCTGGGGAAGGGGTGGCTATTACACCCCGGCCGGCGAGAACCTGCGCAAGGTATTTCTACGCTCGCCGCTCGAATTCTCGCGTATCACCTCGGGATTCGGCCTGCGCCGCCATCCGATTTTCCGGCAGTGGCGCACGCATCAGGGGGTCGACTATGGAGCCCCGGTCGGAACAAGGGTGAAGTCGACCGGTGACGGTGTGGTTTCGTTCGCGGGACGGCGGAACGGGTACGGAAATCTCATCGTGCTCAGGCACCACGGGGGATACAGCACGTACTACGCGCACCTGAGGAATTTCGCGCTGGGGTTGAGGGCGGGCAGCCGCGTCGCCCAAGGCGAAATCATCGGCTACGTCGGGCAAACCGGCTGGGCCAGCGGCCCCCACCTTCATTACGAATTCCACCTCCACGACCAGAACCGCAATCCGCTGACCATGGCTTTCCCGGCCGCGCAGCCGATTCCCGCGATCGAACTGGCCGCGTTCAGGCGTACCGCCGAGCCGGTCATCGCGCGACTGGACCTATTGAAAAGCGGCGACCTAGCGCTCCTCGAGTGAGCGGTTCCACGAGATCGGCATCTTCCGAGATCTACATCGGTTTGATGTCGGGCACGAGTCTCGACGGCGTCGATGCGGTCCTGGTCGACCTGCGGGGCAAACCCATTCTTCTGGGCGCCGGGTTTCTACCGTATCCGAAGAGCTTGAAAGCTATTCTGCTTGCCCTGCACGAGCTATCCGGCGACGAGCTGCATCGTGCTGCGCTCGCGGGGATTGAACTCTCGAGGCTCTATGCAAAGGCGGTCGATCGCCTGCTGGAGAAACACGGCGTCCCCGCGCGAGCCGTATCCGCAGTCGGTTGTCACGGGCAGACAGTGCGTCATCGGCCGGAGTCCGGGTACAGCTTGCAGCTCGGCAATCCTGCGTGGCTCGCCGAGCACACCGGAATTGCGGTGGTCGCCGATTTCAGGAGCCGCGACATCGCTGCGGGCGGGCAGGGTGCACCGCTTGTACCTGCGTTTCATGCGGCTGTTTTCCGGGACTCGCGCCGCCACCGCGTCATCGTCAATCTCGGCGGTATAGCCAATCTGACCGATCTTCCCCGCAAAGCGCTCGTAACGGGTTTTGACACAGGACCCGGCAACGTTCTGCTCGACGCCTGGACGCGTGAGCGACTCGGGCACGACTTCGACCGCGGCGGGGCGCTTGCCGCCCGGGGACGGCCGGTCGCATCCTTGCTGAAGAGGCTGCTTGCCGACCCTTATTTTCGCCGCTCACCACCCAAGAGCACGGGTCGTGATCACTTCAGTTTCGATTGGTTACGCCGGTTCAGCGTCGGAGGGCATCGGGCAGAGGACGTGCAAGCCACGTTGGCCGAGCTTACAGCGTGCAGTGTCGCCAAGGCGATTGCAAGGCACTGTCCTGGCACCGAGGAGGTTTACCTGTGCGGTGGCGGAGTACGCAACCACGACCTGGTGACGCGCATCACGCGGGAACTACCCGGCATGAAAATCGCCTCGACCGAGCAGCTAGGAATTCATCCGGACTGGGTGGAAGCGATGGCCTTTGCCTGGCTCGCGCAGCGGTCGCTGAAGCGACGGACTGGAAACCTTCCAGAAGTCACCGGTGCGAAGGGACCGCGGGTGCTTGGTGCGATTTACCCGGCTTGACCGGGGAATTACTGCGAAGAAAAACGCAAAAAAACAAAACGGAAACCTAGCGCCCCCGCTTTAGAATCCTCAAGGACTTATGCGGAGAACGACGAACCGCAACCGCAGGTGCTCGTCGCATTGGGGTTTTTGATCACGAACTGCGCACCCTCGAGGCCTTCGGTGTAGTCGATCTCGGCACCGACGAGATACTGATAGCTCATCGGGTCGATGAGCAGCATCACCCCGTTTTTCTCCATCACCGTGTCGTCGTCGCTCTTCACTTCGTCGAAAGTAAAACCGTACTGGAACCCGGAGCAGCCACCGCCCGTGACAAACACGCGCAGCTTCAAGTCGGTGTTGCCTTCCTCGTCGATCAACTGCTTGACCTTGTTGGCGGCGCCGTCAGTGAAGACAAGCGGCGCGGGCATCTCTGCGACAGCATTCATGTCTCAACTCCTGTTACAAACCCCATTATCGGTCCGGGACCTGAAGCGGTCAACCGCGCCAGCCACGTAGATGGGGCTGCAGGTACCGGTATTCAAGCCGAAAGAAAGTCATTGCTGCCCCTTAGACCGCGGGCTTGCTCGTCGCAAGCTTCAACTCCACGGTTTTTGCTTCGCCCGAGCGGTGTACCAGATGCCCCTCGACTATGGCGCCGAGATGCATCTCCAGACTGTTGTAATGCACGTCTCCTTTGACTCTGGAGCGCGACTGGAGTTCGAGGAATTCGGCCACATACACGGGCCCCGTGATCTCGCCATTCACGACCAGGTGCGATACGCTGATTTCCCCTTCTATACGGGCTTTTTCGCTCAGTACCAAGGTCGAAGGCTCGTCGGAAACCGCAGTTACGTTTCCGACGACTTCTCCGTCGACACGAAGGCCTCCGGTAAAATTGACATTACCCTCGATCTTCGTGCCGACACCAATCAGGCTGTCGATGCGGTTTTGCGGCTTGCTGGGCTGCTTGCGAAACATAGCGCTTCCCATCTGCTAAGAAAGGTTGATGTTTTGGCTGGCACGGGCCTCGCTGGACCCGTTCTCCAGGATACGCGCCTGTATGGTCCGCACCCTGGCTCCTGCCGGAACCCGAAATGTTCCCTCAACTCGACGAAAATACTTGAAGTTGAGTCTGAAAGCAGTGCTGC
>WNGH01006387.1_pt1 | contig 19304 bp, 20 predicted proteins | sample 5400631 | NCBI WGS metagenome assembly WNGH01 (sample SAMN13153373, study PRJNA577476) | soil metagenome | isolation source: 115 cm soil or saprolite under Garry oak tree replicate 1 | place: USA:California | collected 2016-06-15
CCATGGACGGACCTTGCCAGGATTCGGCCTCGGTAATGTCATTTCGAGGCCGTTCCCAAGGGTCCCGATTTATTGATGTCCTATCCTCTTCCGCCTGATCCTCCGCCGCCACTTCCGGAGCCGAGAGGGATAAAACTGAAGATCACAATTGCAGAACGAGATATGGCGCCGTCTGTTCCCGTAACGGTGACTGTGTAATCACCGGACGGTGATGTGGTTAGACCTCTGCATAGTATGAAGCCCGCCTGATATGGGAAAGTTACACCAGCAGAAGAGATAACGCAATACAATCCTCCAGTTGCTGCTACGGACAGACTGATCGGTCCAGTGAATCCATTGAAAGCCGTCTCTGTCAAGTATGAATAATCCGAATTCGGTGGTGGAGAAGTCAGGGTGATGCTGAAATCTTGTAAGACAACATAAGTCACGTTTACTGAATGGCTAAGAGGATGAGAGTTTCCAGTGGGAATGGTTCCAGCGACCGTCACCGTATAGTTGCCTGCTGGGCCTGAGCACGATAGCGTGACATTTTGGCTTCCGTTTCCACCTATGTTTACACTTGACGGCAGCGAGCATGCTAAACCCATAGGTGAAACGGGCGACGCTAGGAAGACCGTTCCTCTGAACCCGTTAATAGGGGATATAGTGATTGTAGAGGAACCTGTAATACCAGCAGGAAGCGTTATGCTAGCTGGACTCGCAACGATTTTGAAATCCTGGACTTTGAACGTGATAGGTGTATTATGGGCCAGAGAAACGCTGGTTGGTTGGAGTTGTAGAACTCGTCAATGCAATGGTTCCAGTGAAGCCGGTCTGCTTGGTTAGCGTTATCGTCGAGTTGCCAGTAGAATTAACATCTGTGTTGAGACTGGTAGGACTTGCACCTATGTTGAAGTCAGTGATGTCGTAGGTGACCGATGCGCTATTGCCCAGCGAGCCACTCATCCCGTGCACGGTCACCGTGTAGGCTCCACCGATAGATCCGGTGCATGTCAGAGTCGAGGTGCTGGAGGTTGTCGTGCTGGTCAAATTGATGAGGGTTGGGCTCAAAGTGCAAGCGATACCTGTGGCCGGAGTGGTAGAGTTCGTCAAGGTCACTGTTCCGGTGAACCCATTAACGCTAGTCACGTTAATCGTAGAATATGCTGGAGTATCGATCTGGACGGTTACTGCAGTCGGATTGGCAGCGACCGAAAAGCCCATTGAAGGTGCCTGAGCATCAGGGAGGTAACCTTGAATCAGCAAAACCAGAGTCAAAATAATGCTAATCCCTCGGGCGGATCTTATTCTTAATTTCATTGAGCATTTTTCAAAGAGCGCGAGATAATAATGCTTGTGAAGTGGGTCCGACACTCCAATGTGGCAAGGCTAAACAGCATTGTTGCGAGATTCTCGCCGGTCGGGTCTTACAGAACAAGACCGAAGGAACAAGACCCACTCCCGGATAGGACAACATTCTGAAGGAATCCTAGCCGAACTCGCATTCTGCACGAAGAATTGAGAGGTCGAAAGCTAAGCCATGGCAGATCCTGGAATTGCAAAAGTCCGCAAAGCCAGCTAGGAAGGAGCACGAGGGGCAGACTGTATGCGGTCTCTGCCGGAAACCGGTAGGACAGGGGCATATCCAACATTGTCGTAAGTGTGGGAAAGAGGTCTTCGCATGCCGACTTCTCAGATTGAACTCCGGAGACAGTCAAGGATACTATTCCCTGGAACTTCAGTATGTCCAGAATGCCTCACACAGATCAAGCACGAAACGTCTGTGTTGGAAGACGAGGACACTCTCTAAAGTCACCATTACAACTGGGCAGAGACATACCCAGTATACTCGCTAGTCATTGGGTGGCGCGGGAAGAATGCTACCTCGGATGTCCAGCACCAGGAACATTAGGATTAGATGGACGCTCGGAAGGAATGTTCGGTGATTAGCTAATGTCCAAGTTACAAGCCAGCGAGAATAGTCTGGTTGATATTGCAAATACGACTCTGGCGAATCAACTGGAGTCGCGTCTGAAGGAGCTTGAGAGAAACATCGCCGTAGCCCGACAGTTCATAGGCATGGCCGACGAGTGCTACTCGAAAGTAAAGCACGAGTGGGAACTATTGCAACAGGACATCGGAGTCAAGAACGCGACCACCGGTCAAACCCGGCACCTTTCATCCCTGGAAGATAGAATAGATGAGTCGGAAATAATGGGAACTGTCCGCAGGGAGAAAAAGAGTAGGTCTGAATCTCAGCGGAAAAAGGCCGAGGATTCTCCCGACATCTCAGTCGGACCGGAGGATCACGCTGAGTCTGCGAAGGACGGAAAATCGAGTCGAAAAGAGTCAGAATCTTCCGGCCAGGGTTTCAAGCAGGGCAAAAAGTCCAAGTATTCAAAGAAGACTCAGTAGATCGTCCCACAGCCCGGAACATTTCTCGACTCCAAATCACCTTCCACAGCTCCGTAGAATCTTTCGGGCTATCTGCTCGATTTTCCCCGGAAAACGGTTGCAGACGATCTCTCTTGGCTAAGGGCGAACTTCACGGTCTCTAACTCATTTCGTCTTCATAAGTCTAGGAGCGGTAAGGTGCTAGACAGAACCTGACATCGACACAAAACCCCCACTTTCTTTCCCTTTTCTTCGGCAATTCCGAGTCCTCTAGCTATGATGTTGAACCTTCAACGGGGTCCCATAGTAGGAGTATGCGAACGGGTCGTTCGGAAAGGCCTTGGCTATCCTACATTGATGGTAACTTGAAGATTTGCGGGAAGGTCACGGTAATTCGTGGGCTGTCGGACCTGCACAAGTCCAGTGAAGCTGCCTTTGCACTGGCTAGCCGCAACTTGACAGGTAGCCACCACGGTCACCTGCAACAGAGATGCTCCGCAATTGCTGAAACCTGCCGGGGCCACCGCCAGCCCAATAATTCCTGGCGAATTGCTTACTGTCCGCAGGGTGATAGCACTTAGAGGGCTAAGACCGCCCGTACTTGGGCCCGTACTTGGGCTGCAGCTAAAGGTGTCTGTTGCGCTTCCTGACAGGTCCACGGCGGCGAAGGAGATGGTTAGAGGGCTTGTCGTCCATGTTACCTTTGGGGTGGTCAAATTGGAGGAGGGAAGAATTACGGTAGTGTAAGCGACGCCCAGCACAGAGGCGACTGCGAGGCCAACGAGAATGTGCGGAAGGTACCTAGTGATTGGGAGCCTCAAGAGGATTGTTCTTCCTGTATCCTCAATTTAAAAATACCTACGGTACGTGTCATATTCCACGCCGCCCGCGAGCTAATCAGGTGCATTGGGCTCCGAAGGGAGCAGAGGAGCCACAAGCAGGAACTAAAGGATTGTGGATTTTGTTCTGTCAAAACAGTAAAAATGGATCTAGAATCGAGAGCACTCTCGATATGCGAGGCAGATTCGCCTGCGGTAGCATCCCTTAGATATTTGCAGAATGCGAAACGTGCCATCTTTGCAGCTCAGGATAGGGTTCGTTCTTGACGATGCCCTGGCACTGCTAACAATATTCGAGACAATTGCCTTCGGACAATTAGTCCTGCATCCCTTCTCGCTCTACACAGCCGGAACCTTCGCTTGGTATCAAGCGCAAATGTTTCGCGGGCTTGCTCCTCTCTCGCCAATACTACTCATCCTCCTTCTATATGCCTGGCTTGGAAGATTGCTCCTCAAAGTTGCCCGGAAACACTCTACTGGGCTCGACAAATTCTCACGAACTCTCGCAGAGAAAGTGAGGGGTCTCGACAAGCCAAACTCATCTCAAGCGAAGTTCATCCTTCTTCATCATCCTCGATTACTATTGATACTGGCTATGACTGCAGCCGTGCTGCTCGGCCTTTTTCCCTATTGGCCAGGATTGAATCCTAACGGAAACATCGTAGGCACAGACACGCCACTCTACATCGAATGGACTAGACAGATGCTCGCGAGACCATTTCCGCAAGCCCTCTCATACGCGTTTAGTGGAGCAGATAGCGGCTTCAGGCCGGTCCCCCTGATCCTCTTGTATTTGATAGCCTCGCTTGGTGTTAGGCCTGAGCAGGTAGTGGAGTTTTCTCCTATCATACTTGGCCCTCTTCTATCTCTCTCATCTTTCATCTTCGTAAGAACCGGGTCTGGAGATAACGGGGCCGCAGCCATTGCCGCACTAGTCACGTCTTTCTCCTTCGACGTCACAGTGGGAATTTGGGCCGGCTATCTGGCAAACTGGTTGGGGATGATTATGGCGTTCTTCTTCCTGGCAACCTTCTTCCTGTTTGAAAAATCCAAGCGGAAAACCATTGTCATCCCTCTGATACTTCTGTCTCTGGCCATGCTGCTGACACATCCCTGGACATGGGCCCTAATCCTGACAACCGCGTTCCTCTTTGCACTAACTCGGCCGCGAGACGAACGGAAGCTCTTGACAGCATCCACAATCGTCTTGATAGCAGTCGGAATCATCGTTGATTTCGCGAAGAACCAGGTTGCAGGAGGTGCAACTCTCGCTGGGGATCTGGGAACTAAAGGTCCTGTATTTGGGGTCTCTCAGCTCGTAATGTTCTGGCCGAACATCTCCGTTGCATTGAATGTCTTCTACGACGGATTGCTAGGCAACGTGTTACTCCTGGGACTCAGCGCCCTCTCATTCGTCAGGATCAGATTCCATGACAAGATAGAGGGCATGCTTGCTTGCTGGGTCGCATCCGCATCGGTGCCCTTCGCGCTACTCAACAGCTTTCACCAGACCCGTCTGCTCTACGACCTCCCCATTCCGCCGCTGGTTGCAATGGGTCTTCTCCTGCTAATGTCTAGAGCGGGAGGCGGAAACCTGAGAGCGAGCCTCATCTTACTAACAGCGTTGCTCTTCAGTGCGAACTACGCGCTCGGAGCTGTTGTCCAGGCCTAAGATAGGTTTCGAGTCCTAATCAATCGCATGATTTCCTGAGATACCACTTTTTACGATTTAGACAGAAGAAACTCCACTATCCTTTAGTTCCGCGTTAATTCTCCCCTAATACCCCCTTGGGTCCAGGTTGCCAATAGCCATCATCCATCAGTCTTACGGGCGCTTTGGGGGAGCGGAGAGAGTAGCTCTCGCGCATTACGAGCAGCTTCGGAGAATGAACGTCGATGCCACGCTGTTCTGGAGTGGGCTAATCACTCCCGGTTGGCAAGCCAGACTCAACGGTTACGACATTAGGACGATACCGTCCACCGTGCCAAGCCCCCGCAGACTCGCGACGGTGATGAGGTTTCTCAGAGAATTGTCCCGCTATGACTCGATTGTAATCCACCACCATGTGGACCCTCTGCTTGCCTTCTACATCGCCAGAAGCTTGGGGAACAAAACGATCTGGTATTCCGGATCCATGTTCGAGCTTGCTTGGGAGAAATGGATAACGGGAGAGGACTACAGGTCGATCAGCCGGACGGTCAAGCAGACTAGTGAGGAGTACTATGGCAGAATGTTTTCATCTCTCGTAATGTCGAATCATGTCTTCGACCAGACAGTTCGTCTAGCTCGCGCTGTCGACATACATGCCGTGAGGCGGTACTCGAAGATTGTAGCCAACAGCAAATTCCTCTCACGCTTTCTCAAACGAATCTACAAACTGGAAGATGCGCCTCCGGTTGTCTACCCTGGATCAGATCCAATACTAGAGCAATTGTCATCGAAGGACTTTGCAGGCGAGGGAGACTACATGCTCGCTGTTGGTCCGCTAATCCCACTGAAGAATGTTGATGGAATGATCCAAGCGGCTTCCAAAGTGCCCTCGGCCAGGCTCGTTGTGATCGGAGAGGGCCAAGACAGAGTCTCGCTGGAGGAAAGCGCGGACAGATTGCACGTGCCACTCTTCTTGAAGGGCAACTCTCACAGCGAGGAAGAACTTGCTATGCTGTATTCCCAGTGCATGCTTCACATCCACCTGTCGCTCTACGAGCCGTTCGGGCTAACACCGGTAGAGGCAGGGCTCTTCAGAAAAGCCTCGATCGTGACCAACCGCGGAGGACCCCCCGAGATAATCGTGGAAGGGGAAACAGGATTCATCGTCAACCCCAGAGACTACGGCACGATAGCGAAAAGGATGACAGAGCTGCTCTCCAACCCTCAACTCCGTCACGAGATGGGACAGAAGGCGAGGAAGAGGGTCCTAGAGAATTTCACACTGGAAAGGTCGGCGAAGCAGCTTCTCGCAGAGGTCGAAGCGTAAGTGAGAATTCGACTTCGACTTTACCCTATACTCGTAATACTAGTCTTAACGCTGGCAATACCCACGATCTTCCTCCGAGGCACGTTCCAACAGAAGACCGTGCTTCAGGTGGACGGTCTAAACAATTTCTCCAGCCTGGAGTCAGTTTCTCTGGGTCCTATCATCTGGGCCGAGAGCTTCAACAATCTGACTACATGGAGCCTCTCAAGCAATGCCCCAGGCGTCCTTCAGCTCAACAGTTCTATGGTCCTAAGTGTCGCATTTCCCCTAAAGTCGGTCTCTCAGGCGGTGACCGCTTCTCGGACTCTAAACCTGTCACTTGACAAGAACCCAGCCATCACTCTTACTCTAGCGGTAACAAGCGGGGCATCATACGGAATCAGATTCTACGGATTGACCTCAAGCGGAACGAACTTCGCTGCGTGGAGAGAGGGCTCATTTCTGCAACACAGACGTGGTTTAGGCACTCAGGAGACAATTTCAGCAAATCTAGTTTCCGAGTTCTTGCTAGCGAATCCGAAACTTCCCTTAGTCGGATCGAGAATCACGAAGCTGTCGCTCTACATCGAAGCAGCCCCGTTGATTAGCGGAAACTTCTCGATGAAACTCACAACCTTGCAGGCAAACTCGATAGTCACAAATAAAATAGAATCAAATCAGCTTAACGGAAACTTCACGGCTGTAATTGCGGACTTAGGGCCAACAGTCCAAAGTCAGGGGCTCTTCCAGGTTTTTGTTGGCTTGGACATCAAAGGAAGCACAGACCTGAGTTATGTGCCCTACTTCATAAGCGGCGCTTCAGTTCTCGCTCAGGGATTCACTTACATTCCAAAGGTTGCAACCACCTACGAACTGGCTCTTCTTCAGCCTTCATTTGTGAACTCATCTCCTTTGTTCGTGGGGAAACCTAGTTCCTCTTCGATAGTCGTCTCGGCCAAGACAGGTGAGATGACGTTCTTTCGTTTGAACAGTGTCTCGATAAGGTTCCTTTCGTCCCTCTCGGCTCCAAGTCAGGCTCTGAGTCCATCAAACTATCAACTTCTATTGTTCTACTACTTCATTTTCCTCTTCGTAGCTCCCACTGGAATGATTGTCCTGTTAGTCAAGGTGTTCAGAGATGAAGAATAAGGTCCTAGCGACACTTCTCGTTGGGGTCATAGCGAGGATTGAGCTGGCGTCCTTCGCTGGACATCCGTTTGATCTTTCTCTATTCACTTACTCGTCAAGGCTATACTACGAGACAGGACACTTCGACACATTCTTCCCGGCGCTCCCGATACTATACTATGTCCAACTTGCATTCTATTCTCTATATGTTCTCTTGAGAGATTCTGGCTTCACAGACCTTGTCTTCATGTATCATTCCAACTACATCGTTGAAGGCCTTTTTCTCCGCATCCCACTAATATTATCCGACATTGGAATTTTTGCTCTGATACTGCGGTTTACGGGTAAGCTTCGTTATGCCGCGTTCTATCTCTTGAACCCATTCATAATCTACCTAACGGGAGCCTGGGGGACGTATGATTCTCTTATGATGTTGCCCCTAGTCTATGGTTTCATCTTGACATCCAGGAACCAGAAACGACTAGCGAGCGTATCATTTGCCATCTCTGGTTTGATCAAGTTGTTTGGGTTTGTTCCCTTCGGTCTCTTGGCTCTTGAGAATCTTTTTCAGAAACGATTCAAGGAATTCGCGTTGCAACTTGCTACGTTTATCGGACTGACCTTTCTCACTTTCACTCCCTATCTTCAATCGGGACTACGGGATTTCTATTCGGGATTTGTGCTAAGGTTCGTGGGTCTTAGTGGCGCGCAAACTCGTGCTTACAATGTGGTAGCGGCACTCTCAGGTTTGAGATTTACAGGCACTTCCCCGTTCGCTTTTCTAGGGATCGGCGCTATTGCTGTTCTGTTCATCTTACACGCGAGAAAATCGGAGTTCTCGCTGCGGTCTCTCTTGTTGTGGAGCATCGTGGCCGCCGTTTGGCTTGACATATTTTCGCAATCAGAACCTCAATGGCTCTCCTGGCTGATTCCCATGTCAATCCTTTACGCCCACTTGACCAACAGGGTAGGACTCGCCAGCTACTCCTACTTTTACGGGGCTATTAGCGCGTTTCTTTCGATTACACTACTTCAGAGCGTTGGATACCTTCCGCTTGGAACTCCACTGGTTTTCTTCAGTGCAATCGAGGCCATCCCGAATACGATCCTCGTATACGCCGTCACCGTCATGATGATGCTGCTGACAATGCTGGGTTATGTCTTCTTTAGGCCGGTAAGGTTCAAGATTGATGTCGTGGCCCTGATAGCGCTTGTTTACCTGCAGGCGTATTTCTGGTTCAGCTTACTGAGAATAGTTCCATTCTAGTGAAACCCCCATGATCAGGACGAATCTACGGTCTAAGTCGAAGGTGATGAAGACTTACGACAAGGAGTCTTCAGTCTACTACTCAAAACGGTTCTCCAGCGAAGGCGGGAGACACATAGACTTCACCGAGAAGCGTCTCCTCGCACGCTATGTGAAAAGGACCTCATTGCTGGAGATCGGCACTGCGAGCGGGAGATTCGTAGGGTTCGTAGAACGTATGGGCTGGGACTATACGGGAATCGACATTTCAGCCCAGATGCTGCGATTGTCCAAGAATAATGGGTGCAAGCTCGTGCAGGGCGATGCCGAAGAGATACCACTTAGATCATCCATTTTCGACACAATTATCTGTCTACATACTTTTCATTTCCTTCCCCACCCGATCGCATGCATTCGAGAATCGCAGAGAATCCTCAAATCAGGTGGTCTTCTGATCCTGATTTTTGAGACTGACAACTGGCTTCGCCGAATGGTGCTCAGGACCCACATGTTCGAGTCGGACCAATACTACTTTAGGACGCGAGAGGTGGCTGGTATGATTCAGAGCTGCGGTCTAACATCCATTGCGGAAGGCTCCGTTCTGAAGTTTCCAATGGATCTCTACAGAAAGCTACCGATTACAAAGTTCCTGAAACAACTTGACTCGTCCGGGCATTGGCCATCCTGGTTTGCAACCCTAGGGTTTGCGATTGGCCGCAAGGATTACCTTGAAGCCGGCCCCCTCGCATGACGAATGAGTCCAGTGACAAGGATCCGCGCAAGACATGGGACACCATTGGAGAAGAGGACCCATACTGTGGAACAGGCGGACCGACCCGCGTGTTGCTGGGTTCGGACGGAAACCGTCTTGGTCGCCAAATCACGAGTCATTTTGAGGTCCAACTGGTTGTCTCGTATCTTCTTGTAGTTCTCTATCCGGAACTCTTCTAGAGCCGGCAGAATCCTTCTTGGTCAAATCAGCCAAAAAAGTGAGCCAGGTTGCGAATTACCGTTACTTGTAACTTTTCCTACACATAACGAGGGACAATCAGTGGGTTCTTGCCAAGAAGCCCATAGCGAGAATATGCTAGCGCCTTCGGCATTGCCTATGATCTCCCCACTGTTTACCCCGATTGGCGAGACTATGCGAGAAAACGGTGACGGTCAGCGAAGGCGCCTGCGAATTCTTGCCCTTAGGGACGGATTTTCGCTTCCCAGTGGGGTCGCTCTTATTTGTTTGATGAAGTCCGCTTTTACTTTCTTTGCCTGTTCGACGACTTCCAACTCTGCTTCCTCCTCTTTAGAGAGTTCCCCGTAAAGGGCACTCTGCTCGTCTACAATCGACTGTATTTCCTCCTCCGTCAACTCATATTCAGGGTTGATTTGCACCAGTCGTTTCTGAATAGAATACATTTCATCACTCACTCTCTTGCTTAGGTCGTGAGGAATGAAGCCTCCGTCGTAGCTGTAAAGGAAGTCAGTAATCTTCTTTGACCATTCGTAGGTGGTCGTTGGTTTCGAGTCTACCAGTTTCGACAACTGTCGAAGGGCTTCCTTCTTGTCCTCGCGGTCAAGCTGTTCATCATGTCTTCGTTGATTCGCTCTATTCGTAAGATAATACACGAGGAAGCTTCCAGCCAAGGCCAAAAGACCTCCTATGATAGGACCAATCGCGTTGGTCAGTACGCTAACCGTTCCGTCGGTTGAAGTGGCATTAGTGGCCAAATAGGAGACTGGAACGTGGGACATTGTATTCCCTTCTGACCTAAGTACGTCTACCCTTTCTTGAGTTCCTCGTCAATGAGCGAGAAGATTTTTGGTCCCAATTCTCTTATGCGCGTATTGTTAGCTTGTAACTCCCGAGCCTGCTCATTCCCCATCAAGAGTCTTAGAACGTGATTGATGATGCTTTTCGACTGTTCGTCTTCCCCTACCAAGATAGACGCACCAGTCTTCCTGGAATACACCCATGTTTCCAATCTCCATTTCGTGTCTGGTGGTTCATAATCGTGGAGATAGTTGGAAAGGTTGGTCTCCCTCTCCCAAATCCATGAGATGTAAATTCTGTCGTATCCACTCGGTTCACCAAGCAAACGAAATTCGACTGCTCCAAAATCCCCAAACTTGACGAGGTCCAGTTGAGTTATGTAGGATCTCGTTGATTCGTCAACATAGTTGTGTACAATCTTTCGAAGCTTCGCATTGCTCTCAAACAAGCCACTTGCCTCGTTCACAGGGTTGGAAATGTGAGGGGGAACTTTCATGACTAGCCTTCGTTCTTCAAGCTGAAGCCTTGGCCACTCGTAGAAACGAGCTGCAATCGGGTCACTCCAGGACCCGAGTTCCTTTATCAAGAAGCTATAGACTCTATCGGATAACTGCACTATTGTCTCATTCGTTTCTTGCTCTCCCAGAGCTTCCCGAGTGAATTGTTGAGCTTGACTGGAACCAAGTTTGAACTTCTCTACTTGCCTGACCCCGGATGGTACTGATTTCTCGCGCTGAATGCTTACCTCCAGTCTCTTGTTGGTCTTGATTAGATGTAGAAAATCAAGAAACTCCGCGGGATTTTCTAAGGTGCAATCACAGGAGTCCTTGAGACCAGGTGCGGAAATTATTCTGAGTCCGGGTGTCCCATACCGTAAGCGGTGATACTTGGAAAGCCTCCAAGCTACTTGGCTAGTGTCGCAATCTCCCTCATTCCGGGTGAAGGTTATCGCATTCCCGCGAAACTCAACACGAGCCATCAGAGAACTCATCTTCGAGTCTTCCTTGACTTCTATCGCGACTTTGGCTCTTTTTTGTGAAAGCACTTCCATTTCGACGGGTTTTAGGTTGACTGGTAAGTATTTGTCTGGTGAAGTCGTAATTCTTACGACCCTGATTGAGAGATTGTATTCTTTAAGGAAAGAGGGAATCGGGTCTCGTTCTAGCCAGTCTTTACTCGAAAATTCCTGTGGCAATTTCTTGAAACGGTTTCACGGTTGGACGATATTAAGAGTTGGAAATTCGAAGTCAGATTGGACTGAACCAACCCATGGCAGAATTCGTATCAAGGGATGGTCTCTTCCGCGCGATGAGGAGATAATCTCCCCAATCCACCTGAAGTGTTTGAAAATCATCGTGTAGGAGGCCGCTTTTTGCAGAATTGCTTTCGCATCGTATTTCATGCTCCCACTCTGCTAAAACGGAAACTGAACGCGGTCGCCTAAGCCTTACTTAATACGGGCCGACCGGAACTGAATTGCCACAGTTTGACGCGACTCTCCAAGCGTTACTTCGACAAGAAACTACGGGTGGGCAAACTTGACTCAGCCCTTCTTTTCCTCTCGTTATGTAAGAGGAGCACTGGTAAGGTCATCCGCAGTCGACAGGTATCGCGGTTGGATCTTCTTTCTAGTGGGACTTGGGGCTTATGGTTACAACATTGCTGTCGAATGGATGAACCAGGTGCTCCCACTTTACGTAGGTCGCCTGACGTATCTCACTGATGTACCGATCGCGATAATCGCAGTATTGTTCGGGTTCTTCGTAGCCAGAAGATTTCATAGATTCATCTTTCAAATCTTAGGTGAAACTTCCTCCCCTCTCATCTCACGAGCGGCGATTGGCGCAGCACTGTCGGCAATATTTTTCGCGGCCGTCGGGTCCAATGTGGCTATTGGCAACCTAAATGATTCTACCGGTGAGGCTCTGCTGTTGCTTTTGGCTGTTGGCGTCTATGTTCTCCGACGCAGTAACCGATGGGCGAATTACGCTAATTCCAACGTTGGATATTCCTTTGAAGTGATTAAAGGGGAATGGTACGGTAAGGGACTGCCTTCGTGGAGCGGGGACGCCCTATATTACTCTGGGATGGCCCTCTTTCTAGTTGGGACCCTGTACTTCGTCACAACAGTAGCAACCGTAGGGGGGGTTTTCGATTTTCTCTACGAGCTTGTAGGTGCCATAGTCCTCATGTTCGTCGGTCGTTTTCTGTCAGACCGTGCAGGGAAGAAAGAGGTGTTACGGACCCAATAGGGTCACCTAGGTCGACCTGTCCGCTTTGGGCGTCGAATCCGTCGCCAGTCTCGGTCGTAAACCTTTGAAGATCCTCTTAACAGAATTGAGTGTCAGTCCTCGGAGACTGTTGCAACCCAGCAAGCATCGCGGTAAGGGATGGTTTGATCAAACGGTTTTTCGCAACGACTATTCCTGCTGAAGGCCCCAACATGCCTAGGAAGAAAAGGAACCCCCCCAGGTTGGTGCTCAGCACGAAGATGTCGACCCCCAACCCTATGAAGAAACCCGCAGCCACTACTGCGACACCTGCAGTCCCGAGTAACGTGTAACAGCCAAGACGGGCGACCAGCTTCGGGCCCCTTACACTTCCCAGCACGGCGGCCAAAAGGGCTGTAGCGCTTAGAATCGTCAGAAAGAATTCTCGAATGTAGGGAGCGAGGATTGTGACTAGCGTAGGCATTGCAGGTCCAAGCACGAGCAGGACAATGTCCTCCGAAGACTGACTCTTTTCGGCTTGTTCTTTCAAAAGGGAAAACGAACGCATGAACCTAGTGATTCTTCCGGTTCCTTATTGAGCGTTCCTCTTTCACTGTGCAGCCCTAGCCCTTTTGGGGAAGGCTTCCGCCTGAAGACAAGCTAACATCGAGGTGGCAACCGAGTTGAGGGCATCTTGTTCCCTCAGTGCGCTCCAATCGACCTGACTGTCTCGGTGATATCAAACTCGTGTGCTTGGCGTCAATCCGACCACCACTAAATAGATAGCCAGCCACTGCCAAGCTGCTCACTGAAGTTCGTTGCCACCAAAGGTTGAAGACATCTCAATGCCGCCTGCCTTCAAAAGCGATGAGCGAAAGCCACGTCTTTCGATCGAGCAAGAAAAATCCCTCCTCGGTCGATTCGGTTTCACCAAAATTGAGCGCTCTAAACGTAACACGCGATCCTCACGCACTGAACTAGACTACACGGGGCATCACAACGGAGTGAAGTGCAGGATAGAAGTCAAGTCGATAGACGATACGGACAAGCGGCAGAAAGTCTACCCGATAACGCTGACAAGGACCCAGTTTGACATCCTGGCTTCACATCCTGAGAACTCTGCGTTCATCATGTTCTACACTGCTAGTGTGGCATTTCTCCTGAAGAAAGTCAAGTCAATATCTTTGACGAAGTAATAGGGCCGTGAAAGGATGCTGCAACAAACCACCGAGAGCAGTGAGCGCCGGGTTAGGGCCCGAGAAATCGTTCTGTCCCAAGTCAAGTCGGCCCGCCCGTTCGCAACACCTACGACAAACGACACGTTTCTGAGGTTCGTTCCTTCGCTGGTCTCCAGAGACGATGACGGAGTCATCTGTGAGTGCGAATATTCTGAGGAGTTCCTAGAGAAGCCGTCGCTAGGTCTGGCTGTGATGCTGTTGAACCAATACTGTGATAATGTGAAACCGTTTGCTGACTCTCTCATGGAAAGATCTCGCCTACGAAGTACCTTTGCAAGCTCGACTGATAACAAATCCCCCATATCGACCCTTTCCAGACTCCGTTCTCCAGGCGACAATCGTCTCGGATGACATTGGAGCAGTGCAGCGGAGAGTTGAGGCAATCTGCCGCGTCTTGTCGCTGTACAGAGAAACGGGAGCTAGCTGGAGCAGTCTTTCAATACAGAGCTCCAGCTTTTCGCAGATCGGAATGTCCCAGACCCTTCTCGTCCCGATTGCCCAAGAACCCCGAGCTAGACTCAAACAAGGAGACGAGGAAAATCTGGCCAAGTTCGTTCGAAATTTCATCAACAAGCTCCCAAGCGGTCTGATGGACGATAAGCTGGTCGGTCCGTTGGATGTTTCGATGAGAAGGTACCTTGACTCTACAAGGGGCAACCTTCCGATCCCAGAACGCCTGACCTCGACGGTAATGGGCCTGGAAGCTCTTCTCCTGGAAAATCAGGGAGAGGCACGCTTCAGACTAGCGATTAGAAGCGCCAACCTGCTTCGACTACTCAAAGAGGACCCTGCGAGTGTCTATCGTGATCTCTTGGAAGCCTACGATTATCGAAGCGCTCATGTTCACGGGTCCGCGTTGTCAGACGACAAGCAGGCAAGGGCCGGGCAGTTACTGGGCTCACTTGGCGGTATCTGAGAAAAGTCCTCCTCCTTATGACTGCAGAGCAAGTTGACTCCAAGGCGAAGAAGCGTGACCTCCTGAGGAAGGTTGACCTTGCTCTTGTCGTCGAGAAGATCAGAGAGGACTTGGAGCGCAGGGTTCAACTTGCCAAACAATCGATGACCGGTGCGATATGACCCCGGGCCGCACGCCGAGTTCCTTCAGTTGGAAGGGAGAGAAGGGCGAACTGTTCCCGTGTAAGTAAACTGCAAGCATTCTAGATTGCAAGTCTCCACAGAACGATTCTAGGAATAGACTTGGGTTGAACTGTTGCCGCGAGAGAGCTGAATCCGAGGAGTCGGTTCGATTGGGGGATTGCAGAAACTGTTTCAGCGAGATCAAACCGGGAACAACCCATGTCTCCACGTCCTTTGGTGTCTGCCGAATGGTCGACCCTCTAACAGGCCGCGATTTGGGCAATTCGAGAAGAGCTGGAACCGCCGGACAAACCTAATCGGAAATAGTCACGATTTCTTTGGTTGGAGGAGTTAGAGTCTGATTATTTTTCCGCCTTTCGCGAGAAACTGAACGTCAGCGCGAGTCCTCTCTAGCGCTATTCGAGTCAGCCCGACCTCTGATTGGAGCCTTAGACGCTCGCAGAGCAAGGTTCTCCGCTCGCGACCGATTGACAATAGGAAGGTCGGTGCCCGCTTCCGAGCCCGCCAATTCCGCAATTCCGTTCCTTTCTCTCTCAGCCTCCGCCGGTTCTGGTCCAATAGCACGAGACCAGCACCGAGCTTCCTTGACTGATTTTCATGCTCGCGCAACGCTTGGTCGAGGCTAACACGGGGGTGGTGGGCCGTTGAACTCTACTCCCACAAACGCTTCTTAGTTTGAGATATCTGTTCGCGTGTCTGAGAAAGCTGCGTGGCAATCTTCTTCCGGTCCGCGAGAATACTAGCTTTCCTCAAGCTAAGCCGTTGTCTCAGCTCCAGTTGAAGATGCACTTCCCTAATGGAATCTCGTACGCGATGATCAAGTAACCTGATTTCCCCTCGGATTGTTTCGTCCGTAGCAGAAAGCTCCTGCAGGGTCTTCCCGCATTTGACCAACTTGTCCAACATCCTTTCTCGCTCTCTCATGTTTGTCTGCTCGGTAGACTCCTACAACAAGTCGTACAAAACAGCAAGGTCCAGGTTTCCGATAAGTGAGAGAACGACACCGACCGCCCAGGGCTCAGGCATGAAGTTCCGCCCGGTTTGCAACCCTCGGTTTTGCAATTGAGTGTGAGGTTGAACCTGAAGATGACGCTCCTACGTGACAAGTCAACAAGACTACTTTCCCAAAACCTCCAAAAAAGTTAGACCCGGTTTGAGAAATCTAGACGGATCCGGCCTAGTGGGCCCAAGTTTCTAGACCAGGACGCGCTCACTGCTTTCGTAGCAGGTTTGTTGGAGGGTTTGTTGACACTTTTGATGGGAGGTTTGACAGGTTTAGCACTTTTTTTTGGAATTGTCGAATCTGCCGAGACAACACGGGCTTGCCCGCGGCTTAGATAGCGGATATGATCCCGTTCTCATTCCGACGCTTCAGTGTATTGTAACAGCACGGGCACAGGCCAGAACTGTGGTAGGACCTCACACCGAGCCTGTATGCCATTGTAAAGCCACACTTCACACAAAACAGCACTTTGATCTCTCCTTTGCCTATCTTGCTCGCAGCCAATGCGACGAGGTTCTCTTGCGAGACGTTAGCTAAGGTCGCTTTGTCTATCTCAAACGTTCTCTTTTCGTTTTGTAACTGAATTCTCTCTTCTCTCAGCTTCTTTCTCTCTCCCTCAAGCTTTCCAAGATGACCGAGTTGAAGATCGCTCACTAGATGGTTTTGCTTGTGCGTGTGCTCTTCGAAGAGGTCTCTTGTTACAAGCTTCTTGCCCAGAACCGTTTCCACAAGAAGAATCATCCGTTCTCTAAGAACCCCATAGTCGACAGGAAGCCCCTGCATCTTACTCCGTGTCTTCACAATCAACCCTATGGTTTCCACGGTTTGGAAGAGCTGTTGATCTTTCACCTTAGACGCGTCACTGAAGAGTGCGAGGAGGGTATCTGCGAAGTCGATTCGGAGGTTCTTATCGCTTATTTCTTTCGGTTCTGGACGGTTGCAAGCTGCCCTTTGACCAGTTTGGTTTCTCGCCCCAGATCTCCAATCTGTTGAAGATAGAGAATAATCTCTGCTGCTCTATAGCCGTACTTGGCAAATTCGTCGATGACACTTTCTATGACCCCGAGCCTCTCGATTTCGATCCCCTTCGAAGCAAGTCTAGTCTGGATTGCAAGATAGCGCTGTATGTTTCCGTCCGTAGTGCGATTGCTCGAGAGCTGCTTCTCCCTTGCCTGTTGTAGCTGCTTAATCGATGATTCCAGGTTGTCGATTTCTCGTCGGAGTCGAGTCTTATTCTCCGTGAGACTCAGCTCAAAGTCTTCGCCAGCCTTCTTCTTAGCCGACTCGAGGGCTGCGATATTTGCATCCAGTTCCTTCCTCTTCTTCTCTCGGGTTGTGATCTCTGAAGTTAGCTCGGGAACTCTCGCTTCCAGTTCCGGGAAGCTCAATCCTGTTTCAGATTCCAACCGAGTGATCCGAAGAACGCCTTTCGCAAATTTTCGCATAGGAAAATCTGGCGGCGTCACTTTCCGAAAGGCCTCGAGCTGCTCTTCTAGCTCCACAGGGTCGATGTCCAGCTCGGAGAGAGCCTCGATTACGATGAGACCGGTGATTGCTTGTTGAACGGTTCGTTTCTTGCTTCTCAGCCACCGAGACACGGTCCGAATATCATCAAGCTCAGAAAGAAAACTGTCGTACTCAGTGTAGCTGCCATACCTCAACTCGTCGACAATATTTCGAACTGACCCTGTCGCGATGCTGAGCGATGCCGCGATATTCTCTGGCGAGTAGCCGCGGATCCACAGTTCGATTACCTTGTACCGAATTTGTTGCGAGTCGCCCTATTGAGATGAATTGGATTGCCAATCAGTATCGGAAAACCGACTAAGATCGACTTTATATTTGGAACTCATGAAAAATTCGCGCGGTGAACTGATACACCCTCCAGACGAGCTCACAGGTGGCTCACGAAGAAAGCTCTAGGAAAAGAGTACGACGCCGTTCATGCTATGATCGATCTTCCATTCCATTGGCTTGGCCGCTCACACCGCAAATTGTTCCATACGCCCAGTGAAGCTATGCTGATTGGGGCTTGGGTAACCAAAGGCGACCCCAAGGGTGCAATAGCCGGGTTGCTGCACGTTCTAACTGACGAAGCTGCCAGCAGAAATCCGGAAGGGAAACGCATCCTTGAAGCCTTCGCGAAGTTCGACTCAAAGGTAAACCGATCAGCTAGGTCCAGATCGCGCAAACGAAGGAATCGTCGCAGGACACAGCCTTACCCATGGCGATTGAGGCCCTAGCAGAGCCATTCTCACAACGTTACGGTCTTTCACTGACTAGGTTGCATTACCCTCTTTCTGATCTCAGGACATGCTGATTCTGGTCTGCCCATTTGGAAATGTATTCAAACGTACGATGACTCTGAGGTCTATCAAGGAAGAGAACGAGAGCTGCAAACTCGCTCACGCGAGAGGACCCAGAGTTCTCTGCATTTTTGGCATCCCCTGAGTTCCACAGAACTTTTCGTGTAGAGAAGAAGTTGAGTTGGGCCATTACATTTAGGACAGTTCATCCGCAGTGATCGGTGCCCAGACTCTCCATTCTAACCTAGAGAGCTTCGTAGTGAATACTTTCGCGGAGAGATCTCTTGCTCTCCCAGTCTTAGGTTGCCATTCAGTGTTGCTTGGAGAGCAAGATGCGATGATGCGAGAAAAGTGTGAGCTGAATCCTCTGAGAAAAATTAGACTGACAACAGCGATACTCCTAAGCCTAGCAATCGTCGCATTACAAGTCCTCTCTGCACATGCAACCGCTGACTTCACTATCTCCGCCAACCCAACCAGGATTAATCCTATAGCAGGCCTCCCAGTCTACACTAAGATCACAGCGAACAGCACAGGCGGATTCTCCGGAACCATCAAATTCACAGCAGCACCATGGGGCTACATAACCTCCTACAACCCAACCAGCATCACCCTTTCATCCGGCGGATCTGCTATCACCAAACTAGCCATTTACTGCCGACCCTAACTGCAACCAAGGCACAGGCAGCGTTATCGCAAGAGGAACAAGTGGGTCCCTAGCTCATTTTTGTCTTCATAAGCCTGGGAGCAATAAGATGCTAAGGTGGCGCAAATGTGCACCCCAGTTTTTTTCCCGTATCTTTTTCCGAACTCACTAGTTTAGACATTGCATCTTCTTCGGTAGGTTAGATCCGTTAGTGATCAGATCTGATCGCTAGGGAAGATTCATCTTTAATAACGACAGTTTTCGTCCCGCCTCACGACCAACTTGTCTCAGGCGATCCTCAACGATGACTCGCTTACTTTTGCCGAGAAGATCATTAGCATCAAAGCTGACGGAGGCCGGAAGATCCACCATGCCGGCGAGATTGCTGTTTTGCCTGCGGACATGGCCATGGCTCAGGATAGCACTGGACCCTTGGCGATCAAGGTTTTCCGTGAGATGGGGGTCGAGAAGGTCTGGGACCCGAAACGAATC
>WNGH01002361.1_pt1 | contig 19295 bp, 20 predicted proteins | sample 5400631 | NCBI WGS metagenome assembly WNGH01 (sample SAMN13153373, study PRJNA577476) | soil metagenome | isolation source: 115 cm soil or saprolite under Garry oak tree replicate 1 | place: USA:California | collected 2016-06-15
CCTGTTCGAAGTGCTGAAGCTCACACCGGGACGGAAGACCCTGAAGACACGCTCCTACTCCACCAGCGTGGAAATCCTCGAGGAGCTGGCGGACGAGCACGATTTGCCGAGGAAGATCCTGGAGTACAGGAGCCTGCAGAAGCTCAAGTCCACCTACGTGGACAGTCTTCCCGGCCTCATCAACCCGGAGACCGGCCGGGTGCACACCTCCTTCAACCAGGCGGTGGCCGCCACCGGCCGCCTGAGCAGCAGCGATCCCAACCTGCAAAACATCCCGATCCGGACGGTGCAGGGCCGGCAGATCCGCAGAGCCTTCGTCACGGACCCGGGCTTCGTTCTGCTGTCGGCCGATTACTCGCAGATCGAGCTGCGCGTCCTGGCCCACCTCTGCGGCGACGCCACCCTGATGGACGCCTTCCGGCGCGGCGAGGACATCCATCGCCGCACGGCGGCGGAAGTGTTCGGCGTGATGCCCGACCTGGTGAGCGACGAAATGCGCCGGCGCGCCAAGGTGGTGAACTTCGGGATCATCTACGGCATGGGGTCCCAGCGTCTGGCGCGCGAGCAGGGGATTCCCGTGAAAGAGGCGGAGGGGTTCATCGAGGCCTACTTCTCGCGCCTGCCGAAGGTGAAGGACTACATCAACACGACCATTGCCTCCGTGGAATCGGAAGGGCGGGTCAAAACATTGCTCAGTCGCGTCCGTTATTTCCCGGAGGTCAGGGGGACCGATCGCAACGCCCGCCAGCAGGCGCTCCGCGCCGCCGTGAACACCACCATCCAGGGCACGGCCGCCGACCTTATCAAGCTGGCGATGGTGGAGCTCTCCCGCCGCCTCAAGGAAGCGGGGAGCGCGGCCCGCATGACGTTGCAGGTGCACGACGAGCTGGTCCTCGAGGTGCCCGAGAAGGAGATCCGGTCCGTGGCGCGGCTGGTCAGGAAGGTCATGGAAGGGGTCTACGCGCTGCGCGTCCCGCTGGTCGTCGATCTGAAATTCGGTCCGAACTGGCTTGAGATGACGAAGCTCGAATCCAAGGATTGAAATCGCAGCTGCCTCGCCGCGGTCCATTGCGCCCCATGATTTCGTAACCTACATTGCCGTTGCGTCGGTGGCGTGTTGCCGCCGCGACCCCCGGATCGAGCGGATGCCCGAACCGACACACATCCTGATTGTCGACGACGACCACGTCATACGGGACCTTCTGTCAGAATGCTTGTCCGACAGCGGCTATCGCTGCGACACGGCCTCGGACGGGGTCGAGGGTCTCAAGAAGGTGCAGACGAACGGCTTCCAGCTGGTGGTGAGCGACATCGACATGCCGGAGATGGACGGCGTCAATCTCCTGCAGGAGATCAAGAAGATCCGGCCGGACACCGAGATCATCATGCTGACGGGCGTGGTAGACGTCGAGACGGCGATCCAGTCGATGCGCCTGGGGGCCTGCGATTACCTGACCAAGCCCTTCAACCTGGCCGAGGTGCGGATCACCGACCAGAAGACGCTCGAGATCAGGGTTGCCGAGCGCACCGCCGAGCTCAGCCGCAAGAACCGGGAAGTGGAGGACCTCTACAGGCGGTTGCAGTCCTCTTATCAGACGACCCTCGAGGCCCTGGCGACGGCCCTCGACACCCGCGACACCGAGACTCTCGGGCATTCCCTGCGGGTGGCCGCGTACACCGTGGCCGTGGCGCGCAGGATGGACGTCCTCGAGCCGGAACTGACCGACATCTACCGGGGGGCGCTCCTGCACGACGTCGGGAAGATCGGCATCCCCGACGCGATCCTGCGCAAGCCGGGGAAGCTGACGCCCGAGGAGTGGATCGAGATGCGCAGGCACCCCGAGATCGGCTACCGCATCCTGCAGGGGATCAACTTCCTGGAGACGGCGCGGGAGATCGTCCTCAGCCACCAGGAGACGTACGACGGGTCGGGTTACCCGCGTGGCCTGAAAGGGAAGGAGATTCCCCTGGGCGCCCGCATCTTCGCGGTGGTCGACACGCTTGACGCCATGACCTCCGACCGGCCTTACCGCAAGGCTCTGCCTTACGAGGCGGCGCGCGCGGAAGTCCTCAAGTACAACGGTGCGCAGTTCGATCCGGATGTGGTGAAGGTCTTCCTGGCGATCCCGGACGGGGAGTGGGTCGAGATCCACCGCAGAGTCATGCAGGACATCATGGCCCGAAGCCATTCGCGCTTCTAAGCGATCCGGCCGTCCGGCGCCGCGCCCGGTTCAGGAGGCAGGCGGCGCCGCGCGTTCGACCAGGACGGCGAGATCGTGCTCCAGGGAAGTCTGCGGCGCCTCGACGATGCGTCCGACCTCACGCCCGCCGGCGCGCAGGATGAATGTCGGCACCCTTTCGATGCCGCCCTTCTTGACGAGTCGTGCCGGCTCCTTCTTCGTCCGGTCCAGTCCGAAGAACCGCACCTTCAGGCGCGAAGGAGAGGCCCTATCCAGGATCTTGAGGAAGCGGGGGACCTCCCGGCGGCTGTCGGAGCACCAGCTCCCGAAGTAGACGTCCAGAATGGCCGTAACGCGGAGCGAAGCGATGCGACGGACGTCGGTCCCGGAGGGCTCGTAGGCGTTGCGGTTCGTCCGCCACTCCTCTGAAATCGCCAGGATGGTCTCGGGCCGGACCCGGCCGAGGAGGACATCCTGGGCCGCGGCGCCCCGGGCCACGGCGAAAAGTATCAGGAGTCCAACGATGCGTCGCGAGGTTCTCGGCATGTCCCATCTCGGCGCGCACATCATTGCGTCAGAGCGTCCACTTGTCAACCGGCGCGCCCCGACGGCGGCCGCGGCGCTCCCGGGATCGGCGTCGAGGCGCGTTGCTTGACGAGACGATCCCCGTCTGTTAGATTGACGTTGTCCTCGATATCGGGAGGTTCCAGCCTGTGATCCGGATCCCAATCTCCGCCGCCGTGCTCGCACTGGTTCTGTTCGCCGCATTCACGATTCCTTTCGCCGGCGCGGCTTCGAGCGGCGCATCGAAGAACAGCGCCGTCCCCGCCGGTACGCCGTCCGACACTGTGGCCGATCCGATGCTGACGCAAATCCTGCACGAGTTCGACAGGGCGCAGCGGGAGACCACGTCGCTGGTCGCCGGGTTCACCGAGAAGAAGGAGCTTAAGCTACTGGCGCGGCCCGTACTGTCGCGGGGCGAGTTCTATTACAACCGTCCCAACCAGGTGCGCTGGGAATACCTCGAGCCCGACCGCAAGGTTTTCGTGATCACGGAGGACATGTACATCGCCTATTACCCGGCACTCAAGAGGGCGGAGGAGGTGCCGATCAAGAAGTTCGTCGGCAAGCGCCTGTTCCGCTTCCTGGGGCTGGGGCAGTCGATCGACGAGCTGGGGAAGTACTACGAGTTCCGCCTCGCCCCGCAGAGCGACCTAAAGGATACCCACCTTTTGATCCTGGTGCCCCGCAAGAAGAAGCTGGCCGAGCGGGTGGCCGAGATGAAGATCTGGGTCGACGCCACGACCTTCCTGCCGCGCCAGCTCCAGTACGTGGAGTCGGACGGGGACTCGACCCTGCTGGCCTTCCAGGAAATCCGCACCAACGTCGCCGTAGCCGCCGGCCGCTTCCGCCTCGACCTCCCGAAGGACGTGGTCGTGTCGGAGTCGTTCAACGGCTTTTCTCTCGGCGAGCAGAGCTTCTAGCTGCCGGGCGCCCCTCCGATCGAGGAGAAAAAAAGAGCCCCTCGCACCGCGAGGGGCTCTCGTTTTCTTAGGGCGACCGCGGCCGGAGTGACCGCCCGTCGGCCCGCCGCCGGAGGCGACAGCGGCCGATCAGTACATGTCGCCGCCCATGCGTGGACCGGGAGGCGATGCCTTCTCCTTCTCGGGAATCTCGTGCACCAGCGCTTCGGTGGTCAGCATGAGCGCCGCGATGCTGGCGGCGTTCTGAAGGGCCGTGCGGCAGACCTTGGTGGGGTCGATGATGCCGGCGTCGAACATGTCCACCCACTTGCCGGTGTACGCGTCGAAGCCGATCGAGGGCTTGTCCTTCTCTTTTGCCTGCTGGACGACGATCGAGCCCTCGTACCCGGCGTTGATGGCGATCTGCCGGATCGGCTCCTCCAGGGCCCGGCGCACGATGTTGATGCCGGTCTGGACGTCTTCCTGCTTCTCCTTGAGCCTCTCCAGCGCCGGAACGGCGCGCACCAGGGCGATGCCGCCGCCGGGAACGATCCCTTCCTCGACGGCCGCCTTGGTCGCGTGCATGGCGTCCTCGACGCGGGACTTTTTCTCCTTCATCTCGGTCTCGGTGGCCGCGCCGACCTTGATGATGGCGACGCCGCCGACCAGCTTCGCGAGCCTCTCCTGCAGCTTCTCGCGATCGTAGTCGGAGGTGGTCTCCTCGATCTGGGCCCGGATCTGCTTCACCCGGCCCTCGATGTCGGCGCGCTTCCCCTTGCCCTCGACGATGGTGGTGTTGTCCTTGTCGGCGGTGATCTTCTTGGCCTGGCCGAGATCCTCGATCTTGAGGTTCTCGAGCTTGATGCCGAGGTCCTCGGTGATGCACTTGCCGCCGGCGAGGATGGCGATGTCCTCGAGCATCGCCTTGCGGCGATCGCCGAACCCGGGTGCCTTCACCGCGCAGACCTGGAGCGTGCCGCGCAGCTTGTTGACCACGAGCGTGGCCAGGGCCTCGCCCTCGACGTCCTCCGCGATCAGCAGGAGAGGACGGCCGCTCTTCGCCACCTGCTCGAGCAAAGGCAGGAGGTCGCGCATGTTGGAGATCTTCTTCTCGTGGATCAGGATGTACGGGTTCTCCAGCACGCACTCCATGCGCTCGGCGTCGGTGACGAAGTAGGGGCTGAGGTAGCCGCGATCGAACTGCATCCCCTCGACGATCTCGAGGGAGGTCTCGAGCCCCTTGGCCTCCTCCACCGTGATGACGCCGTCCTTGCCGACCTTCTCCATCGCCTGGGCGATGATCTCGCCGATGGTCTCGTCGTTGTTGGCGGAAATCGTGCCGACCTGGGCAATCGCCTTGCCGCTGACCGGCTTGGAGAGCTTCTTGATCTCCTCGATCGCCTTCTCGACGGCCTTCTCGATCCCCCTCTTGAGGTCCATGGGGTTGGCTCCGGCGGTGACCGCCTTCACGCCCTCGCGATAGATCGCCTGGGCCAGGACGGTGGCGGTCGTCGTGCCATCCCCGGCGACCTCGGACGTCTTGCTCGCGACTTCACGAACGAGCTGGGCGCCCATGTTCTCCTTCGGATCCTCGAGCTCGATCTCCTTCGCGACGGTCACTCCGTCCTTGGTGCTGGTCGGAGAGCCGAACTTCTTCTCGAGCACGACGTTCCGCCCGCGGGGCCCGAGCGTCACCTTGACGGCCTCGGCGAGCTTGTTGACTCCGCGGAGAATCGCCTGACGGCACTCTTCCGCGTAAATGATGTCTTTCGCTGGCATGGTTCAGTGACCTCCTTGGGAATTGTCTCGATGCGGTGCGACAAGAGGGCCCGAGGCCCCTTTCAGCTGATGACTCCGAGGATGTCCTCCTCGCGGACGATCACGTGCTCGATGTCGTCGATCTTGACCTCGGTACCGGCGTACTTGCCGATGAGCACCCGATCGCCGACCTTCACTTCGAGGGGGATCCGCTTGCCGTTCTCGTCGAGACGGCCCGTCCCCACGTTGACGACCTTGCCCTCGAGCGGCTTCTCCTTGGCCGTGTCCGGGATGATGATGCCGCCCTTGACCTTCTCCTCGGGCTCGATCCGCTTCACCAGGATCTTGTCGTGCAGAGGTTTGACCTTCATCGTACGTTCCCTCCTGATCGGGAGTGAGGTGTTGATTCGCCGGGCATTGCTAGCACTCGACTCAATCGAGTGCTAATAGTAATCAGGACCCCGGTGCCGTGTCAAGTGGTGGGCAGGAGGCCAGGAGGCTATATTTATTGGCAGAACCTGGGTCCCCGTGCCCCGGGCGGTTTTTGGGCCGGTTGACAGGATGGACACCGTGCAACCTCTGGTCGAAGTGCTCAAGTCGCTAATCGAAAGGACCTACGGCATCCCCCCGCTCATCGACGACCTGGCCCCCTTCATCGTGGGGGACGAAGGGTTCCGCAGCCTTTACGCGGGGGTCGCCGGGGAGGGGGATCGGACCGGGGCGCGCATCCTCGTGCGCGAGTCGTCAGGCTCCCTGCGGGCCGCCTTCTATTGCCCCGATTCCCTCGTCCGTCACCTGGAACGGTTCAACCCCTTGCGGGGCCTCGGAGACGTCAACGTCCGGGAGTTCGGTGTCCTGGTGGAGGAGATCGACCACCTGGTCACCCTGGCGAGCCGGGTCTCGGAGGGGCGGGCGGTGACCCTCCTCGAGCTGGAGCACCACGCAAACGTCACGAAATACCTGGCCGTGATGCATTTTCTCGGCCGGCAGACCGGGCGCCGACGGGTGGCCGAGCCGCTCCGCCAGTGGGCGCGGCATCATCTCTTCGAGAGGCTGAGCGGTGCAGACAGTGCCGCCGAGAGGAGATACAGGGAGGCGGCGCGCCTGGCCTGGCAGTACCTGAGAACCTTCGAGACCCTGGCGCCACGCGATCGCCGCATCGAGATCCGGGCCTTCCACAGGCGGCCGTTCCCGGACATCCTGCATCTGGCGACGAGGAACTGAACCGGAGTGTCTAGCGCTCGGACGCGGCCTTCTGGTCGGCGAGCGCGGCCAGGTTCTCGGCCTGCGGGAAGAGATCGAGCGCCTTGCGCAGCTGGAGGTCGGTCTCGGAGTGCACTTTGTAGGCCTCTTCCAGGCCCCAGAGCGCCGAAAAGATAGCCTCCTTGATCTCCCCCTTGAGACGATCGGAGTTGGACTCGATGTCGGCGGGAGTCCATTTGAGCTTTCGCCCGGTCAGGAACTCCTGGAACTCCTGCATCACGGCGGGGTTGATCTCGAAGGTCCGCTGGACGCCCTTGTGCCTGGCGTTGTAGTCCACGGCGAAATCGAAGAAGACACGCACGCGCTCGAGCTGGTCCACGAAGGGCGGGGTCGGGTCCGCGACCACGACATCCGGGTGGATCCCGCCCCCTCCGTACACCGTGCGGCCCGCGTCGGTCCGCCGGATGTCCTTGGAGAGGTGGATCAGCTCCTCGTCGCTTTCGTCATGGGACAGGTAGTCCTCGAGCGAATTGTAATCGCGCTGGATGAGGCGGCCGCTCGGCGTGTAGTAGCGGGCGGTGGTCAGGGCCAGGGCGGCGTCCTGGCTGAGGGGGTAGACCGTCTGCACGAGGCCCTTGCCCCACGTCGTCTCCCCGACGATGAGCCCGCGGTCGTGGTCCTGGATGGCACCGGCCACGATCTCCGAGGCGCTGGCGCTGAACTTGTCCACCAGGACCACGAGGGGCTGGTCCAGACGCTCGCCTGTGCCCGAGGCGCGGTACTCCTGATCCGCGCCGCTGATCCGTCCGTGCGTATAGACGATCATCTGGTCCTTCTTGAGGAAGCGATCCGCGACCCGCACCGCCTGCTCGAGAAGACCGCCCGGATTGCGCCGCAGGTCGAGGATGAGGCGCGTCATCCCCTGCTTTTCGAGGGTCCGGATGCGTTCGTCGAGCTCCCGGTCCGTGGTGCGGGTGAAGTTCTCGATCTTGATGTACCCCACGCCGGGACGGATCAGGAACGCCTGGCGGATGCTGTTGGTCGGGATGTCATCGCGCGTGATCGTGAAGTGCAGGACCTCGGTGTCGCCTGGCCGGGTGACCGTGATCGACACCTTCGTGCCCTTCGGCCCCTTCAGGCGCTTCAGAGCATCATCGATCGTCATGTCGAGCGTGTCCACCCCTTCGATCTGCGAAATCACGTCTCCCGCCCTGATTCCGACATTCCACGCCGGCGTCCCCTCGAGCGGGGAGATCACGGTGAGAGGCTTGTCATTGGAGGGCTTCGAGATGACGATTCCGAGACCGGAAAAGCTGCCCGACTGCTCCTCGAGCATGTGCCTGTAGTCGTCCGGATCGAGATAGTTGGAATGAGGATCCATCGTGCGGAGCATGCCGCGGATCGAACCCTCGATCGCCACGCGGGGCTCGACCGGCTCCGCCGCCCGGGCCTGGAGGAGTCCGAGCAGGTGCGTGTAGGTGGCGAGCTGTTCCCCGGTCCGTTCGGAAACCGATGCGGCGCGCCCGCCGAGCAGCCCCCCGGCGAGGCCGCCCGCGATCACAAAAGCCAGCCCCCCGAGGATCGTCTTCCGCCGCACTGCGTCTCTCCTTGAACGTGCTGTGGCACAATTATAGTGCCCGATCCGGCCGGTGTAAAGAAACGTGGGATGGAGGCGGCACACCCTCCGTCGGCGGAATGACGCCCGTCCGCCGGAATCGTCGCGGACGATGGTGCTAAGATGCTGCGAAGAGACGGAGCGCCCGGCGGGAGAGGGGAAACGGGGAGAGCGTCACCGGAAGGGACGCCCATCCTCGGGAGGCGGAACAAGAGATGTTCGGCTCGATAGGCGGTCCCGAGTTACTCGTCATCTTCGCAATCGCCCTGCTGATCTTCGGACCGAAGAAGCTTTCGGAGCTTGGACGCACTCTCGGCAAGGGGGTCGCTGAATTCCGCAAGGCGGCCACCGATCTGCGGGACACCCTCGATGCCGAGGTCGCGCGGTCCGATTCCGCGCCTCCCAAGGAGAAGACGCCGGCCGATCCCGCCGACCAGCAGGGGGCCGCCGCGGCCATCGATGCCAAGACGCGGGACGACCGGGGCTGATCTCCCGACCATGAGCTTCCTGGAGCACCTCGAGGAGCTCCGGAAGCGGCTGATGCGGTCAGTCTTCGCGATCGCGGGGGCATTCGCGCTCTGCCTCGGCTATTCCCGGAACATCCTGAACTATCTCATCCGTCCCATCCGCCCCTTCCTGGGCGAGAACAAGCCCGTCTACCTCGATCTCGCCGAGCCGTTCATGCTGTACATGAAGGTGGCGTTCCTCGCGTCGTTGTTTCTGGCGGCGCCCGTGATCCTGTACCAGGTGTGGGCCTTCATCCGGCCGGGACTGTATCCGAAGGAAAGGCGCTACGCCGTACCGTTCGTGCTCTTCGCGACGGTGTTCTTCGTCCTCGGCGGCGCGTTCGGCTATGGCGTGGCGTTCCCGGTCGCGTGCAAGTTCCTGTTGAGCGTCGCGGAGGGGTTCACGCCGGCGCTGCGGGTGAGCAGCCTGTTCGCCTTCGAGAGCAAGATGATCCTGGGCATGGGGCTGGTGTTCGAGCTGCCAACCGTGGTGTATTTCCTCTCCCGGCTCGGGCTGATCACCGCGGGCTTCCTGTGGCGGAATTTCAAATACGCCATCCTGATCATCTTCATCGTCGCGGCGGTGATCACGCCGACGCCCGACGTCGTGACCCAGTGCGTCTTTGCGGGACCGATGATCCTTCTGTACCTCATCGGCATCCTCGTGGCCCACGTCTTCGGTCGCGAGCGCGCCCCGCAGCCGGCCGCCGACGCAGTGTGATTCCCGCGGGAGACCCGATGCGCCGCGTGCCGCGCGAGCCCACGCCACACTACGTCGAGGTCCGCTCGCCCGCGGCGTTCTGGATCGCCGGGCGCGAGTGTGCGGAAGCGATCGCGCGCGGACAGGCCGATTTCCTGTTCGAGGAGCGGCCGCGCGCCCCCCTCGAAGCGGGCTCGGGTCGCGGAGGCCTGTCCCGCTTCACCCTGGCCGGGAAAGCGGCGGTGGGGAAGCGGGCGCTGCGCGGGGGTCTCTTCGGGCCGCTCCTCGGCGGCCTGTACCTGGGGAGTCGTCGCGCCCTGGACCAGGTGTGGACTTCGGACCGCCTCCGATCGGCCGGCGTGGCGACGCCCGAGATCCTGGCGGCCGGCGCGGGACGTCTCCTCGGACCGCTCCGGGCTCACGCCATCGTGAACCGCGAGCTGCCGGGCGCGCGCAACCTCCTGGAGCTGGCGGGTGAGGCGCCGGGGCCCCCTTTGCGGCGCGAGATCCTCCTGGAATGCGCCGGCCTGGTGCGGCGGATGCACGAGGCCGGCTTCCTGCACGCCGATCTGAACGTCGGCAACCTCGTGCTGGAGCGCGGCGCGGGAAAGCCGGTCCTGAACGTCGTCGATCTCGACCGCGGTCGCTTCCTGCCGGCCGTCTCGCCGCGGCAGCGTTTCAGAAACCTGGCCCGCCTGCTGCGATCGTACGAGAAATGGATCGCGCCCCGTCTGCGGCTATCCAGGCGCGAAGAGTTTCTCTTTCTGCGGTGCTACGCGGGTCGCGACCGGGCGCTGCTGCGTCGACTCGTGACTTCGCTCTCGGGCTATCGGTCGCGGCTCGGTCCCAGGCGGATCCGCTGGCGCCACGCCGTGCCGCGCTCAAAGGACCGCCTGGCGGGGCCTCTCCAGTAGCAGAATCGCAGCCCGCTCGACCTCTTCGACGCCGACCTCCTCGAGGCAGAACGGCTTTCCTGAAGGCGCCGGCGGGCACTCGCGGAAAAAGTCCTGTCGGCAGGGGGAGCAGGGGTAGTCGCCGCCGACCGTGACGACGCGCCCGCCCCGGGTCGTCGGCCTCGTGCGACGGGGCGTTCCAGGACCGAAGATGCCGACGGTCGGCACGCCGAGAGCGGCGGCCACGTGCATGGGGCCGCTGTCGTTTCCCACGAAGAGATGACAGCGCTCCAGGATGCCGCCGCTCATCTTGATCGACAGTCCGGGCGGCGGCACGAGCACACGCCCGGACGGCAGGTCGCCGGCGATCTGTCTCAGGAGACCGTGCTCGGCCGCGCTGCCGAACAGGATGAGACGGGCCCCGTGCGTCCGGGCCAGGCGATGACCGAGTTCGGCGAAGCGCTGCGGGTGCCACGCGCGCGGTTCCTTCGAGGCGCCGGGATGGAAGGCGAGGAGCGGCGCGTGGCTGGAGAGGCCGGCCTCCGCCAGAAGCGTGGCGGCCATCTCCCGGTCGACCTGGGTCAGGTGAAACGAGGGATACGGGTCCTCGATCGGGCACCCGAGGGCACGCGCGATCCCCAGGAACACCTCGAGGTGATGCGTGTCCGCGGGCGGCGGCTCGAGCGCGTGGGTCAGGAGGAATGAGCGGCGGTCCGTCGCGAGACCGACCCGGTGGCGGGCTCCGACCAGGAACGCCAGGGCCGCTGCCTCGAAGGCCTTCTGGAACAGGACCGCCAGGTCGAAACGCTCGCGCCGCAGCGCGGCCGCCAGCCGCACACGGCCGCGCAGGCCGCGGTGGCGGCCGGCGCTGTCGTATTCGATGAGGTCGTCGTAGACCGGATCGCCCCGCAGCGTGTCGATCACCCAGCTCTTCGCCAGGAGGGCGATCCTCGCGCCAGGGTAATGCGCCCGCAGGGCGCGCACCGCGGGGGAGATCATCACCACGTCGCCGATCCAGTTGTTGACGCGAATCAGGATGCGCCGGATGCCCGACGGATCGATCGACGTCATCGGACGGCGACCGCCGCGCGGGGAGCGAGGGAGGACCTCAGGAGCCGGGGCGTCTGCCGGTCCGCGGCCGGGATCGCGAGGATCCGCCGGGCCGATTCGTACGCCACGTCCGGGGTGATGCTGGACGTGCGCCGCCCCGAACGCAGGACGACGTGGAGGCCGCCCAGCGGAGCGTTGAGACGCGGGTCGGTCGGACCGAACAGGGCGAGCACGGGGCATCCGACGCTCCAGGCCAGGTGCATCGGCCCGGTGTCGGCGCCGACGAACAGGGCGGCGCGCCTCAGGATGGAGGCCAGCAGTCGGAGCGAGGTCGGTGGGGCGACCTCGGCGCGACCGCCCGAAGACGCGGCGACCGAGCGCGCCAGCTCCTCCTCCCCGGGACCCCAGACGACGAGTACCAGGGCTCCGGCGTCCGAGGCCAGCCGCCCGGCCAGTCTGGAGAAGTGCTCCGCCGGCCAGCGCTTGTGCCTCTGGCGCCGGCTCGTGCCCGGCGAGAGCACGACCACGGGGAGCCCTCGCGGGTTGAGGGAGCGCAGCAGGTCCTCGGCGGCGCGCCCTTCGTCGGGTCGCTCGGGAAGGATCATTTCGATGGTGTCCCCGCGGGCGCCGATCGCCTCGGCGATGAGCAGGTTCCGCTCGACCCGGTTCAGGCGCCGCTCGCGGGGGCGCACCCACTCGTTGGTGAACAGCCAGCTGAGCTCCCTGCTGTGCCCGGGCGACAATCCCACGCGGCGGGGAGCGCCCGACAGGAGGGCGAGCAGGCCGCTCTTGATGCTTCCCTGGAAATCCAGCGCGACATCGAAGCGCCGGCGGCGCAGGTCGCGAGCCACGCTGGCCAGGAGACCCGCCAGGATCCGGGGGTGCGCGGCGTCGCGCAGCTCGCGGCGCGGAAATCGCAGGACTTCGTCGATCTCGGGATGGCCGAGAAGGAGATCGCGGGACAGGTCCTCCACGAGCCAGGCGACACGCACGGCGGGATAGCTCGCGCGGATCAGGTGCAGAGCGGGAAGCGTCCGCAGGACGTCGCCCACCGCTCCGAGGCGGATGAGGAGCACGTGGTCGTGGTCCTCGAGGCGGCGGGTCCTGTCATCCATCGACCCCGGGATCTTACACCGGCGGGCCGGCGGCCCAGGCCGTTTGACAAGATTTTCGACCGGATGCTATAAATCGAGGCGTCCCACGGGAGCATCATGACGGTCGATCCGAGCCTTCTGGAGATTCTGGCCTGTCCGATGTGCAAGACCGAGGTCACCTTGACCCCGGACGGAACCGGACTCGTCTGCCGGTCCTGCCGCCGGCGCTACCCGAGCGTCGACGGCATTCCGATCATGCTCGTCGAAGAAGCGACCGTCCTGCCCGAGGATCCTCCCTGAGCCGAGAGGAGAGCCGGGATCCCGGCATCGACCGGGCGCGCGCCACGGCGCTGGCGGCGCGCTTCCCCGGAATCTCGCTCCTGGTGGTCGGCGATCTGATGATCGATCAGTATCTCTGGGGGAACGTATCGCGCATCTCCCCCGAGGCCCCCGTACCGGTCGTCCGCCTCGAGCGCGAGAGTTTCCGCCTCGGTGGCGCCGGCAATGTCGTGAACAACCTGGTGGCGCTCGGCTCGCGGGCCGTGCCCGCGGGAGTGCGCGGCGACGACCCCCAGGGGGACCTGCTGGAGAGATTCTGCCGCGACACGGGCATCCCGACCGACGCGCTGGTGGTTGCCGCCGGTCGGCCCACGACCGTGAAGACGCGGGTCATCGCGCACAATCAGCAGGTCGTGAGGGTCGACCGCGAAGTGGATTCGCCCCTCGACCCCGCGGTTGCCGGAATTCTCAAGGAGAAGGCCTTGTCGGCGCTGGCGGGCGCCCAGGGTCTCGTGGTCTCCGACTACGACAAGGGCGGGGTCTCGGCGGACCTGCTTGAGGCGATCCTCCCCGCGGCGGCGCGGCGGCGCCTGCCGGTCGTGGTGGACCCGAAGGTGCGTCTGTTCCCGCATTACCGGCCCGCGACCGTCGTGACACCCAACACCCGCGAGGCGATGGAGGCGGCGGGCCTCCCGGCCCGTACCGAGGCGGAGTTCGACGCCGTCGGCCGCAAACTGCTGGATCTCCTCGACAGCCCCTACGTCCTGATCACGCGGGGCGAGCGCGGCATGCTCCTCGTGCGCAGGGAAGGAGGAAACCTGCGAATCGCGGCGACCGGGCGCGAGGTGTTCGACGTGACGGGGGCGGGGGACACCGTGGCGGCCACGCTTATTCTTTCCCTGGCCGCCGGCGCGAGCATGGAAGAGGCGGCGCTCCTCTCCAACCGGGCGGCCGGCGTCGTCGTGGGAAGGATCGGCGCCGCCACCCTCACGACGCGGGATCTGCTGGAGACATTCGTCGACTGAGCGGGTGTTCAGGCCGCCGGAGAAATACGGATGGTGATGCCGAGCGTCAGGAGAGCCCAGAGCAGACGGCAGATCTCGAAGTCGCTCACGCTCGACGTGCGGCAGAGCTCCCGCAGGGTGACCGGGCGCTCGCAATGGGACAGGAGCGTCCACTCCTCCAGGGACAGGGTCAGGTCGCGGCTCATGTCCTCCAGCCCCGGGGCCGTCTGATACCGCATGTCCAGGTCGCCGACCGCCTCCCAGATGCGCTCCCAGCTGTCGATCCGGCGGATTCCCTCGAGGATCGTGTTCCCCGCGCTCAGCTTGAGGGTGATCACCTCGTCGGTGGGCAGATCGCCGGGGCGGTAACGGTACCGTCCGCGCGTCCAGAGAAACAGGCTGCAGACGATGTTCCGGACCTGGTTGCGCACGCCTTCGACGAGGTCGTGAGGCTGAATCAGTCCCTGCTCGACCAGGACGGTGCCCAGGCGCTTGCCCTCCTCGGCGGCCCGCTCGAGAGAGCCCATCAACCCCTCGAGGCTGACGAGGCCGGCCTTGAAGAAGATCTGTCCCAGCCGATCGTCGCGATCGTTGGACGTGGCGAACACGGGCCGGCCCGAGTGGATGTAGATCGACTTCTCGCTGGTGTCCCCGGTGAGGGTGAGGACACCGGTCTCCTTCCGGCGCAGGATGGAGTACATCAGGCCAGGAAGGGTCGTGGTGGAGAGGATTCCCTCGCGCGGCAGGCTGTCGTTCTGCATCGCCCTCGATCGACCCCGGGTACGGTAGGGACAGGGTGCACAATTGTCAAGCAGAGCGCCGGCCACGTCCGGGTCCGAGAAATTCGACTATCTCTCGTTCCTGGAGTAAGATATCCCATGCTGCAGATGCTCCGCAAGGCGATTACAAATGTTTCTTGACGGAACTTTCATATAGCGGCACTATTGCAGCAGTCGTCGCTCCCCCGTACCTTTCACGAACTTGCAGAGCGCCGACGAGCCAATGAGCCCCATGCACGCGATTGAATCTGGGGCGACGCAACGCAGGCGTCGGGGGAACACGGAGATGGAACAGGAACTGCGGGGCAGCACCCGGCTGGGGAACTATCTTCGCCGGCTCAGGATCGGATACGGTTTGTCACTGCGCCGTGTGGAGGACAAGGCGAAGACCGGAGGCGGCGAGATCGACAATTCCCAGCTGTCACGTTACGAACGCGGCAAGTGCTACCCCTCCTTCGACAAGCTGTGCCTTCTGGCGAACATCTTCAACGTCCCGATCCAGAACTTCTCCGACGTCCTCGACCTGGAGCGGGTCGATCCGTTCGATCCGGCCCCCTCCGCGACCTACGCCGACCTGAGGGAAGAGGCCAACCGTGAATGGGACCAGGGGAATCATGCCCGGGCTTACGCCATATACGAGACGGCCCTGGCGCGCCTGGAGGACGGGGTGGAGGGGGAGGTCGATCCCGAGACCCTGGCCCGGGCGCGATTCAATCTGGCCCGGACGCTCCTGCGCATGGGGAAAATCAGCCTCGCCGAAACCGAGCTCCGGCTCATTCTGAGACGCCACAAGGAGATTTCCGCGACCACCGAGTGCGCGGTTCTGGGGTGCTTGGCCGACGCGCACGAAGACAAGGGGGACCGCTATCTGGCGCTCCTGGAATCGGAGAAGGCCCTGGCGATCGCCCGCAAGGACGCGAACGCCGAGTACGAAGGGTATGCGCTGCACCGCATCGGGCGCCTGCACTTCGTGGACGGCAATTACGAGAAGGCGCTCGAGGGATTCCGCGAGGCGCGTGAGCGGCTGGAGGACAGGGCCAGCCGCTACGACCTCACTCTCATCCGCATCAACATCGGCTTCTGCCAGGCGATGATCGGTCGCATGGACCGGGGCATCCGCGAGCTGAAGGAAGCGCTCCAGGTCGCGAGCAAGGAGGGGTTCCGCCGCTGCTCGACTTTCGCCCTGCTGTACCTCGGGCAGATTCATCTGCTCAAGCAGGAGCACGTCCGGGCGCGCGATTATTTCGAGGAAGCGGAGCTCATGGCCCACGGGGGAGAGGAGAGGTTCGTGGACATCCTCTTCCAGACCGCCTATCACCTCTGGGATATGGCGCGGATCTCGAGGAACCAGGTGCAGGAGAAGGTCTACTTCGGCCGCTTGAAATTCCTGCGATCGCAGATCGACCGGCAATTCCAGGAAGTTGAAAAGTTCGACCAGTTCATCGAACAAGGAAAGGGCAGGTGATCCGATGAGCGTGCTGCGCGGCATCCGGTTCTGGTTGGCGGTCGCGGCGCTCCTGGTCCTGCCTTCCACCGTGCTGGCCGAGGTCAGCGTCCAGGTCGACTCACACGGCAACTACAAACGCTACTTCTACCTGACCGGAGGCGGGGGTAAGTCGGCCACCGTCTGGACGCAGGTGCGGCCGCACCTCTCGCCCCGGCTCGTGCTCAACCCGCTCGGGGACAGTTACAGAGACGGTCCGCCCGTGATCCAGGTTTCACCGGTGACGGGTTACCCCTGGGTGGTCTGGCCCAAGAACTTCGGAAACATCCAGCAGCTGGCGTTCTCCACCTGGGACGGCAAGGGCTGGACCGAACCGGCCCTGGTCAACCCCGGGGTCCCTCTGGTTTACAGCGACCAGAGCCCCGCCCTGGTGATCGATCAGTTCGGCAAGCCGTATCTGGTCTGGGCGAGAGCGGAACAGACTTCCAAGATTTACTTCACCACGTTGATCAAGGGAGGATGGTCGCCCGGGTTCGTGCTCAGCGATCCCACCGTCGACAGCCGGGCACCCGCAATCACGTTGAACGGAACGGCCGCGGTCGTCACCTTCCAGACGCCGACCGGGTCCGTGACGAAGACCTACGAAACCGCGATTCTCGTCGACAGCGCCGCCAGCCTGATGGACAACCCCATCCCGCCGCTCGACGCTCCGTCGCCGACGGATCCAGGGGGCGGCGGTGGGCCCGGTATGCCGATCAAGAACTAGGCTCGGTCACCCGGACTGTATCCCTCTGTCGCGGAGGTATGCCCGCCGACAGGCCCCTGATGGCGGGCCAGCTGCAGGCGCAGGGCGTCACTCTCCTCCTCGAGTCGCTGCAGTTGCTTGCGAAGCTGCCTGTTGGTGAGCCGGATCTTGATGCCGTCGAGCACGCCGATGGCGCAGGTGAAGGCCACTCCGAAGATGGCCGCCGTGGCCAGCACCGCCCCCATGGGGACCGGCCCGATGTGCCAGAGCCAGAGGTTGACCGTCACATCGGAGCTGTTCAGGACTCCCACGACGAACAGGACCCCGAAAAAAAAGAAGACGACGAGATAGACCAGGATGTTCACCGCTGCTCCTCCGCCGGCCGTGCGCCCCGAACGCGCCGCGCACCGGAGCGCGCCGGATCGTACCACTCGATGACCTCCTCCCACTTCCCCTGAGCCTTGAGGATCGCGTCGACGACCTCGCGCACCGCGCCGCGCCCGCCCGGGTCGCGCGTCACGAACAGGGCGCGGCGGAGCACCTCGGGGCGCGCGTCCGCCACCGCGACCGGCATGCCGACCCGGCCCAAAACCGCCAGGTCGGTCAGGTCGTCGCCGATGTAGCACACCTGGGCGTCGCTCAGCTTCAACCGGCGCACGATTCGATCGTAGGCCTGGAGCTTGTCCCGGACGCGAAGATGCACCTCGTGCAGACCCAGCTCCTCGGCCCGGCGGACCACGGCGGCGCCGCCGCGACCCGAAAGCACTCCGGTGCGCAGCCCCATCCTCCTGGCGATCGAGAGCCCGATCCCGTCCTTCACGTCGTAAGTCTTGGCCTCGGCGGTCCCCTCGATGAAGGAGATCCGCCCGTCGGTCAGGACACCGTCCACGTCCATGAGAAGCAGGCAGATGCGGCGCGCGCGCGGAGCGAACGGCCGGCGGCACCTCATGGCGTTATTCTCCGTCGCCGGAGCCGGCCCGGCCCCGCTCCTAGAAGAGCTGCGTGCGCCACAGATCGTGAATGTGCAGGACCCCCTCGACCCGATCCTGCGCGTCGATGACGACCAGCGAGGTGATCTTCCGCGCTTCCAGGACGTTGAGCGCGGCCACGGCCAGCTCCTGCCGGCCGATGGTGACCGGACCTCGCGACATGACGGCGTCCACCGTCATCGACAGCAGATTTTCGCCGCGCCCGAGATGTCGGCGCAGATCACCGTCGGTGATCACCCCCGCCAGCGTTCCGTCCTCCCGCACCACGCAGGCCATCCCAAGCTTCCTGTCGCTCATGGTGCCGATCGCCTCCCGCATGGGCGTGCCGACCCGCACCAGCGGCGCGTTGTCTCCGGAATGCATGACCTGCGCCACGGTGACGACCTTGCGGCCGATGTCGCCGCCCGGGTGGTTCCGGGCGAAATCCTCCAGCGTGAAGCCGCGTCTTTCGAGGAGGGCCATCGCCAGGGCGTCCCCCATCGCCAGGGCCGCCGTCGTGCTGGCTGTCGGCACGAGGCCGAGAGGGGAGGCCTCCTGCTCGATGCGCACGTCCAGGACGATCCGCGAGTGGCGAGCGAGCGTCGAGCCGGGACTGCCGGTCATCGCGATCAGGCCGACGTCGAGACGCTTGATGAGCTCGAGGAGTCGCAGGATCTCTTCGGTCTCGCCGCTCTGTGACAGCGCCAGCACAGCGTCCCCCGGCACGACCATGCCGATGTCCCCGTGGACCGCTTCCGCCGGGTGCAGGAACAAGGACGGCGTCCCGGTGCTGTTGAACGTCGCGGCGATCTTGGCGCCGATGAGACCCGATTTGCCCATGCCGGTCACCACGACCCGTCCCTTGCAGGCGAACAGGGTCTCGACGGCGCGGTCGAACCCCTCGCCCAGTCGTGGCACCAGATCGAGGATGGCGCGGGCCTCCAGCTCGAGCACCGCGCGCGCGATGGTCCGGGTCACCGGGCCCCCCTGACGACGGCGTCGATGGCTATCACCTGGCGGAGGAGCGGCTCGATCGCGGGGAGCGGCAGGGAATTCGGCCCGTCGCTCTTCGCCCTCTCCGGATGGTCATGCACCTCGCAGAACAGCGCGTCGATCCCGACCGCCGCGGCCGCCCGCGCAAGAAACGGGATGAACTCGGAGTCGCCGCCGCTCCGGTCTCCCAGCCCCCCGGGATGCTGCACCGAATGAGTCGCGTCCATCACCACGGGACATCCAAAGCGTCGCATGACGACAAGGGACCGGAAGTCGACGACCAGGTTCTGGTACCCGAACGTCGTGCCCCGCTCGGTGACCAGCACCTTGTCGTTCCCCGTGGAGCGCACTTTGTCGATGGCGTGGCGGATTTCCGGAGGCGACAGGAACTGCCCTTTCTTGATATTGACCGCGCGACCCGTCCGGCCGGCGGCGACCAGCAGGTCGGTCTGCCGGCAGAGGAAAGCCGGGATCTGCAGCACGTCCAGGACCTGGGCGGCCTCGTCGGCCTGGCCGGGCTCGTGGATGTCCGAGAGGAGCGGCACGCCCACCTCCGCCTTGACCGCCTTCAGGATGCGCAGCCCCTCCTTCAGACCCGGACCGCGGAACGACTCGATCGAG
>WNGH01002937.1_pt1 | contig 19288 bp, 11 predicted proteins | sample 5400631 | NCBI WGS metagenome assembly WNGH01 (sample SAMN13153373, study PRJNA577476) | soil metagenome | isolation source: 115 cm soil or saprolite under Garry oak tree replicate 1 | place: USA:California | collected 2016-06-15
CGCCAACTACATCAACGTGAGCTGCTTTAGCCCTCCAACAGCGCCAGCATCTATGGCGGCACAATGTGATCCTCAAAGTTTCTCAGCAGCCCCGCCCGCGCCGAGTGGGCAAGTCTACTGTGCCAACCTCTATGGTAACGCGGGTCGAAACTCCATCGTGGGTCCAGGGCTTCTGGACGTTGACTTTTCAGTTTATAAGAACAACTATATCAAGAAACTGTCGGAGTCCTTCGATGTCCAATTCCGCGCAGAGTTTTTCAATGTCTTAAACCATGCGAACTTTCAAACGCCTGTCGACAGTAGTCAGCTATTCGACCAGACTGGAGCCATAACCGGGACTGGCGCTTTTGATACGTTGTCCACGACAGCTCGAGAGATCCAGTTCGGTCTGAAGGTGATTTGGTAGAATGGCAGGGCCACGAACGAATTGAAAACAGGGCTGAGTTTGTATCTCAGTGCTCTGGTCGTAAATCATGACGAAGCTCAGAAAAAGCGCTGAGCTGAAAAGTGTACTCATAATGGGGCATTGACACAGTTGGCAATCGGGGCAGCATGCCAAGGAGCGATCGCTCAGGCCCTTTTTCTTTCCCTATGCGGAGCTTGGCTCATATACGGCAAGGGACATAAGCGCTGCGCTCCAAAGCACGGCCACGAAAATTGAGCGGCTAGCTTCATAGCAGCCGAATTGCGATTCTGTCAAGCAAGCTCTTAAGCCATATCTAAAAATTCGCCAAACTTCTTGCCGAACCTGCTGTCATTTATGGCTTCGAAGCATAAATGCGGATTTCGGCGACCTTGCCTTCGTGCGCCGGAACCGCCAAGTAATACCGGTTTAATTCTTCGGAATAAGTACCCGTATGCGCGCGGAAAGAGGTCGCGATGTGCCCGATTTGCTCATAATGATCGGCATCTTTTTGCTGATATACATCGAGGAATTCCGACCCAGCATAGAAAATACGCTTTTGTTTGGTGCTGTAGGCCACGTCGTCCACAGCGGACACGCCCGGCAAGCTGGCGATTATTTTGCCGGAGTCGGAATCCAGAACAAGCAGCTTCCCCGGCTCACGAGTGCCGATAAACAGGCGATGATCAGCCTCATCAAGAGCCATCGCCGTGGGATTCTTAGACTCTTGCGCCAGAGGCCAAGTGGCCAAGAGAGAGCGCGTTTTTAGGTTGTAGACCTCAACAGTGTCGTTCCCTCTGATATCTGCAAACATCCGGGCCCTGTACTTTTCCACGGCCATCGCTTCAGAGCTTACGGAATCAAGCTTAATTTCACCGACCTTTTTTGCGGCTGTGGTATCAACGATGTCGAGGAACACATTGGGGAGCTTGGCTGCCTTCCCGCCGTCGACAACGTAAAGCAATTTGCTTTTAGGATCGTAGACGCTGGAATCCGCGTCCTCCCTCAGATGAATGCTTCCAACGGGCTTGTATGTCGTCGTCTCGTACATCCTGATTTCGCCCAAACCGCCATCCACTACAAAGAGTCTCTTGAGGTCGGCCCGATACAGCAACGAGTGAGGCGCTTTCAGATCGTCCATGGTATGGATCAGCTTGTTGGTCGCTAGATCAATTACTAAAGCCTTGGAGTTCACTTCCGCACAGACAAAAAGTCTCTTGCCCTGAGCGTCCACGGAAAGATGGTCGAAATCACCGTCGTGGAGGTCCGGCAATGGTATCGTCTGCACGAGCTCCAGCGGCACTTTTTCCTGGGACTTCACGGCAGCTGGCAACCCCGCAACGATACATACGCACATGATCGTCAGCTCTTTGATTCGCTTCATTTCACGTAACCTCCTCTTTAATTCTGCACCTGCACGCTCTGCTATATAACTGAATGTTGATCGTACCCACGCGATTGCGGAGACGGCACTGCCACTTCGGTTTGTTTTCGAAATGCAGCGTGAACAAGTTTTATCGCTCCCCTACGTACTCGCTTCACCGCAGGGTCGGCACACTGCGTCCGCTCAGGGCAGCGTTGCGCCGACAGTACGACCGATATCAGGCCAAAGTCAACTAGCGCAGAGTCAAGGGATGTTCAATTATATTTTGTCGCCAGTGATGAGCTGTTTCCTGAAGAAGATCCGCTCGATATAAGCGTCTTCAGGCACGGCAAGGTCCGAATCATGTTGAAAGCACTTATTAGCGGGTGGTGCAGCAAGAACGAAGCAAACGCAATTGCAAAGAGATATATAGCCGCCCAAAGCTCAACCGGTATCCCCACTTCCCTAAGACTGCGCGCCTGCGCAGTTTACTTGCTGGCTCCTTTGTAGTAGCTTCAACGCAAGGCAATCGCAACATGGCTTGCTACACTGGAGGGCTTCAAGGATCAGTGGCTAGGACGAACGACCATGTCGAGCATTTTTCTGTATTTCGGTTTGCTGGTTGGGCTGGTGGGCCAAGTTGGTTCGGGGGCTCGCGCTGCCAATTCTTCGCTTGACTACGAGTTCTTCAAGACGAAAGTGCAGCCGATTTTCCTCGCCAAGCGCGCCGGCCACGCGCGTTGTATCTCCTGCCATGTTGTCCCCACAGGCGCCGTTTTCCAGTTGCAGAAGCTCTCACCCGGAGAGACCACCTGGAATGAGGAGGAGTCCCGCAAGAACTACGAGGCTGTCACGAAACTCATCGCCTTGCCCGGCAATCCCAAGAGCCCGCTGTTGACCCATCCTTTGGAAGAAGCCGCTGGCGGCGATTTCTTTCATAACGGCGGCAAGCATTTCAAGTCACAGAATGACCCGGAATGGCAAACCCTGAAAGCCTGGGTCATGGGTGAAACGGGCAGCAAGACTGAGGCGCGGAATTAGGTAGCAGGTTCTTCTTAGAATTTTTCTGGAGGCGACGATGATCACGAAGCGGCTTTTTCTTGTGTGTGCCACGGTTCTTACGATTCTCTCTATGTCCGGTGTGCAGTTGAGCGCGGTAGGTAATTCGAGCTCCAAAGTGGCCCGCATAATTCAAACCAATAGCGCGGGCGACAATGTGGACATCATCGATCCCGCCACGAATAAAGTCGTCGGCGTGATCGAAGGAATCGAAGTGAACCACGGAGCCGCCGTGGCGCCCGATGGCAGCCACATCTATGTCAGCGACGAGGCCCAAAGCACTCTCGACGTGGTCGACAGCAAGACCTTGAAGATCATCAAGCGCATTCCTCTGAGCGGCCATCCCAACAACATTGCCATTGCCCCCGATGGAGGCCGAGTTTACGTCGCGATCCATCAGGCGCCGGGCGGCGTCGACGTGATCGACACCAGATCTCTCACGAATGTCAAGACGCTGCCGACCAAGGGTCCCATCCATAATCCTTACGTAGCGCCGGACGGCAAGTACGTTGTTGCCGGCTCGGTCGAGGCGAAGACCGTCAACGTCATTGATACGCAAACCGACCAGTTGGCGTGGACCGTGGACATGGGTTTGGGCGTCCGGCCGATGGCTTTCGCGAAGAATCCGGACGGCTCCACGAAGTGGATCTTCGTGCAGCTATCGGACTTTAACGGCTTCGCGGTCGTTGATTTTGCGACGCACAAAGAAATCAAGCGCATTCAGAATCCCGATCTCCTCCCTGGAAAATCGAAGGTCACCGCGGGCGCCGATCCCTCTCACGGCATGGCGGTGACGCCCGACGGGAAGACTCTCGTCGTCTGCAGCCGGGAAAATAATGAGCTTTTCGCCTATTCGGTGCCGGATTTGAAGTTGAGCGGGCGCGCCTACTTGGGCGGCAAGGGCGCCGCGTGGGTCACGCTAACGCCGGACGGCAAGACGGCCTACGTAGCCATGGCTGTGACAAACGATGTTTCGGCCGTGGACGTCGAGTCCATGAAAGAAATTGCGCGTATCCCCGTCGGCTACGTCCCTAAGCGAAACACCACGGGAATGCTTCCCGCACAATCCGCGGATTAAAACTTTAAATCGATCGCCGAAAACTCTGCCGCGGATCCTTTGGGATCTAGTGATTTTGCGACTCTTCTGCAATCGTCGCAGACTCCTTCTTGAAAACTTGGCTCTTCGTCAACAACTGGCAGCACTGAAGCGCAGACATCCGAGGCCAAGACTAGCCGTGTTCGATCGGGTCTTCTGGGTTCTGGCGCGGAAGTTCTGGCCTGGATGGAAACAGGCTCTCATTATCGTTAGCCCGGAGACCGTTGTCCGTTGGCACCGATCTGGTTTTGCGCTCTATTGGCGGGTCATCTCCAAAGCCCACCGGATGGTCGGTAGGAGGAGAATTTCGAAAGACGTTCGTGATCTGATTTTTCGGATGGTGGCGGAAAACCCAACCTGGGGCGCACCCCGAATACATGGTGAGCTCTTGATGCTGGGTTTCGATATTTCCGAGAGGACCATCTCCCGTTGGATGCGCCGAGCGCCCAGGAACCCTGACCCTGCCCGACGATGGCTGAGCTTCTTGCGCAATCATCGGGAGGCCATCGCCGCGATGGATTTCTTCACTGTTCCGACCCTGACTTTCAGCGCGCTCTACTGCCTTTTCGTTATAGGCCATGATCGCCGATGCGTGCTGCATTTCAATGTCACGCGACATCCCTCCAGTAGTTGGATCGTTCAACAACTGCGGGAGGCTTTCCCCGATCACCCGACTCCTCGATTTCTCATCCTCAACCGGGACGCCAAGTATGGCTTGGAGGTCCTGGCGGCGGTTCGGTCGATGGCTATGAGGCCGATACGAACGTCGTTTCAGAGTCCGTGGCAGAACGGCGTAGCGGAACGGTGGATCGAGAGTTGCCGGCGGGACTTGTTGGATCACGTTATCACGTTGAATGAACGCCACCTGAAGCGGCTGCTGTCGGATTATGTTCGCTACTAACAGGAGGATCGAACCCACCTTGGCCTCGGCAAGGAGACACCGACCGGCAGATCCCGCTCAGTTGGTCTTGGTCGCGTGCGGGTACAGCCGAGACTCGGTGGCCTGCATCACCGTTACGATCGGGCTGCTGAATTCCCGCGCCATCATCGAAATGTCGTGTCGGCAGCGGTGCTTCTGGACGAGTGTGCGGGCATTGCCGACACGAGGAACAATCAAGGCTCCCTAAAAGACGCTCATTCCAAAATCCTGAGTCCTCAGTTTGGGGATCCATTTCATTGCATTGGGGCACTTTCAGCACGCGGATGTAATTTTGGCGAGGGAGTGTGTCCAGAAAAGGCAGACATGTTCAGTAGGAGGTAGACCTACAGGGGTAAAAGCCAGAAGCCCCTTAGCTTGGGTCGCATCAGCAGAGGATAACAAAGCCGATGAAGCCGACCGACAAAGCCATCTTAAAGGATGGTGAGCAAGTCACCGGGCCGTAACGAAAGTGAACCCACAGGTGGCCTCGAAACAAAACTTAGATCCGGAGGCCGAGCCCCTTCCTCGGGGCGAAGGCAGTATGGCATGGCGCGGGCTGACCGAGGCGACATGACACTCCGGCGGGGTGGTAGGGACAGCACGGTGATAAGGGCATGTCGAGCAACTGGAGAAACCCTCCTCGTCCCGTCATGAAAATGGCGGAAGCAAGGAAGCCGCATAACTGGCGAACCCAGGAAAACGGCGGAAGGCGAGAGGGTGGCGGAGGGGCCTGCAGTAGCTGCGAAGCGGCGTAATGGCCGCGGAGCGAAGGGGCCCTGCTGTTTGCAACGACTCCAACAAAAAGGAAGGCAAGGGTGATATGACAAAGACACCCATCAGTTTGCAGGACCTGAGGAGGAGTCTATACATCAAGGCGAAGGCTGAACCAGCCTGGCGCTTCTGGGGACTCTACGTCCACATCTGCAAAATGGAGACGCTTCACGAAGCCTATGGGATGGCCAAGAAGAACGACGGGGCTCCAGGAATAGACGGGGTCACGTTCGAGGCCATCGAAGAAAGCGGAGAGGAGAGTTTTCTTCAGCAGATCAGAGACGAACTGGTCTCAAATACGTATCGGCCCATGCGAGCACGGAAGAAGGAGATACCGAAGGACGGGGGCACTAAGGTCCGCGTCCTCTCGATTCCCTCGATCCGCGATCGCGTGATCCAAGGAGCACTCAAGCTCATCCTGGAACCGATCTTCGAAAGCTGATTTCCAATCGGGGTCGTATGGATACCGACCGAAACGGACAGCGCATGAAGCGGTATACCAAGTGGCCAAAGCGATTGATCAGGAGAAAACCCGAGTCATCGATCTTGACCTACGGGCCTACTTCGATAATGTGCAGCATTCCCTGCTGCTAGAGAAGGTGGCTCGACGGGTCCAAGACGATGATGTAATGCGGTTGCTCAAGATGATCCTGAAGGCGACTGGGAAGAAGGGAGTTCCCCAAGGTGGAGTGGTTTCGCCGTTGCTCAGTAACCTCTATCTCAACGAGGTAGATCGGATGCTGGAGAAGGCGATTCAGACCACCCGGCGGGAGCGATATACCCATGTGCAATACGCAAGATTTGCGGATGACCTGGTGATATTGATTGACTCCCATCCGCAACATGACTGGCTGGTAAGGGCGGTGGAACAGCGACTGCGCGAGGAATTGGCCAAACTCAAAGTGGAGATAAACGAAGAGAAAAGCAAAATCGTCGATCTGGCAAATGGAGGAAGTTTCACTTTCCTGGGCTTTGAATATCGCCGCATTCTGGGCCGTAACCGGAAGTGGCGACGGTACTACGCGCCGAAGCTGAAGAAACAGACGGCGCTGTTGGCAAAGCTAAAGGAAATCTTCCGACAAAGTGTCAGCCAGCCGGTGGAGGGGGTGGTTGAGCAGATCAACCCGATCCTTCGCGGTTGGGTGAACTACTTTGCCTTAGGCGATTCGAGTGAATGCTTTTCGTTTGTCCGAGACTGGGTAGAGAAGAAGATTCGGGGGCATCTGATGCGCGCCCGGGAGCGATCAGGACACGGTTGGAAAAGGTGGAGTAGGCAGGGGCTCTATGGGAAGCTGGCACTCTGCGATGATTACCGGCTTCGTCGACCATGGTCACTGCCGAAAGTCCAGCCAGCCCAGTTGGTCACATAACCCTTGATCGGAAGCGAGCAGGTAAGCCCATTGCTGGAAACCGGCATGATGGGTTTGATGTGGCGGGGACTGGAAACCAGCTTACGGTTCGGTTAGTGAGGCACTCCCAGAGGAAACGGGGAGCAACCGATAGGCCGAACCTACGGAGCCCGGCGCCAGTCCTCGACCCGACCACGGCTCTTCATAAGCTTTCAGGAAAACTGCCGGACGGTTCGCGTAGCAAATTTTCACGACTTTCGACTTAATGTAGCTTTCAGCTTAGGGTAGACAAACTCCGGGGGCTCAGGTGCTCCATGCCCCGGGTGAGGTCGGCGTGACACGAAGCTCTACTCGAGAAATTGAAACGTTGCCGAGGAGAATGTTCTGAGTCAGCCAAATAGTTTTGCCATCGAAACGCGGAATCTGCGCAAGGTTTTTGGCGACAAGGTTGCCGTTCGCAACTTGTCGCTGAGTGTTTCCCGCGGCGAAATCTTCGGCTTCCTTGGGCCCAACGGAGCCGGCAAGAGCACTTCCATAAAAATGCTCCTGGGGCTGGTGAGCCCAAGCGGTGGGGAAGCTTACGTTCTCGGGGCGCCTGCGGGTGATGTAAAAATCCGGCGCAAAGTAGGATTTTTGCCCGAAGATTTCCGGTTTTATCAGTGGCTGACGGCGACTGAGCTTCTCGAATTTCATGGTAGGCTCTGCGGCATGGATGCCGGACGGCTGCGCGAGCGCGTCCCTTATCTTGTCGATCTCGTCGGGCTCGCTCCGCATCGCGGCAAGCGCCTGCAGGGTTTTTCCAAAGGCATGCTCCAGCGCATCGGTCTGGCCCAGGCGCTCGTCCACGATCCGGAAGTCATTTTTCTGGACGAACCCACCTCGGGCCTCGATCCCATGGGACGGCGCCTGGTGCGCGATATCATCCGCGCCCAACGCGACCGAGGTGCAACCGTCTTTCTGAATTCCCACATTCTGAGCGAAATCGAAATCACTTGCGATCAAGTCGCGTTCATTCGCGATGGAGAGATCGTCACCACTCGCGACCTTCGCAGTTGGCACGAAGAAAAAGTTCGCGTAAGGGTGCGCGCGCGCAAGCTGAGCCCGCAAATCGTGGCGGGCCTCGCGCAATGGGCCACGTGCAATCCAGTCGATGGCGAAAGCCTCACGCTTACCGCCGCCTCGCGCGAAGCCCTCCCCGAAATCCTTGGCTACCTCGTTCAATCCGGCAGCGCGCCTTTTGAATTCACCCCGCAGCGTATTTCGCTGGAGGACCTCTTCATGGAAATTGTAGGCGAGGATCGCGGCTTATGAGGCCGCTTTGGGTCGTCGCTTCCATCACCTTTCGCGAAGCAGCGCGGAAAAAGATTCTCTGGACCGCCCTGATCGTTGGAGTCGGCTTTCTGATTGTGTTTGCCGCGGGCCTTTACTATCAGATGGCGGACTTTCGCACCAGCGGCGTGCCGCCTTTTCTGCGCTATCAGATTTTGAGCGCCATGCTTATGGTGGGACTCTACACGGTCGACCTTCTGGCGGTGGTCATGACGATCCTCACCTCTGTGGACACAATTTCCGGAGAGATCGCTTCCGGTACGATTCAGGCCATCGCTACAAAACCCATTGCCCGGTGGCACGTGCTGATCGGCAAATGGGCGGGATTTGTGGCCATGCTGGCGATTTACGTAGCAGGCATGTTCGGCGGTACCCTGGCGGTCGGCTACTGGCTCGGCGGAGTCGCGTTGCAAAATCCGCTCCGCGGGGGACTGCTTGTTTATCTGGAATGTCTGGTGGCTTTGACGGCAACTTTCCTGATGGGGACGTGGTTCTCCACTCTTACCAATGGCGTGATCGTGCTTGGCCTTCACGGGCTCGCTTTTCTTGGCGGGTGGCTCGAACAAATGAGCGGATTCGCACAGGGGTCGGGCCTGGTGACGCTCGGTGTCGTCTCCAGCCTGATCATGCCTACGGAAGCCGTCTGGCGGCGGGCTGCGTTCTTGATACAGCCTCCGCTTGCGGGGGCGCTGCAGTTTACGCCGTTTGCAAATATTTCCGTCCCCAGCGGCGCCATGGTGGAGTACTCTGGCTTTTATTTGCTGGCTCTGCTGGCAGCAGCCATTTACCACTTTCAGCGCCGCGATCTATAAACAGCCGCCATCTGTAAAGAAAAAATTTCCCCTCGCGTGAATTTTTCGCGATACGCGACGTGAGTGCGGCGGTTTTCCGTCTTCTCCAGGTCGAAGAGCCTGAACCTCAAGGAACAACTTCGAAAACCAAGATCTGCGGCGCGTCCTTAGCCGTTCCCGGGACACCGACATAATATCTGTTCAGTTCGGGCACCAATCGGGCCGTTTTCGCGCCCCGCTTTGTGGGAACGGTCGCTATGACGCGGTAATTATCGGCACCTTGCTGCTCAACGACACTGATTGCGCCCTGCGCCCCCTGTATGCCGCCGCAAGAAACGTAAAGGCGGTGATGCGCGACATCATAAGCCAGATCGTCTGCATAATCGGCCACGGGGAGGCTGGTAACCTCTTTGCCCGTATTTGTGTTTACAACTACGAGTTTGGATGGTTTGCGCGTAACCACGAACAAACGGTGAGTGGCCTCATCGTATTGCATGGGGACATTCTCTTGCCCTGCCGTAATGGGCCAAGTCGCCACTACTTCCCGCTTGTTGCGATCCACAACGCCAATTTTGTTTGCACCGGTCATGTTGACGAACAGCCGTGAACTCGAATTCTCAATAGCCATGGACTCGAGCCGATTGGTATCGAGCATCATATCGGCGAGCTTCTTTCCGGTCTTGGTGTCCACAACGCTGATGAGGCAGTACGTCGTATGAGCTTCGCGGCCGCCGTTCACGACGTAAAGATATTTGGTAGCGGGATCGTAAGCGACGGGATCCGCATCGATGTTCAAACCGACACGCCCGGTCGATTCGTAGGAGTCATACTTGAGTATTTTGATCTCGGAGGCCTCACCATCTACGACAAAGAGCTCGTTCATTTCCGGAAAAACAAGAACGTTATGAGGCTCCTTGAAATCGGTGAGAGCGCGTATGTGTTTATTCGTCCTGAGGTCGAAGACCTCGACAGCCGGATCTTCCTCCGAAGTAACGAACAGCCGCTGGCCCTTCAGATCCACACCGAAATGGTCCCACTTCCGCGTTACACCGGGCACGGAGATCGTCTGCAGCAGTCGAAGTGGCGACTTCTCCTGAGCCCGGTACTGCGGCACGAAGACTAGAGCCAATACAAAAAGGAGCGCGACTTTCCTCATTGTTTTCCTCTTCACTCTCGTGAATGAGATTCCCGCAGGCGGATTACACCACAACACACCTACGAATGTCGAATCGGCGCTCAATTGTAAATTCAAGTGGAGACCGGCCAGTTCGAGCGCGGTCCAACGGTAGGGGCCAACCTCCTGCCGCCCTTTTTTCTTGACATTGCTTCCTATCAGGGATATTACGCGGCTCAATTCATATCGTCTTTGACTGCTAGGGCATCGTGGTTCTTGGGAAGTTCAGGAGATCGATTGGGGCGTAAGAGTGGTCGCCTGGGAGGTAGTCCCATGCTAGTCAAAGCCTTTCAAACACGAAATAGAGCTGTCCTGAGTGTCTTTCTGATTTTCGTCGTAGCCTTTGTGATGCCGTGGCAAACGCCCACCTATGCGCAGGTCGTGGGGGCCACGCTTTCCGGCACGGTCACAGACGCATCGCGCGCGGCCGTGCCGAATGCTCAGGTGTCTATCAAGAATACGGCCACGGGCGTAACGCGCGGGGTTACGGCCGATTCCGTTGGCTTCTACACGGCGCCCAATCTGCTGCCCGGAAATTATGAAGTCACTTTTTCCTCCTCCGGATTCAGCACCGAGGTGAGGAGTGGCGTCACTCTGACGGTAGGTGCTCAGCAAGTGCTCAACGCGAGCCTGCGCGTGGGGCAAGTGAGCCAGCAGGTGACCGTCACAGGCGAAGCTCCGACCGTGCAACTCGCGTCGTCGGCTCTGAGCGCGGTTGTCGAAGCGCCGATGGTCGTCGGATTGCCACTGAACGGCCGCAGTTGGACGGATCTGGCGAACTTGCAGCCTGGGGTCTCCGGCATTGAGACACAGGTGCCTTTCGGAGACAGCGGAAGAGGAAATCGCGGCTTCGGAGCGCAATTGAGTATCTCGGGTTCACGGCCCACGCAGAACAATTACAGGCTGGACGGCATCAGCATCAACGATTACGCCAATGGGGGCCCCGGAAGCGTTCTGGGCGGCAATTTGGGCGTGGACGCGGTGGAGGAGTTTTCTGTTCTGACCAGCAGCTATTCCTCCGAATACGGGAAGACCTCCGGCGGCGTGGTGAATGCAATTTCGCGCGCGGGAACGAACCAGCTTCACGGCAGCGCCTACGAGTTCGTGAGGAACAGCAGCTTGGACGCGCGCAATTTCTTCGATCCGGCCACAGTTCCGCCGTTTCGTCGCAATCAATTTGGCGCCTCCATTGGAGGGCCCATCATCAAGGACAAGACTTTCTTCTTCGGCGATTACGAAGGCATACGCCAGTCCAAGGGCGTTGGCCGGTTAGACGTTGTTCCCTCCCTTGCCGTACGGGGGCTCATGGCAAACGGCAAGACGCCTACCGCCGCGATCTTGTGCTCACTCTGCGCTACCCCACAACCCGTCACCGGTGCTTTCAATCCGGATCCGGTGACTGGAATCGACAAATCCATTTTGGCGTATCTCGCTGTATTTCCATTGCCTAATGGACCGGCAATTGGGAATGGAGACGTGGCCGATTACAACTTTGTGGGACATCGAATTGTCCGAGAAGATTTTTTCACCACTCGCGTTGACCACCGTTTCTCCCAGAAGGACAGCGTCTTTGCGACTTACATGTTTGACCGGACACCATTCACCACAGACGAACCGCTGGGCGTGGTGCTGCTTGGAGCGCTCACCAAGAGGCAAATTGTGGCCATCGAGGAATCACACACTTTCAGTCCGAGCTTGGTCAATACGGTGCGGCTGGGTTACAACCGCGACTTGGTGAACAACAACCAACCGCTGAAGGCATTGAATCCGGCGGCGGGCGATCAGTCTCTGGCAGCGATCCCGGGGAGATATGCGCCTGGCTGTCTTTGCCCGAGTAGCATGACCTTCCTGGAAGGTGGTCTGGGGGGCACACCCACATATCTTTACCGCTGGAATTCGTATCAGTTCTACGACGATGCGTTTCTGACCAAAGGACTTCATTCTCTGAAATTCGGTTTTGGCTACGAACGGGACCAGGACAATCAGGAGACGCTGGGCAATAGGGATGGCCAATTCTCGTTCGGCTCAATGAAGGGCTTGCTGACTAATCGTCCCACGCGTATCCGCGCCACGCCGCCGTCATTATTGACCGAACGGAGCATGCGGGAGTCCATCGTGGGAGCCTATCTTCAAGACGATTGGCGTTTCCGCCCGAGCCTGACGCTGAATCTGGGACTGCGCTACGAAATGGCGACTGTGCCCTTTGATACCCACGGCGAGACATCCAACATTTATAATCTCACCGATCCCCAGCCGCATTGCGGCACGCTAGTGACGGGTTGCGTAGCCACTGGCCCCTTCTTCTTCAATCCCACGCTGCGCAATTTCGAACCCCGCGTCGGATTCGCATGGGACCCTTTCCACAATGGCAAGACAGCGGTGCGCGGGGGATTTGGCATGTTTGATTCGCTGCCGATGCTCTATCAGTATTTAACGTTGATCGGCCAGTCGGCTCCCTTCTACCAGGTACTTGCCGCCAGCAAACTGCCTTTCGGCTCTTTTCCTTCCCAGGCCTACAACATCGTCGCCACCTCTGGCAAAAGCAATGCTCAATTCGGCGCGCTGGAACCCCATCCCAGGCGCAATTACGTGATGCAATGGAATCTGAACATCCAACGGGAGCTTCTTCGCGACCTCACGGCGACGATTGGCTACGTTGGCTCGCACGGGGTTCACCAGCCATTCCGTGTCGATGACGCCGATCTCGTGATGCCAACGCTGACTTCGGCCGGCTACCTGTGGCCGCAGGTGGACGTCAATGGAAATGTCTTCGTGCCCGGCGTGTGTAATGCACTCGATCCTAACGTTACTCCGCCGGATGCCGAGCCGCCTCAATGTGCACCTCCTTCGCGGCTCAACGAGAACTCCGGCGACATTCGCTATTTGAACTGGGCCGGCAGCTCGTTTTATGATGCTCTGCAATTGGGGGTGCTGAAGAGGCTCAGCCATGGCTTCCAGATTCAGGGATCGTTCACCTGGGGAAAGAGCATAGACAATAATTCGGGTGTCGTTGCGGGGGATGCATTCTCGAATTCCATCTCCTCCCTGGACTGGTGGGATTTGAAGCGGTTGACCCGCGGCGTATCGGATTACAATGTTGGCCGTACCTTAGTGATTAACGCCACTTGGTTGGTTCCCAATCCCAAATCCATATCCGGCGCATTGGCGTGGCCCCTGAGCGGATGGCAGTTGAGCACCGTCTTCAAAGCCAATGATGGTATTCCCTTCAGCGCCCTTTTGGGGGCGCAAGGCCCGGACCCGAGGGGTACGCTCAGTGGTGACGATTATGCCTATCCGAATAGTGTGCCGGGATGCAATCCGATTGACCTGAATTTCCACAGTAACCCAAACGGTCCGCTGTACATCAAGCCCGGTTGCTTCACGGTGCCAATGGCGCCAGACCAGGCTTTTTGGACAGCCAACTGCGACCCCGCGCCGCCGAGTGTCGGGGCCGCACTCGCGCCGGGGGATCTGAGTTGCTACAACCTTCGAGGCAATGTCGGCCGCAACACTTTGGTGGGGCCGGGCTTGACGAATCTCGACTTTTCCGTATTTAAGAACAACTACATCCGGAGGATTTCGGAGAGCTTCAACGTACAGTTCCGGGCGGAGTTCTTCAACATCCTGAACCACGCCAATTTTAACGTGCCTAGCTTAGGCGACGGCAACACGAACATGTTAAATGGCGACGGCACCGTGAACGGCGGTGCCGGTTTGTTGACCCAAACCACCACGGATCCAAGAGAGATTCAATTCGCGATAAAGCTGATCTGGTAGCGTGTCAAATTTTGACAAAATCGAAAACAATGCGATTGCGGCTGTTGGTTAAGGCGGCCTAGGACCACCAACGACCGCGAATCACCTCACTACATGAATTACAGCGCAAACAGATTGCGATCGCGCAAAAAAGAGTAATCGGCATAAGTTAAGGTGTCTCTTAGAATTGAACGTTGAGTTTCTCAGGGCTGGTTCGGTGAAGTGGAATTCCGAGTTTCGCAATGCTTAACGGAGGCTCACATGGTGCGAAGCAGATTTGTACTGGGAATGGCGCTGGGGATTGTCGGGCTTTTAATTGCTACACCCGCGCTTTGGGCGCAAGTTTCAAACGCTGGCAAGGCGCCCGAAACGCCCGCTCCACAGGTCGTACCGGCGCCTTGGCGAGGCGTAGGACCCGTTGCGCCGTGTGTGCTCCCCTGGGGCGGCATCTATGCATGTCCTCCCGCTCCGACAACAGTGGCGATTCGCGCTGGCCGCATGTTCGACAGCATCCAGGGCACCTTGTTGACCAAGCAGGTCGTGCTGATTCAGGGTCAGCGAATCACGGAAGTCGGACCGGACGGCAGCGTCACGATTTCCGCGGGAACTCGCGTGATTGATCTCAGTCAGGCCACCGTCCTGCCTGGATTCATCGACACGCATGACCATTTCATGACAGCGCGTGGAAAAATGACTGCTGATGAGGCCCTCCTCGTGGCTACAAAGAGGTTGCGAGACGCCCTCACGAACGGCTTCACTGCGTTGAAGGAAATGACCTCTCACGGCAACGGATATCAGGACGTCACACTCCGCGACATGATCAACCGGGGTGTGGTCATCGGTCCCAGAGTGCAGGTGTCTGGCCGGGGAATCGTCTGGGGAGGAACCACACCGGGACCCAGAGACAAGCCAGACCCCGAGCTGCTCAACGCGATTGTTGTTCATAATGTCGATGAGGCGCGGGCAGCCGTGCGCTTCGAGGTTGACCATGGTGTAGACCATATCAAGCTTTACCCAGTGGGCGGCTGGAAATTCTCACCCACGGGCGAGCTGCAATTCGAAATGACCTATCCGCTGGAGGTCATGCAGGCGATGGACGACGAGGCGGAGCGTCTCGGCGTCAAGACCGGTTCCCACGCCTATGGCGGGCAAGGACTGCAAAATGCCATCACTGCTGGCCATTCGGGCGACTCCATCGAGCACGGACAGGGACTGACCCAGGACATGTGCAACGAAATGGCTAAGAAAGGATTGTTCTACAGTCCGACTATTCTCGAATACTCCCACCCCGCCATCGAGGACGCCGATGCCAAGAACACCGGGGGCAAGTATGGAATCGTCCCCATTTTTAAGAAGAATGTTCGAGCGTGCATTGCGACGAAGGGACTTGTAACGGTGCTCGGTAGCGGATCACAAGGCGCCGCATGGGCTGAGGGCACCAACGCCCTCGAATTTTCAGTGCTGGTAAAAATTGGCGGCATGACTCCGGCGGCGGCTCTGCAGGCCGGGACCATCAACGCGGCCACGGAAATGCGCTGGCAGAAAGATGTCGGCTCGATTACCAAAGGTAAATTCGCCGATATCGTCGCCCTCTCGGGCGATCCGCTGGCCGATATCAGCGAGACAGAGCGAGTGAAATTTGTGATGAAGGGCGGAGAGGTCTTCAGGAACGATTTCACCCCAGGCACCATCGGTGCCATGACACTATCGGGTGAGATTCGTTAAAGCTGCGCTTGCGACTTCGGTATCCGGTGGCTGTCCTATTGGTGATCGGATGCCGAAGGGCCGCGATCGCTTCACCACGTAAACTTCATCGCAAACTGAATCTCTCTCGCGGTCGTCGTGGTTGCCGTCAGCAGTCCGGCGCTCGGGTCAAGACTTCCGGTTGTAGTGAAGATGTTATCGTTTGTTAACGCCGGAGTTTGGAAATTTGCGCGATTCAAGATATTGAAAATCTCCATGCGAAACTGCGCATTGAAAGTTTCGGAAATTCTTCTGATGTAGTTGTTCTTAAAAACTGAGAAATCGAGATTCACCAAGCCCGGCCCCACGATGATGTTGCGCCCGGCATTGCCCCTTAAGTTAAGACACTGTGGCGGAACGCCAATTGCATTTTGGCCGAAAGCCGGGTCTGAGCTACACATGGGCGTCGCAGCGTTCGGGGTGAAAAACGACGGCGGCGCCGTGGGTATCGCAAAGCACTGAGTCTTAATGTACCCACCAACATTTCGAGGAATCCCAGCGGCCCAATGGCTTTGCTCGAGGGGACCAGCCAAGTTCCATTGATCACGAGGACCCGGCCCACGTTGTAGTCGGAAACCGCGCGAGTCACGCTCAAATCGGGCCAAAAGAGGCTGGTGACTGAGTTGGACAGCGTATCGCCCGCAATCGCGCCGGAATTGTTGTCAATACTCTTGCCCCAAGTAAAGGATCCTTGGAGTTGCAGCCCATGGCTCATTCTCTTTTGTATTCCGACCTGGAGTCCGTCATAGAACGAGCTTCCTCCCCAATCCACAAAGCGGATCGCTCCGACATTCGGGTTCACAGGCGTGCCGGCAGCAGGTTTCGGCGCCCCGGTCTTCGCAATCGTGGAGGTGTCCTCCACTACGGGCCAGAGGTAGCCCGCAGAAGTGAGCGTCGGGAGGACGATATTGGCGTCGTCAATGCGGAACAGTTGATGTACGCCGTGCGAGCCGACGTAGCCCACCACCGCAGTTACGCTTTGAGTCAACTGCCGTTGGATGTTCAGATTCCATTGCATCACGTAATCGCGCTTTGGCTGGGGTTCGACAAACGCATATTCCAAGGTGGACTTGTTTACAAAATTAATCGCTGTGTTGGGGAAGGTGCTCTGGGGCAACGTGCTAGTGCTGGCGATACTGAAGAACGGCGCTCCCCGGCCGTTCAAAGTGATCGTGGTATAGAGTAATGGGAGCACGTCGAACATCCCGAAGCCGCCTCGTACCGCGGTTTTGCCGCTGTGAAACGGATCCCAGGAAAAGCCTACGCGCGGGTCGAAGTCGCGGAGCGTAGGATTGCTGAAGTAGGGCGCGCCCAACCGTGGTGCGGCGGCATTAACGGTCGGAAGGTTCGTCAGCTTTCCTTTATTCTCTGTGATTCCTGTAGACATCTCGTACCGCAGGCCCAAATTCACCGTCAGGTTGGGGCGCATGCGCCAATCATCCTGAATATAGGCGCCAAAGATGGAGGTCCGCATATAGCGGGGAGTGATCCCACCGGGGAGCACGCCACGCACGCGCGACGGATTGTTGGTAACAAAGCTGGACAGCGAACCAAAGGAAAAAGTGCCGACGAAATCACCAGTTGTAGTTAGCGCATTCATTTGGTCGTTCTCGAAGGTCCCGCCGAATTTTATAGAATGCAATCCTTTGCTCACAAAAGCGTCATCGTAGATCTGATAGGCGTTCCAAACATATTGGAATCCGGGCAATTTCGGCGTAGGAGCGATCGTGGAGATTCCGCCAAAGGCCAGCGTACGCGCCGATGTGCCCACGGTGGGCGACCACATCAACGCTGGATCAGTTACCGCCGGATTGAGAATTTGGATGGCCTCGGCGGCGCGCGTAAAGGCGCGGTTGTAGCCTAGCCGTACGGTATTTACAAAGCTGGGACTGAAAATATGGCTCTCTTCCATAGCGGCAATTTGCCGTTTTGCGAGGGTGGAGGCCAATGTGTTACCGAGCGGGTCGGGCTGGGTTAATGGCGAGTTGTCGTAACTATACGTACCGAAGAGACTATCCCTCTCCGACAATTTTTCATCTGCTCGAATGGTGAAGAAATTCTCGTTCACCACCTGTTGGGCTGCAAAATTGAAATTTCCTGTATCCCCGGTGCCGATCAGGCCTGCATTGGGCAAAGGTTCCAGCGCCAAAAACTTCGCGACGGCATCATCCACGCACACGCCTGCCTGTCCCGGAGCCAAGTTTTTCGAGGTGCCCCCGTTTGCCTCGGGCGGGCAAGCACCCACTACAGGAGGCAGAAGGTTACCATTCTTATCATGTAGAATGCCCAACCTCGCCGTTGGCGACAGCACTTGGTTCACGCGGGTGATTCCGAGCGACTGCCGTATGCTTTCAAAATCGCCGAAAATGAATGTGCGGTCTTTGCGAATTGGCGCGCCGGCGGAGACACCGAATTGATTGCGCTTAAAGGGCGGAATGGCGCCATTAAAAAAATTTCGAGCATCGAGGGCATCGTTGCGCAGAAACTCATACGCGGAGCCGTGAAACTGGTTCGTTCCGGAGCGGGTGATAGCGTTCACCACTCCTCCCGCGGTTTTTCCGTACTCGGCCGAATAGTTGCTCGTCAGCACCGAAAACTCTTGAATGGCATCCACGCCCAGGTTGCCGCCGAGTACGCTCCCCGGACCGCCGTTGGCGTAATCGTTGATGCTGATGCCGTCCAGGCGGTAATTATTCAGCTGCGGCCGTCCGCCGGAGATGCTCACCTGGGCCCCGAAGCCGCGGTTTTGATCCAGGCCAGCGTGGGTCTCTGCCGCAACGACTCCGGGCTGCAGATTCGTGAGATCGGTCCAGGAGCGGCCATTCAGAGGCAACTCGCGCACGGTGGTCGCGTTTACCTCCGCACTGATCGTGGACGAGGTCAGCTGTACGGTGGGCGCCTCTACGGTCACCTGAATCGTCTGACTCACCTGCCCGATCTGCATGCTGATATCGAGGAGCTGTTGAGCTCCGACCGTCAGCGTGATGCCTGTTCGCAGCGCCCTGCTGAAACCGGGCGCCGTGACACCGACTTCGTAGCTGCCGGGCAGCAGGTTCGGCGCTAAGTAAAATCCCGAGTTGTCCGTCTTAACCTGACGTGTGACGCGGGTGGCAACGTCAGTAATGGAGACCTCAGCAGATGGAATCACGGCCCCCGATGAGTCCCTAACGGTGCCGCTAAGCGTCGCTCCTGCTACTTGCGCGCGCGCCTGCATGGACCAAAATGTCATCATCGTCACCAAAACCATCAGTAGCAGACCAGCACTCAATTTTTCAGAAGACACCCGCATGGAGCCTCCTAAATAACTCATCTCTTAGTCTTATTCGCGATCACAGAGGGAAATCTTGCGCCCCTATATAACTGTACGCAGGGGATGTCAAGAATAATTGCAACTTTTGTCGGTAGCACGTGAAATGTCCGGTGGAATTAGCAGATGAAATGTCCGCTTTGAACTAGACCAGCTTGCGGTAAAGCTCTCGGCCCGAGGAGGGGCGAAGAGTGATACCTGAAGCGGTCGTGGAGCGGGCGATGAAAG